>ERZ857745.1425-NODE-1425-length-29614-cov-4.661423_pt1 | contig 29614 bp, 22 predicted proteins | sample MGYA00519699_ERZ857745 | MGnify/ENA primary metagenome ERZ857745 (study PRJEB31778, sample SAMEA3449357) | human gut metagenome | biome: human gut; feature: human-associated habitat; material: faeces | place: United Kingdom | collected 2010/2012 ...
ATAAACGCTGAAGGCATCTAAGCGTGAAGCCCCCCTCAAGATGAGATATCCCTCACATAAGTGAGTAAGATCCCTTGAAGACTACAAGGTAGATAGGGCAGAGGTGGAAGCACGGTAACGTGTGGAGCTGACTGTTACTAATCGGTCGAGGGCTTGACCAAAGCAACTCGGAAGCAATCTGTATGAAGTTTTGAAGGTATGTTACAAAACAAACCTATTGTGACGTACTTGTACGTCATTTTAGCATATAGGGGTGTAGTTCATCGGTAGAATAAGAGTCTCCAAAACTCCAGAGGAGGGTTCGATTCCTTCCACCCCTGTTCTTAAACAGAAAGTATATTTTATACTTTCTGTTTTTATTGTATCAAGTATTCGTAAGAAGCTACCGGCAGACTTAGCATGAATTCACAAACAGCTATTAGCAGTAAATTTTGTATAAAAAAGAAAAGTGGTATAAAATAGACAAAGAGTGTTAAAATCTAAGAGAAAGTAATGAAAGAGAAGTTTTATAAAGGGCAGTCTACTGACAAAGAAGAAAATATGTGATGAATGAAAACAGGATTATGAGGAAGGGAGCTGTAAGAGAAATGAACAGGTATTGGTTGCATGCGGCATCAGGAGAACTTTCTTTAGCAAGGGATAATGGGAAAAATATAGAAAAGGAATCAGAACCGCAGATAATACTATTAAATATGGAAGAATTTCAGCAATTAGAAGGAAATTATCCGCATCGAAAGAATCTGATTAGCAGCATGCGTTTTATCCGCTATAGCAAAGTAGAGGCATTTCATGAATGTGTACAGGGGATTATACATGTACCAAAACAGGGAAGTAAAAAGGAAAAAGAGTTTTCCTTTGGCTTTTATCTCTTTGAAAATAAACTATTTTTAATAGAAGAAGATGAGGAATTACAGGAAATATTGGCAAAGGTCAAAAATGATATGTTTGATGGCTGCACACTTCATATGGTGTTGCTCTTTATTTGCAATGCATTAATTGACAATGATATTCTTTATCTGCAAAAGATAGAGGAAAATTTGGAGAAGGTAGAGGATGTTGTAATTAAGAGGATACCGGAGCATTTTAATGAAGTAATTATGCGTTATCGGAAGCAGCTTTCAGAGAGCCGGGCATATTATGAACAGTTGATGAATATGGGAGATTTCATGCAGATGTATATGAACCGGGAGTCTTTAGTAGAGGAGGAACAGGGCTGGGAACGCTATATGAATCGTGTGGAGCGGCTGCATAATTACGTAGAGACAATCCGCGAGTATTTACAGCAAATCCGTGAAATGTATCAGACGCAGATTGATATTCACCAGAACCGGATTATGAGTATTCTGACCATTGTAACAACTCTCTTTTTGCCATTGACACTAATTACAGGCTGGTATGGAATGAATTTTCCGGGAATGCCGGAATTTCAATGGAAATATGGTTATCTGGCAGTAATCGGAGTGTCCGTTCTTCTTATTATTATAGAGATAGTATATTTCAAGAAAAAGCGGATCTGGATATCTTCGAAAGACGTAATATAATGAGCGCAAGCGAGTCAACATACTTGCATGATTGACATTCGGCGAAATTAATGGGTGATACAATCACGTTATAATACACAAAATGTCCACTTATATGGAAAACCGCTGAATGTACGGAAAAAAGTGCAATAGTAAGTATTATGTAAATGTTATGTGTGGAAAGAAGTTTAGGAATAATGATGGAATTTGGAGCTTTTTTGAAGACTTTTGAAGGAATGCGAGACTTATTACCTTATTTTTTGACACAAAAATTTGTGAAAAACGATAAAAAATATTGACTGAGTAAAAAAAAACTTGTAAATGTGACTAAAGTACCATAAAAAACGACAAAATGTGACAGGCAAACTAATTTTGGTAAGACCAAAATGGAGAAAAACAGAAAAATTTATTGTGTAAAATGCTCATAAAATTCATATACTAAGATGGTAAGCGAAAATTGACAAAAAAAAGAAATGGTGTCATAATGCTCAAGAATCAAAAGTAAATCAGGTTATTTTTTTGAGGATGGTGAAAAAAATGAGTGAAAAGAAAATCAAATTAACTGGCACAGAAGAGGTTAGAGACTTTGTACGTGAGGCAGGAAAATGTGATTTTGACATTGATATTTCATACAATAGAGTAATAATTGACGCAAAGTCTTTTCTTGGAGTATTAAGTCTTGATCTGAATCGAGAGCTTACTGTTAAGTATGGCGGACATGATATGAACTTTGAGAATGTATTAAGCAAGTATGCAACTGCTTAAATGATGGCACAGGTTTTCTGGCAACCAGAAAATACAGGTTCATAAGGTAAGAAGAAATACCGGGTAGAGGACAATTTGGATATTGTCTTTTCTATCTGGTATTTTTTTGTTATTATGAAATGAGAATACGTTTCAATTCCTTTGAAGTCTGCTAGAAAAATGAGATTTTTCAAAAATTGATAAATAGAAAAAATAGTGAATAGCATAAATAGAAATAAGTATAAGATGGGATGAAATGAGGTGACAGCGGAATGGAACGTGAGCAGATAAGAATATCGGTACGAAATCTGGTGGAGTTTATCTTGCGTTCCGGAGACATTGATAACCGTAGAGCCAGTCTTGATACGATGGAAGCCATGCAGGCGGGCAGCAGACTCCATCGGAAGATTCAAAAGAAGATGGGAAGCACTTACCATGCCGAGGTTCCTTTAAATATTATCATTGAGGAAGAAAATTATGAGCTTGGAATCTGGGGACGGGCAGACGGCATTATAATAGAAGAAACAGTTACCATTGATGAGATAAAAGGCGTATATTTAAGCCTTGACTTATTGGAAGAACCCGTAAAGGTACATCTGGCACAGGCAAAGTGCTATGCGTACATATATGGAATCCAGAATGATTTACAGAAAATCAATGTTCAGATGACATATGGAAATCTCGATACCGGAGATTTAAAATATTTTTCTTATGAATATAGCATGCAGCAGCTGCAGGAATGGTTTTCAGATTTGATTTTAAAATATAAGAAATGGGCGGATTTTCAGTATGAGTGGCGGAAGAAACGGCAGGCATCCATTAAGGAACTGGCATTTCCGTTTCCGTACCGGGAGGGACAGAAAGAGTTGGCTGCCGGGGTTTACCGTACGATAGCCAGAAAAAAGAATCTGTTTATTCAGGCACCCACCGGAGTAGGCAAGACCATTTCTACATTATATCCGGCAATCAAAGCGGTGGGAGAAGGATTAGGTGATAAGATTTTTTACTTAACTGCCAAGACTGTTACCGCAAATGTGGCAAAAGAGACCCTTGGCATTTTATGTGAAAAGGGTTATCGGGCAAAGCGTGTGCAGATTACAGCGAAAGAAAAATTATGCCCTTGTGAGGAAGTGGACTGTAATCCCGTAAGCTGCCCTTATGCAAAGGGGCATTTTGACCGGGTAAATGATGCGGTTTACGATTTATTACAGAAAGAAAATAATATGACAAGAGAAGTTTTGCTGGCACATGCAAAAGAATATCAGGTCTGCCCGTTTGAAATGTGTCTGGACACGGCAACCTGGGCGGATAATATTATCTGTGATTATAATTATGTCTTTGACCCGAATGTGTATCTAAAGCGTTTTTTCGCAGATGGCATCAAGGGTGATTATATCTTTCTGGTGGATGAGGCACACAATCTTGTGGAACGTGGACGGGAGATGTATAGTGCCGCCCTTGTCAAAGAGGATATTCTTGCGGTGCGGAAAATTATGAAGCCAAGAAGCTCTGCCATTGAGAAAGAACTGGGTAAATGCAATAAGCTGATGTTGGAATATAAGAGAGAATGCGAAACTTATCAGATTTATGAAAGCATTCCGAATCTCATTTTCTCCTGTATGCGTCTTGCAGCAAAAATCGAAGAATATATGCAGAAGAATCCGGAGTTCCCGGGGCGGGATGTGGTTCTTGATTTTTATTTTGAATTGAGAAATTTCTTGAATATCTATGAGCGTGTGGACGAGCATTATGTAATTTACGGGCAGCATGATGAAGAGGGCAGATTTGTCATAAAGCTTTTTTGCGTGGATCCGTCCTTTAATCTGCAGGAGTGTCTGGATAAGGGAAATGCTACGATTTTCTTCTCGGCAACGCTGCTGCCGGTTCAGTATTATAAGGAGCTTTTGACGAATAAAACGGATAATTATGCGGTTTATGCAAAGACAACATTTTCCCAGGATAAGAGACTTTTGTTAATCGGAAATGATGTCAGCAGTAAATATACCAGAAGAACACCGGAAGAATACGGAAGGATTGCAGATTATATTTATCGTACAATAAAGAAGAAAAAGGGCAATTATATGGTGTTTTTCCCATCCTATCTTTTCCTGAAAAAAGTGCATGAGGCATTTGAACTGCGGACGGATGAAACAATTACCTGCATCTGTCAGGAATCCGGCATGCGGGAAGAAGAAAGAGAAGCTTTTTTAGAAGCATTTCAGGGAGAAAAAGAGGAGTCACTGGTGGCATTTTGTGTCATGGGCGGCATCTTTGGAGAAGGAATTGACTTAAAGAGGGAGCAGTTGATTGGTGCAATTATCGTAGGAACCGGTCTGCCGCAGATTAGCAATGAGCGGGAAATTTTAAAAGAGTATTATGACAAAAAAGAGGGCATGGGATTCGACTATGCCTATCGGTATCCGGGAATGAATAAGGTACTTCAGGCAGCGGGACGTGTTATCCGGACTGCAGAAGATGTGGGAATTATTGAACTTTTGGATGAACGCTTTCTGCAGAATGATTATCAGCGGCTGTTCCCAAGAGAGTGGGAACAGCGGAGCGTGTGCCAGCTATCTAATTTGGAAGAAAAGCTGGCTGCCTTCTGGGAGGAAAAGCATTTATAATGTCGGCAGTAGATTTAAGAATTCTTCTGTGGAAGTAAGAATCGGCAGATTCGGATTTACGGAGACAGCAAGCTGTCTTCGTGGAAGAGGTTCTAAAGTTTTTAAGATAAACAAATCCTTAGATTCATGTTTCAAGCAATAGTCCGGAATGCAGGCAATACCAAGACCGATACGGGCAAGGTCAATCAGAAGGTCATTACTGCTCAGTTCAATTTCCGGAATCAGCTCCAACTGATGGGAGAGGAAGAGATTGTGCATGAATTCACTGGTGGTACTCTTGTTATCAAGCATCAGCAGAGGATATTTTGTTAAATCCCGGAAACTTAATTCCTGTTGTTTTAAATTAAAGTAGGATGGATTCGCAATAAATACATCCGTAAAATCCAGTACCATTTTGCGGATGTAGGATTGATTTAATCGTACATTCGGGCAGTTGGTAACGGCAATATCGACTTTTCCCTGCTCTAAGAGGTCAACGCAGCCAAGAGAGGTTGCATTGGTAACCTTGATGGGAACGCTGGGAAATTTTTTATGAAATTCTTTTAAATAAGGTACTAAAAAATAACGGCAGATAGTGTCGCTGGCAGCAATATGAAGCTGACCCAATCCAAGGGTATTGGATTCTAAGAGCTGGTTTTCTCCGCGGGCGATGAGATTCATGGCAGGCTCAATGTGTTTTAACAGAACCTGTCCTGCCGGAGTAAGCTGGACTTTCTTGGTGCTCCGGATAAAAAGCGGCTGCTCTAATTTCTTTTCTAAGGTCTTGATGGACTGGCTTACTGCAGACTGGGAAATGTAAAGCTGCTTGCTGGCTTCCGAGAAGCTTAAGGAAGTAGCAACGTGGTAGAATACTTTATATAATTCGTAATTAATATCCATAATGGCTCCTTTATCATATCAGAATGCATATCTTACATATTTTCCTTTATTATAAGTGACGCTTATAACTGTGTCAACATTAGTAACTCTTATAAATAAAATTAAATATATTAATTGTTCTTATTCATAATGCCGTGCTATAATGAGCATAAGAAAGTAAACATTCAGGAGGTAGAAGATGAGTAAGGTAAGAAGAGTGTATGTAGAGAAAAAAGACGCTTACGCAGTACGCGCCAAAGAGTTACATGCAGAGATTAAGAGTTATCTTGGAATCAGCGCAGTAGATAAGGTACGTGTCCTGATTCGTTATGATATTGAAAACATTTCCGATGATGTATATAAAAGAGCAGTTCAGACTGTATTTTCAGAGCCGCCGGTAGATGATGTCTATGAGGAGAATTTTGAAATGGGGGATGGAAAAGTATTTTCCGTTGAATTCCTTCCGGGACAGTTCGACCAGAGAGCAGATTCTGCAGAGCAGTGTGTGAAGCTTTTAAAAGAGGATGAAGAGCCGGTTATCCGTACCGCAACAACGTATGTTATTTACGGAGATATCAACGCTGAGCAGTTAGAGGCAATCAAGCATCACTGCATCAACCCGGTAGATTCCAGAGAGACCGGCATGGAGAAGCCTGAGACTTTGGTAACAGAGTTCCCGGAGCCTGCAGATGTTAAGATTATGACCGGATTTAAGGATATGCCGGAGCAGGAATTAAAAGCACTCTATGATTCCCTTGGACTGGCTATGACATTCAAGGATTTCTTACATATTCAGAACTATTTCCATGGAGAAGAAGATAGAGACCCATCCATGACCGAGATTCGTGTGCTGGATACCTACTGGTCAGACCATTGCCGTCATACCACATTTTCTACCGAACTGAAAAATGTTGCATTTGAAGATGGTTTCTACAAAGAGCCAATGAAAAAGACATATGAGGATTATCTTGATACACATAAGAAAATGTATGAAGGCAGAGATGACAAATTTGTCTGCTTAATGGACATTGCATTAATGGCAATGAAGCGTCTGAAAAAAGAAGGAAAATTACAGGATCAGGAAGAGTCCGATGAGATTAATGCCTGCTCTATTGTAGTGCCTGTTGAAGTAGATGGCAAGACAGAAGAATGGCTTGTAAACTTTAAAAATGAGACCCACAACCACCCAACCGAAATCGAGCCGTTTGGTGGAGCTGCAACCTGTCTTGGTGGAGCAATCCGTGACCCGTTGTCAGGACGTACCTATGTATATCAGGCAATGCGTGTAACCGGAGCTGCTGACCCTACCGTATCTGTAAAAGATACCATGGAAGGAAAGCTTCCTCAGAAGAAACTGGTTCGCGGCGCAGCACAGGGATACAGTTCCTATGGTAACCAGATTGGACTTGCTACCGGATATGTCAAAGAAGTATATCATCCGGATTATGTTGCTAAGAGAATGGAAATCGGAGCCGTTATGGGAGCAGCACCTCGTCGTGCCGTTCAGAGACTGACTTCTGATCCGGGAGATATTATTATCCTCTTAGGCGGACGTACCGGACGTGATGGCTGTGGTGGAGCAACCGGTTCCTCCAAAGCACACAATACAGAATCCATTGATACCTGTGGTGCAGAGGTCCAGAAAGGTAACCCACCTACCGAGCGTAAGATTCAGAGACTTTTCCGCAGAGAAGAAGTTGCCCATATCATCAAGAAATGTAATGACTTTGGTGCCGGTGGAGTGTCCGTAGCAATCGGAGAGCTTGCAGACGGATTACAGGTTGATTTGGATAAAGTACCTAAGAAATATGCAGGACTGGACGGAACAGAACTTGCTATTTCCGAATCCCAGGAGCGTATGGCAGTTGTTGTTGCACCGGAAGATGCACAGCAGTTCTTAGATTATGCACAAGAAGAAAACTTAGAGGCTGTGAAAGTTGCCGTTGTAACCGAAGAGCCAAGATTAGTATTATCCTGGAGAGGAAAAGAAATTGTAAATCTTTCCAGAGCATTCTTAGACACCAACGGAGCACATCAGGAGACTGATGTAAAGGTAGAGCTTCCGGTAAAAGAAGAGAATTATTTAAATAAAATCAGCACAAAGGCTGTAGAAGAAGCAGTTGCAGCAGGCGATATGAAAGCAGCATGGTTAAATGAATTAAAAGACCTTAACGTATGTTCCCAGAAGGGTCTCGTAGAAATGTTTGACGGTTCTATCGGAGCAGGCAGTGTATACATGCCATATGGTGGAAAATATCAGTTGACCGAGACACAGAGTATGGTTGCAAAACTTCCGGTTATGAATGGAAAATGCGATACAGTAACCATGATGAGTTACGGATTTGATCCATATTTATCTTCATGGAGCCCATACCATGGAGCAGCTTATGCAGTATTAGAGTCTGTTTCCCGTATCGTAACAGCCGGTGGTGATTTCCACAAGATTCGTTTCACATTCCAGGAATACTTCCGCAGAATGTCGGAGGAGCCAAGTCGTTGGAGCCAGCCATTTGCAGCACTGCTTGGTGCTTATAATGCGCAGATTGGTTTCGGACTTCCATCCATCGGTGGAAAGGACTCCATGTCCGGTTCCTTCAATGAAATTGATGTACCGCCAACACTGGTATCCTTTGCAGTTGATGTAGCAAAAGAAAAAGATGTTATCACACCGGAGCTTAAGAAAGAAAATGATAAGCTGATGTTATTTACCATCGAAAAAGATGCTTATGATATGCCGGATTACGCACAGGTTATGAAGCTTTATGATGCAATTCATGAGATGACTGAGACAGGCGTTATCGTAGCAGCTTATGCATTAGACGGAAAAGGTCTTGCAGCAGCAGTCAGCAAGATGGCATTTGGTAATAAACTTGGCGTTACTGTAAATGCAGATGTAACAAAAGAAACATTATTTGCACCGGGCTTTGGAAATATCGTAGCAGAAGTTCCGGAAAATAAAGTTGCAAAAGCACAGGAAATCCTTGCAGCAGCAGGTCTTGCAGCAAACGGAGCTGTTGTGGGTGCAGTAAATGACAGCAAGAACTTTATCTATGGTGATATGAGCATTTCCATGGATGAAGCAATCGAAGCATGGGGACAGACTTTAGAGAAAGTATTCCCAACCAGAGCAACCACCGGAACAGAAGAAGTGAAGAGTGGACTTTACGATACCAAAGACATTTATGTCTGCAAGCACAAGGTTGCCCGCCCACATGTATTTATTCCGGTATTCCCGGGAACCAACTGCGAGTACGACAGTGCAAAAGCATTTGAAAATGCAGGCGCAGATGTAACCGTAAAAGTATTTAAGAACTTAAATGCAGAAGACATCCGTGATTCTGTTGATGTATTTGCAAAAGCAATTGATGAAGCACAGATTATCATGTTCCCAGGCGGATTCTCCGCAGGAGATGAACCGGAAGGCTCAGCAAAATTCTTTGCAACAGCATTCCGTAATGAGAAGATGAAAGAAGCTGTAAACAAACTCTTAAATGAGCGTGATGGTCTTGCACTTGGTATCTGTAACGGATTCCAGGCACTGATTAAATTAGGTCTGGTTCCTTACGGCAAGATTACACACCAGAGACCGGATTCACCGACTCTGACCTACAATACCATCGGACGTCATATTTCCAAGATGGTATATACCAAGGTAGTGACCAACAAGTCCCCATGGTTAGCACAGGCTGAGCTTGGCGGCGTCTACTGTAACCCGGCATCTCATGGAGAAGGTCGTTTCGTTGCTCCGAAGGAGTGGTTAGACAAGCTTTTCGAGAATGGTCAGGTGGCAACCCAGTATGTAAACGAAACCGGTGTTCCAACCATGGATGAAGAATGGAACGTAAACGGTTCTTACATGGCAATCGAAGGTATCACCAGTCCGGACGGACGTGTCCTTGGTAAGATGGCACATGCAGAGCGTCGTGGAGAGTCTGTTGCAGTCAACATTTACGGCGAGCAGGATATGAAGCTGTTCGAAAGTGGAGTAGCATACTTTAAATAAAATAGTAAAATAAAAACCGAGCGGTTCTGTTAAAAGCAGAACCGCTCGATTGCGTATGCAACACCATCTTCTTCATTGGAAAGGGAAATGAAATCAGCCGAATCTTTTAAGAGCTGTTGTGCATTTCCCATGGCAACGCCAATGCCGGCAGCTTTGACGATATCGAGATCATTTTCGCTGTCACCTACCGCCATGGTATCTTCCATGGAAATGTGGAGGTAATCACAGAGGAATTTAAGACCCTTGGATTTGGCAATGCCGCATCTGGTAACTTCTAAGTTATGAAAACCGCCGGACACATAAGTGACTTCCGGGAAGGTGTCTAAGATTTCTTTTGTTTTTTCTCTTGTGGTATAGCTTCCATCTGCATCCGGTGCAAAGTTTAAAGTCAGTTTTGAAACACAAAGTTTATGTTCTTCGATATAAGCAGCTAAGTCAGTAATCGTCTTCCGGGTGGTCTGGATATATTTTTTTAAGGAATCCGGAATATCTAATAGGTTGGTAAGCTCGCTGGTGGAAAACTGGGTATAGCCGTCACCATTGATAAAGGCATCGATATGAAGAGACTGCGTATAGAGCTTGCGTAACAGCCGGACACTTAAATCGGTATCCATGCTTTCATCTAAGAGCAGTTCCTTTTCCGGGACGCGGTATACCGCAGAACCGTTGGCAGTAATGGCATATTGGATGCCAAGCTCCTTCATTTCATCCACAGGAAGACCGATATAAGGCCGGCCGGTGGAGATAATAACGGTAATCCTGTTTTCTACGGCTTTTCGAATCATTTCTTTATTATAAGAGGTAATGACACCGTCTTTATTATAGAGGGTGCCATCGATGTCTAAGGCAATTAGCTTTACTGAATTCATCAAGTGTACTCCTTTGTATTTGAAAATATCATTGTCAATGAATAACAGTGTAGCACAGAAAATGAAAAAAGCAAATCACCGGATTAAATTTATATTTTTAAGTTGCAGGAAAAGGAGCTTACATATATAATTAGTAGGAATTCAAATGTGAGATAAACTGGAGCATACTATGAATATAAAGGAATATATCAAAGAACAAAGACTGATAACCGATGGTGCCATGGGCACTTATTATGAGGAAAAATACAGCGAAGATACCGTGATTGCAGAAAAGGAGAATCTTAAGAATCCGGAGCAGATTAAGGAGATTCATTTAGAATATCTGCGTGCGGGAGCAAGGCTGATCCGCACCAATACATTTGCAGCAAATACCATGTTTCTTGCAGATATGCAGGAAGTAAAAGAGACAGTCCGGGCGGGCTATGAGATTGCAAAGGAAGCAGTAACCGCATTTCAGGCAGAAAATGGAAAAGAGATTCCGGTATTTATCGGAGCAGATTTAGGACCGATTTATGATCTTGACCATCAGGACTATGACAATGTGTTACAGGAGTACAAAGAAATTTGTGACACCTTCCTTTCCTGTGGCGCAGACTGTTTTGTATTTGAGACACAGAGTGACTTTACCTATATTGAGCCGGTGACGGCATATATCAAAGAAAAATCAGACGCATTTATTCTGGTGCAGTTTGCGTTTGACAAAAGTGGATACACCCGCTCCGGTCTTTCCATGCAGCGTGTGGCAGTAGAAGCTTCCGAGATGGAAAATGTGGATGCCTATGGATTTAACTGTGAACTGGACAGTACCCACATGTATCAGTTTATGAAGAACCTGAAGTTCTCCAGTGACAAATTCGTATCAGCACTTCCAAATGCAGGATACCCATATACTTTGCGAGGAAAGACAATTTATTCCAATAATGCATCCTATTATGCAGAAAAAATGAAGGATATTGCAGCCCTTGGCACAGATATTTTAGGTGGCTGCTGTGGAACCACACCGGAATATATTGCTTTGCTTTCTGGCAAGTTACAGGATGTGCCGAAGGCAGCAAAGAAAATTGAAAATGTAGTAACGCAGGAGGTTACAAGAACTCCATCTATTTTTGAAGAGAAGCTTTCCCGTGGGGAGAAGGCTTATATTGTAGAATTGGACCCGCCATTTTCCGAGGATGCATCCAAGGTTATGAAAGGAGCAGAAGATTTAAGAAAATGTAATGTGGATCTGATTACCCTTTCCGATTCCCCAATGGCGCGGGCGAGAATGGATGCCGGACAGCTGGCAGTGAAAATCCAGCAGAAGACCGGTGTGGCAGTAATGCCACATATCAGCTGCCGTGACCGCAATGTGATTGCGTTGCGTGCAGGTCTTTTAGGCATGCATATGAATGATGTCCGCCATTTCCTGATTGTGACCGGAGACCCGGTTTCAAGGGCAGACCGCGAAAGAGTGACTTCTGTTTTTGATTTCAATTCCATCAAACTGATGCAGTATGTTAAGGAAATGAATTTAGAAGTTTTTGCACAGGAGCCGGTTTATTATGGTGGTGCACTGAATTATCATGGCGCCAATCCGGATGCGATTATTGAACGGATGAAGCGTAAAGCGGAAGCAGGATGCGGTTATTTCCTGACACAGCCGGTATATACCGAGGAAGATGTGGAAAGACTGACTTATATCAAAGAACACATTGACACCAAAATCATGTGCGGTATTATGCCGCTGGTAAGCTATAAGAATGCAACGTTTGTGAAAAATGAGATGCCGGGCATCCATGTTTCCGATGAAATTGTAAACCGGTATCGGGAAGATATGACAAGAGAAGAGGCAGAAGAAGTGGCAATTGAATTATCTGTTGAAATCGCAGCAAAATTATATGATATTGCAGACGGATTTTATTTTATGACGCCATTTAACCGGACGGGCTTAATTGCGAGAATTATTGAGGCAATCCGACAGGAGGAAGAACGCAGATGACAAGAGAGGAATTTAAAGAATTAGTAAAAAATGGACCGGTTATCTTAGATGGTGCAACCGGAAGCAATCTTCAGAATGCAGGAATGCCGGTAGGAGTCTGCCCGGAGCAGTGGATTTTAGAGCATCCACAGACCATGATAGATTTGCAGCGGGCTTATGTGGAGGCTGGAACACAGATTCTTTTGGCACCGACCTTTACTGCAAACCGCATTAAATTAGAAGAATATGGACTGGCAGATAAGCTGGTAGAGATGAACCAGCAATTAGTTGCCATTTCCAAAGAGGCAGCAGGCGGAAAAGCGCTGGTAGCAGGTGATATTACCATGACCGGTCAGCAGCTTTATCCGATGGGTGAATTGCAGTTTGAAGAACTGGTAGATATTTATAAAGAACAGGTCAAAGTTGTGGCAGATGCAGGAGTAGACTTATTTATCATTGAGACCATGATGAGTCTGCAGGAAACAAGAGCCGCTGTGCTGGCAATCCGTGAAACCTGTGATTTGCCGATTATGGCAAGTATGACTTATAACGAGGATGGCAGAAGCTTGTATGGAACAGATCCGGTAACTGCGGTAGTTACGTTGCAGAGCCTGGGTGCTGATGCAGTGGGAATGAACTGCTCCACAGGACCAGAGGAAATGTTAGAGCCGATTCGCCAGACCGTAGAATATGCCTATGTTCCTGTTTTGGCAAAGCCAAATGCCGGATTACCGGAATTAGAGGATGGCGTAACGGTATACAAGACCACACCGGAAGAATTTGCGGAAGTTGGTGCAAAATTAGTCGAAGAAGGCGTTTCGATTATTGGTGGATGCTGTGGAACGACCCCGGCACATATCAAAGCATTGGCAGATAAAGTAAAACCAATGGGAATCCATCATGCGGAAGCACCAAGACGAAGAGTGCTTACTTCTGAGCGTAAGACGGTAGAAATTGATTTGGACGGACCATTTATGGTAATTGGTGAGCGGATTAATCCGACCGGAAAGAAGAAATTGCAGGCAGAGCTTCGGGAAGGCAGCCTTAATATGGTTCGTGATATGGCACGGGCGCAGGAAGAAAATGGTGCAGCCATTCTGGATGTCAATATGGGTATGAATGGAATTGATGAGAAACAGATGATGTTAAATACCATTCATGAGGTTACTTATACGGTGGATTGTCCGCTTTGTATCGATTCATCCCATGTGGATATTATTGAAGCAGCACTTCGTATTTATCCGGGACGAGCTTTGATTAACTCTATTTCCTTAGAAAAAGAGAAATTCGAAAAATTGCTTCCGATTGCAAAGAAATATGGAGCAATGTTTATTTTGCTTCCGCTTTCTGACGAGGGACTTCCAAAAGACGCAGAAGAGAAGCGGCAGATTGTCCGTACCATTTTAGATGCCGCCTTAAAAATCGGTCTTCATAAAGAAGATATTATCGTGGACGGACTGGTAGCAACGGTAGGTGCAAATCCGCTGGCAGCATTGGAATGTTTTGATACCATCCAGTATTGTAAGGATGAATTGAGCCTTGCCACAGCCTGTGGACTTTCCAATATTTCCTTCGGTCTGCCGGAACGTATTTATGTAAACAGTGCATTTCTTACCATGGCAATTGCAAAAGGACTTACGATGGCAATTGCAAATCCATCCCAGGATTTATTAATGAATGCGGCAGTGGCTTCGGATATGCTTTTACATAAAGAAGGTTCCGATATCCGCTATATCAATCGGATGAACCAACGGGCACAGAAGGAAGCTCCGGCAACCGTTAACGCAGCTTCGGCAGGCGCTTTAGAGCCGGCAAATCCGGTATTTGATTGTGTATTAAAGGGAAATAAGGGCAATATTTTAAAAGAAGTAGATAAAGCTTTGGCAGCAGGAGAAGAACCGGGAGCGATTATTAATGGACAGTTGATTCCTGCCATTAATGAAGTAGGTGTTCTTTTTGACAAACAGATTTATTTCCTGCCGCAGCTGATTTCCAGTGCGCAGACTATGCAGCATGCCATTGAATACTTGGAGCCAATGCTTTCCAAAGATAAGGACGCAGAGCCAAAGGCAACCATTATTATTGCAACCGTAGAAGGTGACATACACGATATCGGTAAGAATCTGGTAGCACTGATGCTCCGTAACTATGGTTATCGTGTCTTAGACCTTGGCAAGGATGTGGCAGCGGATATTATTGTGGATACAGCGTTAAAAGAAAATGCCCAGATTATCGGACTTTCTGCCCTGATGACCACTACTATGATGCGTATGAAGGATGTGGTAGAACTGGCAAAAGAGCGCGGCTGCAACAGCAAGATTATCGTCGGTGGCGCAGCAATTACACAGAGCTTTGCAGATGAAATCGGTGCAGATGGCTATTCCCCGGATGCAGCTGATTGTGTAAAACTGGTAGAACGTCTACTGGAAGAAATGTAAATTTTTATTTTGGGAGGTTTTTGATATGGTAAAGATAATTTCAGATAGTACCTGTGATTTATCTGAAGAACTGGTAAAACGTTATGATATTAGCATTCTTCCGCTTCACATTTTATTAGGTGACGAAGAATATCTGGATGGAGTAAATATTACTCCGCAGGAGATTTTTGACTGGTCGGATGAACACAAGACCACTCCAAAGACTTCAGCACCATCCGCAGAGCAGGCAGTAGAATTGTTAAAGCCTTATGTAGAAAAAGGTCAGGAGGTTATCTGTTTTGCCATTGCATCCGGGATGTCTTCTTCCATGAATGTGATGCGTCTTGCAGCGGAAGAACTGGAGGCAGAAAATCTGGTTACAGTAATTGATTCTGCAAACCTTTCTACCGGTATCGGACTTCTTGTCATAGAAGCAGCCGAAATGGCACAGCAGGGAAAGAGCGCGGCAGAGATTACTGCACGCATTGAAGAATTAAAGCCTCTGGTTCGGGCAAGCTTTGTGGTAGACACCTTAACCTATCTTTATCGTGGTGGCAGATGCAGTGGACTGGCTGCCTTAGCCGGTGGTGCATTAAAGCTTCATCCGCGGATTGGTGTTGAGGATGGTAAAATGGGACCGGGAAAGAAATATCGTGGTAATATGGAAAAGGTTGTTCTCTCTTATGTGAAAGACATGGAAGAAGCAATGAAGAATGCCCGGCCGGAACGTGTATTTATCACTCACTCCGGCAGTGCACCGGAAATTGTAGATAAAGTACGTGCGTACCTTAATGACCTTCATGTCTTTCGTGAAATTTTAGAAACAAGAGCCGGTGGTGTAGTATCCAGCCATTGTGGACCGGGAACACTGGGTGTTTTGTTTATTGCGAAGGAGTAGGGAGAAGGAGAGATGTATGATTTGCAAAGGTATCTCATAAGGCAGGTATCCGGCAGCTTGACAGAATTATTGGAGTAATTTTGAATCTTGAAATATTTTCAAAAATTTTAAATATTTCAAAAATATTTTTGAAAAAGTGCTTGACTTCACTATTCCTATATAGTATACTAGCAAAGCGGGTTGCAGATGAGTAACCCGCAGGAATATGGGATCTTAGCTCAGCTGGGAGAGCATCTGCCTTACAAGCAGAGGGTCATAGGTTCGAGCCCTATAGGTCCCATTTTTATGGCGGAATAGCTCAGTTGGCTAGAGCACACGGTTCATACCCGTGGTGTCGAGAGTTCAAATCTCCCTTCCGCTACTGAAAAAGAATCTTGCAGATGCAGGATTCTTTTTTTGCGAGTAGCAAGAAAAGGCCTGGGGGTCTGGAAAGAACTGCAGGTGGTGAATTCTGTCGGTGCGTGGAATCTGTCAGTGGTGGATTTTGGTAGTGCGTGGGCGGCGAAGAGAGCTTCTGGTCTAGTTCCCGTATAGAACAGTTGTGATTGGGCAAAAAAGCTGGAAACAATCTTTATTTTGCCCAATCTAGCTTAGCAAAGTCGCAATTTTCAGAAGCGGAAAGCACCGTATTGTAGCAAATTGGGCAAAAAAGCTGGAAACAGTCTTTATTTTGCCCAATCTAGCTCAGCAAAGTCGCAATTCCGGGAAGCCAGAAGAGTTGCATCGTAGTAAATTGGGTAAGAAACACTTCAAACAGAGTGTTTCTTACCCAATTTCTTGTAAATCCCTTACCTACCTGCTTCTATATTTAAAAATAGCTTATGGCTCCTGAAAAAGTCCAATCTCAGGCGGATAGTAACTAAAGATAAAAAACAGAATTGCAAGAATTACAAGGCAGGTAAGTAGCAGTCCCCTGCGGTTGGCAAGTTCGCGGTTATCGTTCAGAAACCATTCGATAAGAAAGGCACCCAGAACACTGATGTAGAAAATAGCAATATCAATCGCCATGACAGAGAAGCCCAGCACACCGGTGTATGTGTAGAAGAGAATTGGAATCAATGCCAATCCGACCAGTGTCCCAATGGAGAGTGCCACAGGAATCGGACTTTGTTCCGGAAGCTTGAAAAAGAGAAACAGCACAAGAGCTAGCATCGGAAAGAACAGAAGCTTCATGTGCTCCCAGGTGGATTCATTCCATGGTGCAAAAAGCCGTACGATGGAATTGTTACCGGACCATTCATAGACAAAATGTAATAGGGTTCCAATTACGGACATAAAGAGAAAACCCCAGATAAAAAGTTTTTTAGAATTCATAAAATACCTCCTGATACAATAGTATGATGCAAAACAGGAAATAATATGAAAAAAGAAATCTATAAACAGCTATCAGAAAATACCTCCAGTGTGGTATAATGTCCGTAAGCATTGAGCAGTGCCAAAAACAGGAAAAATCCAGATTGGCTGCTTGCAGACAAAGCTGGATTTTCCTTGTTTTTGATAGGGCGAAAGCCCGAGAGCAGGAAGATGCAAAGCAGCTTCCTGCGTGGCACTGCGAAGTTGGATCGAGATAGGGCGAAAACCCGAGAGCAGGAAGATGCAAAGCAGCTTCCCGCATGCACTGAGGAGCTGGACCGAGATAGGGCGAAAGCCCGAGAGCGGGAAGGTGCTTTGCAGCTTCCCGCGTGCACTGCGGAGCTGGACCGAGATAGGGCGGAAGCAGAGAGCCGGAAAGTTGAAAAGAAAAAAAGAAAGCAGGTAATCACATGCGAGTAGGAATGGGATATGATGTTCATAAATTAGTAGAAGGAAGAAAATTAATCATAGGCGGAGTGGAGATACCGCACAGTCTTGGCTTGCTGGGACATTCGGATGCAGATGTATTGTTACATGCCATCATGGATGCGTTGCTGGGGGCAGCGGCTTTAGGAGATATCGGAAAGCATTTTCCGGATACAGACCCGGCATATGAGGGGATTTCCAGTATAAAATTATTGGAAGAAGTGGGACAGCTTTTAGAGAAAGAGAATTATGTCATTGATAATATCGATGCTACGATTATTGCCCAGAAGCCAAAGATGCGTCCACACATTGAGAAGATGGAAGAAAATATTGCACAGGCATTGAAGATAGACGTCAGTCAGGTAAATGTAAAGGCAACCACAGAGGAAGGGCTTGGCTTTACCGGAAGCGAAGATGGAATCAGCTCCCAGGCAATCTGTGCTATCTCAAGTATCTATGAAAACAGCATAGCAGTGGGAGGCAGTGAACGAAATTGTGCAGGCTGCCCGGGATGCGGAAAATAACTTTTCTATTGACAAAATGGCAATTCGTGCATAAACTAATAGCGTAAAAAGAATTTAAAAATGATTCAGAAATGAATTGATAAATGCAGTGAACGGAAAGAGTAGTATACATGCGTGAATAAAAGAGAGAGACTGTCATCGGCTGAAAGCAGTCTTGATTCCAAAGTATATGAAGTGCATCCGGAAGCAGTCCCGGTGAAAGCAAGTAGCCAGGAACGAATAGCACACGTTACGTGTATTGAGGGAAAGCAGCAATGCTTTACTTAGAGTGGAACCGCGGAATAACTTCGTCTCTATATTTATATAGAGACGATTTTTTACTTTATAGGAAATTGCTTTCCTGTAAAGTAAAAAATCGCTCCGCGAGAAAAATTGCAGGCTTGCATGCATAAAGGAAAGAATCTATACAGTGAACAGGAGGCTGTAATCATGGGTTTTATAAAAGAATTAAAAGAGGAATTTGAGATTATCAAGGAGCGTGATCCGGCATTAAAATCTCCAATGGAGGTTTTGCTTTATCCGTCATTTCGTGTTATGCTTAGTTATAGGCGTGCACATAAGCATTACCTGAAGGGACATTTCTTCCGGGCAAGATATATTTCACAGAAAGCAGCAAGAAAAACCGGAATTGAGATACATCCGGGCGCAGTAATTGGAAAAGGATTCTTTATCGACCATGGTACCGGCGTTATCATCGGAGAGACATCAATTATCGGAGATAATGTAACCTTATATCAGGGTGTAACCCTGGGCGGAACCGGTAAGGAAACCGGAAAACGTCATCCGACCTTAGAGGATAATGTAATGGTAAGTGCCGGAGCAAAAATCATCGGTTCCTTTACGGTAGGCGAGAATTCGAAAATCGGTGCCGGAAGTGTGGTAATTGAAGAGGTGCCGCCAAATTGTACCGTAGTAGGAGTTCCGGGACGAATCGTAAAACGTAACAATGTAAAAATTCCGCGCAGCGATATGGATCAGTGCAATCTGCCGGACCCGGTACAGGAAGACATCAATGTATTGCAGCGGGAAAATTCAGAATTATGCAACCGTATCATTGATATGGAAAAAGAGATAAAAGCATTAAAGCAGGAAGTAGAAAAGAATTAAATAAGTAATTCCAGGAACGATGGAGGATAACATGGAGAACAACGTAAAGATTTTTAATACCCTTACAAGAAAAGTAGAGACCTTTGTGCCAAACGAAGATGGAAAAGTGAAAATGTATACCTGCGGACCAACCGTATATCATTTTGCACATATCGGAAATCTGCGCAGCTATATTATGGAAGATGTATTAGAGAAAACACTTCGCTATGCAGGTTATGATGTAAAGCGTGTCATGAACATAACAGACGTAGGACATCTTTCCAGTGATGCAGATACCGGTGAGGATAAAATGTTAAAGGGCGCAAAGCGTGAGCACAAGACCGTTATGGAGATTGCAAAGTATTATACCGATGCATTCTTTTCCGATTGCTCCAAATTAAATATCAAACGTCCGGATGTGGTAGAGCCGGCAACCAATTGTATCCCGGAATTTATTCATATGATAGAGGTACTTTTAGAGAAAGGCTATGCATATATTGCCGGAGAAAATGTATATTTTGATACATCAAAATTAGATGATTATTATGTATTCTCCAGCCAGAGCGAAAAAGAGCTGATGGTAGGTGTCCGTGATGACGTATCTGAGGATGAAAATAAGCGCAACAAGAGTGACTTTGTATTGTGGTTTACCAAGTCCAAATTCGATAACCAGGAACTGAAATGGGATAGTCCATGGGGCGTTGGTTATCCGGGCTGGCATATCGAGTGCTCCTGCATCAGCATGAAGCATTTAGGTGAATATATGGATATTCACTGTGGTGGTGTGGATAATATTTTCCCACATCATACCAATGAGATTGCACAGAGTGAAGCATATCTTGGACACAAATGGTGTAATTACTGGTTCCATGTGCATCATCTGAATGATAAATCAGGAAAAATGAGTAAATCCAAGGGAGATTTCCTGACCGTTTCCTTATTGGAAGAAAAAGGTTATCTGCCGCTGGTATATCGTATGTTCTGTCTGCAGTCCCATTACAGAAAGCCATTGGAATTCTCTTATGAAGTAATGGATAATATGGAAAATTCCTATGTAAAGCTTCGTAAGACCATTGCAAAACTGGATGCGTCTACAGAAGTAGAGCAGGATAAATTTGATGCATACAAAGAGAAATTCCTGCAGGCATTAGAGGATGATTTAAATACTTCCATGGCACTGACTGTAGTATATGAAGTATTGAAAGCCGATATGACCGATGCAACCAAGCTTGCACTGGTAAAAGATTTTGATTATGTATTATCTCTTGATTTAGCAGCGGGAGAAGTAGCAAATCCTGCCGATGAAATCGATGCAGATTTAGAAGCATATGTATTAGAAAAAATCGAAGAGCGTAAGGCTGCAAAGAAGGAAAAAGATTTTGCCAAAGCAGACGCAATTCGTAATGAACTTTTGGAAAAAGGAATTGTCTTAGAGGATACCAGAGAGGGTGTAAAATGGAAAAAGGCATAGATTCCCATATCAAAGAATATTTTGACCTGCCAAAGGTGGATGTAGCAACCTACTCCCCTTTGGCACTTGCCTACATAGGAGATGGCATTTATGACCTTGTCATAAGAAGCATTGTAGTTGGAAAAGGCAATACCAAGGCATCCCGTCTGCATCAGACCACCAGCCATCTGGTGAAAGCACATGCGCAGGCAACGATGATGGAGACACTGACTCCGATGCTTACGGAAGACGAAACGGAAATTTACCGCAGAGGCAGAAATGCCAAGTCTCCGACCATGGCAAAAAACGCAACTATGTCAGATTATCGCCGTGCCACCGGCTTTGAAGCATTGATGGGCTATTTATATCTGACGGATCAGTTTGAGCGGATTTTGGAATTGTCGAAAGAAGCAATCAGACACTATAATGTGAAGACCGGAAAGAATGATCTGGCAGGAGGAAAGTAGAATGGAAGAAATGCAGATGGAAAACAAACAGGCGGAAAGCACGAAGATAGAAGGAAGAAATGCAGTTTTAGAAGCATTTCGTTCCGGAAAAACCATAGACAAGCTGTTTGTATTAGATGGCTGTAAAGACGGTCCCATTCAGACCATTTTAAGAGAAGCGAAAAAGCATGATACGCTGGTACAGTTTGTGGCAAAAGAGCGTTTAGAGCAGTTGTCAGAGACGAAGAAGCATCAGGGTGTCATTGCCATGGCAGCAGCATTTTCCTATGCAACGGTAGAAGATATTTTAGAAAATGCCAGAAAGAAAAATGAGGCACCATTTGTCATTTTGCTGGATAATATTGAAGACCCGCACAATTTGGGTGCAATTATCCGTACTGCCAATCTGGCAGGTGCCCATGGCATCATTATTCCAAAGCGCCGTGCAGTGGGACTGACCGCTACCGTAGCAAAGGCATCCGCAGGAGCCATTTATTATACACCGGTAGCAAAGGTAACCAATCTTACCAATACCATCCGGGAATTAAAGGAGCAGGGCATGTGGTTTGTCTGTGCAGATATGGGTGGCACAACCATGTATGATCTGGATTTAAAAGGTTCTATCGGACTGGTTATCGGAAATGAAGGAGAAGGTGTCAGCAAATTAGTAAAAGAAAACTGTGACTTTGTGGCATCGATTCCAATGAAGGGAGATATTGACTCCTTAAATGCATCGGTAGCAACAGGTGTTTTAGCTTATGAAATTGTAAGACAGAGATTAAGTTAACAGGAGAGAGAGATGCAATCTTATCAGAACATGAGTGATGAGGAATTAATTGCAGCACTTCGTAGTGGTGAAAAAGAAATTACAGATTATCTGATGGACAAATACAAGAGTCTGGTTAAGAAAAAAGCAAAAGCACTTTATCTCATTGGTGGTGAGACGGACGATTTGATTCAGGAGGGAATGATTGGTCTGTTTAAAGCTGTCCGGGATTATCAGCCGGATAAAGACAGCAGCTTTTTTCATTTCGCAGACCTTTGTATTGCAAGGCAGATGTATACAGCGGTGGAGGCTTCCAATCGGAAAAAGCATGCACCGCTCAATTCGTATGTACCACTTTATGCAGATAGTGAGGATTCGGAAGGCAGGAATCTGGCGGATGTGTTAGAGACTATAGATGAGGCGAATCCGGAGAATTTATTTATCAGTCAGGAAGACCGGGAAGATTTCAAGCGGAAAGTAAATGAAACTTTAAGCAAAATGGAACAGGAAGTGTTGTCGTATTATCTGCAGGGCTTTCGCTATGAGCAGATTGCAGAAGCTATGGGAAAAGAGCCGAAGGCTGTGGATAATGCGTTACAGCGTTTAAAGAAGAAGTTGAAAGGGAAGTAACAGCATGAAAAATATCATTCACATTTTTCGTAAGGACGTAAGAGGACTTTGCAGGAATTTTTTCGCACTGGTCATTGCAATCGGATTGTGTTTTATTCCATCTTTGTATGCATGGTTTAATATTTATTCCAACGAGGATCCTTATGCCAACACCGGAAATATCTATATTGCAGTGGCATCTGAAGATGAAGGAATGAAATTAGAGGATGGCACAACCGTCAACATGGGTGCTCAGGTGATTGAGCAGTTGAAGGAGAATAAGTCCATAGGCTGGCAGTTTGTAGACAGCTCTGATGAAGCAATCAACGGAGTAGAAAGTGGAAAATATTATGCGGCAGTAGTTATTGGTGACCGCTTTTCCGAGAGCATGTTCAGCATCTTTTCTAAAGGACTGGAGAATCCGACCATTACATATTATGAGAATGAGAAGAAAAATGCCATTGCAACGAAAATTACCGATACTGCGGTGAGCACATTAAAGTCCAGTATCAATGAGACATTTCTTGAGACAGCGGCAAGTGCCATGTTTGCCCAGATGGATAATCTTTCTGAGAAAATAAGTGAAGATGGCGGTGTGGATGGATTCCGCCAGAAATTAGAGCAGCTCAGCCAGAATTTAAAGGACTATGATGCCATGATAGACAGCTTCCTGTCCGGAAATGAAGAACTGAGCGCAGGGATTGATGAAGCCAATTCCAGTGTGTCAAAGGTGGAAGATAAAATTGATTCAGCTGTAAATTCCCTGAATGGAACAAAGACACAATTAGACAGTACGGATACTACACTTTCAGATTTTTCCAAGAATGTGGAGACAACCTTAACGGATATTGAGAATTCTTTGAATAAGATTTCAACGGATATTACCAATGCCGGACTGGGAGATTCTGCCAAGAAGACAACTGAAAGTATTGAGACAACAACGAATGATATCAAGACTTTAAATGACCAGTTGCAGTCGCTTTATGGAGCAATCAGTGGACTCAAGACAGATGAGAGCTTTACGGACGAGCAGAAAACGGATATGGATGATGTGATGTCACAGATTGATGCGTTGAAGCAGGATGCAGAAGAAATGCAGAAGCTTTTAGAGACACTGATGCCGGACAATGCATCAGATGTAGTAAAAGATGCGGTAGATACTGTGACAGGCGGAATGAATACAGCATTGTCTACCTGCAGCAAGACCATTGAAAATATGAAGAATGTATACACCAATAATCTGGTGCCTGGAGTATCCGGAATATTGGATACGGCATCCCAGATACTGGTCAATGTAACCAATCTTTTGAATAATCTGAATAATACATTAGGTGACATGGAAACCATTTTCGATGGAACCTTAGATATGGTAGATGCTACAGATGAAAGCTTTACACAGATTCAGACATTGCTGCAGACCTGTGATACAAAGATAGAAGAGGCAATCAGCAAGCTGGATGAAGCATCGGAAGATGAACAGATGCAGATTATCATGGAACTTTTGGGCGGCGATCCGGAATCCTATGGTAGATTCTTTGCACAGCCGGTAAAAGTGGAGACAAAGCAGGTTTATGAGATTAAAAACTATGGTTCTGCGGTAGCACCATTTTATACGACACTGGCACTCTGGGTAGGCGGTATTGTACTGGTTTCCCTGATTAAAGTAAAGGCATCCGAAAAGGATTTGACCAATCCGAAGCGTTATCAGCTTTTCCTGGGAAGATATTTAATCTTCTTTGTGATGGGACAGATACAGGCATTGATTATTGTACTGGGCAATATTTATCTGTTGCATTGCCAGGTGAAGAATCCGGTATTGTTCTGGTTTGCGGCGTCGCTGACGAGCTTTACCTTTATCCTTTTAATCTATGCGCTGACACTCTCCTTTGGAGATATCGGAAAAGCACTGGTGGTTGTAATGGTTGTTATCCAGATTGCAGGTTCCGGTGGAACATATCCGATTGAGATATTGCCGGAATTTTACCGGCGGGTATATATTTTCTTCCCATTTCCATATGCTATTAATGCCATGCGTGAAACCATTGGCGGCATGTATGGCGGAGCCTATGAGAAGAATCTGGCAGAGCTTCTGATTTTCGCAGCAGCGGCATTGTTAATCGGACTGCTGATTCGCGTACCATTTATGGGTATCAATCATTTCGTAGAAAAGCGAATGAAAGATACGAAGATGATGTAAGAGAGCAGGTGAAGAGCAGATGGAAAAGAAAGAAGATTATGAAAAGCTTTATGACATGCTTTTAGGCTATGAGCAGGAGATTCATAAGAAGAACCAGAAACGTATCCGCATCGGATTGCGGTGTCTTATCATTATTCCACTGATTTTCCTGGCATTGTTATTCTGGACAGAAAGCTCAAAAATTGTATTTTTGATTCTGTGGATTGTATCGCTGTTTATTCTGGCAGGATATTTAATCTTTGTAGAATATTCGGACTATAAATTACAGGAAAAATTAAATGAGATTTCCAATCGGGAGCAGCAGGAGAGAGATGCACTGATTGGCGATGGAATTGCCCAGGTAGAAGAACGGATTCGTACCGTACTTCAGACGGCAGAGCAGGAACTTTTAACGGATAGCACAAAGGAGTAGCAGAGGGATAACACATGAAAAATATTTTTAGAATCTTTTACCGGGATTTTAAGAGAGTCAGCACAAATGTGGTAGCAGTGGTTATTGTAATAGGTCTTTCCATTATTCCATCACTGTACGCATGGTTTAATATATTGTCCAACTGGGACCCGTATGGACCGGAATCTACATCAAATCTTAAGATAGCAGTATATTCCGCAGATGAGGGAATTGACATGGGAGGTCTGCCTGTAAATATCGGAGACAGCGTCATTGATGCCCTGAAAGCCAACCAGACTATGGGCTGGCAGTTTACTGATACCATGGATGAAGCAACCGACGGTGTATACAGCAGTGAATATTATGCGGCACTGATTATTCCCGAGGATTTCTCCAAGAAAATGATAAGCTTCCTTAACGGAGAAGTACAGAATCCGCAGATTATTTATTATGAAAATGAGAAGAAAAATGCCATTGCACCAAAGATTACATCCAAGGCAAAAACGGCAGTGCAGGAACAGGTAAATGCAACCTTTGTCAGCACTCTGGCAGAAGTCATGTTAAAGGTAAATGATGTCATGGTAGAAAATGGAATGGATTCCGGCTCTATGATAAATCTTTTTCTGACACAGCTTAATGATTTAAGCGGAGATTTGGACGGCTATATTGCATTGCTGAATTCTTTTGTCAGCATTACCAATTCGGCATCCAGCCTGATTGATACGACACAGGTTATGCTGCCGAATCTGAATACGATGGTAGATGATGGTTCGAATACGGTAAATACCATGCAGGGAGCATTGAATTCCGGCAGCCTTAATGCCAGTGCTTTGGCTGAGGTTATTTCAGCAAATCTTAATACAGCAGCCGACAGCCTTGACAATATCAATACGCTGATACAGAATGCCTTAGATCAGTTGGATAACTATGGTGATTTATCTTCCGGCGGACTACAGAGCGCAATTAATATGATGCCGCTGATCCGTCAGTTATTTGAAAACAGTGTGGCAGACTGGAAGGATGATGAAAGTGTTTCCGGTCAGATTGCAGAAATCGAGGCACAGTTAGATAAAATTGAAGCAGATTTAAACAGTGTCCAGAATAATGTCACAGATTTAAATACTGCAAAGGATACTTTAAACACTGAAATATCTACCGAAATAACTTCCTGTAAGACCAAAATAAAAGCTTTAAAAGATACGTTTGACTATTCGGTAAAAGGTCAGCTGGAGACAACCATTCAGTCCATGCAGGGGTCACTGAATCAGACACAGGCAATTTTAAATGGTGTCGATGGAGATTTTGATGAAGTATCGGAAGTATTGGATGCTTATAGTGAAACCCTCGATAAGGGAAATGAAAGCTTAAGTGATTCACTGGCAGCAGCACAGGAAATGAAGACCGGACTTGACAGTGTGATTACAAGTCTCAGTGCTCTGGAAATCAGTGACCAGTATCAGGCTTTGATGAAAATCTTAGAGACCGACCCGACTTTGTTAGGAGATTTCTTATCTTCTCCGGTCAATATGGAGACGAAAGAGATTTATCCGATTTCCAATTATGGTTCGGCAATGTCACCGTTCTATACGGTACTGGCATTGTGGGTAGGTGCGTTGATTCTGGTGGCAATCATTCATGTAAAGGTACTTCCGGATGAGAAAATACCGGATGCAAAACCTTACCAGAAATTCTTTGGAAGATATATTACATTCTTCCTGATTGGACAGGTGCAGGCATTGATTACTGCACTGGGAGATTTGTTTTATATTAAGATACAATGCCATAACCCGTTCTTATTCTGGCTTGCCTGCGCATGTTGCAGCTTTGTATTTACCTTATTTATGTACGCATTAACGGTAGCCTTTGAAAATGTCGGAGAGGCTTTGGCGGTAGTCATCATGGTTATCCAGGTAGCAGGAGCAGGCGGTTCCTTCCCAATCGAAGTACTGCCGGCAATCTATCAGCGGATTTACCGTTTCTTCCCATTCCCTTATGGAATGGATGCACTCCGGGAGACCATCGGTGGTATGTATGGAATGACTTATTGGAAATGCCTCGGCATCTTGGGCATCTATATTATAATCTCACTTCTGATTGGACTTGTAATTGCAATTCCGTTCCGGAAGTTAAATATGAAGATTGAGCATAGCAAAGAAAAATCTGACATTATGCTGTAGAAAAGTATTGACAATCATAGCTCTCTATAGTATAGTATTACAAGTCGGGATTAGTTCCGACAGAATTGCTGGCATGGCTCAGTCGGTAGAGCGTCGCATTGGTAGTGCGGAGGTCACGGGTCCGATTCCCGTTGCCAGCTTAGCTAGAAAAAAGGCTGTAATCCTTGATAAATCTGTACCGACCCCCAAAAGTTAGACCTAAAAATCTAACGATTGGAGGTCGGTATTTTTATGGCTAAATATTCTTTTGAATTCAAGAAAAAAGTAGTTCTAGAATACATAAATGGAGAAGGTGGCACACAGTATCTTTCTACAAAGTATGGGCTTGGATCAAATTCTCAGCTCAGGAAATGGCTTGCTGCGTATAAAGAATTCGGAGATGAAGGATTAAAACGTTCTCGAAAAAAAGAGAACTACTCTTTCAAAAAGAAGCTTTCTGTTGTAGAGTTATATTTATCAAGTGAAATCTCGTATCAAGATTTGGCTCTACAAGAAGGAATTACTAATCCGTCAATGATTGTCAATTGGGTTAATCGCTTTCGAGTGGCGGGTCCTGATGCGCTGAGACCACGTAAAAAAGGACGAAAGAAAACATTGAACACATCTGATGACAATACACAAAACAAACTCGTTGAAGAATCTTCTGTTGATACAAGTGCAGAGCATGTAAAAGAACTAGAAGAAGAACTTCTTAAATTAAGAATCGAGAATGCGTTTTTAAAAGAACTGAGGAGACTGCGTTTAGAGGACGAAGCAAAAATGAGAGAACGGCAAGAATCATCAGCAGCCTCCGAAGACAGTTCAAATTAAAAGACCTTCTCTCATATACTGGAATGCCAAAAGCCACATATATGTATTGGCAAAAGCGTTTTGATAGAAAAAATCCGGATCAGGAAATTGAGGAAAAGATACTCGAAATTCGTAAAGAACATAAGGATTATGGATATCGTAGGATTCTCGGAGAACTTCGTAATCAAGGATATTCCATAAATAAAAAGAAAGTTCAACGTATTGTTCAAAAGCTCGGATTACAGGTGATATCCTATACTCGTAAAAGCAGGAAGTATAGTTCTTATAGAGGTAAGATTGGCACCGTTGCACCGAATAGGATTCGCAGACGTTTTGATACACATATACCTCATCAGAAAATCACTACAGATACCAGTGAGTTCAAGTATTATGAAATTGATGAGAAAGGACATGTGACTATGCATAAGCTTTATCTCGATCCGTTTATGGATATGTGTAATGGTGAAATACTTAGCTACGGGATAGATCAGAGACCTTCTGCCAAAAACGTAATGGATGCTTTAGATAAAGCAATTGAAACTACTGCGGACTGCCCATACAGAAGAACTTTTCACTCAGATCAGGGATGGGCTTACCAGATGAAGGCATATTCCCATAGACTAAAAGAAGAACGGATATTTCAAAGCATGTCCAGAAAAGGAAACTGTCTGGACAATTCCGTAATGGAAAATTTCTTTGGACTGCTCAAACAAGAAATTTACTACGGTGTTGTTTATTACAGCTACGAGGAATTAAAATCAGAGATAGAACGTTTTATAAAATACTACAACGAGAAACGAATAAAAGAAAAGTTGGGATGGATGAGTCCTGTTCAATACAGGCTCCATCTTTTAGCTGCATAAAGAAAAACGAGACGACCGAAGTCGCCTCGTAAAAGTCTAACTTTGAGGGGTCACCTCATTCTCTTGACTTCTTTTTTTTATTTCCGTTCTTTATATCATTGTTTTCCCAGGTTCTCCGGGGTTCTGCACCATGTCAAAAGCATTCCTTTTAAAAATTCCAGTTCCTGTGTGTGGTCTTCCTTGTGATCGTCCGCCCACACAATTCCCTGTGCATAGCGCTCAGCCACCGCCAGCATCGCAATCGCAACGCTTGTAAATAACTGCTGCTCCGGGATATCGGTCCGGATGCTTTTATCGCTCCTCGCCTGCTCATAGAACTTATGATACAGCGCTCCTGCCGGCTTCAAAACATCCAGATGTTCAGCCAGCGCTTCCCCCCTGACTTTCTCCCGGGAGATAAAGTTTTTATAGTTATTACTGAACCGGAGTATTTCCGGGCGTTCCCGGTAAATCCGGATGAACTGGTCCGTATAAAACTCAATGTACTGATACGCCGTGAATGATTCAAATATCTCCGGTCCCTTTTCTTCCAGAATCTCCTTCCAGAGATCGCCCCAGATTTTTCCGCTGATCGCTATCACAAGCTTGACCTTCGTCTGATAATAGTTATATAGGGTCGCAACGCCCACTTCCGCAGCGTCCGCCAC
>ERZ857745.1432-NODE-1432-length-29505-cov-3.332835_pt1 | contig 29505 bp, 24 predicted proteins | sample MGYA00519699_ERZ857745 | MGnify/ENA primary metagenome ERZ857745 (study PRJEB31778, sample SAMEA3449357) | human gut metagenome | biome: human gut; feature: human-associated habitat; material: faeces | place: United Kingdom | collected 2010/2012 ...
GCCGAGGCGTCCGCCGGCACGTGCTCAATCGTGTCGCGGTCAAGGTAAACGGCCTGAACCCGCACAAGTACGCGCAGTGGCTGCCCAAGGAGACGCCCAACGCGAAGGACCCGGGCGGCCCGGTCTACCTCGACTCGCTAATGCCGTGGTCGGAATCCGTGCCGGTGGAAATCAGGCTGAAACCGAAGGCCGCCAAGGAGGCCACCAGGATGGCGGACGACCCGATAATCGACATCGACCCCTCGGCCTTCCGCGATGACGAGGAATAGTAGAAACCTCTCGGAGCTTTCTCGATTGAAACGGGAAAACTCTGAGAGGTTTATCGTTTTACGCGATTGTTTTGACGCTGACGCCTCAAGTCCCATGGGATCGCCCGATCCATGTCGCGGCCGGGCAGCCCATGGGACGACGCGCTCGCGGAATCCTTCTTCAAGACGCTCAAGCGCGAGCTGGTGAACGGCAAGGGCCGCAAGACGAGGGAGGAGGCGAAGCAGGACGTGTTCAAATACATCAGTTCTACTGCAACAGGCAGAGGATGCGCTCATCGATCGGCTATAACGCCCCGTGCGACCTAGAGCGAGATGCTGCCTGAAGAAGCTTATTTTTCCGTCCAAGAAACCTTGACCAGTCCAAAATCGCCTAACCCGAAACGGTCCAGGATTTCCACCGCAGTCCCATATGCTCATTTTTAAGTTACCACCCTCAGACTCGTATATCGGGAAGGCAGGCTTGCACCGATACACCACAGCGATTATCTCGAGAGCAACGCATGAAGTTCGGGACCGCCCCCATGCTTACTTTACCGGCACCCCCCATTCGCGCTCGCAATATGGGCCCGACTCAGCGATTAAAAGCATGTGCTGCTTTACGTCTCTTAATACCATCGATACGCATTGTTTCCAGAAAACCGGTCGTCGCCTTCCAGAGTAATCCAGGGCGCGACAATGTCGTACGTTCTCCTGAACCTCTGACTCTCCGGAACGCGATCAAAGGCATAAACAAATACCTTCTTCGGAAGAGGTACGGTAAGATTTTTCAATTTGCCCATTTTGGATTCCCATACCAGAGATATGCCACAACATTCAAACGATTCCTTCTCCGTACGCAAATGAATAGCGAAGTTAAGCAATGCATTTGGCAGCAGCTCAATCGAAGCTTCGTCGAAATAATTCTGAGGAATGATTTGGCGGCCATTGCATCCCCAGCCATCTAGCAGCACCATAGACGATGAACCCGTGGAATCCAAATAACAAGCAAATCGATATGGCTCGCCCGTCAATCGACCTTGCGGGACAAACAGCATTGACCCTTTAGGGCTAATGGTCAGCTTATGTTTATCAATGTGAATTCCACGTATGCTCACTCTTTTGTCGCTTCGGTTCTCGAGCCTGAACCTAATCACGCACTCCCCAGCCCAGCCAGCATGGTCGGAAGAGCGCAAATAATACTCCGGAGACACCGCATCCAATTCATTCGCAGTCAAAAGGTTCGGATCTATCGCTACTTCCGTGGCAATCCGCTCCGGAACAACGCCACCAACGCGCACTTCGCTCAGCTTTAAAGGCGCACCTCTGTTAGTCAGTTTCTTTATTTGTGATTTAATGCTTGCAATTATCCTCACGAAGCCAATTGCTACCGACATCATCTGCAGCATGTCAGATAGTCCTTTCCCCACGCAAGCAAACTCGCCGCCTCCCTTTGCCCCCTACCTTATATGGCACCGAAAGACAGCTGAGACAAAGCCCACCGCCCTGTTTTCGCTAGGCAAAATCTGAGTATATCCCTGGGGGCGCTTTGGGCGCATCCGCAATCGCCATGCCGACCGCTGCAATCCGCTAACTGAAGAAACTTATTATTCGCCCAGGAAACCTTGACTAGCCCGCAATTCAGCATTTATTCCAAGTATTGAATCGACAACGCAATCAAAGATAAGCAGCGATTGAAGAAATAGTCGTAGTGACGAGAATCGGCTATATCGATTGTATTTGTCTCATGATGACGAATCCGAAAATCGTTCCCAATTTTTATAAGAGCACGATACTCATCAGTCAAGAGCTTTTCTAGCTCCGAAGTTCCGTTGGCGGTATCGCGGACAACCTTTTCAACCGATTGTTTTTTGCCAAGCGAGGAATAATAGGATTTCAACCGCTCGAAAGCATCCCATATTTTTTCAGCTGCATCCCTTGCTGCCGTCGGACTAGGCCCTCTATGCAAAGCGATAGCCTCTTGCAAAAGCTGTGCAGTCCCTTGCTCTTTTATCGCGCTAACCAAATGCTCTATGGACGGCGTAAGCGGAGTGTTTTCAACAATGCGCTCGATTTCCCTATTGTCAGCAAGGCGATAGAGAAGACCGGTCATCGCCAGAATGTCATTGATTTCTGCCTGGAACTCTAACCAAACCCCATCGCTTTCCAATAGATGCATGTGATTATGGTTGAAATAGCCATGATGTTCAGTGATGCGCACGTCGCGGCAGTTTTTGGCTACGAACTCGATGAAATCAAACAATGCATACTGATTGTATTTGTCGCTCCTTATTTCTTCATCGAATACATTCCAATGGTTAGATGGAACAGCTATGACGTCACAACAGTCCCTATATAAATCAGGAATCTCATATTTAAGGCGAAGACTCAACCCTTCCCTATCCACGCCGCAACATCCTTTCCCATCAGGACACTGCTCCGGGCACAACCATGCAAGATTGTTGTAATGCTTTTCACAACAACGGAATAGCAATGAATAACGGTCGACAGATACTTCGTATGTACCTGCAGTTTGTCTACGCATCCCATTGCGCTCAGTGTAGTACGGCATGAAGCCCCTCCCTCGACAGCGTAAGATAGCGATTCCCCGCGACCGACCCCAGCGCATCGCCGAATTAACCGCAAACGAATAACCTGCGTCCTATCAGCTCTTTACGGAAGCACACGGCCGCTTCCTCGTCAACAACTTCCAAGCAACTCAGTTGCAGCCGATCGCCCAACCCATATAGGAAAAGGACGAAAGACGCGCAGATTCGCCTTCTTTCGGCCATACACGCCGACCAGTCAGATCATACGCCCGCCTCATGGCGTCCTTCTTCGACGAGCGCGAACTGTTATTAGACCTGTTAGCTTTTGAACGAAAACGGCTAGACTCGCTAATCACCTTACCAGAGAACGAAATGATGGCCGCCTGCCATCTGGAATTGAAAGATGCGCTGTACCGCGCGGTCTCGCCCTGCCGCATAGACTTCCTAGAGGCCCTGATGCGCTTCGGGTACCCGAACATCGTTTCATCCGAAGTGGCCCCGTTCTGCAGATGCATAGAGGAACTCCTGCGCACGGCCCGCGACAACGACGAGAGCGAACCTGCGGCGCAGTTCTTCACGGAAACGCTGCGGCAGATGATGAAGGCCGCTACGAAAGCCGATGGGCTCGTGTTTTTGGACGGGAATCCCGAGAGGGTCTTAATAGATGGGTATTGGTCCCACTACCTGACCACATGCATCGTGCTGCCCCATGCAACGCATTTCTTCGATAACGAATTCCGCGTGTCCGAAGCTCTTTCGGGTACCACAAATTGCGTTTTCGTCGACTCGAAAAGCGAACCGCTGATCCAACTCTCCGACGTCTGGGTAGGCCTACTGTCCCGGTTGTATCAATTCCTGGACGAGCGGTCGCTGAACTACCGCCAAATCGATGCCGTCCGCGCAGCGTCCCAGCTCGAGAACCTCCGAACCATAAAGCGTCTAATCGGCAGAGCCGATGCGACCCATAAATCATTGCTATCGCAAGTCGCCCCGCAGTCAATCGCTTACGCAAGGGAGCAAGTTTTGCAAAGCTTATGCGAAGGCGAGAACAGCGTCGGTTTTCGCCAGGGCCGAATCTGAACACATCGCTGGGTGCGTTTAGCTACGTCGATGAGCGACACGCCGACCACCGCAATCCGCCAACTTGGTCTTTGATGACAGGTGATCGCAATGCCTGCGACCAGCGCCAACGAAACCGAAACGCACGCCAAGATGCGCAACTTCCGATGCAAGCGAATCCCGCTCGCAACTTCTGGGCGGTTTCGCAGGCCGAACCGGCCCGAAACGCCGCAACACGCCAACGTTTCCCCAAGTCGTCGGAGCCGACGGCGAACAAACCCCACCAAAAACCGCACAGAAGTCCAGGACCCATGGCGAAATCGGCGCCCATTTCCTGCAAAACCGTCCAGAAGTCGTAGGGGCGCGACCACGGGCGAAGCCTCGGCAGCCGTAAGCGCCGATGCGGGCGCGCATCCGACATCGCAGGGTCCTGCCCGCAGGCAAGGCCACAGCAACCGCCAGCGCCGACAGCGAATGGGGCTCCCGCCGCTACTTGGACGCATCCCTGCTCAAAGAGTAGGCACATCGTCGAGTGCGTTTTGCGCATATCAATGACCAACACGCCGACCACCACAATCCGCCTCCTTGGTCATTGCTACCAGGTATTTAACCAAGGACGCAAGAAAGGACGATCGCATATCAAGAATGGTCAGCGTGTCGCAGGCGTATCTCCACCATGCTCCAGCCGATCCCTTCCAATGAAGTCCTGATCATATGCCGGATAACATTGTTCCCGAGTTGTCTTCGAACGATCTCCAGCTCCCCTGGCGTATTGGAATCCAGATGGGCGTTCGCGCTAAGCGTCTCGCCGTTCTCGAAAGACACGGCTAAAGAGCAGTCGTCCCAATCCTCTCCGAGAGACGCATCGACGCCCCGATCGCCATGCTAGCCGACGCAGGTGACCAGGTTGCGCTCGCGGTAGCCGTTGCGGCTGTTGGCGCCTCCCGCGCGCAGCTGGTCGGCCTCGGCGTCCATGATCGCGTTCACGACGTCCTCGGCGAGGCGCCTCACGAGCTCCCTCAGGTTCACCGACCCGTCCTCGAACCTCGGCATCGCCGGCTGCTCCCGCACGCTTTCCGCCAGACTCCCCATCGCGGTCTTCGTCCTTTCCAAGAATCCGATATGTCGCAATTCCAGATTCTAGGGCGAAGGCCGTTTCCCTTCAAAGCCGCCTCGATCCGCTTCGCTTACGCCAACTTTTCCGGCACGATCCTGGTCACCACCAGCGGTGCACCGTCCGCTTCTACCGCAACGTGTTCGGCAAAGTGCCGAGGCAGAAGCGGACGAGGATCGCCAAGGAACTCAAGGCCATCCATGCGCAGAAATCGCGCGAGGCGCCGGAGGCGAAGGCAACCGAGGTGGCGAACTCGCTCGAATCAATGAAGCTGGACGCGGCCGCCAAAGGCGCGCGCAGGCTGCGCCAAAACGCTCGCCTACACCGACTTCCCCATGCAGCATTGAGCCAGGATTAGGAAGAACAACGCCAGCGAGCGCCTCAACAGGGAGACCCGCCGCCGAACCCGCCTCGTCGGCACTTTCACCGACGAAAAGTCGGCCCTCACACTAATGGCCGCCCGTCTGAAATACGTCGCCAGCAGCGAATGGGACTCCCGCCGCTACCTGGAGGCACCTCTGCTCAAGGAGTAGCCGTACCGGCGACTAGCCGAAAGTGCGCAAAAGAAATGCAGCATCTGAATACTGCCTATGATTCACCGATCGCACAAATCCAGCCTAGCTATTGCCCGCATCCCTATACTGCGTTCTTGGCTCCAGACAAGCAGATACCCAAAGACAACACTAATCAATCAACGTCTTTCTGCCGACATATTCTATCAAGACGCTCGACCGATCAGAATCCTCCTTCTTGACGATCAAATCGAATACCTGCATATACCTATACCCAAGGCAGTCATTGAAAACAATGCCCACTTCGTAGCCACCATAGGCGTTAGCTTCCTCCGTGTCGACGTAGACGCCGAGATAAAACCCCTCCCCATGATCAAACGACCCCGAATTATAGCCCTTCCATTCCTCTGTTTTTCGATTCACGCCAACCCGTACCCCGTTAGCGCAACCTTGTCCAACATTGCGAAATCTCAACGGAAGATAGATTACAGGGTTCTTGACAATCGCAAACACACCTTCGCCACAGGTTTCCCGAAGAAAAGTGGATTCAACGCACTCACGCTGCTTGGCGTCGAGCTGCGACCTATAAACGACGCCATCACCAATAATCGCGTAAAGCTCGCGGTTCACAACCTCGCAATATCCGAGCATAGAGCTTTCACTGCATTTCTGCTGGTCTTCAACATCTGGTACCACCCCTTCTCTCGAAAAGGGACCCTTCTTGTTCCGCGCCTCTAAAGCAACCATAGAAAAATAGGGAGCGGCGCTCTCTCTAAGCTGCGTACGTTGCTGCTCCCAGCCATCGCAAATGCTATACAACAATCCGAGCAGCGCAACAATTGCCGCATCTACGGCACCACAATACCCAAGCGCCTCGCCGGCAGTCCAGGGGGATTCAATTAGCGGATAGCTCCTACCAATGGCATACAGCAGGAACAGAGTCAATGGAGGGATGACGACAGCCGCTAAGCCGACGACAATGAGCCAAGGACCATTTCTTAGAAATCTCCACTTCTTGTCAGATGATATGCCTCTTGCTTTCAATACCATCCCTTTCGCAGAATTCGGACAAACCTAAAACGGCAGCGTTACAACCTAGCTGAAGTTACGCTTATGCACGGCGACACGATAGTAAACGCTACGCATCCTTTTCAGAACCACGCCGACAGTGAGGATAAAGTTAGCCACCATGCCCCATGTCAAGCCATAACTCAATCTCACGACAATCTCGATGCCTCCAACTACAGAATGCAAGGTGTCCCCAAGAATAAGAAGAAGCACGAGCAGAAAGCCCGATAAAATAGACCACATGACCTGAGCAAATAACTCGTCTACCAGTTTGAGGTCCCCCTCTGTCAAAAACGAATCGCTTTCGCCATCAAATCGCTGACGCAAGTCGATCCGTGTTTGAAAAAGGAGCATTGCCACGCCGCACATCAAAGCCGCCACAATAGATACCCCTGTTACAAAGTCTCCCGAATTCGGAACCCCAAACCGAAACGCTCCCGCAATAACGCCTAGGGCAACGGGCACGCCAATCTGCGTAAAAACAAACGAAGGCTTTAGTTTGCCGTCACGAGCACTTCTGAGGCTGTTCCCATAGTCCTTCACTATGCCCGCAACCGACGACATGCCCATTGCCTACCTCCTATATGCCCAAGACTCTTCCCAATCGCAACCGTTGCGCTCCAAAAAAGTCTTTGCCTCACCAGCACAGTAATCAACGATTTCAAGGTCACTCAGAATCGGCGCATTGGAAGCGTTGAGCTCCTCTCTAAAGTAAACGCCATCGTCTGGATTGAAAATCTCAACCTTACGGGTACGCCCGTCGACATTCACGGAAACATAAATTTCCGACTTGTCGCCAGCGTCGGGCGCGCTAATCTCAACGAGGTCATACGCTTTTGAGCGATCCATCCGAAACACATCGATGATCGCCCCGCTAATCCACTTGTTCTTCGTCGGTTTAAAGCGATGAGAGACGACCCCTTCCTTAGCAACAACCCCATCTGAATGGTCATCGGAGCGCCGAGTCGTTCGCACCTCAACCTCAGTTACCAAACCCTTCTCGAGAGCAATCTCCGAAGCGATAAGGCGATCTTTGTTGAACGTTGTTCCGGTATCAAAATTGCGCCAGCTCTTCTTGAAATAATCAAGCAGAAGACTTGCTCCACTGCTGCGCGCGCTGTATTCCGAAAACCAAAGCGCAACTTCGCCACGTGGAGGGGAAACTAAAATAGCCCTTGCGCTGGATGCTGGAACATCATTCTCCGTCAGGGTAAGGCGAGACTCGCCACTCTCGGCATCGTATACAACACCTTCTTCTCCAGCCTTACCGGACAAAGTATCAACAATAACAACGTGGTTGCTGAAACGATTGACAGCCTTTACACGAAGGAAGCTCTGCCCGCCGACTTGAATGAGCCCCTCTTCCATAAGGTCCTCTGCCCACCGAGCAAAAATCGCCCAAAGACCCTCATTGCCCAAATCGGCAGGGCAAATAAGCTCCTCACGCTTCCTTTGCTTATTAAAAGTCAGCTTGTGGCCTGCAATAGTTCTGCGGCCCATCGGCAACCTCCCGTACAATCACCGCAACGATAGTGCATACAACTCCATCAATGATATAGCCAACGGACCAGAAATAGAATCGAAGCTTTAAGCAAAATGTCGCCATAGCACCGAGGTCGACAAGTTGCGCAAACATCCCCAGGCCGTAAGCTCAATCGCATTGAAGCAGATAACGCGATCGCACATTGCCCTCATCCAGCCGCATGAGCAATAATCTACCTTCGCGCTATCACCCTTTTAGCCCCTTTGGGATACACCTTTCTCTTGTTGCTTCTATTCACTTCGGTAGACACATGTCCACACATGCCCCTACTCTTCAGCAACGCCAGCAATGCATCGTCTTCGAGCGAACTTTCGATCATTACCTGGGTTCCCCTGAGCAGTATTCCGTACTCATTGAGCGAGGCAGCTTCAACCCTATCGCAAAGATCCTGTCTTGACGGCAACGGCCTTGTGCCCTTCGCCCACGCGGTTATCATCACCAAAGAACATGCCCTGCTAACCCCTTCAGCAACCACCTCATCGAGAATCTCAGCAGAAAGTACCAGGCCCTCGTCGCAAACCATCGCCGCATTCTGAGCAAGAAGACTAATCAAAGAACGCCTCAGCTCTCCACTTGCTTTTGCGCACATCTCGATAGCCTTTTCGCAATCGCCATTGAAGCGGGTCTGAGCGATCTTGATATTGACTTCATCCGGATAATCTGAGGAAAAAGCAGCAACCTTGCCATCAAACCCCGCAAGAAGGCGAAGCTTCTCCTCAACGCTCAGTCTTTCCGAATCAAGAAGACACAAGGCCTCTTCCTCGCTGAAGGGACAGGCAAGATTACCATATTCATCAGGCAAAACTAAATTAAGATATCCGTCAATATCCGACAGGGCAAAGTCAACCACAAGATGATCGTAGTATCCCCTAAGGGTGTAAAGCGAGTCGACATTCAAGGACAACGACCCCGACTCGATAAGCACAAGAACCCTCTTATCGTCCAATTCGCGATCGACTAGAGCGTCCAAAATGTAGCCATACTGCCCTACGAGCGCCTTCAGAATGCTCAAATCGATCTCGCAGCACTTTACAAACGCCAGCAGGAAAAGCTCCTGGTCGACGCCCTGTTGTTTTACGAATTCTGCGGTCAGGGTTGGAGGAACGCTTTTCTTATTAACAAGCGCAGAAAGCGCATTGTCGATTCTCATTCCGCAATCTTTAAAATATCCAACGATGTTGTCCGCAGATGAAACGACCAAGCCGCATTCCATCAGCAAAGTCCTGAGCGCTGGTTCAGCGACCTTCGACAGATCGCTTAACTCGACGCCTGAAAGCCTTTTGACGTATTCCCTGCGACGCTCAATATCGATGTCGTCGTCGTTGATGACCCAAATCACGCAATTTGCTCCATCGCGCAATCGGCCTTCCACCCCATCCAAGACCGACGAGACCAGCAAACACTTTTCTTCTTCTGCCCTTTTCTTGAGCATGGCACCATCGAGCGAAAACACATGCTGGAGAATGTCTCCTCTGGTAAGGAGTCCGTGAACAGAATGCACCTCCTCCATGAAACCAACCACAATTGCCAAGTTAGGCTCGTACAGTCCCTTGTCGTAAGCGAACCGCACCAACTCCTCGTCGCATGAAGCGAAATTGATTGACGCTGCCTGGAAGACAGTCTTCTCGAGGGCGCTGCAAAGTTCACGATTGCCAACCTTTTTATCTGCAGCAAGGAAGAGCCCATCGGCAGCCGCAAACTCAAGCACTGGGTTAAGCGCCTCTCTGACCCTATACGTATCATTTTCAGCGGAAAACAGCATGAACCTTTTGGCAAACAGTCTTTTGTGGTCATCCTGAAAGTCGCCCTCGATGACATCCAAGACGGGCGATTCCATATAACTTAGAGCCTCACTGAATACCTGCGGAACGAACAAGTCGGAGACGACAAACTCCAAGAAGAACGCCACATCATTAGCTTGCGCAAGGGGCTTCATGAACATATGCAATTTGCCCGTGTCCGCCCCCTCAAGAAGAGCCTTAAACAAATACGGGTTTCTTGCGCTGCGACGGGCAACCATCGACGAGTCTAAGCGCGTAACAATTTCCAGCGGATTATCAGGCACGTAACCCTGCTCGACCACGCCCGCCTGACGCAGAGAGGACAGATAGCTAGCATCGCGAGCTGACATCGATTCAGAGTAAAAATTGCTCATATAGCGTTCGTAGGAATCATCAATCCACCCACTAGAAATCAAGAAACGCAACATTGGATATGATGGGGAGTTGACAATCGCACTCATCCGTAGCTCATCAAAATCAGCCGGTCTGGCAAGGTCTTCCCCCTTAAACGAAAACAATGCATCCGCATCATCTGCCGCCCCGATAAGCTCACTGATTGTCATCGCGGGAAAGCGATTAATTGCCGCTTCAACATTCGCAATTTGTTTCAGCAAGGCATTTTTCTTTTTATCATCATTCTCACCTATGCCAGAAACCGCTTCATTGAGTTTGTCCAGTTCCCCTTTGGCCTTCCTTACAAGCTCGCCCGCGAACACCGACTTACGACCCAGCACAGAATAGACGTACCCTCGTTTGACTTGCAGCAGCTCATAGTCAAACGGAAATAGCGACTTATATGCGAGCATCGCGACAAGTCGCTCGGAATCCCCTTCGCTCATACCCGACAACCCAAACAACGATTCAGCATAGTGGGCTGATTCGTTAACTATTTCATAGAGCAAACGCGGATCATCTATATAAGCTGATAATTGGTAAAGGAATCCTTTGTCGACATCCATGCCTATCCCGGCAAACCCTCTTATCAGGATGTCGAGAGAATTGCTGGGATCAACATAAGGGATAACAGGTATCACAAAGTCGAAGAATTTCGTCCTATCCTTGGGATCCTCAAACAAGCTATCCTTAACAAGGTAGAAGAAACGCAAAGTCCCTTCCTTTGCTCCTCTTGCATCATTCGCAACGAGGTTAATCTCCCTAAGTTTTGTGAACACGGATATCGCGCCGTATCTATCTAGGTCCTCAAACACGACAGCATCTATCTTCGCTGAGTTGAGCAAATAGACTATATCCGCTTGACATCTGTCAAACGGTGAAGCCGAATCGGAATCAGCAATTAGCTCAATTTCCGTGTTGAAGAGTTTCAGACGCTTCACGAACCTAGAGACAGCGCTCGCCCTAATCATGAAGAAGAGGCCTATGCACGCCAGCGCTGTCCAAGCAATTGCTTCGGCGCGACCGATAGCATCATTTTTATCGAGAAGGTCCTCGACCCCCACAGGCCATAAACTCACCGTCAAGACGACAAATAGAACCACTGCGACAGAAATGAGAAGTTCCGAAAACGCTCCTTTATCGTCAATTTTTCTGAATCGGCTTTTCGGAGACTTATTCAGGTCGATTCTGTGCACAAGCTGATTGAGTATCTCCGTTTCAATTTCCGCATTGGAAAAACAGTCGGTCTTGCCTGCACAATCGGAGTTATCCGCACGGTCGGACTTGCTTACGCCGCCATCGTCGAACCCCTTAAAGTTCGCAAGGGATATCGTCACCCAAGTTTCTCTCGTTCTTTGCCTTCTAATATACGCAACGACGGAACTCTTGCCCGCACCGTACGGCCCTGACACGGCAACGTTTTGAATCTCCGGATCGGCAAAAACCGTATCAATCTCGTTTTTGTATTTCAATCCCTCAGACTCCGGCAAGACCGAAGGATGTAACGGCATTAACCTAGGAGACGTCAGGCTATTCGAGGTCCCTTGCCCTTTCGCTCCACGCCACCAGGATTCTATAGCGCCCCGAACGCCATTGAAGAGATCCCGCAACTTTAGAACATCCCTCTGCAAAGACTCCCCCTCAACCCAAAATCTTCTTCCACCAGCAAATACGCATCCGGACAGTTAGGCATACCCTCATTCGCCGCAATCAACCGCAACGCGCCGCTGAGCAAGCTCTCGACACTTTGCTAACGAACATGCCAACCACTCTAATCGGCTACCTTGATCAATCCCATCGTCGGTCGACCAAGGATGGCGAAATGAAATGGCGTGCCCAAAGCCTATTTTATACGCTAACCAAGAATGGAAGACAGCCTGGTTGTCGAGAACACCACCTCCAGACACCTCAAGATAGGGAGACCCCCTACAGAGGTCGATTGCGCCGCACGCCGCAAGCAACCCGCTCGACCGTTGCACGTAATCAGCCATCCCCCATCCCCAAGCCACGCCAAAACACCCTACCCCAGGGCAGCCATCACCGATTCCAAACAGCGCCCAAACGCGCGCCAGCAACCCCAGCCCTCGCAACAAGCAGCTCCTTGGCGAGCAGTCCCAAACCGCCGCCACAAACCAGCAAGCAATCACGAGCCCGCGTTCGTAACATCGCTTGAAGCAGCAATCACTTACCACGCCCTCGAAACACGCCAAACTCGTCTACAACCTGCGGTTTTTCGTTTATACTGCAATCGTTGAAATAGCTGTACGCTTGCAGAATCGTACCTGTTCCGATTACAGAAAAGGGGCCGTTATGCGTAAGCCTGCTTCCTGCGTCCTTTCCATCGCGCTCTCGATCGTGATGTCGGTTGGTCTTATCCCGTCACCCGCGTTTGCCGAAATCGACAGTACGTCAGAGCCCGCTACGCAAAGCGCCAACAAACCTAACGATAACCAAGCCGAAACCACGTCAGACCAAACTCAGCCAAACGAGCCGAACGACGCCGCCTCTAATACCTCAAGCAAAACGACGAATCAAACACCTGAGTGTTCCCCCTCTGATATAAATGCAACGAGCAGCACATCGCCAAGCAACGAGGGAGCAAACGACGACCCAACCGCCGCCCTCCTGAATGACACCGATTCAGCGAGCAACGATGTGCCTAGCGTTGACTGGAGAATCGAAAACCGCTTCAAATGGATGATCACGGCAGACGGCACCCTTGTTCTACGCATCGCCGAGCTTTCCGATTCAAACCTAAAATACGAGTCCTGGAGGGAATACACTAGTCTCATCGAGCATGTCGACCTCTCTCAACTTGATACCTCTCGAGCTAAAGATCTAAGAAACTTGTTTTATGGTTGCACATCGCTTCAGAGCGTAGATTTATCGCAGCTCGACATGTCAAACGTCACAAGCATGCGGGGCATGTTCACCAACTGTAAGAATTTGAAGTCAGTCAATCTAGCAGGCATCGACACTTCCAACGTCACCGATATGAGCAGCATGTTCTCTGGCTGCAAAAACCTTGGCTCCGTCGATCTGTCTGCGTTCAAAACCGCCAACGTTACCAATGTTGCTTGGATGTTCAACGGTTGCGAATCGCTCAAGAACATAAGCCTTTCGGGACTAGACATGTCGAACGTTACCGATATGAACAACATGTTCGGATCCTGCAAGTCGCTCAAAGAAATCAACCTTCAAGGGGTCGATACGTCCAAAGTAACTAATATGAGCTGGATGTTCTCTGGCTGCGAATCCCTCGAGAACATCGACCTCTCAGACCTGGACACCTCAAGCACAACCAACATGACATTCATGTTCGATGGCTGCAAATCCCTGAGCAACATCGATATCTTAAAGCTAGACACATCAAACGTAACGAGCATGGCGGCAATGTTCGCAAGCTGCGAATCGCTATCGCGTATCGATCTCTCGAATCTTAACGCACCCAACGTTACCGACATGGCAAGCATGTTCTCCGGCTGCAAAGCCCTAAAAGATGTCAATCTCTCAAACCTAGACGCATCCAACGTTACCAATATGGCAAGCATGTTCCTCGGCTGCAAAAGCCTGGAACACATCAATCTTGCGGGCATCAAAACGCCGAAGGTTACCAACGTAAGCGCAATGTTCAGCAACTGCGCATCGCTCGAAAGCATCGACATTTCGCCGCTCGACACCTCCAACGTAACCACTATCTCCAGCATGTTCTCCGACTGCAAGCGCTTAAAGACCATTAGCCTTGCCGGAATCGACACGTCACACGTAGCGAACTTTGCCAACGCGTTCAAGGGATGCTCCTCCCTTGCAACCGTCGATTTAGCAGGCATTGACACGACAAGCGCCACCGATATGGATTCGATGTTTGCACAGTGCACGAAACTTCAAGCTATAGACATCTCAACCTTCGACATGTCGAAACTCGGCAAGGACCCGAATGCCCTTTCACGGATGTTCGATAACTGCCCCTCCCTCGAACGCATCACCGTGGGTGACAAATGCGCGGTGAGCTTCCCTGAGCCCGGTGGGAGCAGGGCTACCGGCAATTGGATCAATACTGCCTCTAACGAAATCTACGCACCCATCAACGTTCCCGCCAACGTTGCGGCAACGTATGAGTCGCAGCTTGACGTCACTCAATTCCCGTTCTTCTACAACCCCGATGACGTCACCTACACGGGATCGCCCATCGAGAAGAAAGTGACCTCGACCCTCAAGCAGGGCCGCGACTACACCGTAGCGTACGCAAACAACACGAAGGTGGGCACCGCCGCCATCACCATCGCAGGCACGGGGCGCTATGCCGGGTCAATGGAGCTCCCGTACGATATCGTCAAAGCAACCCCGAGCTACCCTGAAGTTAAGGGGATCACAGCAACTTGCGGCCAAAAGCTGTCCGATATCGCCCTGCCCGAAGGCTTCGCATGGGAAGGCGATGCGTCCGCAACCGTCGATACGCCGGGATGGCCGACATACACCGCAACATACACCCCAGCTGACACGGCGAACTACAGCACCGTCTCCGGCATCGAGATAACGGTCCATGCAACGCAGCCGATCGACGCCAGCATGTTCAGCATCGAGGACACTGATATTCGCTACACAGGCAATCCCGTGATGCCCACTGTCACGTCGTCAACGGTGCCGAGCGACCAGTACACCGTCACCTACGAGAACAACGTCGCCATCGGCCAGGCAACCGCCATTGTGACCGCGACCAACCAGAATTACAGCGGCACCTGCAAAATCCCGTTTGAAATCAAGCCGACGAACGCAGCTGCGAACTACCAACACAGCACCACCGCACAAAGCGGCGACATCATGCTCACTGTCCAGTGGAACGACCCGAAGCTCGGCCAGGAGACAACGTTCCATGTATCGGCAACAGGTGGAAGCGGTGCTTACCAGTTCCGCATGGATGCGCCGACATACATGGATCCCGACGGTAGCAACGAAAGCGTTGCCGACCCCAGCCGCAATCAATGGCAGCAATACACTGGCGAATGTGCATCGCACGATTACCAGTTCGAAATGACCGCAAGCGGCACTTACTACCTGCGTTTTTACCTGATGGACAAGACGGCCGGCGTGTACTATCTGCGCGCAAACGTGTTTGCAAGCGCAAACGACGACGCATATCCGGCGGTCAGCACCATCGTGAAATCCGCAGTCGACAAATGCAACGCCGAGACCGACGGGTCCGACTACGCTCGCGCCCTGCGGCTGCACGACTGGACCCTCGACCAGCTGGAATACGACCACAGCCTTAACTGGTGCAGCGCGGAAAGCGGCCTCACCCGCCATCAAGGCACGTGCGAAAGCTACCAGCGCATTTACGCCAAGCTACTAGACGCCGCCGGCATAGCCAACGGCCGCATCACCGGCAATGGTCACACCTGGAACGCCGTGAAGATCGACGGCAAGTGGTGCCAGATGGACCTCACGTGGGACGACACAAACGACAACTGGTACGGCGACCTTGATCAGCGTCATCTCTACTTCGGCCTGACCGACGAGCTGATGGCCATCGCCCACAGCGACCACACAGCAAACTACCAGACAGAAGGCTACGCTTACCGCTCAACCGACCTCACCAACAACTACTTCGTCCGCAACGGCAAGGCCGACGAGTGGGCAAGCCAATACGCAGACCGCATCCAGCAGCATCTGGACGCAAAGGAAACCGAATTCAGCATCGATGCCGACAACGGAAGTTTCCCACCCAGCATCAGCGGCATCCAAAACGGCATCGCTGCCTATGCGATAAACCAGAGAGAATGGAGCACGGCCAATGACAGCGTGACGCTCACGGCGATGTCGAGAGTCACGGCGGTCTCGAGCTACGAGTGGTCGGCCAAGTTTGACTTCGAGGTTGAGTATCCCGAAATATTCACCGTCGAGTACTTCGACGCGGGCTCCGACCGGCCCTCGCCCACGACGACGCGGGTGACGTTCGGGGTCGCCTCGGCCACCGCCACCTCGTCGGAGCTCGGGTTCGGCTCGCCCGGTTCGACCTTCGCCGGCTGGCGCTGCTACCGCGACTGCGACGGGAAGTGGTGGGCCAGCACGCCCTCCGGCCCCGGCTGGGTCAGCGCCCCGGGCGGCGTGCTGCCCGAGGGGTGCTCCTACATCCTGCTGCGCGACGGCGTCAGGCTCGACGCGACGGCCCGCACGGGCGCGGTCAGGCTATACGCCCAGTACGATTGACCCGCAATATAAAAAAGTGGGCGCCGCGGGTACTTCCCGCCGCGCCCACTTTCCAAGCACCATTCCTACAGTATGTAAGGCTTACCTTCTGCTCTCCTTAGCGCATCCGCGATCCGCTCGCTCGCATGCCCATCGCCGTAGGGGTTGGAGGCATGTGACATAGCCGCGTACTCATCCTCGTCGGAGAGCAGGCGACTGAACTCGCGGTAGATGGCCTCCTCCTCGGTGCCAACAAGCTTCAGAGTGCCTGCGGCCACGCCCTCGGGGCGCTCGGTGGTGTCGCGCATGACGAGCACCGGCTTGCCTAGGCTGGGTGCCTCCTCCTGGATGCCGCCCGAGTCCGTGAGGATCAGGTGGCTCACCGCCAGGAAGTTGTGGAAGTCCAGCACCTCCAAGGGATCGATTATGTGCAGCCGGTCGAAGCCGTCCAGCTCCTCGTGGGCGGCATTGCGCACCAGCGGGTTCATGTGAATCGGATAGATGGCTTTAGTGTCGGGATGCTCCTCCATCACGCGACGTATGGCCCGAAACATCCTGCGCATGGGCTCGCCCAGGTTCTCGCGTCGGTGCGCCGTGATGAGCATCAGACGGCTGCCCTTCGCCCACTCAAGCTCGGGGTGGGTATAGCCCTCGCGCACCGTGGTGCGCAGCGCGTCGATGCCGGTATTGCCGGTCACCCATATCTTCTCTTCCGACTTGCCCTCGTCCAGCAGGTTCCTCTTGCTGGCCTCGGTGGGCGCGAAGTAGCACTCCGTGACGATGTCGACGGCCTGGCGGTTGAACTCCTCGGGCCAGGGGCTGTATACATCGTGGGTGCGAAGGCCCGCCTCAACGTGACCCACGGGTATCTGCAGGTAGAAGCAGGCTAGGGCCGCCGCAAAGCTCGTAGTCGTGTCGCCGTGCACCAGCACCACGTCGGGCTTCTCTTCTTCAAGCACAGCCTTTATCTTCAGTAGCACGTCGCACGTCACGTCAAACAGCGTCTGGCCCGGCCTCATGATGGCCAGGTCGTGGTCGGGCACGACGCCAAACACCCTCAGCACCTGGTCCAGCATCTCGCGGTGCTGGCCAGTCACAGTGACGACGGTCTCGAACTGCTCCGGGCGCCCCTTCAGCTCGTTCACGAGCGGGCACATCTTGATGGCCTCCGGGCGGGTGCCGAAGACGAGCATCACTTTCTTCTTACCCATTTCAATCCTTTGCATTCGATGGCCTCTTAGACCAAGTGACGTCTTTCTTGAGAAGCTTATTCGTCCCGCCGTAAACCGCCCGCTCCTCATTCAGCCGTTTTGACAAGACGGCTCCGGCGGCAACAATCGAACCGTTCGGGATGACGGATCCTTTGAGTATGGTCACCCTGCATCCCACCCACACATCGTCCCCGATCACCACAGGAGAATTCGCAGGCTCCCCGTTGATGCTGTGAAAGTCGGAGTCCATGACGAGCGAGTCCCACGAAACCGAACACCTGTCGCCGATTTCCAGGCTTTCCTGGCAGATAAAGGTGGAAGTCGCGGTGCAGGAGAATCCGTCTCCAACGCGAAGCCTCCCGCTCGGACCCACGCTTACAGCGGATCCGTGCCCGAAAAAAGCCGATCCCGCGAACTCGACGTCGCCCTCAACCTCCCAGCAGCCACGCCTAAAGCGCTGGTCGACGGTTCCCGTCCCCGGGAAGCCCAACTTCACCCCGAAACGCTTGGGGGCTTCGATGCGTACCCCCCCTCGCAGGGTTCTGAAGAAATAGTTCCTGGCAACCAGAACCGGCAAACCAACCAGACCGTGCAATCCGAAGTAATGAACGTTGAACCTCACGGTCTTGGCAATGCTCGCCTGCCAAAGCTTTCTAAAATCCATGAATCTACCTGAGCCATTCCCCGGCCTTCGCCAAGGCCGACTTCACCGTGTCCTGCATGTCGTAGTACCGGTACTCACCCAGACGCCCGCCGAAATGGACCTTGCCCTCCTTGTCAGCGAGTGCCTTGTACTGCGCGTACCTCCGCCTGTTGCCATCGTCCTCCATCGGATAGTAGGGCTCCTCTCCCACATGCCAGTCGCAGGGGTACTCCCTCGACACGACGCTCTTCTCCTGTCGTCCGAACTCGAAGTGCTTGTGCTCGATCGTCCTGGTGAAGGGCGTCTCCGCATCCGTATAGTTCATCACCGCAACTCCCTGGACGTTCGGCAAGTCGATGACCTCGTGCTCAAACCTGAGCGCCCTGTACTCGAGGGGCTCGTAACAGTAGCCGTAGTACTCGTCTATCGGGCCGGTGAATACCACGTCATCGGCGCGCTCGAGCCAGGCCTCCCTGTCCTCGAGAAAGTCCACGCCGAGTTCGACGTCGCACCCTTCGAGCATCTTCTCGAAAATCGCGGTATAGCCGCCCCTCGGGATGCCTTGGAGAGGGTCCGTGAAGTAGTTGTTGTCGTAGGTGAATCGCAAGGGGATTCTCCGCATGATCGAGGCGGGGAGTTCCGTGCACTTGTGCCCCCACTGCTTCTCCGTGTAGCCTTTCACCAGTTTCTCGTATATAGTGCGCCCCGCTAGGTTGAGGATGTGCTCTTCGAGGTTTGCCGGGTGCTCGTTATGGACGCGGTCTGCCTCTATCGCGGCACGAGCCTCGTCGGGAGTGTTCACGCCGAAGAGCGCATGAAAGGTGTTCATGTTGAAGGGCATGTTGTAGAGCTCACCGCGGAAGTTCGCGATGGGCGAGTTCACAAAGTTATTGAACTCGCAAAACTGGCCCATGTAGCTCCAAACGGCCCTGTCCGCCGTTCTGAAGATGTGCGCACCGTAGAGGTGGACGTTGACGCCCTCGATCTCCTTGGTGTAGCAGTTGCCGCCGATGTGCCCGCGGCGGTCCAAGACAAGTACGCTTTTGCCCTTGGCTATGCCTTCGCGGGCGATGACGGAGCCGAATAGCCCGGCACCGACCACAAGCAGGTCATAATGGTTCTTCATGGATGGTCCTTTCGCTTAGTGGTGGAGAAGCAGCTTCAATCGCTCGTCGTGAGAAGCCTTCAGCCAAACGAAGGCAATCAAAAGGTAGGAGGCCCCGCCAGCTGCGACTTGGCAGGCGAGCCCGAGCGCGTTTGCCCCCATCGCTGTGCCCACCAAGCGAACAATCGCAAACTCGACGAGTCCGATGGCCGCATAGGGAGCGGCGTCCCTCAGGTACCGGCCGAGCGGGAGAACCCGCCCGACGAGGACAGACTGCGCGATGGAAACGAACAGCTCAGCCATGACCGTAGCAATCGCGGCGCCGAACGCCCCGAACTCTCCCACCAGCAAAACGCAAAGCAGGACGTTGACGCCCGCGCCCACGAGGACCGAGGCTAGGTACTGCCCGTCCCTCTCGTGCGGAATGAGGAATTGGTTGCCCAGAAGGCTCGACCAGGCGCAGATGGGAATGATGAGCGCCAGAAGCGGCATCAGAGCCTCGCAGGGGTCATAGCCCGCCCCGAAGAACACCGGCACGAACTCGTGCGCGACGCCCGCGATGCCGAACATGAGGCCGAAGCCCATCGCCTGCGAGAGCCAAGAGGAGAGCCAGAGGTAGCGTTGGGCGGATCCCTCGTCGCCATGGGCCACGACGGCGCTCATACGCGGAAGCATGACCGTCCCTAGGGACTGGATAAGCGCAAGGGGAATCGTCACGATCTTGTACGCATTGTCGTAGAACGCGACCTGACTCATGCCGCTGACGTTGCCGAGGATGACCTCGTTCAGCTGAGTGTAGATGGATATTGCGACAACCGGCGCGAAGAGTTTGAGGTTGGGCCCGAGATGCGCGACAACCTCGCGGACTCTCGGACGAACGACGTCGACACGCCCGCGGAGCAAAGCCCACAGCACGCCGCTGTTAACGGCAAACCCAGCCGCCTGGATCAAGCAGTATGCCGCCAAATCTCCCCGCTCGTGCACGAATGCAAAGATGCTGACGATGACGCCCACCCGAACAATCAGGTTTCGGACGGTCATGTCCTTGAAGTCCTCGACGCCATAGAAGTACCACGAGATATCCACAGCCTCCGCAATAACCCAGAGTCCCCAGATGAGCGAGTACACGAGCAGTTCACCGCTGACGAATAAGGCGTAGAGCAGGTAGACAACAAACACGACCGTCCCGACCGCCGCCTGCATCGCAAAAATTGAACAGAAAACCCGCGAGCGTGTCGCACGGTCATCCCTCACCTTGGCAATCTCGCGGTTCCCGTACTGCCCGAGCCCCAAGAGACAGAAGTAGGTGAAATAGGTCGCAACAGTGCAGGTGTAGGAGAATGTACCCAGCGCTTCGCTGCCGAGGACGCGGGCCAGGTAGGGAGTGGTGATGAGTGGCGTCAGGATTCGGATAACCTGGTACGAGCCGTTCCAGACGAAGTTTGACCTCAGGGATGCCAACTACGCCCTCCCCTGGCAACGCGCACATACGAGGCGCCAGGCCAGAAATCCGGTCCTCCTGAGAAGCGTCACCAGCTTGCTTCTCTCCCCCATCTGGGCGTACGTACTTGGCGACTCGCGCCCGACAAGCCCGTCAAAATCACGAAGCTCACTTTTGACCTCGCCGCCGGGTCCCGATATGCAGAGGTAGCGATACGCAACGCAGCACTCCTTGACAAGGCATCCGCTCAGATATGGGGCCGCCGCACCTTCCATGCCGCCAATCTCACGGATAAGGCGCGTGCACACGCGGACGATGTCGGCGTGGTGCCTCCTTACCCCCTCAACGCTGACGCTCTGGCCTTCGCGGCCGATGCGGTATTGGTAGACGGGAACGCGGGAGATGCAGAGCGTTTTCACAAAGCGCATCGGCAGATATGCGTACTCGACATCGGTGTAGAAACATTCTTCCGTCATTCTGAAGGAAGAATCAGCAAGTAACTCAGTGCTATAAGCTATCGAAGCGGCGGCAATCGCGCGAGAAGGGTCGAGCTCGTCAATGCCATGGGCGCCATCTCTCAGATAGTCAGTGCAATCCATTACCTCAGGCTTATCACCGCTCTCGTAAACCCTCCTGTACGGAGTTACTACAGCATCGGCGGAAGAGCGCGCAAGCAAGGCAACGTACTCGAGAAGATCCTCGGAATCGAACCAATCATCGCCGTCAAGGTACCTGAAGTACTTCCCCCTCGCAAGGGGAATAGCGGCGTTAATCGTCGACCCATAACCGCCATTGGGCTTATCGACCACGCGAATGGAGTCCGGGTACCTTTGCGCCCATTTGTCGGCGACCTCCAGAGTCCCGTCCTTGCTGCCGTCGTTGACCACGATGATGTCGAGGTAATCGATTGCCGAAACGCACGACTCAAGCGCTTGGCCCAGATACCTCTCAACATTGTAGGCAGCAATGCTCACTGTAAGGATTTTTTTAGAGGGCAATTCTGTCATTAATCTAACTCCTTTGGACTAGCGAGTCGTCTTTTGTCTCGCCCTCGGAGAAGTCACCCACAAGCAACACAAAACCCAAGGAAAAGAAGACGAACGTCAACGGGAGATTGGTCGATATGGTTAAAATCCAGACAAACAGGAACACCAGGAAACCGATGCGCATCCTCCAATCGGCGCGCAGATAGCCAAGGGCTGGTATCAAATAAACGAGGAGGTAAACGACGCCGCCCTTTGCCAAAACATCAAGAAGCGTGTTCGAAAAGCCTGTGTTGCCCGCACGAAAGGAGCTCATATAGCTTTTTACGGTTTCTTGACCCCCGAAGCCGTTTCCAAGCAAATAATCGTTACCCCAAGCCTTTAATCCAGCCCGTATGTCATCAGCCCTGACGCCGCCAGACCCGCTGCCGAGCTTCACCTCCACAAGCTGTTGAGATATAAGCAAGACAAAGGCGAGCACCAAAACAAAGATCAATGATACAAGAACCCTAAAATGCTTGCTTTTGTTTTCTGAGGATAACAATAACAAGCATGCACTTGCAATTAGAATCGCGACCATTCCCGTCGTAGAAAAAGTGGTCACAACCGTCACGGCAAGCAGCAGGAGAATCGGAAGTCGCGTCTTTCTCGTCATGAAGAAAGCCTCTACAACAAATGCGGTGGCAAGCACGAGTGAATACATGGGCGCTTCCGCAAACAAGCCGGTGTTTCTAACCACAATGGCTCCGCCTGGGATTTGAAGCATTTGAGTGACGTAATGCACGCCGAAGTATCCAGGCGTCATGACGTTGTATTCGGTTCCCGTCCAGCTGTTCTCTATGTAGCAGTTCGTGCCAATTACTCCAAATACAGGTCCGGCCAGCCAGAAAACAAGCGACAAGGCGGCAAAAAGCACGACAACGTTCACATACGACCTAAAAAAGAAATCCCTGTTCCCTGTCAGGGAAAACAGCTCCATCAATAAAGGAAACAATGTCATCAGCAGAAAGACGCAGAACATTCTTTTGCCGCCGAAAGACCCTCCGGCAATGCCAATGACGCCGTATATGGCAAACAGCACCGCAGTCCATACAATCATCCACTGTAAAAAACGCCTAGGAACTGCCACGCGACGCCACAAGGCAAGAATCATTGCGAGCTCGACACATGAAACGCATGCGAGTGCCATGTCCTGTCGATTTCCTATAAGAAACGGGAGGGAGTTACACGTAAGCACCAACAGAAGCGACAAGACGTAAAGCCCTAGAACCAGAACCCAGCTCCTGCTCCCACCTGAGCTGCACGCTTTCCGCATCGGGTCAAGATAACCCCTCATCTCAGCGCCTCCTCAAGGATCTCTGAGACGACCCGCTTTACGTCGACCGTGTCGTAGTACTTCTTGCTCCGAGCGCTGAAACCGCCATAGTCCTTGTCTATGACCATGACGGCGTCGGCTATGGCCTCCGGCGTACCGTCAACGGCAAGGCCCATACGACCATCGCGGAAGGCCCCGGTCAAGCCCGGCACGTCTGAGCCGATCATGGGAAGCCCGAACCTTGAATACTCCCATATCTTGTTCGGAGCGCAGTAGAGGGGATTGAGCGCAGAGTAGTGCGAGAACTTGCTTGCCTTGTAGGGAAGCAAGCCAATATACCCATAAGGGGTAACGGCCAGATGGTTCGGGGCCGACACGAAACCCAGGTCCACAACTCGGTCGGTAATCTTGGAAAGGTCACGAAACCAGTCCACGCCAGGGTCGATCGGCAGCCCCATGATATACAACGCATAATCGTCACCAAGAAGATCGACTGCCTTGGCATAGCTCTCCAAGTTGCGGTCTCCAGCATAGACGCCCTGGTATAGCAGCTTCTTCCTGCCGTCAGCAATCAGCCTCTCCGCCATTTCATCGGGAATTGCAACGCTATTGATGTCCCCGTCGGGGTAAGGCTTGTTGGGTAGCACCTTGGGAAGGCGCGGCAGGTCCCAGTAAACCTGCTGAATGTGCGCCCTGTTGTATTCGGGGACGACGACGCGCGACGCTCGTCTGGCGAGCTTCTCGATGTTGCGATAGTGTAGGCGTGAGTCCGCCCCCTTCAGAAGGGGGACGTACTCAATAAGCTCGCTGAGCTGGAGGACGTAGGGGAACTCCAGAAGCTCGTTTCCCGCAGCCCTTGCCGATATATCCGTCGTAGTCCAGACAAGGTCAATCTTGCTTTTGTTCTTGCGCAAGTATTTCTTTATCAGCTCATGATCGGTGGCAAGATGAACAAGATTTCGTAACCGCGAGCCTCGCTTGCCGAAATCAACGACGGTAAGACCTTCCCTTTCAAGCATGCTCTTTGGAAGGCTACCCACTTCGTTGGCAATGAGCGTGACGCTGTGCCCAAGATCGAGGAGCGCGTTCACCAGGTTGATCGCCGGCGGAAAACGCGTTATCTCGAAAACACGAATGACTACTATATTCATTGATCGCATTGAACCCCAGTCTGTTCTTTATTTTATTCAGCAGCTATGCCCAACATGCCAGCATGTTTCGGTACATCTCGGGAAGGCCCTGCTCGGCGCGCCATCCCAATGCCTCGATTCGGGAAGTGTCGAGGTCGATTGATGTGCCGTTTCTAAAAGTCGCGGACCGCGCAGAATCTTTGCCGAACACGACGCGACAGTCGCCGCTGCCGAACTCAGCCGCAACGAAATCAGCCATCTCACGTATGCTGCAGAAGGTGCGGGGGTTCGCCACGTTATAGGCCAGTCCATCCTCGCCCTTCGCAAGCAGCAGCAGGATAGCCCGGACAGCGTCGTCGACCGACAGGTATTGGTTACGCTTGCTGCCGTCCGAGAGAAGGACGATGTCGTCACCTTTGGAGGCGCACCTTGCGAACTCAGCGAAAACACGTCCATCCTCGGGTCCAACCCCCTCCCCGAATGTTTGGGTCAGGCGGGCGACGGAAGAATGCGTCCCGCGCTCGAGCGCGTAGGAGGCGAAGAGGCACTCGGCCAGGCGCTTCGCCTCGGGATAGCTAGAGCGAGGGCACATAGAGTCAAGGTTGCCGCCCATCGCCTCAGTTATCTTCCCTTCAAGGTCCCCGTAGACCTCCATCGTGGAAAGGAGCAGGACGCGCTCGCACTCGGCCCATTCCGCATACGATAGGATCTCGCGTGCCGCAGCGTACACAGATTCGATTACCTCGACGGGCCTGCAAGAAAAATCCCTGCTCGATGTCGAGGACGCCGCATGAACGACGTAGTCGGCCTTGAAGCTGCGCTCGAAAGCATCGCCCATCTCCCATTTTTCGAATCTGACGTCATCGCAGCCCCCGAACAGGCTCTTTGCTTTCTCCACGTTTCTCACCGGGACGACGATGTGCAGAGAATCCTCGGCAATCTCGTTTCGGCAAACGAGAGTCCGCACGAGCTGGGACCCAATCAGGCCCGTCGCGCCCGTCACGAGGAATGCCCTGCCCTCCAGCCGATCCCAAGGCAAATTATCGCAGGCTGCGATCTTCCGAGCGGCGTCCCAACAAACGCTCACGTCCATATCTGCTCGTACTCCTTAAGGTCGACGAACCCCTTGAAGGTGAGGAAATCCCGAGGGGTCGTTATCTTGATGTTCTGTTCGGGCCCCTCCACGAGGTGGATCTCGTAACCGTAATGGCTCATAAGCGAAATGGAGTCCACGAAATCATCCCTTCCCTCAGAGAGGGCGCGACGATGCGCCGCAAGCAGCTGGACGAAGACGAAGCCCTGCGGCGCCCTCGCAAGCCTGCATTTGGAGCGGTCCACGACCGAGCTGACCTTGCCGTCGTCACATACAACAACGGTCTCGGTGACGGGCGCAGTCACAGCAGTGCAGCCGAAGGCGGCGGCAGAAGCGAAGCAATCCTCGATGGTCTGCTCCGTAATCAGTGGACGGACGCCATCATGCACCAAAACGACGGTCTCGCCGCTCGTGCAGCCCAAATCCTCGAGCATAAGCAGCCCGTTCCTGATGGAACCCTGCCCCGTCTCTCCACCCGGCGCTATGCCAACGACCTTGGTGTAGCCGCCCCTTTCCACCAAGTTCGCCAGGTAATCGCACCAGCCCTCGACGCAAACCAGAACGAGGGCCTGGATGCACGCCGCCTCTTCGAACCGGTCGAGCACGTGGCATATGATTGCCTTCCCACCGAGTTCAAGGAATTGCTTGGGGCGCTTAGCCCCTTCCATCCGAGAACCGGTGCCGCCAGCAAAGATGACGGCTACGCCCCTGTAGGGCGCGACGGCCTTCTTGGGGAAACTAACGCTCATCCTCAACCTTCCACGCTCTCATGCTGTGCGTCGTCCGCTTTCCCTCGGGGGGCAGCCGCATGTAGTCGCCGTAGAGGCCCGATAGGTACGCGTCCCAGCACGAGATTGCGCTGAGGCTCTCGCCCTCGAACCCCAAGCGGACCGGCTCCTCCCAGCCGGAATAGGGGTAGCGCTCACCGACCCCGTAAAGCCCCCACGCCGTGCAACCGACCCAGGAGGTACTCCCGAAGGCGCATCCGTCGCCCAGCCCATCGAGCTCGGCGATTGCTCGGCCGTAGACGCCGACGAGGTTCGAGGCCGGCACGAGCACCCGCTTGAGTGCGCGCTTGAGGAGCGTACTGCCCTCGTTGGGGTCTGCCTTGCAGAACATGAGCGTCCGTTGCAGCCTGCCTGCGCGCCCGAAGATGCGCTCGACCTCGGCCTCGTCGTCGGGAAGGCCTACGACAGGCGTCACGTCCATCCAGAGGAAGCCGCCGCCGCTCTCGTAGAGGCAGTCCACGGCGACGCCCCGGTTGACGTACTTCAAGAAGACGGGATGTTCCCAGTCCCCCGAGTAGGGCTCGAGCGAGCGGTTGGCGGGCAGGCGCCCCGAGCGCCCGAGCGCAACGAGTCTGTCGAAGTCAGGTCGGGGCATGGAGACGTCGACGTCGTCGTCCCAGGGGATGAAGCCCCCATGCCGAACGGCGCCGAGGAGCGTCCCCCCGGACAGCGAGTACCTGAGCCCCTCGCGCGCACAGAGAGCGTCGAACTCGACGAGCATCGCGAGCTCCTCCGCCTTGATCTCGTCCTGGGTCAGATAATCACGCATCGATACCGCCTTTGAGTACCCTTGCCATCTGCCGCGCCGTCTCGTCCGCGTCGAACCCGGCCTCGCGCACCATTGCCGCGTAAGCCGCCCTGCTGCCGGGCGTGCGGGCCATCCCCACGGCCTTCTCGGCCCAGGCGCGCTCGCCTGCGGAAAGCGGTAGCAGCGCCTGGGCGTCCGTCACATGGGCCTCGGGCGGCAGGGCGTCCGAGCACACGATGGCGCAGCCTGTGCATTGAGCTTCAATGCACACAATCGCGAGTCCCTCGAAAAACGACGGCATGAGGAAGCAATCGAGCGCCGAGTATACCGGCGCCGGGTCGAGAAGATAGCCGGGCATGACCACCCTGCCGACGATGCCGAGCTCGCCTGCCAGCGCGACGACCTGGTCCCTCATGTCCCCATCGCCCACCATGAGGTAGTAGGCGGAAGGCTCGATGCTCAGGATTTCAGCGAACGTCCTTATCTGGAACAGCGGGTTCTTGGCCTCGGCGATGCGCCCCACGCTGCCGAACAGCAAAGCGTCCTGCGGGATGCCGAAGCGCTCGCGGACCTCGGCGCGGGCGGCGAGGTCGTAGGCGAAGCGCTTGGTATCGACGCCGTTGTTCACCATCTCGAAGGGCCGGTCGCCGAAGAGATAGCGCCCGGCGTCGGCCGAGCAGGCCAGACGCGCGGTCGCGCTGCCGCCGAGCGCTGCCTTGCCGAGATTGTGCATGACGGCCTTGGCGGCCGCCTGCCCCGAGCCGAAGGCGGAGTTGTGGGAATGAACCACGCGGACGGGCACGCCCCTGCGCCTAGCGACCTCGGAGTAGAGGAAGCCCATGCCGTTCATGGTGTTGATGTAGACGACGTCGGGCCCGATGTCGTCTATCAGCTCGCCGAAGGCGGCCGACCCCTCGCGCAGGCGCTTAACCTGCCCGGGCTTGTGCCCCGGGAACACGGTGTGACGGTCGACGCCAAGCCTCTCCAGCTCCGCATCCATCCCGTCATTCCAATCCCACGTCGAGAAGAGGGAGAAGGCGAAGCCGTTGCCCTGCAGCCTGCCGAACAGACCCATAAGGAACGTCTCGATTCCTCCCTTTCCCCAAGCTTCGGAGAAGCAAAGGACGCAGATAGCCTCGCCCTGAACGTCCTCGGTATAATTTCGCGTAGCGCAACCCATTAATTGGCCCCAAGAACAGCCGGGCTCGCAAAAAGAGAGCACATCTGTTGAGAGAAGCGAAATACGTAACGACTCTTGCAGCCCGACGGTATGACGCAATCAACAGCGTCTCGTACGTTACGCGTCGCGTAAGACATGAAAAAACCGAAACTGGGCATATCTCCAACCTCGATACATCGCCCAACGAGGCAAGGCTCAACAAAGGAGGACAAGATCAAAACTAATCTCCTAAAAATCGAAGGATTCGCATGCTTTGGAACTGTGCTCGAACAATCTTTGAATTCTCTTGCCGAGCAGAATGGCGCAACAAAGGCCGTATAGGCTGTGATAGCGAACGAGCCCTCTATCACAGCCCCTCACGTTCCTTAACGACTTTCTTGCTGTACGTCCTTTTCCACACCGCGAGACACGCGTAGCGCACGAAGCAATAGCAGGCCCTCGGAAGCTTCAGACCCGCAACATCGCGGTAGAGCCGCCAAACGCCTAAAGCAGCCTTTGCCTTGTCGCTCGAGAGAGAACCTTCCGTGCGACGGTAATAGCAGAGCGTCTCGGGCAGCCCATAGCATACATGCCCAGCGCCAAGAACCTGAACCCAGGCTCCGGCGTCTTCCCTGGCAATATCTGGCATGCATAGTAGATTCTTATTCACATGGCGCAGGTCGGCCATGATGCCGACAGCCTGCAGGTAGTTGTTCGTCAGGAATCCGTCGAGGTCGGATTTGGCGGGCATCGTCACAGTCTTGCCCAAGAGCCCGCCGTCCTCGCCTATCACCTCGTACGAGGCGCAGCTGAAACCGTGGCCGCCGCGCTCCATGAACCCAATTTGATGTTCGAGCTTCTCCGGCGCCCAAACGTCATCGGCGTCGAGGTAGGCTATGTACCTTCCCCGCGAGTTCTCAAGCGAAACGTTGCGCGCCGCAGCGGCGCCCTGATTGCTTTTCTGCCTGAAAAGCCTAACCCTCGAATCTTCATCCGCAATCTTTGCCACGATGTCAACTGAGCCGTCGGTGGAGCAGTCATCGGTAACGCAAAGCTCCCACGAGCCGAGCGTCTGTGCCCGAACGGACTCTATCGCCTCGCGCACATGTCTGGCCGAGTTGTAAAGAGGCATGATGACGGTTACAAGGGGGGCATCATTCCGATTCGACACGAGCATCAGCTCCCTTGCGCGGTCAGCACCACGCCAACGGTTTGAACAATCAACTTAAAGTCGCTCCAAATAGAACGTTTCTTGATGTAAAGCAAATCCAAATCGACCCACTCGTCGAAGGTGATCGAGTCGCGGTTGCGACGGGTTTGCCAGTAGCAGGTCATGCCCGGCTTCACCAGCAGCCTTTGGCGCTGGTAGTCGTTGTAGGTTGCCACCTCGTTCGGCAGCGCGGGACGCGGGCCCACGACGCTCATCCCTTTTGTCAAGA
>ERZ857745.1434-NODE-1434-length-29459-cov-4.215413_pt1 | contig 29459 bp, 27 predicted proteins | sample MGYA00519699_ERZ857745 | MGnify/ENA primary metagenome ERZ857745 (study PRJEB31778, sample SAMEA3449357) | human gut metagenome | biome: human gut; feature: human-associated habitat; material: faeces | place: United Kingdom | collected 2010/2012 ...
GAGCCAACTTCTGCTACCTTCAAAATATATTTTAATTGTTGAACCGTCATTTCTTCATCCTTTTTATTCTTACAAATTCCGATTTATCACTCTGTATCGTTTAACGACATATCCACTAAAGCTACAATCTGATCTCGCCGTCCATAGACCACTGCTGTAACCCATACTGCATCCTTTTCCTCATCGATTAAGTAGTAAACAAGAAAGTTCTTAAAAGGCATTTTACGTATTCCTTTTTTATGCCAAGGTTCTTCCTCTGTAAGAGGGTAGCGTGTCAGCATAAAATCCAACTTTGCAATTTCAGACTGCAAAGTATCTGCCCATTTTCGAGCAGTTTCCGGTACTAACAGAATGTGGGAAATATACCGCACTATTTCTTGAACTTGCTCGATTGCCTGTGCGGTCAGCTTAACTTCGTACCGCATATCTAGATATCCTCATGAATTTTCGCAAAAGCTTCATCAACGGAAAGTCCCGTACCTGCTTTTGCCTGATTATATCCTTTTTCCATCATCAGATTAAATTGTTCATCTGTCATACTATCTCTTGTAGGCAGATTAGGAACTGTTAAGGAGTACGGAACACCGCCGGTCATGATGATTTGTCTGTATAGGGTGTCAATCAAGACGGAAACAGGAAGTCCAATTTTCTCTAAAACTGCTTCTGCCTGTCGTTTAATCTCTGGTTGTACACGAGCTGTTACATTTGCACTTTTTGTTGCCATAATACGCACCTTCCTTTCTAGTATTGATTATATCATGTTGTATAGCTAATCGCCATACAATGTTCGCGCACTCATAAAAATTCATAAGAATTTACAATTCCGACTACCTCTATTATACTCGCAGCTTAGTAACCTCTTGAATACTTGCCCAAAACTAAAATTTGTAGTTTTGCTGTAATTGTCTGTTGCATATACAAAGCCTCTCTTTCTTCGCCAAAACCATTATATCATATTTCTGGAGAAAAAACATTGTCTGGAAAAAATTACGCCGCTAATGCGGGCATTCCTCCCACGACTTATAGACGTCGGGGCTTCCTGCCCTGCGGCGTTGGTGAAGAAACCTGTCCGCTTCTCTCTTAGGCAGCATTCTTGAATAATAATATCCCTGTATAAAATCACATCCCGCATCAAGAACAGCTCTGTTCTGCTCCTCTGTTTCAACTCCCTCGCACAAGACTTCAAGATCCATACTGTGAGCAAATTTCACAAGTCCCTTCAGAAACATCTGTCCTCTTTCTTCTGTACTGTTTATAACTATTTCCCTGTCGATCTTGACATAATCCACAATATATCTGTACAGATCCTGCATAGACGAATATCCGCTGCCTATATCATCCAAAGCGACTTTGAAACCTGCGGCTCTGCATTCCTTTATATTATTTCGTATAGCCTGATCATCCTGCACAAAAGAGTTCTCTGTTATTTCGATTACAGCTTTGCTGTAATCAAAATCATACCTTCCCGCAATATCACAAAGCCTCGATATAAAGTCATGCTCCGCTAACGACTGTCTTGTAAAATTGCAGGATATAAACAGGTCTTTCAGTCCTGATTGCTGCCATTCTTCAAGCTGGCTGCATACAAGTGAGAAAAGATAAAAATCATGCTCCGTAATCAGTCCTGTCTGTATCATTGAATCAATATACCTTGACGGTTTGAGAAGCCCCTCCTGAGGATTTGCCCATCTTGAAGCTGCCTCTGCCCCATATATACTGCCGTCTCTGTCCACTACATACTGCAGATATATATCAAACTCGCCTTCTCTGATAGCCTGCGCAATTCTGTGATGCAGTCTTTCCTTCTGCTTATTTTCTCTGACAATAGCCTCTGTACTCATCGAATACGGCACGCCGGTTCTGAGCGCCTGAAGATATCCCTGCTTGGCATTATAAATTGCGGCTTCGCTGCTGCAGCTTATATCATCTCCCAAAGCATATATCCCTGCATGAAAAATATCCCTGTACTCATCTTTACCCTCTGTCACAAGCAGCAGTCTTAGTCCGTCCATAATTATCTGTATATGTTTCTGCGCATCTGCAGGGCTGTTTTTCTGAAACAGCAGTATAAATGTGCCTTTTTTGATTGTCGCTGCAAAATCTTCAGGTCCGTTGCTGTTTTTGAAATACACTGCAGCAAGCTCCTCTATTTCTGTTTCAGTTGTCTCTCCGTACCGCTGCGATACAGCTTCCTCATCAAAAGCAATATATGCTGTATAATAAAGACTTTTGAGCTGCCTTGTATTTATATTATTAAAACAGTCCCTGTAATAGTTCATGTCCCCTATTGAATGCTGCCACTCATATATACGGTCTTTTTTGTCGGCTTCTTTCTTTGCCAGCAGAATCAGGAACCCTGCCAGACCTACCGCGGCAATCATACTGAGTATAATAAGGGCTGCTTTGTTTTTCTGATCTTTTTGCTGATATTCCTGTCCTATTGTACAGTCACTAATCAGCTTTACCATATCTTTATCTGTCATCTCAGACAGATATCCGCTTACCTGCTTTATTATATTATCCGCAGCAATATCAGAAAAACCTATGCATATCGTATTCTCCCCGTTTTCGTCACTGAAACCTGTGATTTCATATTCTTTTTTCATGCAGCTGCTGTTTATATCATTTTTGAGATGAATGGAAATGATATCCGCCTGTCTGTTCTTTGCCAGATGTTCCTGCTTATTTGATCCGCCTGCATCAATATACTCAAAAGTATAACCGCTCTCCTGCGCTATACGGCTGTATATTTCAGGCATAACACCTTCATACCTTCCGGTTTCATCGCTGTAATACTCAAAGGGATACATGTCCGGGTTTCCTGCAACAAAAACTTTAACGGCCGGCTCCTCTGCATATATGCCCCACACTGCCGATGCAAAAACCAGAACAAAGCCTGCTGCTGCGGCAAAGCGCCTTATGTAGTTTATAATATGCCTGTTCATCTCTACCAGAATCCTTTCCTGAATCTATTTTATGTTTATCTTTTTGCGTTTGATGCTTCCCCATTTCATTTTTTTACTTTTGGAGCCAAACAGAGCAGTCGCTCTCACCCATGCAAGAATAAACCGCAGACAGGTAAGTTCAAACAGACACAGAAAAACCGCTTTAAGTGCATCAGGCGCACTTATTCTCAGTTCATCGGTATATGCTCTTGAAAAAAACGCCGTAAGCGAAAGTATAACTCCAAACCCTGCATATATTAAGAAAAACAGCACCATAAATCTGATATTCACAAGGTCTGTCGCCCATGCGACAAGAATCGTCAGAACGCCAAACACCTCGATAAACGGTGATAGCAGCTCATATACAAGAAAATACATGTAGGAGATGAAGCTGACTGCTCCGAATTTCGAATTCATAAGCATCGCCTTATGCCCTGTCATACTCTGAAAAAGCCCTATGTGCCATCTCCTCCGCTGACGGCAGAGATCGTCGAGTTTTTCGGGAACCTGCGTCCAGCATACGGCGTCATTTGCATACTTAATCCTGTAATCTATATTATTTACGGTACAGTAGTCGTGCAGCTTCACCACAAGCTCCATATCCTCTCCCACAGTTTTGTTGTCATATCCTCCTGCAGCAATCACCATATCCTTTTTGAAAAGTCCGAATGCTCCCGATATTATCAAAGAGCCGTTGAATTTATCAAATAGAATACGCGCCGCCAGAAAAGATCTGTCGTATTCAAGCACCTGCATGCTGGCAAGAATACTGCGCGGCATTTTGTACTTTTTAACTCTGGCGTTTTCCATTTCAACATCATTTGAAATATTAACAGCTCCTCCTACCGCAACAATGCTGTCGTCCTTGAGGATCGGCTCTGTCACCTTCCTGAGAGAATCATACTGAAGAATAGAGTCTGCATCTATACATATGAAATAAGGGAAATTTGATGCATTTATCCCCATGTTAAGCGCATCTGCCTTACCTCCGTTCTGTTTTTTTATCAGGGTAAGCGGCACTTTTTGCGCCCTTGATTCATAAACAGCTGTTTCCATCCGGCAGGCGATCCGGCGTCTTATGGGCCTGTTCACCTTTTTCATGCTGAATTCATTTATCAGGCTGTCTGATGTCCCGTCTTCGGAGCCGTCATCGACAACAATTATCTCGTATGCCCGATACTCCAGATCAAGCAATGATTTTACCGTATCCGTAACTGTGATTTCTTCGTTGTATGCGGGAACTATTACCGTTACAGGAACAGTATAATCAAAAGGCAGTATGCTTTTGAGTTTTTCCTGTCTGTGATTTTTGTAAAGTTCAAGAGAGCCTGATACCACAGAAAGAAACAGGAAGGTTGAATATCCTATAAGATATATGATAAAAAATATACCTACAGCATCAAGGAAAATTTTAATACCGTCATTCATTCGGGCTTTCCTCCTCTCTTTCTTCTTCTATTACATTTCGTATGTCAAATCTGTACCTTAAAATCTCCGATGCATATCTGTCATTTCCCTCAATTATATCTATAAGGTCAAGATATGTCATTCCCAGTTTTTCAAGGCTTGCTGATGAATTGTAGCGGATATACCAGTTCCGGTTTCCGAGATTTTTTTTGAGTGTTTTTACTGTCTGTTCTCCCGGATACAAAGCCAGCGCCATAGAGGCTATAATACAGTATTCTTCCCGCAGACCGTTATCACAGTCAGCATAAAAAACAAGCGCCTGTTCAGCTTCCTTATAAAAGTATTTCCCAAAATATCTGATGCACGCAAACCTTATTTCATCATCTTGTGATTCATCATTCATAATCGTCAGAAATCTGTCCCCGTACTCTCCCGAACTGAATCTGAAGTAGTTCAGCAAAGTCACCTTCATTTCTGTGGAAAAAGTTTCAAACTCCTCCCACAGTTTTTTTTGCAGGGCTGCCGCTTCTCCTTTGAATCTGAGAAGACCGTCGGAAATAAGCTTGCTGTGATAAAAATGATTTCCGTTGTCAATGTTCTTTAAGGCTTTGACAACATACTCCGTATTGCCTGTAGTATACAATGCCTGCATTGCGTTTTCACGACTGTAAATACTGGGCTGATCAAGAAGTACAAACAGCATCCGCACAATCTGTTCCGGCGGCTCCTCCGAAAGAATCCCGTATCTGCCTATTATATAAGGGAAATATGCTGCAGCGATTTCATCTTTCCTCAGATATTTTTCGGAAACAGTTACAAATACACTCTCCAGTGATATCAGGTATTCCTTTACGGTCTGTGAATCGGCTTCACAAATTCTGTCCATCACCTTGTTAAAGGCTATCATATTAGCCTCTCTCTGCAGGGCTGCAGTCATGTAGTTAAGATGATTCTCACTCACAGATTCACCGTTTTTAATATTGGAAAGCTCAGTTTTTATGGTTTCTTCAAAGCCCCTGCTTATGCGTGTTGTTTTTATGTCTCTGCGGTGATATACAAAAACACTGATAATATTAAAAGCTATCATTCCTGTACATATAAACAGATATACATATATTATCAATTCGATTTTCATAAGTTTTACTCCTCCGAAAGCCATAACTTCTGAAGTATATAATACGAGCTTTTGAGTCGTTCATGGCAGGTGACTTTGTTTCCCCAGCCCGAAAGCTTAACTGCTGCAAAAGGAACACGTCCGCTGCCTGTTCCGTCTGATACTCCTACATACATTTTATCAATTCTGATATATTCAACGCCGTAATTTCCCTCATAGTAATCATCATGTATCATCATTCTTGACGGATCTGCAAAATTGAGAAGCTGCCACGGCAGTTTTATTTCAATAAAATCATCTCCGCACATAAAATCAGCCAGCGAATCAAAATCAGCACTTGCAGGGTTTGCATTGCCGTATTTGAGTTTCCCGGTTTCGTAAACCTCCGCTGCTGCCAGATTGTCCTTGTATATCAGCGCTGTTGCAGTCTGAAGTATCATGTTTACAGGGACAAACTCCGGTGAATCCTTATCTGGAATATTACCTTTAATATATGTATCATAATCTTTAACATTCACAGAATAGGTTGAACGAAGCGCCTCGTATCTTTCCTGAACAAGAACTCTGCTGTTTTTTTCTCCGTCTATGATTATCAGGAAATCAGCCGGTCTGTCCATCAGAAGATTTTCATTACGGCAGTACAGGCTGCCGCTTCTGGCTGTAATATCTATCGGAATATACAGTTTCTGTTTCTTCAGACTGATGCCGTCTTTCCTTACAAGGAAATAAATGAATTTCTCATCATATCTGACAGTCAATGTCATATCATCTGTTTTGAGTACAGGTTTTTCACCTTTCCATTCAGAATCATCACCATCCACATAGCATATGGATTTCTCCGTACCCGGATCAAATGACAGCAGCCCGAAATACTGTTCATTCGTCTGGTAGTCCGACCAATAAGGCGTCCTCCTCAGATCAACCGCATACATTGTATTCCATGTACGTTTGAACCACTCATCCTGCCATGAGAACACGCAGCCGCCGGCACAGCCTGTATCCATAATATCGTTGTAACATTCGACAAGGGCTTCCCCCTGCTCTTTTTCAGACATATTGCCCTGATTTCTGCCGGTGTTGTAATCCCGCTGAGCCATACCGCGTCCGGTGGAAACACCGAATTCCGAGATTACCACAGGCATGCTGTGATGTGCAGTAAGCATTGAGAGATATGCTTTATATGTATTAAGGGTTCCGTCATCGCTTTTAAATTTATTTCTGTTTTTAATTCCCAGTTCCGACCAGTCATCAACATATAACAGATAGTCCGGATAATACGGATATACATGATACGATACAAACTGTCCTGCGAGAAATTCTTCTGTTGTTTTTATATGCTCCACATCCACATATGCGCATTTCATAAAAAAGTTTTTTACATTGTCCGGATATTCAAAAGGATCTGTTGTCGGCCAGTTTGAAAACGCAACGGGTTTCTGGGTTTTGTATTTGCTGCTTTCGTAAGCTATCGCTTTATCTCCCGCTCTGCACAGCATTGCCTCAAAAGCGGTTGCATCCTCATCTGTATACATATATCTGCCCTTATACTGTGTATATTTTTTATTGCCGGCATATGTATCATCGGTATATGCAACCGTAACGTCTTCCCATTCCACACCAAGTATGTATCCTATCACCCACCGAGATATGTCCCTGCGGTAACTGCCATGCCCCGCACTTGCCATACTGCTAAGCGAAAGTTTTTTCTGTCCGTGCACAACATCGATCATAGTCTTGCAGTCCTTCAGGAATCTGTTATAAAAGTCCTTGTTATAAGCATCTCTGTGAGAGTTCTGAATATAGTCGTTTACCCATACTCCATGTATCACATAAAGAGGGTCTTTATTGTCCTTGTTGTATTCATAGAGGGCTTCATAAAAAATATCCTGCTGTACTGTATATATTCGTATGGTGTTTGCTCCCATTTCCTTGATATATCCAAACCATCTGATGTATGTATCTTTGTCAATGGCAAAATCTGTAGACCACTGTCCCGGTTCGCCGGAGCCCATATTAACGCCTTTTATTTCAAAAGGCTCATAACCCTCGCCTTTATTTATATATATCTTTTTGTCCTCGGCTTTTACAAATGCAGTTACTTCCTTGCCCGGATTAAAGTCAATAAACCATCCGAGCCTGTAATGCACATTATTGATAATCATCACCAGAACAACCACTGCCGATAATACCGCCAGAAATTTTTTCATAATGTCTCCTGTTTTGCTTAATTGGCAACTTCATTGAATTTTTTAATCTTTGATGGGGCTGAATACTGCCTGAGGGATTCAATATTATCGTCCATCCACTCGCCTCGTTCTTTTATAAATTTCTTCATTTGCTCTATACTCTGCCCGTATGTTCTCGGATTACGGCTCTGAGGCCTCAGCATGTCGTGTTTTTTGTTAAAGCTGTATCCCCATTTCTCATAGTTGCGTTCAATTGCAGGGCCGAGATAGCTGACGGTATCATCAATATACCGGTTGAGATACTCCTCACTCAGAACGGTTTTTCTGAGCTGTCTGTATCTTTTAATGCACAGTTCTGTGAAATCCTCGTCTTTCATCAGCATGAAATACCACAGGCAGTTTTGCATCTCGAAATGCTGTGAATCCATCTGGCTCTGCTGATAATTGTCACATGCCGAATTGAAATCCCATATGCACATACGAAATCTGCCGTCTGCGTCTTTGTATATGTATGTAGACAGCCAGCCTGCATCATAATTACAGGTAAATTCGTTGATTATGAAATAGTCTGCAAATGATTCGGCATCTATCAGTCTGCTGATTCCGTATTTTTTATCATTGTAATCGTAAGAATATAAGGTTTTTTCAAATGCCGAAAAATCTTTTTTTATTTTTTCATAAAGTCCCGACGTCAGTCTTTTTTCGCCCGGATAAACAATTTCAAGTTTATGACGTGTCCTCAGCGTATATGTGGTAAAGCTTTTGAGCTGATTGTATTCATTACCGTCAAGGCGATCCAGCAGCAATACATAGCCGGAAAGAAAATTTTCCTCCGGATCTGCTGAAATATTAATACGACCGGCATCGTCTCCCGCAGTAACAGCCTCCGTCATTACATAAACGCCCATATATTCTCCGTCAATAACAAGCTCGCAGAATCTCACATTTGGCGCATAGTCCATGATTTCGCCTGCAATATTGTACCACATATAATTTCTGATAAGTGTTTTGTCAAGAAAAGGTCCGTGAAGCACCCAGTCCTCATGCGCAACCATACCCATAATACTCTGAGAGTTTTTGGTTCCGTCAGGTTTGATCAGTTTTATCCGATAGCCCGCCTTATCGAAAGATCTGGAGGAATTTCCCCTGACATGAATTGTAATATCACTCGATACGGCAGGGCTGTCGGTAATATGATTATTTTTGCTGTCGCTGTCATACACAGACATCTTCGCGGTTATTCTGTCACTGCCGTCAGCAGCTTTTGTATAGCCTACAGTTTTGTCATTTTTTACAACAGCTCTTCCGGGAATTGTCTGATTCCCTGTACTGATGCTCACCAGCGGCAGATGAGTGCACAGTTCTTTTTCTGTATGTCTGCAGGAGGGTTTTGTCAGGGCCTCAAGATGCTGATGATATCTGTAGTTTCCCTCCGTCTCGGTTAAAGCCACCGCCGCAATACACGCCACGATCATAATAAGGCATGCTGTGATGCCTATAATTTTCTTTTTCATAGCCTATGTAAAACGCACCCTCCTTTCTAGTAAACATCTATGTTAATTAGATATCTCGTCATTTTGCATTACTATATTTACATATTGCACTTCTCCGACAGTGTATATGCTTCCTGTTATATCGGGGTGGCTTTTTTCTGCTGTTTTGAGCATCCTGCTTGTTATTTCGAATATCAACTCTGCCGTTTCTTCCGTAGTGTTTTCAACCCGCAGGATCGCCTTGCCGCCAAACATCTTATATATAAGTGATTTAACTGCCATCTGACGGTTTCTTGAAGATCGTATAATAAGTAGCATCCGGCTGTCATTTTTGATACATCCCAGAATAAGTATTATAACAAATACAATACCGCTGCCTATGCCTGCTGCAGTGTAATCTCCCACACCGCAGCATATGCCGGCAATAATGGCCCAGAATATATATACTGTATCTCTTGAGTCCTTAATTGCTGTACGAAAACGCACTATAGACAAAGCTCCAACCATACCAAGAGAAAGGGCTATATTATTGCCTATTACAGTCATAACCGTTCCGGTCAGCGCTGTAAGTATCACCAGAGATGCATTGAATTTCTTACTGTATATTGTTCCCCTGTGGGATATATAGTAGGAAATGAAGATAAAGAAACCCAGCAGCGCCGCCACTGCAATGTTTGTTGTTATCTGCTCCCATGTCAGGTCGCCCGGCTGTGTAACTATGCTTAAAATTTTTTCTTTCATCTGATTTACTCTCCTTTACAATCTCGTCTTATACCCTGTCTGTCTTGCAAGCACGTATTTGCTTGCAGATATCTCGCTGCGGTTGATGCTGTTTATCATTCTTCTTATATATTCCAGCAGAAATCCGTTGTATTTAACCTCTAAAATCACATTGTATCTGTCCATTACGGGATTCATATCAAGCCTGTCCGAAAAAAGGTCAAAGCAGCTTTCGGTTGCCTCAATATTACTGTCAAACGTAATCCTCGTTTTGTTTTCTTTTGCCACAAAGGCATATCGGTTGTACTGCACTATCGTTTTGGGTCTGTAGCATTTATAGTTCATAAGGCCGTAGCACTCTGCCGCAAAGACATCCCCGTATCCAAGCAGCGGTGAATAGTCCCCACCCGAAAGCCTGACAGCATCTGCTTTTGATACGCGAAGGGACCTTTTTAACTGGGAATCTCCCTGCTTCTGTTTCATCTCAAGCATTGCAAAATCCGATTCCGTATCATAGATGCGCAGTCTTATTTTACGCCTTGTTTCAATCCCTGCAAGCTTGTCGTCAAAGTCCTCGTCAAAAACAGTATCAAAATACAGGGTTCTTATCATATATCCGTCCGCTGCACTGTGCGCATCAGGTTTGAGAACCTGACTCAGCATATGCCTCTTTTTGATGTATTCATCAAGGCTTATTAAAAATTTCTTTTCTTTCCTGTATACTTCGTTCACCGTTTCCTCCCAAATAAAAAAGACCGCAAGTTAACCCCTGCAGTCAGTCAATCATATGGTGTTCCTCCCCATTTAGACACTTAACTTTGCGTCCCTGCCTTTCGACAGGTTTGCCTAATATAATACAATATACCACTTTTTTCTGCAAAATTCAATACAAAATCCATAACTTGTCCTTTACTATAATTTATGTTTGTTATAAAATATCTGTTGTGAGTTCGAAACCATCCTCACTATAAACAAAACTAAGGAGAAAACTATGAAAAACAAAACAACCTATCTTACTTACGCTGCCCTTATAGCAGCGCTTTATGTCATTCTGTCGCTTGTGTCGAATATGTTCGGTCTTGCAAGCGGCGCTGTGCAGGTCAGAATATCCGAGGCACTGACTGTAATGCCGGTATTTACCCCTGCGGCAGTTCCCGGTCTTTTTGTCGGCTGCATTGTTTCCAATATCCTTACAGGCTGCGCTCCGTGGGATATAGTTCTCGGAAGCCTTGCAACACTGATTGGGGCTGTATTCACGCGTATGCTGAGAAAGCACGACATCCTGTGTCTGCTGCCTCCGATTGCGGCAAACACATTAATCCTGCCGTGGGTACTCTCACTTGTATATCATTTTGAGGGTTCCATCTGGTATTTTGCAGCTACTATTTTTGCAGGAGAAGTGATTTCCTGCGGAATACTGGGATATCTGCTTAAAAAGATGCTTAATAAATATGATGGTACTATAAAATGGCAGTAAACACACTGCCATTTTTTAAATCCGTATAATCAGAACATACTCAGCTGATCTGTTTCAGGCATACCCCCAAGCACGCCCATAGCTTTGAGGCTCTCTATATTCGAGTTTGAAATTCTAGTTCTGCTCTTAAGCTCCTCTATGGTTTCAAACGGTCTTATCCTGCACTCGTCCGCAAGAGCTTTTGCCGCAGTTTCACCTATTCCCGAAACCGCCATAAACGGCAGCAGCACTCTGCCCTCGTGCTCATAGAACTTAGTGCCGTCTGATACGCCGAAGTTTATAGGCTCAAACTCATAACCTCTGCTGTACATCTCATAGGCAACCTCAAGAACAGTCATTTCATCCTCTTCTTTTTTGGTCGCATTCTTGCCCTTGGCAAGTATCTCATCTATTCTTGCAAGTATCGCCCCTGAGCCTTTGAGTACAACCTCTGAATTGAAATCCGCAACCTTGGTGGTAAAGTACGCCGCATAAAACGGCACCGGATAGTAAACTTTGAACCACGCAATTCTGTATGACATCATAACATAGGCAACGGCATGTGCTCTCGGGAACATGTACTTGATGCGCTGGCAGGACTCTATGTACCAGTCCGGCACATTATTGTCTTTCATAAGCTGTACACGCTCCTCTGTAACGCCCTTACCCTTTCTTACCTTTTCCATTATGTTAAACGCCTCTTTGTTAGGAAGCCCTTTTAATATGAGGTAGTTCATAATGTCGTCTCGGGTCGAGATAGCATCTTTGATGGTCGTATCTCCGTTTTTAATGAATTCCTGCGCATTGTTTATCCATACGTCAGTACCATGGGAGAAGCCTGAAATTCGCACTAAATCACCAAATCTTGACGGCTGTGTGTCATCAAGCATCTGCCTTGTGAATTTAGTTCCGAATTCAGGTATTCCGAAGCTGCCATGAACAAACCTGTAATCAGGGTCCTTGATATCAAGGGCATCACAGTTTAAGAATATGCTGTTTACCTTCTCGTCTTTAAGCTGCACCTTAAGCGGATCCACACCTGTCATATCCTGCAGATGTCTTATCATTGACGGCACATCGTGGCCGAGTATATCAAGCTTCAGCAGGTTCTGGTCTATCTTGTGGTAGTCAAAATGCGTCGTAATTATATCTGTAGTCGTATCGTTTGCCGGGTGCTGCACCGGACAGAACTCATAAATCTCGTGGTCGTCGGGAACAATTATTATTCCTCCCGGATGCTGACCTGTTGTTCTCTTGACACCTGTACAGTTTTCGGCAAGTCTTTCGACTTCAAACTTGCTTACGTCTATCTCTCTTTCATCGTAAAATTTCTTTACAAAGCCAAAGGCTGTTTTTTCGGCTACAGTACCTACCGTACCCGCTTTGAATACATTCTTCTCACCGAATATATCTCCTACGTATTTGTGCGCCGTGCCCTGATATTCACCGGCAAAGTTAAGGTCTATATCAGGCTCCTTGTCGCCCTCAAATCCAAGGAAGGTTTCAAACGGAATGGTAAATCCCAGCTGGTCCATTCTGGCGCCGCATTTCGGACAGGCCTTTTCGGGCATATCAACTCCGCAGTCATATTCAGCGTTGTCTCCCCACTCAAGATATTTACACTCAGGGCAAACATAATGAGGAGGCAGAGGGTTTACCTCTGTAATACCCGCCATAGTTGCCGCAAAAGAGGATCCTACCGAACCTCGTGAGCCTACAAGGTATCCGTCTGACAGCGACTTGTTTACAAGCATCTGCGCGGACACATACATTACGGCATATCCGTTTCCTATTATTGAGTTAAGCTCCTTGTCGAGTCTTTCCTGTATTTTAGGGTCAACATTGTCGCCGTAAATCTCGTGGAGCTTCTCGGCGCAGGCCTTGCGCAGAGTCTCCTCCGCTCCGTCTATATGCGGCGGGAATTTGCCTTTAGGTACAGGCAGTATTCCGTCATCTATGCTGTCTGCTATGGCATTTGTGTTAGTTATAACTACCTCTCTTGCCCTGTCTGCTCCAAGATATGAAAACTCCTCAAGCATCTCGTCTGTAGTTCTGAAATACAGACCCTCGCCGCTTTCGGCATCCTTGTATCCCTGTCCCGCAAACAGTATGTTTCTGTATATGGCATCCTCCGGGTTTGTATAGTGTGAGTCTGTGGTTGCGCACACCATTTTGCCGAGGCTGTCCGCTATGGCTATGATGCGCCTGTTAATATCTTTGAGAGCTTCATTGTCCGGGAAAATTTTCACATCCTCCACCAGATATCTGTTGTTTATGAGAGGCTGGATTTCAAGATAATCATAGAATCCGGCTATTTCTCTGATTTCATCGTCGGATTTGCCCTGCTTGAAGCCGCAGTATACCTCGCCCGCCTCGCAGGCAGCTCCTATAATTATTCCCTCTCTGTGTTTTTCAAGCACCGATCTTGGTATCCTCGGTCTTCTGTAAAAATAGTCGAGATGCGAAAGGGATACCAGCTTGTATATATTCTTCAGACCCTCCTGGGTCTTGGCAAGAAGTATGATATGATATGTTCCTCTCGCCTTGTAGTCGATATTGCCCTCCTCATCTATGAGACCGGTATCGTCCAGCAGATAGCCCTCCATTCCGTATATGACTTTGATTTTGTCGCCTGCCGCCGAAGCCGCATCGGGGAAGGACTGAACCACGCCGTGGTCTGTTATGGCTATTGCGGGGTGTCCCCATTTGATTGCCTGCTTTACAACCTCTTTGGCGTCATTGAGACCGTCCATGGAGCTCATTTTGGTATGAAGATGAAGCTCCACGCGCCTGCCGTCCTCGCAGGTGTCTTTTCTTTCTTTTATTTCGCCTTTTTCTATATCCCTGGCTTTAACTATAAGGACGTTGTCGTATGTATCCCACTCTGCCATACCTCTGATTTTAGCAAAAGTACCCGGCGTTAAATGCTCTGCAAGCTCCTCCGCTTTCTCGTCCGGCACAAAGCATTTGACGCACATAGTTGTTCTCTTGTCGGTAACCAGTATGGTTGCAAGCTTAAGACCCTCTCTGATAGTCCTGTCGGAAAGCTTGAAAACTATGCCCTCTATGGTAACCTCGCCGCTTTCCTGAGTAACCTCAAGCATAGGCATTGCCTCTGAATTGATGCGTCTGCCCATAATCTTGTTGCCCTCTACTACGTCTTTTTCTTTCGGCTTTCTTCTGAAGCCTCCGCCACCGCCGCCGTAGGACGGTTTTTCCGGAGCTGCTTTTTTAGGCTTTGGAGGAGCCTCCATGGCTTTTCTGACAGCCTCTGCCTCTATGCAGCATATATCGTTTACGCTCTCCTCATATCGCTCCTGATGATTGAAAAACGATACGGAGCAGGTTATCCCGAAATTATCCGAAAGAAGCTGCTCAAATGTATGTCCAAGCTCCCGGTTGAGCTGCTCGCACATAGTCTGTCCCACTGCAAATATATTCAGTATATCTCCTGTCAGCTCGAATTCATCGGTAACTATGGTCTTGGTCATACCGTGATATTTGCCGTTTACTATGGCTATCATATGCTCTATGAAATGTCTTATGATTTCTTCATCTGTCTGTATCACATTATCATAGACGAATTCAAGCTTCACATCCTTTAATGCCGGCACTTCGCTTTTGACTATGGCTCTGATTTTGAGCACGTCTTCGTAGGGCATAACGAAATTAGCCCTTATGTCTATGGTAAGTATTCCTGTTTCCTTAGACATAACGGCTCTCTCTATTGAAAATCCGTATTCACTTTTGGGGTGTCTGCCCAGCCGTTCCCAGCTGATGCTGTTTTCAATAAGGTTTTTCATATTCTATGCTATCTGCCGAAGAAGCTGTCTGCTTCGGCTCTCCATTCAAGTTCTTCTTTGTTGTCTGTCTCATCTAAAACTATTCCGTGAACTCTCTTGTCGTGAGTATTTGCCACAACGGTTACAAATGTAGTATATCCTGTCGCCTTGATTTCACCTGTTTCCTCTGATATAAGATCCACGTGAATTGTAATGCTTGTCCTGCCGCATCTTACCAGTGTGCTGCAGTAGCTTATTATCTCACCGGGCTCAACTGATTTGTTGAACTCGAATTTGTGACAGTTTTTGAACAGCAGTCCGTGTCTGTCGCCTGTTTCGGCTGCCGCCGCGATAAATGATGCCTCAACCATCCACTCTATGCCTCTTCCGGCATACAGGTTTTTGTGATGATTTAAATCGTCCATTTTTATCATATGTGATGCTCTATAAGTTTTCATATTCCATAACCATCCTTGCTGTTTCTTCGACTATTTCGCTTTCTTTAACTTTTTTGATTATCTCTCCTCTGCGGAAGATAAGGCCCTCGCCTCTGCCGCAGGCAACTCCGATATCAGCCTCTCTTGCCTCTCCGGGGCCGTTTACGGCGCAGCCCATAACCGCCACCTTGAGCCTGCCTCTGCCGGCTCTGGCCTCTTCAAGAGCAGAAAGTCTTGCCTCTATTTCCGTCGCTATTCTTTCGAGGTCAACCTCGGTCCTGCCGCAGGTAGGGCATGACCTGATATCAATTACCCCCTCTCTTAAATCAAGAGCTTTGAGGATTTCCTTTGCAGCAACAACCTCGCGAACGGGATCTGCCGTAAGAGACACTCTCATGGTGTCGCCTATGCCGTCAAGCAGCAGAGAGCCTATTCCTATTGAGGATTTGATAATTCCGCTGTTTACAGTCCCCGCCTCTGTCACTCCTATATGCAGAGGATAATCGGATTTCCTGTCTACAATGCGGTAGGCCTCATTGTTCATCTTAACATCGGAGGCCTTGAGGGATAAAACTATATCGTTAAATCCCAGCTGCTCAAGAATTTCGGCATTTTTAATGGCGCTCTCCGCAAGTCCCTCGGCGCATACTCCGCCGTATTCTGCAAGTATTTCTTTTTCGAGAGAGCCTGAGTTTACGCCTACTCTGATAGGAATACCGGCGCTGCGGGCTGCCTCCGCCACCTGTCTTACTCTGTCCGTGTCCCCTATATTTCCGGGATTTATCCTTATCTTGTCTGCTCCTGCATTTATGGCCGCAAGGGCAAGGGTATAGTCAAAATGTATATCCGCAACCAGCGGCGCGTCAATTCTTTTTCGCACTTTGGCAAAGCCCTCTGCCGCTTCTTTCGTATTAACCGTAATCCGTATTATATCGCAGCCCGCGTCTGTGAGGCGGCGGCACTGCTCGATTGTGGCTGCGGCATCTGCGGTTTTGGTATTTGTCATCGACTGTATCGAAACAGGGGCATTTCCGCCTATTGCAACGCCCCCGCAAATCACTTGGTTTTTCATCAGGATATTATCCTTCCTATATCGTTAAAGGTTACATATATCATCAGCGCAAACAGTAATATAAGTCCTGCAAAATGGAATTTGCCCTCAATCTCGTCTGTAACACGCTTGCCTGTTATCTTCCTTATGACAAGGAACAGCACTCTGCCTCCGTCAAGTGCAGGAAACGGCAGCAGGTTCATTATGGCAAGGTTTAAGGATATAAGGGCGGTCAGATATGCAACATAAACAAAGCCCATTTTGGATGTTTCATTTACAATGGTTACAATACCCACAGGTCCCGAAAGCTCTTTGACTGCCACATCTCCCGTAAACAGCTGTCCTATGACCTTAATCATGGTAACTCCCATAGACCAGGTGCCTTTGGCTCCGTTTACCACCGCTTTTGCAGGGTTATGAGTAACCTGCGTGGTTATTCCAAGCTTGTTGCGCTTTTCCTGCTTGTCATAGTATACAGCTACAGGGATATCCTCTGTAACACCCTCTCTGTCTACCGTAAGAGTTATCTCATCTTTATCTGTTTCGGAAATAGTCGATATTATCTGTTGCCAGTCTTTCATAGGCTCATCGTCTATTGCCATTATGGTATCTCCGGGTTTTAGTCCCGCAGCCTCCGCAGGCAGTCCCTCTGTGACGCCTCCGACAGTGTTGGTGGCACTGCCCGATACAAGCGCTATGATTATCATGATAACCAGCGCCAGAACTGCATTCATCGTGGCTCCGGCAACAAATACGAAGAATTTCTGCCAGCCGCTTTTTTTGTTCAGCGCGCGCTCATCGTCCGAGTCCTCATCCTCTCCCTCCATTGCGCAGTAGCCGCCTATCGGAATTATGCGCAGGGCGTAGAGGGTTTCTTTTCCCTGCTTTTTGAATATCGCAGGTCCCATGCCCAAGGCAAACTCGTTTACCTTGACATTACAAAGCTTCGCCGCTATAAAGTGTCCGAACTCGTGGATAAATATAAGCAGCAGAAATATTACTATTGCATAAATTACTGTCATTTCATTACCCCTGTAAAATATTTATTACGGCATTTCTTGCCGCTCTGTCAGCCTCTAATATGCCTTCTAAGTCTATATTATACTCAGGATTGTGCTGATTAAGCACTTCCTCCAGTGTGTTTTGTATGTCCGTAAATTTAATTCTGTTTTCTAAAAACAGCTTGACTAAAACCTCATTGGCTCCGTTGAGCACCACAGGATAGCTGCCGCCCTCTCTGATTGCGTCATAGGCAAAGCCGATACATTTGAATACCTCCATATCCGGTTTTTCAAAGGTAAGCTGCCCCGCTTCAAACAGGTCGAGGCGCGGGAAGTCGTATTCCAGTCTGTCAGGATACGAAAATGCATATCCTATAGGCACTCTCATATCGGGAAGTCCAAGCTGCGCCAGAACTGAGGTGTCCTCAAATTCCACCATTGAATGAACTATGCTCTGAGGGTGCACCAGCACCTGTATCTGCTCCGGTGCAACGTCAAAGAGCCATTTGGCCTCGATTACCTCAAAGCCCTTGTTCATCATTGTAGCAGAGTCGATTGTAATCTTGCTTCCCATATTCCATTTAGGATGATTTAAGGCCTGCTCCAGTGTAACGTTTTGAAGCTGCTGCGCAGTATATCCTCTGAACGGCCCGCCTGAAGCCGTCAGCAGTATTCTTTTGATTCTGTTATTGTCATTTCCCTGCATGCACTGAAATATGGCGCTGTGTTCGCTGTCTACAGGAAGGATTTTAACTCCCTGCTGCCCCGCCATAGACATTATGAGCTGTCCGCCGGTCACAAGGGTTTCCTTGTTGGCAAGAGCTATATCTCTGCCCGCTTTGATTGCATAATATGTAGGCACAAGACCCGATATTCCAAGAAGCGAGTTTAATACCATGTCACAGTCGCATGATGCCGCTGCAATAAGTCCCTCAAGGCCGTACATTATTTCGGTATCCGGAAACTCCTCTGCAAGTCTGTCCCTGTCTTCTTTCCTGCCTACAGCTGCAATTTCAGGGGAGAATTTTTTAATCTGCTCCCTGATTGCCTCAATACGGGTGCTGCATGTAAGCGCTGCCGCTTTAAATTTATCGGGGTTTCTCTCAATTATATCAAGGGCCTGTGTTCCGATGGAACCTGTAGAGCCCAGTATCGCTATTTTTTTCATCTGTCTATACCTGCATGATAACAAGAATTATATAGTAATAAACCATAGGGCCTGTAAAAAGCACGCTGTCAAATCTGTCCATAATACCGCCGTGTCCCGGTATCAGATTACCGTAGTCCTTGATGCCCATTTTTCTCTTGAATATAGACGCTGTCAGATCCCCGAACTGTGAGATTGCACCGCCGAGAATACCCATTATAACGCAGTGAAGCATCAGCTCCTTTGCGAATATCAGGCTGAATACAAGGCTGAGTATCACGCTTCCCAGCATACCGCCGACGGAGCCCTCTATGCTTTTTTTAGGGCTTATCTTAGGGCAAAGCTTGTGTTTGCCCAGGGTCACTCCTGCAAAGTATGCAAATATATCTGTACCGAAAGCTGTGATAAATACAAGCCATACCAGTATTCTGTAGTCCGCAAGCTGGTCTATCATCGTAATGTGGAATGAGAAGAATACCACATAGAAAAGTCCCATAATTGTAACCAGCCCGTCCTCAAGCTTTCTCTCCTCGATTTTGAACAGATAAAGAAGCGAAGCTATAACGCAGGCAAAGAACCAAACCATAAACCAGTGATAGTCAAGAGGCTCTCCCAGATGCCCTCCGCAAGCCGCCAGATTTATAATATACAGAAGCACCGCTCCTCCGATGCCTATGGGAAGACTTGCGTGTATATCCATCGCTTTAAAGCCCCTGTAAAATTCGTAAATCGCCATTATTCCTATTGCAAGGCAGCAGACCCATAAAATCCAGCCGCCGAAATATATTACAAGAAGCAGAGGCAGCATTGCCAGCCCTGCAAGTATTCTCGTTTTCATAATCATCTACCTCCAAAACGTCTGTCTCTTCCCTGAAATTCCTCAAGACATTTTTCGTATTCCTCCTGCGTGAAGTCAGGCCACAATACATCTGAAAATACAAATTCGCTGTAGGCTGCCTGCCACAGCAGGAAGTTTGAAAGTCTTTCCTCTCCGCTGGTTCTGATTACAACGTCCGGATCCGGAACGTCATACATACCGGTATAAAGCTGCGAGGAAATCATATCGTAATCTATATCCTCCGGCGCTATCAGTCCCTCCTGCGCTTTGGCCGCAATAGCCTTAACTGCGCGGAGAATTTCCTCTCTGCCGCCGTAGTTAAGGGCAATATTGAACTGAAGCCCTGTGTTTGATGCCGTAAGCTCCAGTGCTTTTTCAAGTCTTGCTTTTGCATCTGCGGGGATTCTGGAGTAATCCCCCAGAATTTTTATTCTGACATTGTTCTTATGAAGCTCTTTGAGGTCATTGTCAATGTATATTACAAGCAGTCTGAAAATCCCCGAAATCTCCTCCACCGAACGCTTCCAGTTCTCTGTGGAGAAAGCATACACCGTAAGATGCTCAATTCCAAGATCTGAGGAACGTCTTACGATTTCTTTCATGGATTTCATACCTGCATTGTGCCCTGCAAATCTGGGCAGTTTTCTCTGTTTGGCCCACCTGCCGTTGCCGTCCATTATAACGGCGACGTGGCGGGGCATTCGTGTTTTGTCAAGCATATCCACCTCATACAAGTAGTGTGGCCGTTTGCACGAGCCACACTACAGGGTTTATTAAACTTCCATAATTTCTTTTTCTTTGTTGGCTACGATTTCATCAATATCCTTAACAGCCTTGTCTATTTTTTTCTGAACATCTTCGAGTTCGACCTTGAGGTCATCTTCTGTAAGCTCTCCTGCTTTTTCCTGTTTTTTGAGCTCATCGTTTGCTTCTCTTCTGAGATTTCTTATTGCAACCTTGTCTTCTTCGCCCATCTTCTTTACAGTTTTTGTGATTTCCTTACGGCGCTCTTCTGTAAGAGGCGGAATTACAAGCCTGATTGTCTTGCCGTCATTTGACGGGTTGAAGCCCAGATTTGCTGCCATTATCGCTTTTTCGATGTCCTTAACTGTTGACGGGTCGAAAGGTATTACTGCGATTGTTCTTGGGTCCGGCGCTGAAATGTTTGCTATGTTTTTGATAGGCATTGTGCTGCCGTAGCATTCAGCCTGAACCTGATCCAGCAGTGCAGGGTTTGCTCTACCTGCTCTTACTGAGTTTAATTTCTCTTTTAAAACTTCTATGCTCTTGCTTATTTTTTCTTCAAGGTTTTTCTGTACATTTACACTCATATTTTACCTCCAAATATCTGTTATTCTACAAGTGTGCCTATTGTTTCTCCATATATTGCTTTGAGAACATTGCCTTTGTCTGCAATGCCGAATACATGGATTTTGATGTTATTGTCCATACAAAGCGATGCCGCTGTTGAATCCATAACTTTGAGTTCCTTTTCGAGAACTTCCTTATGTGTAAGTCTGTCGAATTTAACTGCATCAGGGTTTGTTTCAGGATCGTCTGAATAAACCGCATCGACTTTTTTGGCAAGAAGTATAACCTCCGCCTCAATCTCAGCCGCTCTCAGCGCTGCCGCTGTATCTGTTGAGAAGAACGGGTTGCCTGTGCCTGCGCCGAAGATTACAACATTGCCGTCCTCAAGCTCTTTGATGGCTCTTCTTCTGACATACGGCTCTGCAATCTCTATCATCTCTATTGCGGTCTGCACTCTGGCTTTGAGTCCGACTCTCTCAAATGCGTCCTGAAGTGCCATAGCGTTGATTACGGTTGCCATCATACCCATGTAGTCCGCTGTTGCTCTGTCCATGCTTGCGCTGGTCCTGCCTCTCCAGAAGTTGCCTCCTCCGACAACGATGGCAACCTGAACGCCAAGGTCGTGAACCTCTTTGACCTGCTCTGCAACTGTCTGCAGCATATCGTCATTAAGTCCTGTCCTGTCCGCTCCGGCCAAAGCCTCGCCACTGATTTTCAAAAGTACCCGCTTGTATTTAGGTTCCATTGTAGTTCTCCTTTGCTCGATTTTAAAAGGACACTTTATGTGTCCCTTAATTATATCATATATGTATTATCAGTTCCAATATATATTTGCGCTCTCAAAAAGTTTTCTAAAGCAGCGGCTCAAGTCCCTCATTATCTAAAATGATATTTATATCCATAACCCTTGTAATGTCGTTGTTTATCGCAATTATAATCCGGGCATCTCTTTCGTTTTTCGGATAGAGGACTCCCTCTTTCGCAATTTTTAAAGCGCGGTTGCATTCGCTGACATCCATTCCCGCACCTATGCAAAGCGCAATTATCTTATCCCTGCTGGGATTTCTGACACCGTTTACAATATTATATACATAATTTCCGCTTATGCCGCTCCGCTCCGTAATCTCAGGCACAGTCAGATTGTGTTCGCCTATGTACTCATTGAAATACCGGGCAAAGCTGTCATAGCTTTCCGCTGTGTACTTATCCATATATTTTTTTACTTCTGTTTCATCTTTAACCTTTTTAAGAATGTTTTCAAGTCTTGCCGTTGTTTCCTGTGATTTCATATTCTCTCCATATATATTTTCTGTAAAACTCTTTATTATGATATAATGCATTTCACAGCGAGGAAGACCTGCCGCAAGCATCTCACAAATTGAGCCGGGGCTTCAAGAGCTGATAAAATACACATATCGCCTAAGGCTGCCAATATGATATAATAAATTCAGGATAAAATCAAATACAGGAGCACAGAATATGAATTCAGAAGATATGGCTATACTTTCATTCTATGAAGAAAAAGCAACAGTTTCAGATAAATCAGAGGTTTTTCTTGTACAGCACAGAGAGACCGGAAGATTTTATATAAAAAAACATCTTTCAATATATGACAGGGAGCTTTACACATCACTTAAAGACATGAACATACCCGGCATCCCCCGGATATATCATATCGCCGAGGACGGAAACCGACTGATTGTAATAGAGGAATACATAAACGGGACTCCACTCTCCTCATTCATATCCGAGCACGGTCCGTTTTCTGCATGCGATGCCACAGATATAATCAGCAATCTGTGCGATATACTCAGCGTTCTTCACAGCTGCACGCCCCCGATTATTCACAGAGATATCAAGACCTCAAACATTATAATTTCATCAGATATGCAGGTTACGCTTATTGATTTTAACGCCTCAAAGAAATTTGACAGCGGGAAGAATTACGATACATGCCTGATGGGCACCGCCGAATATGCCGCTCCCGAGCAGTTCGGTTTCAGTCAGTCAGATGCAAGAACCGACATATATGCTCTCGGAATACTTCTGAATATATTAATTACAGGCTGCTTCCCGAAAGATGTGCTGTGCAGCGGTTCCGCCGCAAGAGTAGTAACAAAATGCACCCAAATGGACCCCGCCCGCCGGTATTCCTCTGTTTTACAGTTAAAATCCGCGCTGCGGTATATATCAGATACGCCTGTGAAGCACCTCTATCCGTTTCTGCCTCCCGGTTTCAGAACTATGACATGGTGGAAAATAATTATAGCCTTAATTATGTATCCTCTGCTGGCAACCCTATGTCTGTCACTGGATTTAAAAGACTGCAATTCAGTTCCGCAGCTTTATACAGAAAGAGCGCTCATCGGCGCATGGATGATTTTTACCGTTGCTCTCTGCTGCAACTATCTTAATCTTGCAGACAGACTTCCTCTTACGCGAAGCAGAATTCAGTTAGTCAGACTTCTCGGTATGGCTTTATGGTCTTTTGCAGCGTTTGCTTCTGCCGCACTTATTTCTGTAACGATTTTTTCATAATTTCTATTGACTCTCCCCTTTAGGGGGAGGTCATATAATCGGTGTATGAAAGGAGGACAATTATGTACACAATAGGACAGTTTTCCCAGATAGGCAAGGTTTCGGTCAAAACACTTCGCTATTACGACAGCATATTCCTCAATAGGCGATGCCTACGCTGCCGTTATGAAATGGATTGAAACAAACGGCTATAAAATATCAGGCGCTCCCTTTGATATATATCAAAGGACCGAGAGAGGCATCATCACCTGATGAGTTTGTAACGGAAGTATATTTCCCGGTAAAAAAGAAGCTGTAATGATGAGGACAGCAGACCGACGCCTGCTGTCCCTATAACTTCTACCTTGTCCAGATTCTTTTGCCATATCTGCACTGCTTTAATTCTGTCTGCGCTGTCAGGTTGCCCTCATTATCATATATCATAAGCTTTGCCTTGTAATAATACTTCGCATCTTTTTTACCTGTCGTATTAATATAGGTATTCTCTGTCTTTGTAATCATAGAAACATACTTCGATGTTTTTCTGTCTGACCTGTAGAATTTGTATTTAACTGTATGTCCCGCAGCATCAAGCTCCTTAATAAAGTTCTTTATTTCAGGTGTTTCTTTAACTACGGCTTTAATATTCTTTTTAGCTGTCTTTGATGTTCTGACTGTAAGTTCCAGCTTAAGAACCTTTTCTTTAAAGGCTTTATCTGTTTCCTCCTTAGTCGGAGGTATTTTAGCAAAGGTTACCTCTACCTTATCTCCAGTCTTAAGTCCCGTAAGCTTATTGTCTGTAACCGTAAATTCTTTACCGTTTACAGTTACCTTTGAAATTTCCATACCATCATCAGGTGTAATCACAAGGGTTCTTCCGCTGTTTTCAAGGCTGGTCTTACCGCCCTTTCCTGCAAAACATTATTAACAACCTGTTCAAGGTCTGCTGTTTTCAGTTTAAGGCCGTTTATGCCAATCTGTCATCCTGCCAAAGTATGAAACGGTGAATTTTTTTGCTGATACTAATCATATTTTTAATTCTTCATTCCATCCTGCGCCGATATGACATCGCTTTTGCTGTATTTATTCAGGAATTCTTCAATCGCTTTCCTGCATTTAGCAGTATCCGTCAGATAGCTCATACCGTGATAAGCTTCCGGCACTGTCACCAGATATTTCTCGGCTCTGCAAGCCTTATAGTTTTCATAGGTAAATCTTGGCGGTACGAAGCGGTCTGCTTCACCGTGAACAAACAGTATCGGCAATTTGTTTATTTTCATAGCCTCAAGGGTGGAATATTCTCTGAAATCAAAGCCTATGCAAATCTTTGCCCACAGATTTACACTGTCAAGCAGCGGTCTTGCAGGCACCTTTGCCCTTTTTAACACCTCGCAGAATTCCTCCCATGGAGAAGTAAACCCGCAGTCTGCAATTATACCTTTCACGTTGGACGGAAGCTCAAGCCCCGACGCCATCAGCACAGTCGTTGTTCCCATTGAAAGTCCGTCAAGAAATATCGGCTGCTCCGATGGTATTCTTGATGCAATGTACTGCGCCCATTTCTGACAGTCGTATCTTTCTCTTGTTCCAAAGTATATATATCTGCCCTCGCTGTCGCCGTGAGCTCTCTGGTTTACTGCCAGCAGCGAATAGCCCAGATTATAGTAGTATTCATATACACAGCCAAAGTCAAGACTGTAAAGGGAGCCGTAGCCATGCATTAAAATTATGGTTCCCTTTGGCTCCGGATGCTCGACATAGCAGGCGGTGAGCTTAAGTCCGTCATAGGAAAGCAGAGATATTACCTCCGGCTCCTTTGATTTGAACCACGCGATTCCCGAAAGCACCTGCTCCTCATATTTTTTGAGAGCAGGATAGGTCTCTGCCGGGTGAGCCTCATCAGGTCGTTTTTTTCTGACGCAGGCATACCTGAACAGAAAATATGCAGCAGTCCAGTATGCTGCAAACAATACTATCAGTATGCCAATAATCCATTTCATAAACCGCTCATCTCCTTTTCAGTGTCCGCAGATATTCCTTTGTTTTATCGTCAATCTGCCTGCTTTCTGTTGCCTTTTGTATTGATTTATTGTGTGTCCATTTATCCAGTCTTTCTTCCGTCAGATAAGGCAGCGCCGCATTATACTGCCATACAAGCGCCATACTGAAATACCACGCTGTCGCCATATTTATATAGTATTCCTCCGACCGTATATCTGCCACAAGTGAAAGCATCTGCTTCTCAAAATCAGTTTTGAGATAATCCATAAGGGTTACTATCCCAAAACGAACCGTATAAGTTTCAGCAGAACCCAGCCACTGCTTTATCTTCTCATACACTTCCGCTCTGTGTTTCTTAAATACCTTAGGCGTAAAGCAGTCGCAGGTCGCCCAGTTGTCTATATACGGAAGAAACTGCTCAACCTCAGCCATACAGTCGTCATAATCTTTCATCTCGCATATGAGGAAAGTATGGAGGTTGTCCTCTTCATAGTATTTATGCGGAAGCTGCAATATAAAGGCGGCGGCTTCCTCTGTGCCTGCAAGTTCCTTTGCCAGCTTCCTGAGCGCAGGAGTTCTTACTCCTATAACCTTTTCCTTTGGAACGTCAGGCATAAGGCGGCTTTGAAAATCTCTGTAGCCTGTATCCTGCAATTCAAATAGTCTGTCTGTTATCATATTTATTGCCCCTTTTCATTTGTCTGAAACAATTATATCACACCCGAAAAATTAAAAAAACTGCTTCAGAAGCCACACAATATGCTCCTGAGCAGTTTAGTCCGCTATTCCTGCTATGCCTCTGAAAAAGCCAGTCTGTAACTCTCCAGATATTCGTCCACAGCTCTTGCAAATGCCTCTCTCAGACTGTGGATTGTTTTTGCCAGATATTCGATGGAATAGTACGTCTGCCTGTTTGTCACTTTACCGGAATAGGTGTTGGTTGCAAGGTCATAATTGATATCTCCCTGAAATCCCTTGTATTCCATTTGTGTCAGGCTAAGCATTTTTACATCACTCATACAAAACTCCCCTTGATAGTAAGATTCTAACCGTTTACTATTTCCCTGATTTTGTACTTGCTAATATACTAAGCTTGTAATGTTACTCTATTTGAGAGGCTCTCCCGGATGGTCCTCCGCCCAAATTCTGTTTGCCGTCTGCTCCCACTTGTCTGCAACAGGGATACATTTGGCAGTAAGATCCGAAACGTCCTCCGGGTGCGCCATATCTGTAGAATACGCTCCTGATTCCTTAACCATATTCTCAAGCGCATGCTGATTGTCCAGCAGCGGACAAGGTCTCAGATAATTCTGACAGAACGGCTGCTCTTTATGATAACACATAAACAGCGGTGACTGCAATGCTTCAAGCAAAGTTTTTTCTCTGATATTTGAATCAGAATAATGTATGAATGCACAAGGTTCTATATCTCCGTTGGCATTAATATGGAAGTACGAACGTCCTCCCGCAATACAGCCCTTGACATATTCGCCGTCATTCCAGAAATCTATTGTAAACAGAGGTTTTGTTTTTCTGAATTCTCTTACCTTGTGATACATATATTCCCTCTGTTCGTCTGTAACCATAAGCTCAGGCACCGCATCAATGCCGACAGGCATATAGGTGAAGAACCAGCAGAATTTTGCTCCCCACGCAATCATCTGATCATAGTATTCTTCCGAGCCTATTGTCTTGTAGTTCTTGCTGGTGTAGCAGCAGGAAATTCCAAACGGAAGCCTCTTTGACTTGAGTATCCTCATAGCCTCTTCAACCTTGCCGAAAGTACCGTCGCCTCTTCTGAAATCCGTATCCTCTTCAAAGCCCTCAACGCTTATCGCAGGAATGAAGTTTTTAACTCTCAGCATATCGTCTGCAAATTTTTCATCTATCAGCGTGCCGTTGGTAAAGCATGTGAACTGGCAGTCAGGGTGCTTCTCACACAGCTTAATTATATCGTCCTTGCGCACAAGCGGCTCTCCGCCGGAATAAAGATACACATATACGCCCATTTCCTTGCCCTGAGTTATGATGCTGTCAAGATCCTCAAAGGACAGATTCAGCTTGTTGCCGTACTGCGCAGCCCAGCAGCCGGTACAGTGCAGATTACAGGCTGATGTCGGGTCAAGCAGTATTGCCCAAGGAATATTGCAGTTGTATTTTTCTCTCATTTCCTTTGCTTTTTTGCCGCTCAGAAGTGAACCGTTGAGGAAAAAGTTCCTGTAGGTTGCCTTGAGCACTCCCTCATCAATCTCATCAAACAGTCCTGTTAAAAGCCGGTTCCAGTTGTTCTCAGGGTGCGCCGCCATTTCCTTGAAAGCCCCAAGCTGCGCTTTGAATGAACCGCCCATATCAAGCTTTTCGGCAACCTGCGCCGCTCTGAGTAAATTCTTTTTTGGATTTTTTGCCAGTATGTCGTAGGCTTTCATAAGCCCTGCTTCTGTTAAGCTCTGTTTAATTCCCATTTCATTCTTCCTCCCATTGTTACCACATAATACTTAAATATCTTCTGTTTTTAAAACATACCTCTTAAAACTATTACTACCTCTCTAACTCTAATTATATTCATACATATTGCTTTTTAAATTGACAATTTTAAGACAATGTCGCAATTTCGGGGAAAACACATAGTTTTTTACGGCTTTTTTTATTAATTGTATTCAAAATCCCCTGCATATATGTCCATGTAAAAAAACGCAGTCACTAAAACTGCGCTTATTTATTCAATAGAAAGTAGCCAGAACATTATCAGGCATCTCCGTATATTCAATTTTACTTACATGTATTACAGGCACTCTCTGGTCCTCTTTTTCGTTTACCGCAATATGCACTTTGCCCTCTATCCTTGCCCAGTTGTTATGCTCAAGAGCGGTGTCACACTCTGCTATGCAGCGCATGCCTGCAAACTCTATATCCTCCGCACAGCAGGTCATAAGAGGTCTGCCTACAACAAATCTGTCCTTGCCCTCTATGCCCTTGGACTTCACCATTGCGGACAAAATCATGGTCTTGCCCTTGTACACGTCAGGCTCCGCCATTATATCCTGATACCAGTAGGCATAATCTCTGTCCTCCAGCTCAATGGTGTCCGCCTCAACATCAAACGGCAGCGGATCTTCGATTTCATCAACCTGTATCTTGCCTGCCGGAGACTCATATATTATCTGGGCGTTTCTGTTGGCGTTTCTTACAGTCTTGTGAAACTCCATAACATCATAGTCCTCTTCGAAGCGGTTGAATATGACCATATCGGTGTATTTGAGCTTGTCGTAAACCAGGTTTCGCATATTCATATTATATGCTGTGAAGCTGCCTGAATCCACAAAGGTCATCTCCTGACATATTATCCAGTTGTCAGGCATAGTCAGATAAAGATCTTCCATCTTCCACATGCCGTTGTATTCTATCAGGATTTTTTCCGGCTTGTATTTCTCATTGAGCATCAGAAAATATTCCTTTGAAACAGAAGCCTCATCTTCTATATATTCAATGCTTATCTCCGTATTATCCGTAAAATCGGGCTCTACCTCGCCCTCCTCGCAGAGTATGCACAGGTTTCTTTCACCTGCCGTAAACTCCGGCTCTGCCATGGATTCATTCATAAATGTGGTCTTGCCTGATTCAAGAAAGCCTGTAAACAGATATACAGGCACCTGTCTTTTCCATTTTCTCTCTAGCATACGAACATCTTCCTTATCTTTTCTTCATCAAGGTCAGTACCTATTACGCATGCCTTGCCTGTAAGCTGCGCTCCGCCGGTTCTGATGTCTTTTTCGCCCGGAATATAGTCAAAGTGCAGCCAGCTTCCGTCCTTTGCCTCAACTATGCCCTTGGCTCTCAATACTGTTCCCGTTTCTTCTATATGGTCGAGTATGTCGCTGATTTCTTCCTCGTCAAATTTGTGTATGGTCTCAATGCCGCAGCTTGTAAAAACCTCATCTGCGTGATGGTGGTGCTCGTGGTCGTGGCAGCCGCATTCACAGTCATGATCGTGGTCGTGATGATGATGGTCATGGTCGTGACAGCCACATGTGCACTCATCGCCGTGGTCGTGGT
>ERZ857745.1435-NODE-1435-length-29433-cov-6.031112_pt1 | contig 29433 bp, 28 predicted proteins | sample MGYA00519699_ERZ857745 | MGnify/ENA primary metagenome ERZ857745 (study PRJEB31778, sample SAMEA3449357) | human gut metagenome | biome: human gut; feature: human-associated habitat; material: faeces | place: United Kingdom | collected 2010/2012 ...
GCTTCGGCACCTGTTCAGATTTGAGTTCGCAGTCCTGCTGTTCGACTGCGAACGGTATAGGCTGGCGGCACAGAGTATCCCTCAATTCTTTTCTAAATTAAGGGCTATTGTTTTCTTTGCAGCTTTCTTTTTAAAAAGAAAGCGCGTATCCCTCCGGTGCATTAACTAACTTAACTAACTTTTTTGCGTGCTTTGGCAGGTTTAAAGGGATTACCGTCGCCGATATAGAAGCGACTGAACATTTCATAATATTCAAGACGGAGAGCCTGGATACCTGTAAGGAGTCCTTCGAGAGCGATAACGAGGACATTACCGAGGAGAATAACCACGGGATTTTCATTAGCGCCTGCAAGAGAGAACACAACCATCATCATACCGGCGTGAACGAGAACGAACGCTCCGACACGCAGGAACGAAACCGTATTACTCATATAAGAGAGGATATACTCAAGAAGTTCAAACACATTCTGGAGCACGAAGTCCATAATACTTTCGGGCTTTTCAAAATGATGTCTGTCTATAAGTTCAATCGGGATCTCCTTAAAGACAAGCAATACCGCGCATACTGCGATAAGCGCCGCCGCGATTCCGGACGGTATGGGAGCCGGGCCGTTCATAAAACCGCTTGCAAGGCTTACGCCGCAGACATAAAGCACAAGTCCGACGACACCGTTCTGGCTGAACAGAGCCTCTCCGAAGCATTTACGCTTGATACATCCGGCTATATTCATGAGAATTGCCGCCGCGACAAGTCCTATACCTATCGCTATTGCTACAAGCAGCACGAAGTTTACGCTTTCCATAACCTCAACGGGTTTTCCGCTCATTCCGAGTCTGTGATAGACCGGATCGAGTGCGTGCTCAAATCCGAACACCGAACCGAACACAAATCCGAAGCACATTGAGGAAATTCCGCACGGAACAAGTATCTTTCCGAGTTCCATTCCTTTAAGTTTCCACATAAGATACCCGACAACCGCAAGCACAAATCCCTGTCCGAGATCGCCGAACATCATTCCGAACAGCACCGTATACGTTACCGCAACGAACGCCGTTATATCAAGATCGTAATACGACGGAGTGCCGTACATATTTACATAGAACTTATACGGATTTATAAGGAACGCAACGTGCTTTGCAAGTCCCGTTATTCTTACCGGAGGCTTTACCTTCATTGAAATATCGGGGTCGCTGAACTCCATATCAAGTCCCGGCGCCGTCTTTTCAAGGCTTTCCTTAAAGTCCTTTTCGTGCTTTTTCGGAACCCAGCCGACAAGGAAGAAATATTCGTCGTTGTGGTAGCACATCGCTTTAAGATCGCTCTTTGCGCCGTCGAAAGCAAGCTTTGTGTAATACTGATTTATGTGCTCCTCTTCGTCACGGCAAAGCGCCTTGATCTTTACGTCAAGCTCCTCTATCTGTGCGTTTACGACTTTTATGTTGTCCTCAAGACCGTTCAGTATCTCGTCGATCGTACCGGTTACGTCGTTTCCGATTATCTTTTCAAACAAAAGCGACGCGAAAAGTCCGTCAACCTCGTCCGCGTGCTGTTTCGGCGCAAAATACACACCCCAGCATTCGTCGTTCGTAAACGTACAAGGGAAAAACATTATATACGGATGCTTTTTTACGAAATCCGAGGTTTCCGCATCGTTCTGCACACCGTTTTTGCCGTCGTTTGCGACAAGTCCCATGGACACAAGACGTGAGTATGAAGATTTCGGCATATGTCCGAATCGCGGACTTATATATCTGCATTCGTTTATCTCTCCGAAATCGACGTCGATCCCCTTGAAGTGCGAATACTTTTCAATACCGTCGAGACAGATCTTTTTCTGCTCGTCAAGCGACGTTTTTTCCGCGGCAAGCGCCGCAAGCTTTTCCGAAAGCGACGTAAAATATCCGTCGTCAAGCGGAACGTTGTTCATAAACTCGTGGTACTCGCTTCTGTGCTTGAGTTTCAGCTTCATTCCGGCAGTTTTGGCAAAGCTCTCAAGCTCGCTCATTTTCTGCCCTGCCGTGTTTTCCTCTTTGAAAGGAACAAGTCCCATAGTCGAGGAATAAAAGCTCTGCGCCTGTTCGGGCTGAAGCATTGCGGTCATGCATATGTCGGAAAGCACCTTGTCAAGTACGTCAAGCTTACCGTCTATACGCACAAGCCGCATTTTTTCAATAGCCATCGGCTCTCTACTCCTTTATCAGCAAATTCTGCGCCGTTTCGGGTGCAAGTCCGTAAGAAATGCTCTCCGCAACGGTTGATATGTCCATACATTCTATTCTTAACAGCTCGTCATAGCAGATCGCGCACACAACGGGATTCTGCGATCTTGCAAGCCTCTTTTCGCACGCACGGTACAGCACGCGCTTTTCCACGTTGTCGCGCCCCGCCATGCCTTCAAACAGCTTTGCCTGCTTTGTATGGGAAAGCAGCGTTACGTACTCCTTGAGGTTTTGTGCGCCGCGCATACTTTCAAGCGTCTTTTCGTCTATCGACGTCACGTGCGAATAAAAAACCTGCTTGTTCATTTCGGGATTGTCCGAATAAAACTTCTTTATCCTGTAAAGTCCCGACAGCGTGATTATATCCGAAAGCTCGCTCAGCAACTCCTTTACCTCGGCGTATTCTTTGCCGCCGAGACACTTTGCAAACCTCTTGTCCGACTCGTCAAACACATACGCGTGCAGCGCGTTCTGCAAAGCGACGTATCCGCCCTCTTTCAGCGCATTTTCAACGACCGTTCTGTACGGCGTGCCCGAAAGCAGCGACACAAGTTCGTCAAGGTTCTTTGACTTTTCAAGTCCGTTTGCGTCAACCCCGACCTTGTTCAGCGCGCTCTGAGGAAGATACGCTATTTCGGGATCCACAAACAGCCTGTCGTCAATGTGCCTTACGCCGCTGAGTATTATGCGCACGTCGCGCCGCAACGCAAAGTAAAAGTCGATACCGCTGCCGGATAATGCGCCGTATCTTAAAATGCTCTGCTCTTTTATCGGCACCATCTTTTTTATGAGCGCCTCAAAACGCGCTCTGTTGAAACTCTGCGAATAAGTGTTTTCAAAGACAGACGAATAAGACGTGCGCGTTTTTAAGTATACGCACAGTTCATTCAGCCCGTTAAGCGACATCATTTCGCCGAACTGAGATTTTGTCAGCCGCGACGCATTCATTGCCTTGCATTTTGCATAGAGCGCCGGTGACGACAGCGACGACACATTCAAAGCCCTTACCTCCGTCCTTTTTTGCATTTAATTGCCGTATGGCGGCATATCACTCCGAAAGCATTTTTTCAAAGATCGCCCTTGCCGCGCTTTCTCTGTTTTCGGCAAGATACTTTTCGGCGTTCTGCTTTGCCCCTGCTATACGCTTTTCGCTTTCTTCCCTTGCGTCGGCAATGCGCTTGTTCTGAACCTTTGCCTCGGCGTCGGAAGCAGCTTTTTCGTCGAGAGCGCATTTTGCACGGAGCTTATCTTTCTCCTCTTTAAAAGCAGAGCTGTCAGAATATGCTTTTTCCTTGGCTTTTTCGACGCTGTCGCGAGCCTTTCTGTCCGCCTCAACTATCGTTGCTATAAAGTCCTTCAAGCCGGATTTCACCACCGTTTTCTACATATTAAAATATATTCCGGAAAAAGTGAGTAAAAAAGTGAGCAATACAACAATCCTTATCAATAAAGAAAAGCTCCATTGCCTGTAACCTAATTATTTACTTTTTTCCCTGAAACCGGTGCAATTATAGCACAGCGCTTTTATAACTTCAATAGCTTTGAAGAAAAATTAACAGTTACGTATTCAATTATCCAATGTATTATGATAAAATGTTCTAAAATCAACCGAAAAGAGGGTAAACATATGCTGTACACAAGAGCCGAAGCCGAGGAATTTATAAAAGAGAACGACGTAAAATTCATACGTCTTGCTTTCTGCGACGCATTCGGAGAGCTGAAAAACATATCCATTCAGCCGTGGGAGTTAGGTACGGCGTTCGACTGCGGAATACCCGTGGATTCCTCTAACATACGCGGTTTCGAGGACTGCGGATACCCGGATCTTTTCCTTGTTCCGGACGCGTCCACAATGTCTTTTCTGCCGTGGAGACCGTCGCAGGGACGCGTTGTGCGCTTTTTCTGCTCGATAAAAACGGCGGACGGAAAAGATTTTGAGCTTGATTCGAGAAAAATACTTTCCGACGCGTCAAAAAAACTGCTTGAAAACGGACTTGTGGCGTCGTTCGGCGCACAGTGCGAATTTTATCTTTTCAAGACCGACGAGGACGGAGAACCTACCGGAGTTCCGTTTGACAACGGTTCTTATCTCGATGTGGCTCCGGCTGACCGCGGAGAAAACATACGCCGCGAAATATGCTTAACGCTTGAAGAAATGGGCATAACGCCCGAAACCTCGCATCACGAGGCAGGCCCCGGACAAAACGAAATAGATTTCAGATATTCCAATCCCCTTTCGGGTGCTGACAACGTGACGACGCTTAAATCCGTCGTCAAAACGGTTGCAAACAAGAACGGACTGTACGCCGATTTTTCTCCCAAGCCTCTGCCGAATCACCCCGGCAGCAGTTTTCAGATAACGGTATCGGTGCGCCGTGCGGACGGCGAGTTTGACGAAAAGCTTTTCGAGAGCTTTATGGCGGGCGTACTGCTGCACTCGCCCGAATGCACCCTGTTATTCAATCCTACGGGAGCGTCGTTTATGAGACTCGGACACATGAAAGCGCCGAAATTTGTAAGCTGGACGTCAAAAGACCGTTCTCAGCTCGTAAGGGTTCCGAAACTTCCCGAGGCAAGCGGTCACAAGCGTTTTGAGCTGCGTTCTCCCGATTGTATGTCAAATCCGTATCTTGCATATGCGCTTGTCATAAACGCAGGACTCGACGGCGTTAAAAACGGACTTTCGCTGCCCGAAGAAACGCCCGACAATCCGCATCTTCTGCCCGAAAACGCCGATTCTCCTCTCAAAAAGCTGCCCGACAGCCTTAAAAACGCCGCAAAGCTCTGCAATGAGAGCGAATTTGTCAAAAACAGCCTTCCCGACGGCATTATAAAAGCATATACGTCGCTTGCCGACAAAAACATTGCGGAAATAATGTAAAAACGCGGGAGGAACAACGCCTATGCTTTACGGAAAAGCGGTATTCTCCGTCCTTATCGTGTCCGGCTCCCAAAAGGGCACAGATTTCTTAACGGAAATACTCGACAGCAACATTTTTACTCCGATCTCCTGCGCAAAGGGCGGCGCCGAGGCGCGCAGAATGATGTCGGAATGCGAATACGATATTGTAATAATAAATACTCCCTTAACAGACGAATTCGGTCACGAACTCGCGCTTCACGCTGCGGAAAAGGCAAGCGGAACAATACTTCTCGTCAAGAACGAAATTTTCGACGAAGTATGCTCTCGCGTTGAGGACAGCGGTGTGCTGACTATCTCAAAGCCCGTATCAAGACAGCTTTTCTATCAGACCGCAAAGCTTATAATCGCGCAGAACGGCAGACTTGCAAACCTTGAGCGCGAAAACAGAAAGCTGCTTACAAAGCTTCAGGAGCAGACCGTCATCTCGCGCGCAAAGTGCGTGCTTATAGAGGTTCTTCATATGACGGAGTCGCAGGCTCACCATTACATCGAAAAGCAGTCCATGGACATGAGAACCACCAAAGCAGGCACCGCCGAAGACATTATCAGAACCTACTGCGGTTAAGCAAAGGCTTTTAAAAAGCTAAGAAATCTAAAACACAAGTTAAGATTAATATATACATTCCTCTCCGATATGCGTATTATAATATTGAACTGCGGTTCATATTACAAATTTCGGAGGACAGCAAAATGATAAAATTTGAAATACCCGGACACGAGCACAGCCTTCTTCCCGACGGTGCGGAATACACGCTTGCCTGGAGCGACGAATTCGACGGCGACACTCTTGACAGAACCAAGTGGGACTACCGCCTTTCAATGATGGGCAAAAGACACCCTGCATGGACGGACAAGGGCGTGACGCTTGACGGAAACAGCAATGCCGTATTTACCCTTATCGAAGAAAACGGTATGCCTGTAAGCTCTCAGCTTCAGACAGGCTACAACTTCATGGACGAACCCGTAGAAAAAACGACGTTCGGCGTTGACCATCTTCAGTGGAACATAGGAAAGCTCAAAAGAAATCTCTATACCCACAAATACGGCTATTACGAATGCCGCTGCCGTTTGCAGCAAAAGGACGGCTGGTGGAGCGCATTCTGGATACAGTCGCCCATTATAGGCGCGTCGCTCGATCCTGCCGACACCGGCGTTGAGGTAGATATAATGGAATCCTTTAAGCCCGGAGAGATAGTTGAACACAACGTATTTCACGGCGGCTACGGCAAAGACAACGCGAGAGATACCGCAAGCAAGCCGACAACGCTCGACAAAACCGTATTTCACCGTTTCGGACTGCTGTTTGACGAAACCGGCTACACTTTCTACATTGACGGCAAAGAGGACGGCAAAGTTGCAAAGAACATCTCCGGTCACGACGAATTTATTCTCATAACCACCGAAGTATCCGGCTACCGTTCGGAAAACCATATGCCTACCGAACAGGCGCGCGCTGCAGTAGGCGATACATTCCTTGTAGATTACGTCAGAGTGTTCGACATCAAAAAATAATACCACTTCAAAACCATGTTGGGAGGCAGCGCCTTTGAAACAGCTCATGAGTCTGTTTGAAACATATCCGCAGAAACTTACCGAATACACGCTTATGTGCGAAAGACTTAACAGACAAAAGCTCTGCGCATACATCGAACGTGAAAAAAGGCTCTGCGAAAGCCTTGCATGGCTCGGAAAAACCGTAAACATAACCATGGACAGACCGATAGGCACACGCCACCCCAAGCACCCCGAAATAATCTATCCAATAAATTACGGATACATTCCCGGAGTTATCGGCGGAGACGGCGAAGAACTTGACGTCTATCTTTACGGTGCGGACACACCGCTTAACACCGCCGTATGCACGGTTGCCGGCATTATACACAGGCTCGACGACAACGAGGACAAGCTGTTTGCAATTATCGGAGGTACCGGGGAAAATATACCGACGGCAAAAGAGATGCGCGATATATGTCATTTTCAGGAGCAGTTCCATTCGTCGCAGATAATAAGATCTCGCGACAGGGCGGTATACGAAGGAGATAATTTTTCATGGCAAGATTAAGTCCCGGCGCGGAATTTACAAACATGGTAATGATACAGAACCCTCAAAACGGCGACGTTCTCGTACAGCGGCGCAGAATATCGTGGAAAGGCATTGCTTTTCCCGGAGGACACGCCGAGGTCGGAGAAAGCTTTTACGATTCGGCTGTGCGCGAAATAAAAGAAGAAACGGGACTTGACGTAAAAAATCTCAAATGCTGCGGAATAGTACACTGGTGCAACACAAAGACCGGCATACGCTACATTGTTTTTCTGTACAGGACAAGCGACTATTCCGGCACCCTCATACCCGAAACTCCCGAGGGAGAAGTTTTCTGGACGTCGCTCCAAAGCCTTGAAACACTCGAACTTTCCCCGAACATGGAAAAATATCTCGATATATTCACACAAAGCACTTTTACCGAGTTTTTCGGTTCTCACGACGGTGAACACGACCGCAAATGCACATATACCGAGTGCTGAAAACTCATTTACAACAAAAAAACACGACCGTTCGTACAGGGAAAACTTCAGCCGAACGGTATTTTTATGCCTTTTTCGCATTTTCGAGCATGAGAAAACCGTCCCGGATTTTACTCGCAGGACGGTTCCCCAAAAATTAAGAAGAGTGTGATTATGAAAACTGCTTTAAGCAGGATTCGATATTTCGATTGCCGCGGCTGTCAGTCAAACAGCTCGGTAACGCTTATAAGAGTATCGTTGTCTTCCTCTGTACCGCTTGCAAGCAGTATATCGGAGGAAAGCACCTTTATCTCTCGTATTTCGGGAGAAATGTAGTTCTTTTTCATGCTGTGTTCTCCTTATTTAAGAATTACGGCGTTAAGAGTGGATTCTTTTGCGGCACCGTAGAATACATCTCCGCTTTCGGTATACTTGATGTAAGGTCTTGCGACGATAACGTCATCTTCCATACCTTCGGGTATTCCCGTTACAACGCCGGTGAATACTATGTCGTCGGTGTTGGAGATAAATTTGTCTATCACTTTGCCGTCGGAGGTTTTGCCGAATGCGATTGCCGAAACAAAAGTCTTTCTTGTGCCGTTATCGAGTTTGAAAGTAAGCTCGTTATCGCCGAGAACGGTCTTTCTTGTAACTATCCAGCCGTATTCAACAGCCTGACCTCTCTGTTTTGCGGTAACGCTTGCTTTAAAGCGTATGCCGGAGTGAACTTTGCTGTAATCAATTTCGTCTGCGGTTTTGGGATCCAGATCCGTAACAATCGTAACTGCCGCGCTTGTTGTCTTGCCGTCAGCACTTACAAGCGACGGAATTTCAAATTCTTTCGCGTCTGACGCGAGTGTAAGGATAACGATGTTTCCGCTTATTTTGAGAGATTTTACGTTGCCGTCAAAATACTTGGTGTAGTAAGCCTCGAGAGCCTTTGCGGTATCTTCGTAGATTCCGTCGGGATATGTTACGGTTGCGCTTACCTTGCTGATGATAGTTACAGTAGGTGCGGCTGCCTCTGCAAGAGGCTTGTGATATATTCCGGCATATTTTGTGGAAATATATCTGCTGTTGTGATATATGTCCGGCCAGCCGTTTTTGATGTTTGTTGCATTATTTACAAGATCTTCCGTAAGCGTAAACGGAACGGTTATTTCGGTGAACCTGCCCTGATAATATCTTGCGCCGAAATTGAACGAGTCAACAAGGCTCTTTGTGCCGTCGTTATAACGCAGACCGAGAGTTGCATATCCGAGATCGGTGCCGTCTTTAGTATCGTTATTGCCATCGTTTCTCAGATTTTCGATATATGTGTAGCTTCTGTCGCTGTACTTGTCGAAAGTCTTGAAATATGCGTTGGCTTTATTTTCAGCCTTAACATATGTTCCGTCATCATCGGTTATAGCGGAAGAAGAGTTTGCAGCGTCAAAGAACCAGTCCTTTATACCGTAAAGCGCGCTGTAATAATCCGCAACATCTCTTTCAATAGTCACTTCAGCGGCGGTATATGCCTTGGTAGCGGCTTTATTTGCAAGTTTGGGAAGATTTATCGCAGTGCAGGTGTCTGCTACGGTAATTTCTATTGTGCCTTCGCCGTTATTTTCCGTATAAACAGCCTTTGCAGCACCGTTTCCGAAGAAAAGTGCAGGATATGCGCAGAGAGCTTTCGCGGTAGCTGCGTCAATGCCTTCGGGCACGGTTACTGTTACGGTCGAACCGTTTACAGCATAGGTGTAATCTATGGTATCGTCAGGCATAAAGTAAATTCTGAAATTATCAAAGAATGTATTTGTAAGGTATGGCGTCTTTGTTGAACCCGACACACCGACAGGAGTAAATGCTACACCGTTTGCGCTTTCCACGTCAAGCTGAGTGCCGCTCGTAGCTTTAATCGTAGCCGGAACCTTAAATGTGTTCTCTCTCTTATACCACTGCGATTTTGTTGATATCGTTGCAAAGTTTCCGGATGTTGTGCCGGCAGCCTTTGAGCCGTTGTAAAGAGTATAACCCGTAACATTTACTATTGACGTTGAGGTAAGCGGCTGAAATTCGTCAACCGAGTAATAATATGTGCCGTTGGCAGTGCGCGGAGAGTTGAAATAAATATAGCTGTGAGGATAGTTGCCTGATTGATTGAATCCGATTCTCAGATATTTGTTTCCGAGCTTGTCGGTATTGATCGCACGGTTGCTGTTGGAAGCCGTATTAAAGCTTATGGTGACAAAGTCATTGTACTTTCCGCCGGGAGTTGAGTCAAGATTGTCAAAATCAAGATTGAGGAGCTGTGCGCCTCTTCTGAGAGTGATAAGGTCTGCAATCTCGACGCTCTTTACTGCATAAGAAGCCGTTGCGTCTGCATTTACAAGCGACGGAAGCGAAAGAGTTACAAGCTTTTCCTTTGCCGCCTCGGTAAACTTAACTGTAAGAACGATTTCCGTGTCGCTTACGGCAGCGTTTGTGATGAATTCGCCGAGAGTGCCGAAATACTTTTCGGGAGCCGCCTCTATCGCTGCCTTTGCGCTCGGTTCAACGCCCTCGGGGACGCCTATCGTAATCGTAGGAAGATCAACGTCAACGATATATGAAAGAGTGGGAGCCGAGGGTTTCGCATAAAGTCCGAGATTGTCTACAAGAACCTCTGTCGTATCTGCGGGCGCCGAGGTAAGACGCGGAGAGAACATTACCTTTGTAACGGTCGTATCCTTGCCTCCGCTCCACGGAACATTTACGCTCGTATCGCGTGTGTACCAGCTGTCAATAGCTTTCCACGCAGATGTGTTGTTGTATGTCTGGTTTGCACGTCCGGTCGGGCCGTAGAAAATGTGTCCCATATATGTATAGTCGGACGCATTGTCGTTTGACACGAACTGATCTGAATAAAGCGTAAAGGACTTTCCTTCGGCAGGGGTTGTGAGAACCGCTGCAAGGCCTGTCTGATCCTGAACGTATCCGGACGGAATCACAAGACGCACATAGTGGTTTCCTGTCGTTTCGTCGGTTTCTGCCAACGCGGAAATCTGATTGTTTCCGTTTAAAGCCCACGTTGCTTTACCGTCGGCAGTGGTCTTTCCGATTATGCTTTCGCCGTCGGTATATCCGTTTTCAAAGTCCTCAAAAAATACCTTTACACCGTAAAAAGGAGTGTTATAATCTATTTCTTCTTCGGAAAGTACAGCCTTATCCCCGGACGAAACCTCATAAGCCCCCGTTTCTGCTATTTCCTCGCCCGTTTCGGTAACTTCAGCTGTCGGCGCAGCATATCCGACAGTCGAAAATACGGTAAGGGCAGCGAGAATGAACGCCAAAATCTTTTTCATGTTTTCGTGCTCTCCTTTTGTATAATATTTTTATTGATGTAACGGTCACATGAACGTGATAACGATACATTCCACCTTAATTATACTGTCTAAGAGTGAAAAATCAAGATATTTGGAAAAACTTCATCCTCGGTTTACCGCATATTTACACTAATTAAATATAATTTGTATTTATTTGTGATTTAGTTTTTCAAATAGTTATATAATTCAAAACGATTTTATGCATATCCGACAATTTTTGTTCTATATCGGCAGCCAATTTTAGTTGAGTTCGCGCACGGTCGAGGTTATGATGCGGTCTGTGAACCTTAAAATAAGTGTCTCCGTTAAGATGATCCGCAAGAAAACGAATTCCGCACTCGTAAGTCATAATAAGCGCGCTTTCGGGCAGAAGATCAATTTCCGCACGCGTTAAGCACTCCGCAGTCTCGGAAAGAAATCCTTTTGTAAAAGCTTCAAATTTATAGAGGTCAAACCATACTTTTGAGAGATCCGTTTCGTCCTCCGACGCATTTGACGCGCCGAAACGCAGAGCGTCTCCGAAATCGTACAGCGCAGAACCGGGCATTACCGTGTCAAGGTCGATTACGCACAGCCCTTCGTCGGTCGTCTTGTCGAAAAGCACGTTGTTGAGCTTTGTGTCGTTGTGGGTCACGCGAAGAGGTATTTCGCCGGAGGCGATTTTGTCCGTGATGACGGGCGCGTACTTTGAAAGTCTTTTTGCTTCTTCAAGCTCGGCACCAACCTCGGACAGCCTGCCTGCGGCGTTGTTCTTTACCGCGTCGTTAAGCTGATTTACGCGTTCGGTCGTGTTGTGGAAGTCCTTTATTGTTTCAAAAAGCGTATCTGCCGGATAACCGTCGAGCATTCTCTGGAATTTTCCGAAAGCCTTTGCCGCGCTGTAAAAGATCTCCGGCGTTTCGGCAGTTTCGTGCGTTACGGTGTCGGGAACATAAGTGTACATACGGAAGCAGGCTCCGTCGGGCGTGCGGTAAAAGCTTTTCCCGTCCTCGGTCTTGATAACGGTCATGGTCTCACGCTTCGGATCTCCGCCGAGAGCCTTTATCTTGCGCGAAAGGAAAGACGTTACGCCGACAATGTTCTTCATAACCTCGTCGGGATTTTTGAAGATAGACGTGTTTATGCGCTGAAGAATAAACGCGGGATCCGTGCGGCATATGTAGGTGTCGTTGATGTGTCCGTTTCCGTAGGACTCAATGTCGGTATCTACTCTGAAATGCGAACATATTTCTCTGAGTGTGTATTCCATAATTCTCTTCCTCTTTACATAATATATTATAATTGGTTTTTACAGTATTTTGACGGCGGCATGCCGAACTGTTTGCTGAAAACTCTGCTGAAATAGAACTGATTTGAAAATCCGAGCGCGTCGCTTGTATCTTTAACCGATTTTCCGTCCGACAAAAGCTCCGCAGCCTTGTTCATCTTCATGCGTGTAAAATATTCTATAAGCCCTATTCCCGTGCAGCACTTAAAAAGCTTTTTGAGTTTCGACGGACTGATACAGCATTCTTTTGCAACGCCGTCAAGCGTGACAGTGCCGCAAAGATTGTTTTCGAGAACGGATATGATCGACGCAAACAGCCTTGAATCGGCGTCGTTGCGCGACGGAAGGCTCGCCTGTCTGCCGAGTCCCAGCAAAAACAGCTCAATCCTGTTAAAATATTCCTGCGCGGTGTTTTTGTTTTTCACACCGCATATAATTCCGCCTTCATTCAGTTCAAACGCATTCCCGCCCGTGCGGATAAGTCCTTCAAGCACCGACATATTCTCGCGGTTTAAGCTCAGAGTTTTTTTCTCAAACTTCTTCATGCCCTCCCCGTATGCCGCAAAGGACAGAATGTAGATATGCAGCTTTTGTCCGCCGAGAGAACGTATCTTGTGGAATTCCATAGGCTTATGGAATACCGTGTCCCCTGCCGAGAGAGTATACAGCCTGTCGTCGGCGGTTATTCCGGCATTACCGTCCGCGACGCAGACCATCTCCCAGAAGTCGTGGCTCTCGCCGTCAAAGCTGAAATTCTCGCCGCGCCATGCGTCAATAATGCTGACGGCGCCTTTTACGTCTATTTGCTTTTGAACTTCAAACAATGTGTAGTTATTTTCCATCTTGTGCCTTATTATATATATTTTCGGTTTAATTGTATATAAAATATTTTATCGGATACGGCGTGATTATATCACAAACAAAACGTTTTGTAAAGAGCGTACCCGAAAAAAATTAAAATTGATCCGAGATCTTTACCGCAGTGCAAATACGAAATGTCAAACAAAATGCCCCGGTTTTATCCGAGGCACGTTTGCGCCGGGTCTATCCGGCAAGAGGAGAGTAAGAATATAAGCGTCCGCGGCTGTAAACGCCGCGTTTTTGCGTTGATTTACGAGAACAGCACCGATGTATCTATGATGGTGTCGTTTTCGGCGCTTGACATAAGAACGTCGGAACCGGCAAGCACGATTATTTCAACCGACGGTGAAATATACTTGTTTTTCATGATAATTCCTCCGTCTTAACCTGCAATGTTGTTTACAAAGCTGTCAATGAGAGCCTTTTCGGCGTCGGAAAGCGAATTGTAGCGCTGAGTATCGTTCTTCACCGAAAGAGCAACGTCTCTCACGTTTCCGACCATGCTTTCGCCGTATACGTATGTTCCGTCGGATCTGAGCGCATAAGGACGCGCGACAAGGTTAAGATGATACTTTCCGGCAGGTATTCCCGTAAGAACTCCGGTAAAGAGCGTTGCGGTGTTGTCAAGATAGCCCTTATTGTAAATGAAATTTGCCGAACCGTCAGACTTATATGCGGCTTTCCGGAGATACTTTACGTTCTCCAAACCGATTTCAAGGTCGGACGCCGAAAGTCCCGCGTTCTGCAAGGTCTGTTCAAGCGCTACGACATATCCGAACTCGGTATATTCGGGAATATTTTCGTTAAGCACATACGCCTTGAATCTGAGACCGGAATTGTTTGAAGTAAGTCTTACTTCCTTTTCGTCAACAGATACAGGGTTATATGCTTTAAGATCGGCGGTAACACCTGCATATGACGCGGTCTTTGCGGCATTTACGAGAACGGGAAGAGTTATCTTCGACGCGCCGTCCGAAAGCGTAATTGTTACGGTCTTTGAGTCACCCGATACGCTCAGGGCCGATACGGCGTCTCCGAAATAATTTTTATAGTAAAGCGAGAGCGCCTTTGCAGCCTCGGATTCTATTGCTTCGGAATATACGGCTGTCACGGTGTTTCCCGATATGCTTACAGTCGGTTCAAGAGTTACGGCAGGTTTGTAATATACCGCAAGGTTGTCAAAATACATAGTCTGCGTACCTGTGCCGTCAATGAGCGTGGGCGCAAACTTAAAGCTGCCCACTTTCTTGTCTTTCGGCACGGTAAAGGTTGTGACCTGTGTAAACCATTCTCCGGAAATCTGGTTTTCGGGTTTTGAATTGTGCGGCAAAGCGTTTGCGTCGTCCGAATACTGCGTCATATGCTGAACGTAATCGACGTTCTCAAAAGCGTCGTTCGGCAGAAGCACGTCAGACATCATTGTAATCTGTGCGCCGGCTGCCATTGCGTCAAAATATCCGGTTTTGTTTACTCCGTACATTATAAAAGGAGCATTTGTGTTGCCTTTGAATGTGAACGCAAGATACTTTCCGTTTTCATCTGCAAGTATTTTTCTCGCAGAAAATCCGGAATACGCGTGCCATACGTTATTGTCGAGTTTCCAGTCGGAATCTTTCATTTCATAATCCGACGAAAATCTCTCGTAGTCCTCGCAGAAGGATTTTGCGCCGTAAAGCAGAGAATTGTAGTCCGCACTCGGAATTTCAACCGCCTTTTCATTATATGCGGCGCTCTTGTCGGCGTTTACAAGCGACGGAATTACAACTTCGGCAGCATCGGAATTTACGTTCAGTGTGAGCGTCATGGTTTCGCCGTTTATTGCGCACGCGCTTACGGCATTTCCGAAATAACGCGACGGTGAATCGCAGAGCGCCTTTGCAGCCTCGGTTTCTATTCCTCCGGGTACGCTTACCGTCAGCGTCGGATAGTCAAGTACCGCGGTATACTCTGCACTTGCGGCAGGCTTGTAATAGACCGCAAGGTTATCTAAATATATCGTCTGAGTTCCGTTTTCCTTGAGCCACGGGCAGAACTTGAACTGCGAGATGCTGTCTCCGTCGGGCACGGTAAATGTCGTCACCTGTGTGAACCATTTGTCCGAAACCTGATTGTCGGGAGCTTTTGACGTATATGATTTCTGTCCGGCGGTAGCATACTGAGCTATATGCTGAACAAAGTTTACATTTGCAAAGGTATCAGACGGCATCATGATGTCCGACAGCATTGTAATCTCAGTGCCGGCTGTCATCGGCGCAAAATGATTGTTATTTGACGCATATGTTATAAGCGGATACTGGCTTGAACCGCTGAACGCAGCCGCAAGATACTTTCCGTTTTCGTCCGCAAGTATTTTCCTGGAGGAAAATCCGGAATATGCGTGCCATACGTCGTCGTTCACTTTCCAGTCGGAACCTTTCATCTCATAATCCGCCGTAAATCTCTCATAGTCCTCGCAGAACGACTTTACACCGTAAAGCGGAGCATTGTAGTCAATGCTTTCATCATTAAGACTCGCCTCTGTACGTGCGTCCGTCGCCGCAGTCTCGGCGCCGTAAATGTTCTCGTCCGCGCTTTCGGTGATCTGCGCAGACGGCGCCGCAAATACGTTTGCCGACATGACAGTCATTGCCGCAAGAATCATACATAACAGCTTTTTCATATTTCTGACCTCTCTGTAAAATTATTTTTGCAAACAGCGGCGGCAAATACTCCGAAAAATCCGTATCGAAACGCTTATCCGCCCTCTTTACGCCTATATTATAAAATATTGCGTGCATTTTTTCAAGCAATTTTGTGCTGCTTTATCAATTATTAAAAAATTTATAAACATATTTTAGCACATTTTTGAAAATTCACGTCGGATTTTTGAACTAAAATCTGATTTTTGTACCTCGGCAAATTTCTACATACAAAATATCACAAAACTCCATGCAATATGCCGCTGCGCGGCACAGTGGAAATGTATGCGCGATATTTTGGCTCTGTTTAAAAAAAATACTTGAATTGAGGCGCTCCGTGTGGTAAAATGTATTATTATAGGCAAATGTTTTGTTTAAGGAGATTTTTATGGAAGAAAAGTGTGCCATACTTGACTGCGGCGGTCAGTATACAAAGGTCATAGACAGAAAAGTAAGAGAGCTTGGCGTAAAAAGCGAAATTTTCCCGATAGGCGTAAATCCCGAAAAGCTGCGCGGTTTCGGCGGAATGATACTTTCGGGAGGACCTTCAAGCGTCTGGGAAAAGGGCGCTCCGGAATACAACCCCGAAATATTCTCTCTCGGAATCCCGACTCTCGGCATATGCTACGGAATGCAGCTCATAAACGACTGTTTCGGCGGAAAAGTCGTTCCCAACTTCAAAACGGAGTACGGTCAGATCGAGATCAACATTGATACGTCCTGCCCACTGTTTGCAGGTCTTTCGAGCCGTGAAAAGGTACTCATGAGCCACGGAGACGCAGTTGAAAAGTTTGCCGACGGCTTTGTACAGGTTGCGGACACCGACGGAGTTACAGCCGGCATCTGGAACGCGGAGAAGAAAATCGCAGCCGTTCAGTTCCACCCCGAAGTCGATCCTACGGTACACGGCATTAAGATGCTTGAAAACTTCCTTCGCGGAATATGCTGCTTTAAGGAAAAATACGCCCTTGAGGACAGAATAGAAACATCGGTAAAAATGATACGTGAAAAAGTCGGAAACGGCAAGGTGATCGTACTTGTCAGCGGCGGCGTGGATTCGGCTGTTACGGCGGCTCTTCTCGTCAAGGCACTCAATCCCTCTCAGGTCTACGGCATACACATAGACCACGGCATGATGAGAAAGAACGAATCGGATCTCATATGCGCAAATCTTGCCGATCTCGGTCTTACTCAGATGAGAAGAATAAACGCCGAAGACGAATTCTTCAACACTCCTCTCGTAATTGACGGAGAGCAGTACAAACCTCTGTCGCAGACCTGCGAACCGGAGAAAAAGAGAGCTATAATCGGTCATATGTTCTTTGTCGTCACCGAAAAGGCGGCAAAAGAGCTTGATCTTGATTTTGATACGGCATTTCTCGGTCAGGGTACGCTTCGTCCCGACCTCATCGAAAGCGGAAACCCCGATGTTTCGGGCTATGCACACAAGATAAAGACGCATCACAACGACGTAGGCGTAATAAGAACGCTCAGAGATAAGGGTCATGTCATAGAAACCAACTGGGACTGGCACAAGGACGAGGTAAGACAGGTTGCGAGAATGCTCGGACTTGACGAAGCCATTGCTTCGCGTCAGCCTTTCCCCGGCCCGGGACTCGGCGTGCGCATACTCTGCACGGACAATTCCGGAAAAGATACGTCGCCGGAATACGCAGAGAAAAAACAGAGACTTGTATCGGCTGTCGAAAAAATATCGCCGGAATACAAGTGCGACCTTGCTCCCGTGCAGAGCGTAGGCGTTCAGGGCGACCACAGAAGTTACAAGAACATGACTGTTCTGTATTCGCAGAGCCAAAATCCGCTTGACACCGATATAGACAAGCTTTACAGCGCGGCAAAGAAGATACCGAATGAGCTTGAATTCATAAACCGCGTGACATATTGCCTTAACGAAAGCGCAGCCGGCGTGTCCGAGCTTAAATGCACGCCGACGCACATCTGCCACCAGACCGCAGAGCTTCTCCGCGAGATCGACGATATAACGACGCGCAATCTTATGAATAAAAACATAGCGCAGTGCTTTGCCGTACTCGTGCCGATAAGCGCGCATGAGGGCAAGAAATATTCGGTTGCAATGCGTGCCGTGTGTACGTCCGACTTTATGACGGCGCAGTCCGCAGTTCCCGGCGTTGATTTTCCGCTTGAGGCGCTCAAAAAGGCGCGTGACGAAATAACCGAACGCTTCGGCGACGTGATCTCGCTCGTGCTCTATGATGTTACCGGTAAACCTCCGGCTACGGTGGAGTGGGAATGAATTCACACTCCTGAAAAAGCCCGTAAATAAAGGCTTTTCGCCGTTCTACTGTCCTTTGTGGCAACAAAATGGCAACATTATTTGAATTATCATAAGAATAAGCAAAGAGCTATCAGATTTTTTGAAAGTCTGATAGCTCTTTTTTCTTGCCAAATTTATGTTAATAATGCAAATGTTTTATACTGCTCATAAAGTTGATTGATATTCAAGTTTGCGATTTCAACGAGCGAATAATGCTGTTGTAGATGTTTAACAAACTCACAACCTAAATAATAGCCGACATCGCTGTGGCTTTTATAATTACACCAATCCCCGAAGAAATCTTGCGTGCTTATATTGTTGTCAATGCGGTTTAGATATTCCTGTTTAATTTCCAATTTATTGTCTGTACACCAAGTAAGCCAATCGTTCTTATTTTGATGGTAATAATTATTGTTTTGGCATAAAATCTGCTCACATACCATTGCAATTCCTTCCTGATACAGTTGAACCAATGATTCTTCACCTTTCGATTGAGTTTTCGGATGCAAAACTCCATAGGTCTTATGCCATATGTGACCAATTTCGTGAAAGATTAAAGCTTGCATATCTGCTTCATTTTGCCAATCTAACTCAATGATTTTTTCTATTCCAAGCAAAATAGTATTTCTTCCATCAAGTGCTGTTGCCCAACCTGCGCCGTTACATAATCCTAAATAAAGAATAATATCCAAGTCGATATCATTTTTAAAAAGTTTATTTATGTTGCTGTTAAGCTGATTTGTTACAGAAATAAAAGAAGTGTTTGTGCGAAGCACCGCCTCCTTATTCAATAATACATTGTTAACTACAGGAAATATCACTTTATTAAAATCATACTCTTTTGCATCCTGTTCGCACTTTTTGCTTAATTCACAAGAAAACTCTTTTGTATATTTTCTCCAAGAATCCAGATTAAACATGTTGTTAGTGAAACAATTCTGTATTTTATCAAATGTATTAATTATTCTCATAAACTCAATCCTCCAAAATAAAAACAGTCCGATTTATATTTCTTTAAGACGATTTTTAAAAGCTTCTGTCATAACATCACTGAATTCTTGTGACGGGACTTTAACATAACCGGAATTTTCATCATATTTCGGGTAGTTGTAGCGCCACTTGTCATAGTCCTCCCGGTTGATTTCGCCATTACGATACTTTTCGGTTTGTTCCGCCCACGCAGTGAGCATTTCGGATAGCTCAGCCTTCCGAGGATCAACACGCAGGGAAACGCCGTTTTCTCCGGTTTCCACCGTCAAACCGTAGCGATCCCCCAAGGTGAACAGGGTGTGCATCAGGCCGAGATAGCTGTCAATGTCCGGTACGGACAGCGCCAGCGGTGAGACACCGAATATTTTTGCAATATCCTTTATCATATTATCTTTTGGTGTTCTGACGCCTATTTCGTATTGACCTACACGGGTTTCGGCTGTCTTTTCGCTAAAACCGAGTTTAATGCCAAGCCATTTTTGCGTAGCACCGTGTAGATTTCTTAAAAATCGTATTCGTTTTCCGATAGATATAGTATATCTACTATCTTTTAATTCTGCTACTTATTATAATAACCCGTCTTGAAACAGGTGTCCAGATTATGCACATATATAATAGCATATTAGTCTAAGTTAGTCAACTATAAGCCGCAGGCAGAAAGGAGTAGCGAAAAGTTCGGAAGTTGAACGGCTTTATTATAGAAATCAGCAAGGCTGTTTTCACCCCCGAAAGGAGGAATGACAAATGGCTGCTACAAGAATTTGGTCTATAAAAGGCAGGCTTGACAGCGTGATAAACTATGTTACAAATCCGGAAAAGACCGACGGCAGCAGATATACAGATACAGAGCTTCAAGCTTTGACTGATGTAATAGATTATGCAGAAGACGGGGCAAAGACGCATAATAAGGTTTATGTTTCGGGGATAAATTTATCCCCGGACATTGCCCGTGACCAGATGGTTATGACAAAACTGCAATTCGGAAAAACAGATAAAATTTTAGCCTATCACGGCTATCAGAGTTTCTTGCCGGGCGAGGTCACACCCGATATGGCACATGAAATCGGCATTAAACTTGCGGAGCGTCTGTGGGGTGATAGATTCCAAGTGCTTGTTACAACGCATCTTGACCACGAGCATATTCACAATCATTTTTGCCTGAACTCCGTTTCTTTTGTAGATGGAAAGAAATTCAGAGGCGGAAGCAAGGCATATTGGATTATGCGAGCGGAGTCGGACAAAATTTGTGCAGAATACGGATTGTCTGTAATCGAGAGTCCCGGCAAGGGGAAAAATTATGCGGAATGGAAAGCCGAACATGAAAGCAGACCTACCGTTAGAGGGCAGATAAAAGACGAACTCGATGAAATTATTAAATGTTCATATACATATGAGCAGTTTTGGAAAATATTAAAACAGCGTGGATATGAGGTTAAGGACACAGGCAAATATATAGCGTTGAAACCGGCATTTTCCCAAAGATATATCCGTCTTAAATCACTCGGTGAGAATTATAGTGAAGAAGCAATACGGCAGCGAATTATAGCGGCAAGAAACGGCATACGGATTTTGGATAAGCCTGCAACAGACTATAACGCTTGGCTTAAAAAATACGAACCGACAAAACTGCACGGATTTAAGGCGTTGTATTATCATTACCTATATCTGTTCGGCAAGATACGCAAAAAGGAAACGCCGCAGAGAGTTTCGTTTTATATGCGTGATGAACTTGTCAAATTTGAGCGTTATCAAAAACAGTTTCACTTTTTAATTGAGAATGATATTGAAACGACCGGTCAGCTCAATGATGTAAAACAAAACGCAGAGGATAAAATCGCAGAATTGACATTAAAGGGAACGAGTTTATATAGTAAGCCTGATGCCAAAGACGAGATTTTTGATATAAACGCCGGACTAAAAGAGCTTCGAGCAAAACTGCGAATGTGCAATAATATTTTGAAAGATGCAGAACGTATTCAAATTCGTTATAATAGGGCACTTGAACTTGATAACGAAGCTAAAAGACAGACCAGAGATATAAATCGAAATAAAATTTCACGATAGAATTGTTTATAAGTACAAAAGTATGGTCGAAACTTAATATATTATCTGAATTCTATTGACTTTTATGCCTATTCCGAATGATGGAATAGGCATATTTGTTGTAATAAATTATACTATCCATTATATATGGAATCTATTATGAAATTAAAGAATAAGGTGCTTCAAATAAGGAAAGAATGATTCAACCAGAAGTTATTCTCACGAATGTATGAGAATAACTTGACTTTTCATTTGTAATGTGATATAATATAAATAGTCCTAATGAATGGAGTGTCGAAATGACTATCAGCTATAATAAACTATGGAAGTTACTTATAGACAAAAAAATGAATCGGAGTGATTTAAAAAAAGTTGCAGGAATTAGTTTTAATGTACTGGCTAAGATGAGCCACAACGAGTTTGTATCTTTGGAGAGCCTTTTTAAAATTTGCTCTGCTTTAACTTGCGATATTGGGGATGTAATGGAGTTTATTGGAAATGAGCCTACTTGATTTTGCTATTCATACAACAAACAGATATATTGAAAAGATGCCAAAAGCCCAGAGAAAAAAATATGGTCAGTTTTTTACAAGCAAAGAAACTGCTGTATTTATGGCTGCGTTATTTGATGTTCCTGAAAGTAAAACAAGACTGCAAATTCTTGATGCTGGTGCAGGTTCGGGCATCTTGTCGATTGCACTGATTGAGAGACTGCAGGAAATCCCTCAGTTGCAATATGTCCACTTAGTCTGCTATGAAAACGATTCTAAAATTATTGAATTGTTAAGAAAAAATCTACAATGGGTTCAGCAGCATACTACATTAACATTTGATTACGAGATTCAAGAGGATAACTATATTTTGAGCCAAATGTTTGAATATAATGAAATGATTTGTGCAGATCCGAATCCGGTGAAATATGATATGGTAATCGGAAATCCACCGTATATGAAAATAGCAAAAAACGCTCCAGAGGCTAAGGCAATGCCTGATGTTTGCTATGGTGCACCCAATCTATATTTTTTATTTGCGGCAATGGGAATGTTTAATTTAATCCCAAACGGCGAGTTGGTATATATCATTCCTCGTTCTTGGACATCAGGAGCTTATTTTAAAAGGTTCCGTCAAAAGTTTTTGAACGTTGGTGTCCTAGAACATATCCACTTGTTTATTAGTCGTGATAAAGTGTTTGAAAACGAGAGCGTGTTGCAGGAAACAATTATTATCAAAATGAGAAAGTCTACTGCAACTCCTGAAAGTGTGATCATTACAACAACACAAAGTAATATGGATTTTTCAAATAAAACGATTTTTGAAGCACCATATACTACAGTTGTTTCAGGTGCAGATATGTATGTTTATTTAGTTACAAATGAGCAAGAGATAGAGACACTTGAGCTACTTAACAAATGGACAAACACATTGCCAAGTATAGGTTTGAAAATGAGAACAGGATTAACTGTTGACTTTAGAAACAGAGAGGTTTTACGTGATACGGCAGAAGATCAAGCTGTTCCTCTTTTTTATTCACAACACATTCAAGACGGGAAAGTAATTTTCCCAATTGGAAAAGAGCACGAATATATTGGTACAAGTCAAGCCGGATTATTACAGCCCAATGCAAATTATCTGTTTGTAAAAAGATTTGCTGCTAAGGAAGAGCACCGACGCTTGCAGTGCGGCGTATATTTGGCAAAAAAACATCCCGATTACGCAAAAATTAGCACACAAAATAAAATCAATTTTATCGGTGGTTTGAGGGATTTGTCTGAGTGTATTGTTTATGGTTTATATGTGCTGTTTAACTCGACTATTTATGATAGCTATTACAGAATATTAAACGGATCTACACAGGTCAATTCTACAGAAATTAATTCTATGCCTGTTCCATCTTTGGATACTATTGAATTAATGGGAAAAGAACTGATAAAACTGCGGGATATGACTGAGACAGGCTGTGATCAAATTTTAAGGAGTTTTATTTATGAGCAAAATCGAGGAAGCAAGAGAAATACTGAAAGAGTTGAAAGTGCCAGCTAAACAGCAAGCAGATTTGTGTTGCTTTGTTCTCCTTGCTATGGCAAATATAAAAGAGCAAGACTTATGGACGAATGCAACAAACAATTGGATTCGTATTCACGATGTTATTGTTTATACAAAAGAAAACTATGGCATTACATATGCAGAAAACAGCCGCGAGACTTTTCGAAAACAGGCCATGCATCACTTTAGAAACGCTGCGTTTATTGAGGATAATGGAAAAGCAACCAACAGTCCGAATTATCGCTATCGTCTAACAGATGAAATGCTCGCTCTTATCCATAGCTTTGGTACAACGTATTGGGAGGCGGAAAAGATAAATTTCTCACAATCTCACGAAACATTGATTGACCTTTATGCATCTAAACGGACGATGAGAAAAATGCCTGTTCGGATTAACGGTGAGGGCTTTACATTTTCACCTGGTAAGCACAATGAACTGCAAAAGGCGATTGTTGAAGAGTTTGCCCCTCGCTTCGCCCCAAATTCTGAGTGCCTTTATGTTGGTGACACTACAGAAAAAGACTTGGTAAAAAATATAGCAAGGCTACAAGAACTCGGATTTACAATTACACTTCATGATAAAATGCCAGATGTTGTTCTCTACTCCAAAGAAAAGAATTGGCTGTATTTTATTGAGTCCGTTACATCTGTCGGACCGATGGAACCTAAACGGATAAAAGAAATTGAAGAAATGACAGAAGATGTTACAGCAGGAAAAATCTATGTTACTGCTTTCCTTGATTTTAAAACTTTTAAGAAGTTTTCAGAATCGTTAGCTTGGGAAACTGAAGTTTGGATTGCAGATATGCCTGATCATATGATTCATTTGAATGGAGATAAATTTTTAGGACCAAGAAAGTGAAACAAAGGATTATTTTAGAATGAAGATACTCGATTTTATTGAAAAAACGGAATTGACTGAAAAGAGTGAACGTGAGAAAGCAAAGCTTCTTTGCTATTTCCATTATAAAGAAACCACCGAATTGATATTTTCTATGTCATTAATTTTAAGTTTATTTGTGCAATGTGGGTTTAATACTCCCAATAGTACGAGATTAAAGAACAACTTAACCAAAGGGAAAGAAAAAGCATTTGTCAATTCTAAGGGTAAAGCTACTACGATAGAATTTATTCCTGCAATTTTGCAAGGCATAGAAAAGAATTATGGCCTTTTATGGAAGGACACAGTTACAATCGAATCAAGTAGTGAAATTATAGATGAGCAAAAATTTTTAGGAAAACGAAAATATTTAGATCAGTTAATTCGTCAGATAAATCATTCTTATTTACATAATTGTTATGATGCTGCTGCGGTTTTAATGCGAAGATTGTTTGAAGTTTTATTAGTACTATCCTATCAAAATTTAGGTATAGATAATGAAATAAAAGATTCACTAGGTAATGGATATATAATGCTTGAAGGGATAGTTAATAATGCGAAAAACAATCAAACGCTAAAACTTTCAAGAATAAAAAAAGAATTTGACGCTTTCCGTATGGTTGGTAATTTTTCTGCTCACAACATCACATATACGGCAGGAAAGAAAGACATTGATGATATAAAACTAAATTATCGAGTTATGCTCGAAGAATTATATAACAAAGCGGGGTTAATGACATAATGGGAGAAAAATCAGATATTCGCGTAAAATTTGAAATTTGAGAAATAAAATTTGAAGCAGAAGGCTCTGCCGATTTGGTAGAACGAGAGAGAAGCATTTTTAATAATACTCTGTTACCTGCTGCAATAGATGCTATTGTACGTACCCGTAGTGTGGTACAAAATGATCCGTATATGGAAATGCAAGATTCACAGCAATCGGCTATTTTGGCAACCCCTAATGCGGCTGCTTTGCCAGAGCAAGCTGTTGTAAATTCAACAATAGACTTTTCAAGGATGAGTCTCGCTTCTTTTGCAAAGTCAAAAGGAGCGGATTCGCATTATGATTTTATTATTTGTGCCGTTTATTTTAATGAAAGGCGAAACAATATTTCATCATTTTCATCAAACACAATAAAAGAACTATATTCGGATGCAAAAAAGCCGATGCCGAATAATATTAGTATGTCCTTAAGTGAATTGGTTAAAAAAGGATTAATCATGGAAGATGCAACAACCAAAGGTTCAAACCCTAAAATATATGTGCTGACTTCGGATGGAGAGGAAGCTGTTGAAAAAATGCAACCGACAGAATTAAAGGAAAAGAAGCCAACCTCTAAACTTCGTAAACAACGCCAAAAGACTGAATCTTCGTATGCTCAGATGAACTGTGACGAATTGAATTTGAGCAAATATCCTGAGGTAAAACTGCTTAAAAGTTTCAAAGAGAAAATGATGCTTATCCTTTATATTGTCACCAATGAAGGAAAAGGCGAATGGTTTACAATGGCAGATGTTTTGTTTCTTATGACGGATATTTTTGGTGAAGCAGCAACTAATAAGCAAGTTGATGGTGTGTTTAGAAGAGAAAAAAGATGGTTTAAGTCTGAAAATATTGATGGAAATAATAAATTGGTACATAGAAAGCTACTGAATGAAGGAAAATCCTATGCCCAATCATTAGGTATTGTTGGAGAATAGCTTGGCAACAATATGGCAACAAAAAGTTATGAAGTCTGAAAAATTAGTATAATACAAATATTATAAAGACTACGGCAGATATTGCATTAACTAATGTGTTTGAGGTTACAAATACCTTGCCGAGTGGGAATAATTGCAGAAGCCAGAAAAGTCTTGCAATACAAGGCTTTTGCGGATTTCGATGCTATCAAAATCGCCTTTTGACGCGAATTTGACGCAACTTATTTTCAGCGAAAGCAAAAATGCTCTGACGAAACCAATCGTCAGAGCATTTCCTTTATTCTTCATCATCCTCGGTGTCTGAGTAATGAATCGGATTGTTGCGGCAGTCCAAGCCAAAGTTGCAAAGCGAGCAGTTATAGCAGTAACGCTCATCTTGTGGTAACTTCCACACACAATATTTTTCATCTTCAAATCTGTACATCATTTATTGACCTCCAATCAAGATATTCCCATGTGAGCTATCAACTCGACAAGGTAAATTATATTCTCCAAAATGTCATCATCCTGTTCAATTCGCTGTATTCGCTTTAGTTTCTCGGTCAGTTCTGTAAGATATTGACTGAGGATTTTTTGCACTCTGCAATTCGGATGAACAATGACTTCTTCTTTGAGCAGTTGATTCAAAATGTAATCCTGCTTCGTAAGTCCAGAAGTTTTTGCCACCATGTTAAGGCGGTATGCTTCTTCTGGTGAAACTCTGAAAGCAACCGTAACACTGCGCCATCTGTTCTTATTATCAAGATTCTTCGCTGACATTATCTATGTCCTCCATGATTTTATTGAGCCGTTCTGCAACGGCAATCAAATCTTTCTCATATGCGTGTGAATAACGCCCCGTCATCGACTTCGTATTTGAATGCCATAAGATTGCAGAAACAACGACTTCTGGAATTTTGAGTTCTTCTGACTGCAAAAACGAAGCACAACTATGCCTTAACCCATGCACGCAAATATCTGGTAAACCGCACGATTTAACGGCTCGGTCAATTTCTCAGTGCAAGCCGTATTTGCTGACATTAAAAATACGGCTTTCTTTCTCCAAACCGTAAATTCCGCCTACATATTCACGGAGTTCATCGGCAAGATTTTTTGGAATGTGAATGATGCGCTTGCTATCTTTCGTCTTTGGCGAGGTAATCAAGTCTTTCTTTTTAAGACGGGTATAGGTTTCGTCCACTTTGATAGTCAGATTATCGAAATCAATATCGCCCAATCGCAAAGCCAGCATTTCACCCATCCGCATACCTGTCCAATACAAGACCTCAAATGCGTAATAGTATTCTGGTTTATCTGCAACCACATTTCTAAACTGTATAAACTCGTCAAGTGTCCAATATGCCCGTGGTTCAGCTTCCTTGCATCCAACCATTTCTGCTTTATCTAGCGGATTAAAGGGAAGCCCATGCAGCCGAACAGCATAATTCATGATGGCTGTAAACTGACTGCGTATTGTTCTGATATAAGTCTGAGAATACTGTTTTCCGCTTTTTGTTGTGCCTTGCAGCAATTTGTCCTGCCAGTTCTCAATGTCTTTGACAGTAATATCAAATACTTTTTTGTCTGAAAAGAACGGGAATATGCGATTCTTGATGATGTTTTCCTTTGTGCCGCAGACTACTACGTTTCAAAACTTCGCGAACAGGTCATATACGAAGGTGCCGACAGCGTTGCGGCAATAGTCGTTGAAACCATAACGGGTTCAAACGGCGTAATTATTCCTCCCGAAGGCTATTTAAAGGGCGTGCGCGCAATATGCGACGAGTTCGGAATCATGATGATATGCGACGAGGTAATGGCGGGCTGGGGCAGAACCGGGAAAATGTTCGCTTTTGAAAACTTCGGCGTAAAGCCCGATACAGTTTCCTTTGCAAAGGGGCGTTACCTGCGGATATGTTCAGCTCGGAGGCGTATGCGTATCAAAGAACATAGCGGCGTTTTTCGACGATCATCTGTTCTCCTGCGGACTTACTTACAGCGGACATCCTCTTGCGTGCGCTGCCGGTGTTGCGTGTCTTAACTATTACAAGAACGCAAATATTCTCAACAACGTAAACAAGTCGGGAAAAGTCCTCGGAGAATGCCTTGAGGAAATCAAGAAAAATCACCCGTGCGTAGGCGACGTAAGATATATCGGTCTTTTTTCGGCAGTCGAACTTGTAAAGGATAAGGAAACGCGCGAACCGCTTGTTCCCTACGGCAAAGATCCCGACGAAAAGCGCATTGTCATGGCGTCGCACGTCGATTCCGTTAAAAACGGCGGAAACTACGACGGTATTCTCGGAGTTATGTCGGCAATGGAAGTTCTTGAAACTGTTGCCGCAAACAACATACCGCACAAACACCCGCTTACGGTGATGATATGGACAAACGAGGAAGGCTCGCTCTATCCTCCCGCAATGATGTGTTCGGGCATTGTCTGCTACGATTATCTTCCGGAGGACATACGCCAGAAATTCAAGTACGAGGATATGCTCGCAACAAAGAGTATTCCCGATCCGACAAAAACTTTCGGAGAAGCGCTTGACAGCAAGAGTCCGTCCAACACCGTAAAGCAAGTCGGAAAAGAAGACATTATAAGCATATACAAGTCTTTGTTTGACTGAAAACAACGCGGAAAAATCCCCGACAGCCAGTAGCAAGCGGTTATCGGGGAATATTTATATTCTTAAATCAGTCTTTTTTATCAAGTTCCACTACAAAAACCGCAGGCCCGTACTTAGCATCGGCAAGAATTCCGGCGTCTATGAAGAATGCGCCGCCTTTGGGAACAAGGTAGAAATTTTCAAGGCTGAAATTCTTTACCGCCGACTTTACCGCGTCGCCGTAATACCCGAAAAACGGATTTTTCATATTACGCACAACGGTATTTTCGACTTCGGATTTGATTTTCTTTACATTTTTTTCCGACGCATTTACGAAGTACTTTGCCGGAAGCACCGCGTGTTTTTCAATACTCCAGACATGGCTTACTCTTTTTGCGCTGCTCGTTTTACCGTCAAAGCTCGACACATCAACAACGACGCTTACGTATTTTTCATCGGAAAAAGACACATTATAGTTCATACAGACGCCGCACGGCTTTTGCATTCTTTGGCTTTCGGGCAATTTAAGCGCTTTTTTCATCATACGCGAAGACGCATATTTACTGAGTCTGTTTGCAGCGTCGGTATAGAATTTATTCATTATTTTTACAAGTTCGGCTGCGTTTTTATCATCGGCAAAGTTTTCTTTTACGGAAAATTCGGGATAGCGAATATTTTGTGTGACAGTCTGCGTTTTTTTATCATTTATACCGGAATTTATTATTCTTGTCTTAGCCGACACCGGGCAATCGCTTTGCATTATTTATTACCTCCGGGGATTGATTTCAGTCTATTTATATTCTTAATGGGAAAAAATAATGCGGAGCACTTGGCATAAGTGTTGATTATTTGGGGTGTTTTTGCCTGTTTTGGGCGGAAACGGATTACATTCTTCAAAGTGCAACTTTATACTGACGGTTTTCGGAATCGAAAAGCGGAAAAGTTACTTTTGTGTTTGGCTGACTTTAGCTTATTTTGAGCGAAAACGGATTATATTCTTCAAAGTGCGACTTTATACACTCACTTTTCGGAATCGAAAAGACGGACAAAAGATTTTCGCCGCTCAAACGCCGCAGCGAAAGCGCGGCTTCTTCTCCACA
>ERZ857745.1454-NODE-1454-length-29102-cov-5.681998_pt1 | contig 29102 bp, 20 predicted proteins | sample MGYA00519699_ERZ857745 | MGnify/ENA primary metagenome ERZ857745 (study PRJEB31778, sample SAMEA3449357) | human gut metagenome | biome: human gut; feature: human-associated habitat; material: faeces | place: United Kingdom | collected 2010/2012 ...
GCGAAAATCTTTTGTTTACACTCTTTAGAGCGTTACCTTTTCGATTCCGAAAAGTCGGGAAATAGAGTTGCAATTGGAAGTGAATGTCCCGTTTCCGCCCCAAATATTCAAAAAATTAAAAAGAAGAAAAGAGGAGTCCCCGTGAAGTTCTCGGTAGTAGGAATCCAGCACCCGCATATATACGGAATGACAAGTGAACTTGCCGCACATGGCGCAGAACTCGTCTCGGCGTATGATAGCGATAAGATAGCACTTGACGCGTTCGTAAAAAAGTACCCGAGCGTAAAGCCGGCAAGCTGCGAAGAAGAAATACTTGAAGATAAAAACGTTCAGCTCGTGGCAGGCGCCGCCGTTACGTCCGAAAGAGCCGATATAGGTATACGCACAATGAACGCCGGTAAAGATTATTTTACCGATAAAGGTCCGTTTACGTCGTTTGAACAGCTTGAAAGAGTAAAGCAGACCGTAAAGCAGACCGGAAAAAAGTATATGGTTTGTTATAGCGAAAGACTTCAGAATTCAAGCGCTGAAATGGCAGGAATGATGATAAAACGCGGAGATATAGGAAAAGTCGTTCAGGTCGTAAGTATGGGACCGCACAGACTTAACGCAAAGTCAAGACCGGAGTGGTTCTGGCAAAAAGAAAAGTTCGGCGGTATACTCGATGATATATGCTCGCATCAGTTTGAACAGTTTTTGTATTTCACAGGTGCAGATAAGGCAAGCGTGGTTTCGGCAAGAGTCGAAAACTTCGCACACCCCGAGTATCCCGAATTTGAGGATTTCGGTGAAGCAAGCCTTGTCGCCGATAACGGGGCGTCGGGATACGTAAAGGTCGATTGGTTCACACCCGACGGACTTGATACGTGGGGCGACGGCAGAGCCTTTGTAATAGGCACGGACGGATATATCGAACTCAGAAAAACCATAGATATATGCGGAAGACCGGGTGCAAATCACCTGTTTGTGACTACAAATAAGCAAAAGACAAAGTATATCGACGCAAATTCTTTCGGACACCCGTTCTTTGACGCGTTTATAAAGGATTGCCAAGAACGTACCGAAAACGCAATGACCCAGGAACACGTCTGGGAGAGCGCAAGACTTACGCTTGAGGCTCAGCAAAAGGCCGATGAATTCAGAAAAAAACTAAAAAATATGCTTTAAAGCAAAATGAAGGCGGTAAACATCAATGGAAAAGGCGCATAACAGAGTTGTCGTAAAGGTAGGAACCTCGACGCTTACATACGATAACGGCGGAATCAATATCAAGACAATAGATAAGCTTTGTCAGGTGCTGTCGGCTCTGAGAAATTCGGGATATGAAATAATCCTTGTTTCGTCGGGAGCAATAGCCGTAGGCGTAAATAAAATGAGACTTTCCGAACGCCCGCAAGAGATAAGAATGAAACAGGCGGCGGCAGCCGTAGGTCAGTGCGAGCTTATGCACCTGTACGATAAAATGTTCAGCGAATACGGAAATATGGTGGCTCAGATACTGCTTACAAGCGAGGACTTCGAGGCGGACGATAAGAGAGCAAACCTGCGCAATACCTTTTCCGCACTTCTCGAAAACGGAATTATTCCGATAGTCAATGAAAACGACTCGGTAAGCCATACCGAAATAGAGTCGCCCAAAAAGCTGTTCGGCGATAACGATACGCTCAGCGCCGTCGTTGCGGTAATGTGCGGCGCGGATAAGCTTATAGTACTTTCGGATATTGAAGGACTTTACGATAAAGATCCGCATAAATATACCGACGCAAAGCTGATAAATACCGTTGACAGCATAGACGGCGATATTATGTCGCTGGCAAACGGCGCAGGCACCGCAAGAGGAACCGGCGGTATGATAACAAAGCTCGACGCGGCAAAGCTTGTAACGTCGCACGGGATAGATATGTATATAAATCTCGGCAAATATCCCGAAAGACTGTATGAAATTCTGTCCGGCGTCGATACCGGAACGTGTTTCAAGGCTTGTAAAAATATCGGGAACGATACTCTCTGAATAAACTTTGCAGACCAAAAGGCATAATTTAAGCCCTGTACGTTTTTTGCAGCGTACCGGGCTTGTTTTGTTTCTGACCTGATATAATTTTTAATGACACTCGTCCCAGTTATATCCGTCCTTAACGTCAGCACAGAGCTTTACGCGCAGCTTTGCGGCGTTTTCCATTTCCTCTTTGAGAATAATTTTCGCGCGTTCCGCCTCGTTTTCGGGACATTCGAGAATAAGCTCGTCGTGAACCTGTAAAATGAGCTTTGATGACAGCTTTTCGGCTTTAAGACGGTTGTAAACGTTTATCATTGCGATTTTGATAATGTCCGCGGCGGTACCCTGTATCGGCGCGTTCATCGCGACTCTTTCGCCGAACATTCTCTGCATGAATGCCTTGCTTTTGAGCTCGGGAATGTATCTTCTTCTGCCGTAAAGCGTCGTAACAAAGCCGTCGGCATGGGCTTTCTGCTTTTCTCCGTCGAGATAAGCTTTTATGCCGGGATATTTTTCAAAGTAGGTTGCAATATACTGCGCAGCCTCTTTTTTTGTGACCTTTATATCGCCCGCAAGAGAAAAGTCGCTTATGCCGTAGATAATTCCGAAGTTTACGGCTTTCGCTTTCTTTCGCATTTCGGGCGTAACCTCGTCTTTCGGGACTCCGAATACCTGAGACGCTGTGGAGGTGTGAATGTCCGCGCCGCTTTCAAAGGCGGAGCACATATTGTCGTCGTCCGATATAGCCGCCATTATGCGAAGCTCTATCTGCGAGTAGTCAGCGTCAACAAGAACGTGACCTTCTTTCGGAATAAATACTTTTCTGAATTCCCTGCCCTCTTTTGTGCGCACGGGAATGTTCTGCAGGTTGGGATCGGCGCTTGAAAGACGTCCGGTAAGAGTGAGCGCCTGCTTGAAGTTTGTGTGCAGCCTTCCGTCGGAGCTTACCGCCTTTAACAGACCGTCGGCGTATGTGCTTTTGAGCTTTGCGACAAGACGGTACTCGGTGATCTCGTCAATTATGGGACTGTACGGGCGCAGTTTTTCCAGAGTGTCGGCGTCCGTTGAGTAACCGCTCTTGGTCTTTTTGCCGTGCGGCAGCAGCATTTTTTCAAACAGAACCTCGGAGAGCTGTTTCGGCGAGTTGATGTTGAACTCGGTTCCGGCTATTTCGTATATTTCCTTTTCGCGTTTTTGCTGAGCGTCGGACAACAGACTGCCGTATTCGGACAGTTTTTCGCGGTCTATTAAAAATCCCGTTTTTTCCATGTCGGCAAGTACAAATGAGAGCGGAAATTCAATGTTGTAAAGCAGATCATGCTGACCGTTTTTCTCTATGGTTGCGGAAAGCTCCTCTTTGAGTTTAAGAATCGCCGTAACTTCGAGGGTTTTTCTTGTGCGTGTGTCGGTTATGTCCGCACCCGCGCTGCCGTAGACCGTGCATAGACGTTCTTCGGTTATTACGCTTGACGGATCGGCAACATATGATGCGAGCATTACGTCAAAAATTTCGGCTTTTACGCTGTCAAGGCTTATTCCGATTGAATCGAGATACAAAAGCTTTGATTTAAGGTCGTGCAGCGCTATATTGTTGTCTGCACGGCAGAATATCTTTTCGAGATTGTCTTTTGTGAGAGGAAGATCAAATATCTTGCCGCCGTCCGTCTTTATATATATAAGAGAATCGGTTTCGTCGTATGCAAAGGAAAAGACGGTTTCGCCTATTTCGGAAAAGTCGGAAACATCGGTAATCTCGGGAAAGAGCGGCAGGGTTTCGTTTTTTTCTTGCGAATCGGATTCTCGCAAAGAGAGCCTGTCGATTACGGAATTAAGCTCCAGATCTTCGCAGAGAGCCAAAAGTTCTTTTTTTTGTATTCCGTGGTATTCAAGGTCTGAAAGCGACACGCCTATCGGTGCGTCAAGCTTGATTTCGGCTAAAAATCTGCTTTCAAACGCGCTGTCCCTGCCGTCGGCAAGTTTTGCTTTTACGGATTTTGTAATGAGGTCGGTGCTTTCAAGATTTTCGTAGAGATTTTCGAGCGTGCCGAACTTCTTGACAAGATCGACGGCGGTTTTTTCGCCTATTCCGCGAACGCCGGGAATATTGTCGGACGTATCGCCCATGAGAGATTTGACTTCGATGAGCTGTCTGGGCATAAGTCCGTATTTCTGTTCTATGAGCGCGGTATCGGTAAGAATGGTTTCTTTAGTGGACACGTATCTTACAAAAACGTTTTTATTTATAAGCTGATACGAGTCGCGGTCACCGGTTACGATATAGACCTGCGTGCCGTCATCGGCAAAAGAGCTTAGCGTGCCGAGAATATCGTCAGCCTCGAAGCCTTCGCAGGTTATTGTGTGAAGTCCGAGAAAAGCGGCGGCTTTTTTTGCGTCCTCAAACTGTTCCGCAAGCTCCGGCGGCATACCCGTGCGGTTGGCTTTATAGTAGGAACACGCTTTATGGCGGAACGTCGGGCTTTTCAGGTCGAACGCTATTGCCGCATAGTCCGGCTTTACTTCGCTTATTTCGCGGTTAAGCATATTTATAAATCCGTACACCGCGTTAGTGTTTCTGCCGTCTCTTGTAGTCAGCGGCTTTACGCCGTAAAATGCGCGGTTTACGAGGCTATTGCCGTCTACGGCTAATACTTTGGACACGGGGAGTTCCTCTTTTCTTCTTCTTTTTTTATTGGCTGGGTGGTGATTGGCTGAGTATCTCTTGATTTGGGCGGAAACGGATTATCTACTTCCATGTGCAACTCTATTCTTCAACTTTTCGACGGCGAAAAAGTTGCACTCTAAAGAGCGTAAACAAAAGCCGTTCGCGGCTCAGACGCCGCCGCGAAAGCGTGGCTACGTGGAGGATTTCACTCTAAAGAGTGTAAATGCCCTGAACATAACATTCTTCCCCTCCAAAATCATTACGCTACTACGGTACGTCCGTGTAACTTACGGCAAAATCGCCGCGCGACAGGCGCGCGGATATGGGGTTCTGTACGAAATCAAACCATTTCGGCACAAGTATTATTCTTTATATAGTCATGCAGTCAACAGGGCACACTTTTCTGCCCAGCTTGCCTACGGCAAGATGACTTTTTCAAATGTTAGTTAATGTTTCGCTGGTGCAAAGTGGAAATTCTTTTTTATTTCGTTGGTGCGTAATTATTTCACTTTCCAAAGTTACCCTTTGTACACAGTTTCCATAGTTTACTCACGCACCTGCATATATCTTAGTCCGCAGTCCTGCTGTTTGACTGCGGACGGTACAAGCTGGCGGCACAGAGTATCCCACAATTCTGTTCTTATTTAAGGGCTACGAAAGTCTTTTGCAGCTTTTCTTCAGAAAAGCGCGTATCCCCTAAAGCGCGTCCTCTTTCGCGTACTCCTCGTACTCTTATTTTTCCCGTAAGACAGCGAGGCAAAGGCCGACGCTTATAAAGAAAGCGAACATAACTCTGGGATAGAACCAGCAATACTCGAACATACCGATAAGAGCGATACCCGTGACGCTGGAGGCAGCGGCGCAGGCATAATATTTAACATTAATATTCTTAGCGGTAACAGCCTTATGGCAGCAGCGTTTAACTAGAGAAACGAGCATCCAGATATATGCGAAGAAACTGAGAACGCCGCCCTCAACGAGCATTTCCATAAACTGCATATGAGAATGTCTTGCAACGGCGGTATCACCGAGAGCATATTTCGGGAAGATTGTCGCAAATGCGCCGGGACCGAGACCGATTCCGGTAAACCAATATTCCTTCAACATTTTCAGCACGCCCGTCCAGATGGTAATACGGTACGAGCTTGAGGAGTCCTTAACATTTCCGATAGTGAGAATTCTGTTATAAATACTCTGCGGAATGAACGGCAGCATACATATAACGCCCGCCGCGAACACCGGCACAAGTCTGAAATTGAATATAAACACATACAGCACGCATGAGCACGCGAGCGCTATCCAGCTTGAACGCGAGTATGTCGTCAGCATTGCCGCAAGGGGAAGTATAAGTCCTATAAGGCAGAACATCTTGTTGTCGGACGTCTTTCTTGTCATTGCAAACGAGAACGCATACGGCAGAAATGCCATGAGATATTCCGCATAGTTATTCGGGTTGCCCATTGTGCCGAAAACGCGTCCCGGCATATCCTTGTTGAGCGTAAGGTCGGTAAACGACGCGTCAGCCTCGACGCCCATTATTCTCTGCGCAATTCCGAAGAGCGCCGCGGCAAGCAGAGTAAAGTAGATTATTCTGCAAAAGCTCTCAAATCTGTTCTCGTCGCGTATCGTGCCGTATACCGCAAGGCAAAGCAGGTAGGACGTCACAAAGAACACGAGTATTCTTATGCTGTCGGCTCTGTCAAAGGATATTGCCGCAGAAAGAAACAGCGAAAACAGAAACAGCAAAAGCTGAAACGGCACGCCTTTTATGTCTTTTCCGAAATCCTTGCCGAGCGCAAGACAGAATACATATACTCCGCACAGCATGAGCGCCGCAGCCAGAGCGTACATATTGTTCCAGTAGTCGTGCGGAACAAGAAATATAAACATTATGCAGAGCGCAAAGAAGTTGTTTGTATCAAATATAAACGATCCCTTGACGACGTTTGCATAAAACTTTGCAATAAGACTGCTTTTCGCGGCATTTATAAAGAATGACGCGATTTTGGTAAACAGGTTTACAAAAAAATTGCATACGGAGGATAAAATCCTGTAAAAAACAGATGTTTCCGTATAGTTTTCGACGTTTCCGACGCCGAGAATGATCTTTCTTAACGTGCTGTACTTGTACGCATATGCAAAATATGCCGTAACAGCCATAAGCACGCCGAAGAACTTGCTTTGTTTAAGCTCATTCCACAGCCATTTGAAAACGCCGGCAGTAACACTTGATTCAAGCATTTTTCAAAACCGCCTTACTTGTTTGTGCCGGAAGCCGTTTCCGGAACTATGTCGTATACGCTTATATAGAGCTTTGCGTCGCCGGCACGGAGTATTATAAAGTCGCCTATGCAGTATTCGTGACCGCCGACAATAACGCCGTTTGCACCCATTTTTGCCTTTACCTTGCCGTTTAAATACAGCGACTGGCAATAAGGCTTGGACGAGAGTACAAATTCACCCTCAAGGTTTGTTCCGTAGGATTCGGACGGGCCTGTTTCAAATGAAATACAGGTTCCGAGATCTATGGATTCTTCGTCGTCGTAAAGACGGCAGCCTTCTTTGAGCTTGTCTATTACAAAATCGCTTACCTCGTCGGCTTTGAAAACAATTTCCACGTTCTGTAAGGAGTTGTCCTTTCCGAGACCGAGAAACTTGTATGCGACCAAAAGCACAGCCGCAATTATTACGAGAATTACAAGCAGATCGATTACGTTTATGCCGAATATTCTGTATTTTTTAGTGTTGTTCTTGTCCATGCTTTTTCCCTCATTCCTTAACCTGTATGTCGTAAACGCGAAGATAAATGCGTGCCTCGCCCGCATAAAGCGTAAACGAATGTCCCACGCCGTACTTGTGAGAGTTTACCGTCGCGCCGAGATCGGTTTTAAGACCTTCGACTTCTCCGGTTATGATAATCGAGCTGTAACCGGCTTTGGGAACGGCGGAAAATGTTCCGTCGGACTTGACGGCGTATGAAACCGCTTCCCCTATCTGTACGTCGGTTACGGTTCCGAGCTGTCCCTTGTCGGTGTAGTCGTAGAGATTGTCGCCGGGCTTTACGCGCGAAGCTACGTTGTCGCGGACTTCCTCTGCATAATACTTTATTATGAGCGTCTGTCTGTCGGAGGCGTTTTTGTCGCGCAGCTTTGATACTCCTATTACGCATACCGCGAGTATCAGCACGATAATTACGATAAAGTCGATAACATTGATCTTGCCGAACAGCTTTTTGTTCTTTTCTGCCATTTTCTTAAAATCGTCCTTTCAGAGTTTTTAATATATACCGTATACGGTTTATTTTTTAATCAAAGATGTGTAGACAGAGTATGTCTTTTCGAGCATCTGCGAAACCGAAAACTTTTCCGACGCTGTTTTAAGCGCGTTTGCCGAATATTTTTCGTACAGCGCGCCGTCGGACATGATAGCGTTTATCGCCTTTGCGGTCATTGATGTGTCGCCGTAGCTTACGGCAATTCCGCAGTCTGTCTGCGCGTTTACAATATCGCACGTTCCGCCGACGTTTGTCACAACCATGGGAAGTCCGTGGGAAAGCGCCTCTATAATAGCAAAGCTCAGCGCCTCGGTGCTTGAAAGATTTACAAACATATCCGAGCTTTCCAGAAGATCTGCCGTGTCGTTTCTGTAACCCAAGCGCATTATGACGTCGTTAAGCCCGAGATCGTCGATCTTTTGTCCCATTTCGCCGTACATATCGCCTGTACCCGCGATAAGCAGCATAAATTTTCTTTTTGCCGTTTTTTTCAGCTCGTTTATGCTGTCTATTAAAAATCCCACGCCTTTTTCGGGACTGTACCGCGTCAGAGCCGTTATGACAAACACATCGTCTGCAATACCGAGTTGCTCTCTTACGTTGTTGTAAGAATCTTTTCTTTTCGTGTTTATGCCGTTGAATATTGTCACGGTTTTTGACGTGCCGAAACCGTTCTTGTCCATAAGCTCGCGCCCTTTTTCACAGACCGTGATGAATTTTGAGCAAAGCGGACGCGCAAGAACCGAGTTTGTGAGCTTTCTCGCTTTTCCGCATTCGCTGAGCAGATGGTTTGTAAATACGACCTTTGCCTTGTTGCCGAAAAGCTTTGAAAGGCAGGCGACATATAACTCGCGTGTGTGCTGTGCGTGTACAATGTCTATCTTGTTCTGCGAGCATATGCGAGCAAGCGTTTTGGCAGCCTTTACGTCGTAGGAGTTTTTCATTTCAAACTGAAAGCTGCTTATTTTTCTTTTTGCCGCCTGTTCGGACAAAAGTCCGGGTATGTTGTAGGCAAGATAGCACTTTTCGCCGGCAGCCGTAAGGCCGTCCAGGAGGTCGAGAACGTATTTTTCTGTTCCGCCGCCTCCGGCGTAGTTGATGAGATAGAGTATTTTCATTATATAAAACTCTCCGAATAATAATTTTTATTCCAGATATTCGTCAATGGCTTTCTTTAAAAGTTCAAGCGTGCTTAAAACGTCGGTGTTCTTTATCTGAGCGCCGGCAGCGTCAAAATGGCCCCCTCCGCCGAGCTTTTCAAGTACGAGCTGGACGTTTATGCTGCCGTCCGAACGTGCGGATATGTTGACAGCGCCGTCTATCATGCATATAACAAACGCAGCGGTGACGCCCTCAACCGTGAGAAGTCTGTCGGCAGCCTTTGCGGCGGCTATTCTGTCGCGTCCGTCGGCTTGTCCGTCGTATACCGAAAAGGCTATACTGTCGCGGTAGATCTGAATGTTGTTTTCAAAGACGCTTTCGCGCATAAAGTCGTGAATGTTGGTTCTGAAAAGTTTTTGAGCCTCATGCGGACTTGCGCCCTCGCTCCTCAGGTACAGCGCCGCACCGAAAGTGCGCACTCCCGTGTTTTTGGTAAACTGCTTGGTGTCGAGTATAATTCCGGCAAACAGCAGATTTGCCTCGACTGCCGGAAGCGTGCCGGGAAGCGTGACCTGTTCGAGAATTTCGCTCATAAGCTCGGACGCGCTTGACGCAGCGGGTTCTATATGCGACAGCTTCGGCTGATTTTTGAATTCGCCTATCTTTCTGTGGTGGTCGATTACTATAAAGTTTCCGGCTGCCTCGTAAAGTTCGGGCATTTCAAAAAGTTCGGGGTTGTTTACGTCGCACACCACAAGCAGAGTGTCGGAGCGCATAAGCTCCTGCGCCGATTCGCGGTCAACGAAAAGAGAAGTGTATTCCTTTATTCCGCGCAGGCTGTTGAATATGGCTTTTAAGTTGAAGTCGTGAATGTTTACGACAATGTTTACGGGTTTGCCCATGTGCTTTGCAAGGCGCGAAACAGCGACGCATGAGGCAATGGAGTCGTGATCTGCGTATTTGTGTCCCATAACCATGACGTTTGAGCACGCGCGCATTGCGGCGCAGATTTCGTTGGCTACGACTCTTGCGCGCACCTTTGTCTTTTTCTGCACGCTCTTTGAACGTCCGCCGTAGTATTCGACGGAGGTTTCGTTTTTGAGTACCGCCTGATCTCCTCCGCGCTGCAAAGCAAGGTCAAGGCATACGCGGCTCGCCGCCTCTTTTTCGGCAAGCGTTCCCGAAACGCAGGCAATTCCTATCGACGCCGTAAACTGCATTACAACGCCGTCTATGGTGATGTTTCTCACCTTGTCTAAAATTTCAAATTTGTTTTCCTTTAAAACTTCAAGATGGCGTTCCTCAAACAGAATAACGTACTTTTCCTTGTCGTATTCCTTCATTATTCCGCCCAAAGACGCGCTCCACTTGTCTATCTCGCTGCCGATAACGGCGCTTGCGGTGCGCGACTTGTCCTGTACGAACTGCATAGCCTCGGAGAAGTTGTCTATTACGAGAAACGCAACAAGCGTGTTTCTGAGTTTTAATTCTTTTTTGAGATATATTTCGTTTGTCTTGTTTTCCCAAAGGGTTATACAGTAATTTTTACCCGAAGACGTCACTTTGAAACAGCTTACCTCATAGTCAATGCCGTTCATGGGGACGTATATCGGCGCGCTGTCGGTTCTGAAAAGACGCGCGGGCACGAGAGAATGGTTTATTTTTTCGGCAATGTTTTTTCCGTAAAGCGTGCCTTTGGTGCCGGAGGTGGTTAAAAACGCCTTGTTGTACCATGCTATCTCGCCGAGATAGTTTACTATTACGACCGGCAGCGACATGGACATTACAAAGTCGAGAGTAAGTCCCGAAAGCATGGGACTTTCCGCACTGAACGTCATTTTCTTTCTGCCGTAAAGCAGTAAGGCAAACACCGTTCCGGTATATCCGAGCGCGCAGACAAGTATGATAAACGCCATGGGCCTGTCGCGAAAAGCGCATATTCCGGAAAGTGCGAAAAGCGTTAAAGACGCGGCAAAAACAGCTTTCTTGCCGGTGAATTTCTGCCATATTTCTTTTATTATCTTCAAGAGCGACATCACCGCCTTATTTTTCGTTATTTATATGCCAAACCTTTATTTGCGTTTACTTTTTATTATCGCCGTTATTGTTATCGCCGCTGCCGCCGTCATTATCGTTATCATTATCATTATCGGCGTTGTCTTTTACGTCGTTTTTGTCGGAGTAATCGCCGTTGTAATGCGGCATATCACCGTCCGCGCCGTATCTGTAAAGCAGCTTTCTGAAATTTTCCGCGCTCAGCGAAAAGAACACTCCCGCAAAAGCCGCGATAAGCATTACAAATCCGCCCGTAAGCGCAAAGAGTATTCCGACTGCCGCCGCCAGAAGCACAACAGACGCAACCGGGTGAATTCCTTTTGAAACGAATATTCTGTAAAATCCGCGCAAGCCTATATGGAACATAAGCGGAAGCAGTATCAGCAGTAGATTTACGCATACCGTGAGCAGCAGTCTCGGCATACCTATAAATGTTCCGAGAAGTGCTATAAGTACGCACGCGTTGAAAACTCTTGCACCGAATCCGCTTATTTCATATTCCCAAAGATCTCTGCCGAAAAATCCGCGCTTGTTTGCAATACATAACAGCGCCGTCAGAACAAACAGCGACACAAACATGAAAAGCATTGCGGCGATTATCACGAGCGCGGGAGATATTGCTTTAAGTCCGGTTACGGCAAGCTTTGCATATTCCGACGCGTTTTTCATAAACTCCTCTGCGGTAAGCGAGGCGTTTCCCGTTGCAATTCTCATCTGCGAAATAAAGCCGTCGGTTTCGGACGCGGCTTTGAATATCTGTACCATACCGCTGCGAAGACCGTCAAACAGAGAATTTATGCGCGAAACGATAAGACTTGCCGACAATGCGCCTTCTGCCGCAAATATGTTTATACACGCGCATATTCCGCCGTAAATAACTGCCGACGCACTGCCTGCCGCAAGCGTCATGGACTTGGTAAACTTGTGAGCCGCCGCAAAAGCGGCGGTGTTGCTTGCCAAAAGGCTGCCGATCAGAATGAAAGCGCCGGTCAGGTACACGTTTTTTTCCTGTGCGCCGACGTCGCCGAACGGAATGTTGAGAAGAGCCATGCAAACAGGGACTATAAGCGGAACAAGGCGGACAAATCCCGAACCCTTGCCGATAAGCACCGTCATGTACATACCCGAACAGATAGCCGCGATAACAAGCTTTGCAAATACCGAAATGTCCGCGAACATACCGAAACTGAATCCTGCCGCGGATATTACGGATACTATTTCCATAAACACGGAATACCTTTTTGTCATGGCGGGAGGAATAAATATCTGATCGGAATCCGCGCTGTTTTTTGAATTGTTTTTCATTTTTATATCCTTATTAAGATAAAGCAATAGTAAATCTGCCGAAAGCGGCACTTTATCTTTTACATTATAACACGTAGTTTTTTAATTTTCAACCGCAAAACCGAAAATACCGTCAATACAGAGCTGTTTTTAAGAATTGCAAGTGCTTTTTCGACAAAATGCTGCAAAATCGGTCTGTTTTCACAAAAAACAAAGCCGCACGGTGAAAAAATCAGCCGCACGGCGCAAGAAAAAGCTTTTATTATAACCGTATTTTACCGCGGCAAAGTCAGTTTACCGTGAAGAGGTTCGACGGAACGCGAGAGAATGCCGTTTATCTTGGCAATGGCTGTGCCGTAGTTGGTAAACGGAATACCGGCGTCGGACGCGCATAACATTCTGTGTCTGACATCGCGTTCGGTGAGCATACAGCCGCCGCAGTGGACGATAAGGGCGTATCCCGAAAGATCTTCGGGAAATCCCGTGCCGGAGGTAAATTCAAATTCAAGCTTTTTGCCGGAATATTCGCTTATCCATTTCGGCAGCTTTACCGTGCCTATATCCTCGCATTGGCGGTGGTGCGTGCAGCCCTCGCAGATAAGCACCCTGTCGCCGTCGCTGAGAGTGTCAAGCTTTTGCGCACCCTCAAGCGCGTTTTTGAGAAATCCTTTGTTTCTTGCCATGAGTATAGAAAACGAGGTAAGCGGAATATCTTCGGGCACTGTCTTCATGACTTTTCCGAAAGCCTGACTGTCGGTAATTACGAGAGAGGGCTTTTTGCCGCAGTCGGAAAGTGCGCCTTTAAGCTCGGTGTCTCTTACGACAAGCACCTGAGCGCCGCTGTCAAGTCCGTCGCGTATTGTCTGCTGCTGCGGAAGAATAAGCCTGCCCAAAGGCGCGGAGGAATCTATCGGCACGACGAGAATTATAAGATCTCCCGCGTTTACAAGGTCGCTTACAAGCACCTGCTTTTTTGCGTTTACGCTTATAAGAGAGGCAATTTTGTCTTTAAGCTCATTTATACCGCGTCCCGTTTTCGAACTTACGTATATTTCGTTTTCTTTCGGCTGCGGAATATTTTCCGCAAGGTCGCACTTTGTGTACGCGGCTATGTACGGAATGTTCTTGCTCTTGAAAAGCGATATAAGCTGTCTGTCGCAGTCGGTAAGACCTGTAAGCGCGTCGCAGACAAGAATTGCGGCGTCGGTCTTGTTGAGCACCTGCTTTGTCTTTTTGACTCTGAGTTCTCCAAGCTCTCCCACGTCGTCAAAACCCGGCGTGTCTATGACCACAACGGGACCTGCCGGAAGCATTTCCATTGCTTTTGATACCGGGTCGGTAGTAGTTCCGGCGTATTCCGAAACAACGCTTATGTCCTGATTTGTCACGGCGTTTAATAAACTTGATTTGCCGGCGTTTCGTCTGCCGAAAAATCCTATGTGAGGACGGTTTGCCCTCGGTGTGTCGTTAAGTCCCATTTGTGTGTCACCCTTTCGGAAAAATAATATACGGATATTTTACCACATATTTTTTCCCGATTATAGCGGATTTGATTAATTTTATGCGATTAATGAAAAATGCGCATACGCGGAAAATGGTTCGATTTGTACATATAAAAGAGCCATTTATACATTGCTTTTCTTCAATATATGATATACAATTAAAAAAACAATACATTCTGTTAACTGAGAGGGAAAACATGAAAAGAATTGTTAAGGCATTTTTCACGGCAATGGTTCTCGCGGTTTTAGCAAACACGCTTTGTTTTGCGGCAGAGGTCATAATGTACGATTTTACGGACACAGATCTCGGCTGGAGTCTTGTGAATGCGTCAAATACGGCTTTTGACGGCGAAAGCATAAACTTTACCGCGACTGCGTCAAACCCTGTTATGGGAAAATACTTTGCAAACGGCGCTGTCGCACTCTGCGATTACAGATATATCGCTGTTCGCGCAAAAACTCAGACTGCGTCGGGAACGCCTGTTGTAAAGCCTTATATACAGCTTGCGGATAAGGACGGAAACAAGATAGGCGACGTGTGGAGCTGCGGACTTACGGATCAGAGCATGAGCAAGGACGGATATAAGACGCATATTTTCGACATATACGAGCTTGACGGTGCGCAGAGCAGCTATCTTCAGACAATCAACCTCGGCGTCGGACTCTACTGCACCGGAAACAAATCATATGTGGATTTTATAGCGCTGTACCCCGAAAACGCGCTGTATAAAACGGTAAGCTACGATAAAAACACTACGGACACCATAACCGGAATGCCCGAAAACGCAAAGGTTCTCACGGGTTCGGACTATACGCCCGAAAAAACGGATTTTATTGAGCGCGAAGGCTGGTACATTGCAGGCTGGAGCCTTGATAAGCAAAGTGCGGACACCGTAAGCGTGCTGAAAAACGTAACCGAGGACACGGTTCTGTACGCGGTATGGAAAAAGGACGAAAGAGTAACGCTTAATTACGAACCCAATGCCATGGGACAGACGGTGACGTATCTTCCGAAGTTCAGAAGCGTAAAATATAACGCAGGAGAAAAGGTAACGCTGCCCGAAAAGAGTCCCGAAAGAGACGGATTTGAGTTTGACGGCTGGAGCAAGACTCCCGACGGCTCGCAAAAGGTGACGGACGGCTTTACGATAGATTCCGACACAACGCTTTACGCGTGCTGGAGTACCGGCGGCGGATATTTTTGGGATTTTACCGACGGAAGTCTCTGCGGCTGGACAAAACCGTATAACGCGCAAAGCGACTTTACCGAAAACGGTCTTGAGATAACCTCGACAACGAACGATCCGCAGTTTCAGATAAGCGGCGTAAGTATACCGACGTCGGTAAACAAAAAAGTAAACGTCGTATGCGATGTGGTTCTCCCCGACGGAACTCAGCGCGCGGGGCTTTCGGTGTATGTCGGGCTTGACGGAAAGAGTCCCACCGCCTCGACAATACAGAGAGTTACGGCGGTTGACGGCATGAATGAGTATGTATTCGACTTTTCCTCAAAGGATTTCTGGAACAATGCGGACATCTGCACGCTGCTGCGCTTTGATCCGACCGAGATTGCCGGAGCAAAAGTTACCGTAAGCAGAATTTATGTGCAAAGCGCGGCTGACGCCGTATATTTCAACGCAAACGGCGCGGACGGATATATGAGTCCGCAGACCGCCTCCGACGGCTACACACTTCCCGAATGTACATATAAAAAAGACGGGTTTGAATTTGTCTGCTATACCGACGGCGTAAACGAATATTATCCCGGAGACGCGTTTGTTGCCGCCGTTCCCGTAACGCTGTATGCAAAATGGCGCTCTTTGGGCGGACTTGACGCAAAATGTGAAATATTCTATCCGGGATATGCAAAAAAAGCGCTTATTCTCAGCTATGATGACGGAAAGCTGTCCTCCGACGAAAAGCTCATAAAGAGGCTAAACGCCGCAGGTTTCAAGGCTGCGTTCAATCTTATCGCAAAGAACGCGCTTAGCGCAGATCCCGAAAAATTAAAGTCCGTCTACGCAGGACACGAGATTGCAAGCCACACGTACTCGCATTTTGATATGAGAGCAGGCTCTTCAAATCCCGTAAGCGACGAGGACTGCGTTTATGAGCTGTCGCAGAGCAAAAAGGTGCTTGAAGAAATTTTCGGCACCGAAATAACGGGACTTGCCTGGTCAATAACAAATCCCAAACGCGAATGTACAAACACGGCGGCAAAGCAGAATTATCTGTATGCGAGAAACGCGCCGACTGTCGGAAGTTTAAAGGAATTTTCCGTTCCCGAATCTTTCTGCCCGTCGTGGGACTTTACGGCGGTAGATTATCATGACGGCGTTGACTACTGCGTGCCGTACATAGACAAATATCTGTCCCTCGATTCTTGCGAACTCACGCTGCTCTCAATCTGGGGACACCCGTGGAACGTTGACGGCGCGGACAGGTGGTATGTCGTGGACAACATGATTTCCGATATAAAAATGAGTGCGCAGAACATCTGGAACCCGACGGTTTCGGAATACGTAAAGTATATAAACGCCTCACGAAAGCTTGTAAAGACGGCGGACGCGCTGTATAATCCGACAGATGTCGATATTACAATGCTTATCGATGAAAAGCCGTACATTCTTCCGGCAAACTCGTATTACGACGGAAAGAACACCTATGCGCTCGGCACTTTTGAAAATTCCGACGGCATATGCAAGACAGTATTCTCCGTCGACTTCGGGAACACCTCCGGTGCTTTGGATAAAGCCTTTGCGCTTGCCGCCTGCTACGACGAAAATTCAAGGCTGTGCGGCGTAAAGAAAATACAGCCGGCCGACTCGGAAAACGGCATATTCCGCACCGATATTCCCATAACCTCAAAGGCTGCGGTCTGCAAGGTGTTTATGTTCTCGGACGAAAGCACGCTGAGTCCTCTCGGAGCCGTAATTACACTGAATGAGAGATAAAGCTCTTGAGCGGCGCCTATATGGGGCGGGAACGGGTTACTTTCTTCAAAGTGCAACTTTGTATCTCCGCTTTTCGGAATCGAAAAGACGGGCGCTCTAAAGAGTGTAAACAAAAGATTTTCGCGGCTCAAACGCCGCCGCGAAAGCGTGGCTACGTGGAGGATTTCACTCTAAAGAGCGTAAATGCCCTAAGTAAGATATTTTTCTCCTCCACAGCCTTTACCAAAGTGACCGCCTTGCTACTACGGTACGTCCATGTAGCTTACGGCAAAATCGCCGCGCGACAGGCGCGCGGATGGGGCTGGTATCTAATCAAAATTTGTTTATCTCAACTTTAACTTTTACGCCATGTCACGTTGCGGTCTGCGTAATTTTTTTGGGGTGTGAAAAAGTAATTTTTTCGCGTTATTATGAAGTCAACAGGACTTACCTCTCTGCCCAACTTGCCTACGGCAAGAAACTTGGTTCAAATGTTACTTTTGTGTTTGGCAAAAACTCTGTGCAAAGTTTTATACAATGCACAGAGTATATTTTTGTATGTTTTATCAGACTTGCACTTTTCCGCAAACCAGCCAAACATAAAACTAACATTCAGCCGTAGTCATCTCGCGACAGCGAGCCGATCGTAAAGGTAAGTCCTGTTGACTGTTTGAGTATATTAAAAGTAACACTTTTGCCGAAAATAGTTTTACTTCGTACAGAACCAATCATCGAGCAGTGCGGAGCATCTGCGAGCGAAAATTTAGAATTTCGGAGGCAATTGAAAGCTTTACCGACGATAGTTTGAAGTGTGGAGAGGGAGCCACGCTTTCGCGGCGGCGTCTGAGCCGCGAACGGTTTATCCTCGTAGGAGGACTTTTCGACCGCTTTTCTCCGTAGAAAAGCGTCAGTACAAAGTCGCACTTTGAAGAAATTTACCTGATTCCGCCCAAACCAAGCCAAGAACCTCTTTGGGGGCACCGCCCCTCTTTTTATAGTACCCTGCACCCCTGCTTTTCAAGCTCCTCAATGCTCTCCTCGCGCCATACAGACGCCTGAACCTCGCCTATGTGCATCTTTCTCAGATAGTACATACAAAGTCTTGACTGTCCGATACCTCCGCCGATAGTAAAGGGTAATTTGTCCTCAAGTACAGCCTTGTGGAACGGAAGTGCGCGCCTGTCGTCGCAGCCGGACAGAGTAAGCTGTCTGTCAAGAGACTCGCTGTCTACTCTTATACCCATGCTCGAGATCTCAAACGCTATGTCAAGCACCGGATAATAAAGCAGTATGTCGCAGTTGAGTTCCCAGTCGTCGTAGTCGGGGCTTCTGCCGTCGTGTCTGCTGCCGGAATTGAGCATTCCGCCTATCTTCATAAGACAAACCGCGCCGTTTGCTCTCGTATATTCGTTCTCGCGCTGTTTCGGAGTAAGCAAAGGATACATATCCTCAAGCTCCTGCGTCGTAATAAAGCTTATTTCATCAGGCAAAGGATTTGCCTCGAACGATTCCCTAAGTGCCGGGAAATTGTATGCCATGTGCTGTTCGGTGTTCTTGAGCACTCGGTATATCTTTTTCACCGTCTTTTTGAGCGTTTCAATGTTTCTGTCGGCTCTCAGAATAACCTTTTCCCAGTCCCACTGGTCAACGTACAGCGAATGAAGCGCGTCGGTCTCCTCGTCGCGGCGTATAGCGTTCATATCGGTGTAAAGTCCTTCTCCTACGGTAAAGCCGTATTTGCCGAGCGCATATCTTTTCCACTTTGCAAGCGACTGCACTATCTGAACGTTTCTGCCCGTCTCTTTGATGTCGAATTCAACCGGACGTTCAGTGCCGTTGAGCGCGTCGTTGAGACCGGATTCGGGCGTTACGAAAAGAGGCGCCGAAACTCTTGTAAGGTTGAGCGTTGCGGCAAGCTCGCGTTCAAAATAGTCCTTGCAGAATTTTATCGCTATCTGCGTGTCCTTTATGCCGAGAATTGATTTGTACATAATTTCTGCTCCTTATATTTTCAGTCTTTCTTTGTATAATGATAAGCTATGCGCGGCGTGTCGTCGGGAAGTCTTATTATTCCGCACCTGACAAAGCCGTTTTTCTCAAAAACTCTCTGCATAACCTTGTTGTCCGGGTGCGTATCTCCGCGAATATCATCGCACAGCGTCTTGCAAAAGCCGAGGCAGTATTCCGAAATGCCCTTTACTTCTCCGCTGCCGGCAAGTCTGTGAACCGTTCCGTACGGTCTGCGGTTGAACCACGGCTTTCCCACAAGCGCACGGTATTCCGGCTGCACGTCGGTCGTGAACATGAATACAGCCTGTATTTTGCCGTTTTCGTCGGTGCAGACATAACTTTTGCCGTTTTCTATATCGTCCGTCAGCAGTTCGCGGCTCGGATATCCTCCTGCCCACTGCGTCGGGTTTCCGGTCTTTTCCATAAATCTGCGCGCGTTTTCGTAAATGCGCATTATATCTTCAAGATCGATCATCTGCGTCTTTCGTATCTCCATAAATCACAACTCCGAAATATCACTGTGCTTTCAAAATCAGATTATACCACACGGGCGTGCGCGTGTCTACACAAATTTATAAATTTTCGGTTCAAAAAGCATTTTTCTTAACATTACATCGCATTTTTTACCATTGACACACGGTAAAAATTATAGTACAATATATTATGATTGGAAATTTATGTAAAAGTACGGATAAGGAGGGCGGCATGACTGATATAACGGCTCTTGCAGAGTTAAAAGACAAGCCTTACGGCAGCACGCTGTCGCTGCTTTCCTTTGCAGACTCGACAAACAATTACATACGCAGACTTTCCGACATTCTTCCGGACGGTCATACTGTAATTGCAAACGAGCAGTTTTCCGGCCGCGGACGTCAGGGTAAAAGTTTCTTTTCTCCTCCCGAGGACGGACTTTACATGAGTGTTCTTTTCAAAAATCCGCGCCTTGTAAACGACGGTCTGTTTACCGCAAAAATAAGTCTTGCCGTATGCTATGCAATCGACAGGATAACCGGCACCGACGGAAACGGCGGAGTAGGCATAAAGTGGGTAAACGACATCTACTTCGGTTCGGGCAAGCTCTGCGGAATACTCTGCGAACGGCTTACGGATAAAAACGGCGCGTCATACGTAATTGCAGGAATAGGAGTCAATTTATACACCGACCGTTCCTCGATGCCGAAAGACATACGCGGCGTTGCCTGCTCGCTTTTCGATATTACAAGAACGCGATATGACAAATATAAGCTTTGCGCGCTTATACTCGAAGAACTTCAAAAGGTCTTTGAACTGGACAACGGCAATGTTATCGAAAGATATAAGCAAAGAAGCGTGGTTCTCGGGCGCGAAATAACTGTAATAAGAGCCGGCGAAAGCGTAAGAGCCGCGGCTCTCGACATATGCGACGACGGTTCGCTTTTGGTAAGGTACGAGGACGGATTTACCGCAAAGCTCTGCGGCGGCGAAATAAGCATACGCGTAAACCGTCAGGGCAGAAAATAGCATTATTTTTACGAATTGTAAAATATTTTTCCGTACACGTTTTGTTGATTTAAACTATTGAATTGCGGCAAACAATATGCTATAATACATCAGGCGATTGTTAAAAAATTAATTATATATAAGTAAGAGGTGTAAAAAATGTTAAACAAGAAAACTGTTGAAGACATTGAAGTAAAAGGCAAAAAGGTGCTTGTACGCTGCGATTTCAACGTTCCGATAAAGGACGGCGTTATCACAAGCGACAAGAGAATCGTAAGCGCACTGCCCACGATCAAGTATCTGCTTGACAACGGAGCAAAGGTTATACTCTGCTCTCACATGGGCAAGCCTCATGCAATACTCACAGATGGATTCGGTCTTGACAAGAAAGAAAAGAAAAAGGTAGAGGAACTTCCCGAAAGCGAAAGAGCCGCAGCTACCGCAGAATTTATCGAAAAGGCTAAGAAGAACGATCCCATAAAGTTCACCCTTAAACCCGTTGCCGACAGACTCAACGAGCTTCTCGGCGGCAAGGTTGCATTCGCAAAGGACATCGTCGGCGACGACGCAAAGGCTAAGATCGCCGCTCTCAAGGACGGCGAGGCAGTTCTTCTCGAAAACGTACGTTTCGACGCAAGAGAAACAAAGAACGACGACAGCTTTTCCAAGGAGCTTGCATCTCTCTGCGACGCATATGTAAACGACGCATTCGGTTCCGCTCACAGAGCTCACTGCTCTACCGCAGGTGTTACCAAGTTCGTTAAGGACAGCGTTTGCGGCTACCTCATTCAGAAAGAAATCGAAGTTATGGGCGGAGCACTCTCCAATCCTACACACCCGTTCGTTGCAATTCTCGGCGGCGCTAAGGTTTCCGATAAGATCGGCGTTATAAACAACCTCATCGACAAGGTTGATACGCTTATCATCGGCGGCGGTATGGCTTATACCTTCATGCGCGCTCTCGGCAACAGCATAGGTACTTCTATCTGCGAAGAAGATAAGATCGACCTTGCTAAAGACCTTATGGCTAAGGCTCGTGAAAAGGGCGTTAACTTCCTCCTGCCCGTTGATAATATGATAGGCAGAGAGTATGATGAAAATACAACTTATATGAGAATTTACTCCGACGCTATTCCCGACGGCTGGATGGGACTTGATATAGGCCCGACAACGCAGGAACTGTTCTCCAAGACTATCGCCGGCAGCGGCACGGTTGTCTGGAACGGTCCTATGGGCGTTTCCGAATGGGAAAACTTCGCAGCAGGTACCAAGGCTGTTGCTAAGGCTGTTGCTGACAGCGGCGCAATCTCTATCATCGGCGGTGGCGACAGTGCTGAGGCTGTTGAAAGACTCGGATTTGCAGATAAGATCACTCATATCTCTACCGGCGGCGGCGCTTCTCTCGAATTCCTCGAAGGCAAGGAACTTCCCGGTATCGCAGCTCTTAACGACAAATAATACAAAAGAGGACGCGCTTTCTTGAAAGAAAGCTGTGCAAAGAACTTTCGCAGCCCTTAAATAAGAAAAAGGCTATGGAATACTCCCTGCCGCCAGCTTATACCGTCCGCAGTCAAACAGCAGGACTGCGGACTAAGATGTTAACAGGTGCGTGAGTAAACTATGGAAACTGTGTACTAACGGCAGCTTTGGTAAGTGAAATTGTTTTTCAAAAATCGAAACATATGACTTATTTTTGCTCAGCACCGGCGAAACATTAAACTAATGTTCAGCAAAGTCATCTCGCGTAAGCGAGCTGGTCGTAAAGATAAGTCCTGTTGACTGTGAAATAACAGAAAAAGTCAACACTTGCGCAGCAAAAACAAGGTTTACGCAGACCGCAGCGTGACATGGCATAAAAGTTAAAGCGTGTCAACAAAAACTTTTACTTAGAAACCAGCCCCATCCGCGCGCCTGTCGCGCGGCGATTTTGCGGCACAGTTTCAGGGATAATGCAAAATAAGAGTTTTTGAGCTTTCGGAGGCGTACTTGGTTTCGGCGGGCAAAATCCTCCACGTAGCCACGCTTTCGCGGCGGCGTTTGAGCCGCGAACGGTTTATCCTCGTAGGAGGACTTTTCGACCGCTTTTCTCCGTAGAAAAGCGTCAGTACAAGGCTGGGCTTTGAAGAGAATTTCCCGTTTCTACCCAAAACAAGCAACACACCGCCAAAAATCACCCCAAACAGGCAAAAACCATTCAAACATAATCGCAGTAAAGAAAAAAATATAGAAAAAAGAAGGTTGAATCCGGTGAGAAAGAAAATAATAGCAGGAAACTGGAAAATGAATAAGACTCCGACCGAAACCAAGGCGTTTCTTGAGGAGCTTAAACCCGTAGTAGCAGGAAAGACAGGCTGCGATGTAATCGTGTGCGTTCCTTTCGTTGACCTCCCTACCGCAGTTGACGCGTGCAAGGGTACAAATATCAAGGTCGGCGCACAGAACGTTCATTTCGCACCCAACGGAGCATATACCGGCGAAGTAAGCGCGGCAATGCTTGTCGATCTCGGCGTTGAATACGTTATAATCGGTCACAGCGAAAGAAGACAGTATTTCGCAGAAACCGACGAAACCGTAAATATGAGAACCAAGGCTGCACTTGAGGCAGGACTTAAAGTTATACTCTGCGTAGGCGAGCTTGAAAAGGAACGCGAACAGGGTATCACCGCAGAAATCCTCGGCAAGCAGACTAAGGTTGACCTTATGGGCGTTACAGCAGAACAGATGAAGAACGTAATCATCGCTTACGAACCCGTATGGGCTATCGGAACAGGTAAGGTTGCAACAACCGAACAGGCTGACGAGGCTTGCGGCGTTGTAAGAAGCGTTGTGGCTGAAATGTTCGGCAAGGACGTTGCAGATAAGACCGCAGTTCAGTACGGCGGCTCCATGAACGCAAAGAACTGCGCAGAACTTCTCAAGTGCGAGAACGTTGACGGCGGACTTATCGGCGGCGCATCTCTCAAGAGCGCAGATTTCGGTATAATCGTTGACGCTGCTCAGTAATCTGAGTTTATAAAGCATAATTTAAGGCTAAGTACGTGATTGTTTTCGTACTCAGCCTTTTCTTTTTGTATTTGTTTTTGCCGTCAGGAATCAATTTACGGCTGCTTTGCCTCGTCAAGCTCAAACCAGAAAGTGCTGCCTTCGTGCAGCGTGCTTTCAACTCCGAAACAAGCCGAATGTTTGGTCAGAATTTCCTTTACTATGGATAGACCTATGCCAGAACCCACGACGTTTCGCTTGTGGTTCTTGTCGCTCTTGTAGTATCTGTCCCAGATGTAAGGCAGCTCGTTTTCGGGTATGCCCTCTCCCGAATCCCTGACCTCGACGCGTATCTTGCCGTCCTTTACGGTCTGAATTACCTTTACGGTCTTGTCCTCGCCGGTATAATTTACGGCGTTGTCGATAAGATTAAGTATGACCTGCGACATCTTCACCGCGTCGCATACGCAATACGCTTTTCTGTCGTATTCAAGCAATACCTTGTAGCCGTTGTTGAGATAAAGCATCTTGTACCGCGCAACAAGCTTTTCAAGCATTTCGGTGAAATTCAGATTTTCCGGCTCAAGCTTTTCAATGCCGTTCTGGAGCTTTGTAAGGTCGAGAATGTTGTTTACAAACTCGGTAAGACGTCTTGCCTCGTCGATTATTACCTGAACGTTTTCGGGCGTATTTTCTCCCGGGAGGTCTCGCATTGCCTCGCTGTATCCTATAATCATGGTAAGCGGCGTTCTCATGTCGTGCGAGACGTTTGCCATAAGCTCTCGCCTTAACGTTTCAACCTTGCCCAGTTCGCTTGCCGTGTAGTTCAGGGTATCGTTTAACTGTTCGATTTCGGAATATCCCCTGCCGTCGAAATGCGTGTCGTATTTGCCGCTTGCAAGCTCTTTTGCAGAGCTGTTTATCTTTTCGATAGGCTTTGATATGAACTTTGCGACAAGGAACGAGGTTATCAGCGACAGCACCGTTACAAACACCGTAACCGCCATGTTCTGGTATCTCAGCGTTGACACGGTGGAATCGAGAGGCGTTACGCGCGTTTCCGCAACCACCATCTTTTCCGAACCGTCGGACATGGTCTTTATCTTTGCGTAAAGCAGATCGTTGTGAACGTCGTTGTTGAAAAACAGTGCGGGAGCATGGCTTCTTTTGTACTTTGACTTGCTTTCATCGCCCGTGTCGGTCTCAGCATCAGTATTATCTGTGCCGTCACCGCTGTCAGGTGCGTTTTCGGGACGTTCTCCGGGCTTTATAAACGCCATAAAGCTGCGGTCGTTCTTTCCGATATAGAACCGCGAACATTCTCCGCTGTTGTCAAGCGCCTCTGAATATATGCCGTACAGCTCGTATATGCCTATGCCGTACATGACGGGGCCGTAATCCTCGCCCGACTCGTACTCGCTGCTAAAGGCGTCGGTGTCTATTACGCGAAGGCTCATCTGTCCGTTTCCGGCAAGATACGACATAGCCGTCTGGAGATTGTCGGAGTCAAGATTGTCGCAGACGTAATTTGCCGCCTTTTTTAACTCGTTTTTCTTTACCGAATAGTAAAACGCACTGAAAAATACCGTCTGACACAGCCACAGCACGACAAGCATTGCCGCGGCAACTCCCATAAAGCAGCAGTATATTTTCCAGCGCACACGCATTGAACGGTGCGGTTTCTTTTCCGAAGATTTCGGAACGTCATGCCTGTTTTCAGTCTGCGTCAAAACGGTAGCCAACTCCTCTCAGGGTGACAATGTGATTGCTGCAGCTTCCGAGATTTTTGCGAAGCAGCTTTATGTGAGTGTCGAGCGTTCTGTCATCGCCGAAAAAGTCGTACCCCCATACGTTGCTTATCAGTTTTTCACGCGTAAGCGCTATGCCCTTGTTTTTTATGAGATAGAATAACAGGTCGTATTCTTTGGGCGTAAGGTCGGCGCGCTTTCCGTCAACGTAAACTATTCTGCCGGCAAAATCAACCTTTAAGTTTCCGCACTCAAATAAATCTCCCGACACGTTGTTTACACGCTTTAATATCGCGGCAACCCTCATCATAAGCTCTTTGGGCGAGAACGGCTTTACGACGTAATCGTCTATTCCGGTTTCAAAGCCGTGCAGCTTGTCGTATTCCTCTCCTCTTGCCGAAAGCATTATAACGGGTGTGTTCTTTGTCTTTTTAAGTTCTCTGCAAACGGTAAAGCCGTCTATGTCGGGCATCATTATGTCGAGTATTACAAGGTCGAAATCCTTGTTTTTGAAAAGCTCGACAGCCGTCATTCCGTCGGGAGCTTCCGTTACGTCATATCCATCAAAAACGGCGTATTTGCTTATAAGTCTGCGTATTTTTTCCTCGTCGTCAACAACAAGCAGCTTGTACATCTTCTGCCGCACTCCTTTTCGTGTTTTCTTACAATATTAATTTATACTCACAATGTGAAAATCCCGTGATTATACTGTAAACAAAGAAAACAACCGTTCCGCCCTTCAAAAACTGTTGATTTTTATAAGCGCGTATGTTATAATAAATTTATATATGTATATTATATACTGATAAGCGTATAATTTCAAGTTTACGGCAAGGGAGTTTGACAGATTTGGATAAGGAAAACACGGCACCCGAAAAATTGTTCGGCACTTCTATGTTCGGTTACAGCAAAAACGACGTCAACAAATACGTCGAGGTTCAGAACGTTATATATTCCAACATGAAAAGCGAGCTTGAGGGTGAAATACGCTCTCTTGAATCAAAGCTTTCGGACGCCGAGAAGACGTCTGAGCTTCTTGAAAAAGCAAAAGGAGAGATTACCGCTCTCGAAAACGAGAAAACATCTCTTGAAAACGCAATAAAGGCGCAGGGCGACGAACTCTCGGAAAAAGAGGGCGTTATTACGTCGCTGCAAACAAAAAACTCTGACCTTGAGTCCGAACTTTCCGAGAAAAGCAGACAATATACCGAGCTTTCCGAAAAGCTTGAAAGACAAACGTCGGTAATAAACGATAAAAGCACGTCCGAAACCGATCTTCGCGCAAGGCTGTCCGAAAAGGACGCGGAAAACCTTGAAAAGGACGCAAAGATTGCGGAACTCGAAAACAGGATCTCCGAGCTTTCGTCGGAGCTTGAAAACAGCATAAGCACCGAAGAAATATCCGAGGTTCTTTCCGAGGCGAGAAATCAGGCAAAACAGCTTCTCGACAGAGCGAGAACCGCTGCGGACAAAATTATTTCCGACGCACGTGAAAAGGCTCACTCCGACGCGCAGAAAACAGTCTCCGAAAGCCAGCAGCTTGTCAAGACAAACATAGAGCGCGTAAAATATCTCAACCGCCGCAAAAGCGAGCTGTCCGAAATATTCAAGGATCATAAAAACAAGGTAGACTCTTTCTTCAACTCAATTTCCGATTCGTTAAAGGACTCGGACAACAAATAATCAGTTACAGGGGGTAAACCGTAATGAAGATCAAAGACGGATTCATTTTAAGAAAAATCGCCGACACATATATGGTAATCGCCGTGGGAGACGCCGCAAAAGGTTTCGGCGGTATGATAAGCCTCAATGAGACGGGCGCTTTTCTCTGGGAAAAGCTTGAGGGCGGCTGTGACAATGAAAAAACTCTCGTAAAAGCCCTGACCGACGAATACGACGTCGATGAAGTTACGGCACTGCGCGATGTAAAAGCATTCATGAAAAAAATTTCCGACGCGGGATTTGCCGAATAATGATCCGCAATTTATTTGCGAAAAAACTTGATTTATACGCTCTGCATTTACTTGCAGGGCGTTTGTTTTTGCCGCGGATTTTAATTTAAACAAAAATTACCTCTTTATTTACCGCGTTTTCTGCGCAAACTTCTTTTGCGGATAAAAATCCGCGAACCTTTTTCAAGGAGGTACAGGAAATGCATTTTTCCAAAAATCCTTATCCGGACAAAAACGACGGAAAGTACAAGTATTCGTCTCACAAGGAACGCGTCCGTCTTAAAATTCTCGATGTCGGCGCTCCGGCGTTTCCCGATGACGAGGACTTTACAAACAACGGCAAAGTGCCTATCTACGAGGGCTATATTCCCACGGATCCTCTCGGAAGCTGGACAGGCAAACCCGAAAATCCCGACGAAGAACCCGTTCAGGACGCAGACGACCTTTAAGCAATATTCCCTTTCTTTTTATGCGGACGGCATATTGACAAAATCGAACATTTGTGCTATAATATAACCGTTCCGGAAATTTCCGGCAGCAAAAAGAAAAGCCGGGACAAAACACTTGCAAAACACTTGCAAAACACTTGCAAAACACTTGCAAAACACTTGCAAAACAGTGGTAAAAAATACGTCCGGTAAAGGATAAAAGGACGGTGCGCCTTTGCATAAGGCTGTAAACACGTATCTTTCGGCAGAAGATGCGGTTTGTTTTATGGCTTTGAATATGCAAAGGCGTTTTTTCGCGCAAAAAAATAAAGAAAGGAAGAAAATTATGATAAAAGTATCAGGCAGAAAACTGATCATGCCGCAGAACGAAAGGTATATCGGCTTTCTCAAGGACAACCTTGCCGAAAAACGCGAGTTCCTTATATCGGACAAAGCTCTTTCGGCGCTTGAATTCAGAATAGACGTAGAAAATCCGGCTTGTACCGTAACGCCTGAAAAGACGGTCGGGGAGGACGGGTATGCGCGCCTTACATGGGAAATAGGAAGCGGGGTGACCTCGGTTCACGGGAGAATAAGAGTGCAGTTAAGAGCGCTCGATCCCGACGGCGCAATGGTCTGGCACAGCGAAATATGCGACTTTTTTATCGGAAATTCGGTTGACGCACAGTCGCAGTATTCCGACGCGGATCTGTCTGGCTTTGAACAGATCGAAAAAAAGGTGCTGTCGTCAAAGCTTGCCGCGCAAAGTGCGGCAGATGAGGCAAAACAGTATGCAGACGAGGCGGCTCTCTCGGCGTCCGAGCTTTCTTCGTCGGTCACGGCTCTGAATTCTCACATTGAAAGCAAATCAAATCCGCACGGCGTTACAAAGGCACAGCTTGGACTGGGCAGCGTTGACAACACGTCGGACAAAAACAAACCCGTAAGCGACGCCGTTAAGGCAGAACTTGACAAAAAGGCAAACCATGCCGCCGTACAGACCGCAATAAACGTTCTCGGCGAAACAATGAACGCTCACAACGATTCAAAAAACAATCCTCACAGCGTAACCAAAGCGCAGATTGGTCTTTCAAACGCAGACAATACAGCTGACAAAGACAAACCCGTAAGCGACGCTGTAAAGTCTGAACTTGACAAAAAGGCAGACGCAGAAAATCTCACTTTGCATACCGAAAATATGTCAAATCCGCACGGCGTAACGGCAGAACAGGTCGGTGCTTACGGCTGTCAGGAGGTTGATAACAAACTGTCGGCACGTGCAAAACTGCTGCACGGTCACAGAACCGCAAGCAGCGGAATCAGGCAGGAAATAAATCTGACGGAACGCACCATTATAGCTGCAGACATTTCAGAATCGGGGCGGATCTCGGACAAGCAGCTTTACGGCGCAGGCACAACATTTATTTTCGACGTGTCAGGCACAATAAGCATAAAGGGTACAATGGATTCGCAGGGGCAACTCAAAAACGGAGAAACGACGGTTTTCAGACACTATCCGTCCGGAACATTTTCGCCGCTTGGATTTGAAGAAACCTTTACCGTACAGAAAGGCTCGCCGCTTACCTTGTATTTATCAGCAGGAAAGTGCGATTTTGATTATTTTTACGAAACTTCGCAAGCCGACGGTTTCATGACGTCTGCCGACAAAGCAAAGCTTGACGGACTTCCGAACGAC
>ERZ857745.1461-NODE-1461-length-29046-cov-9.153772_pt1 | contig 29046 bp, 26 predicted proteins | sample MGYA00519699_ERZ857745 | MGnify/ENA primary metagenome ERZ857745 (study PRJEB31778, sample SAMEA3449357) | human gut metagenome | biome: human gut; feature: human-associated habitat; material: faeces | place: United Kingdom | collected 2010/2012 ...
GAACGGACAATGCTAACCTTGTAAAAGACATTATGTTAAAGATGACAACCGATGATGACGTCATGAAAGACATTGTTTTAGATGATGATGATTTCGTAAACAACAACACCGTTATGAACGGACTGGCAGACGGATCAATTAAGGCAAAAGACGGAAAAGAATATAGCAGCAAGATCCTTGGAGGACAGAACCCACTGTCTATGTACTGCGCAGGTGTTGAGACACTGGATCTGAGCAACATTTCCGCATATGACCAGGGCTGCAACGAAGAGTTCCAGAAAGCAATGAAGAATTACTTTGAAGGAAAGGCAACCAAGGACGAAGCATTAGAGTTATTCTACAAAGGTGTTACCGAGAAATATCCAGAGCTTACTTACTAATTTTTGTTACACATAAGGTCTGAAGCCGGAGTCACCTCTCCCATATTATGGCTCCGGCGGGACGACCGCCAATACCGCGGAGGTAGAAATATGAATAAGAGTAAAGGAAAGGTCGTTCGTTACAACAAATGGGGCTACATTTTTCTGATCCCGTTTATTGTTGTATATGTCGTTTTTCAGCTGATACCATTGATCAGCACAATTTATAACAGTTTTTTCGAAAATTATATGTCCGGTCTCAACCAGGTTGGACCGACATTTGTAGGTTTAGATAATTACAGAGAGTTATTCAAAAGTGGAGACGTGTGGATTTATTTTAAAAATACAATGATCCTCTGGATTATGTGTTTTATTCCGCAGATCTTTTTTTCACTCCTGCTGGGCGCATGGTTTTCCGATGTACGCCTGCGATTGAAAGGATCACGTTTTTTTAAGACCGTGATCTACCTGCCAAATCTGATCATGGCATCTGCATTTTCCATGTTGTTTTTTACACTGTTTTCAGATGCAGGTCCGATTAACTCTCTTTTGATGCAGATTGGATTTATCTCAGAACCATATAAATTTTTATCCCATACCGGAAGTGCCAGAGGCCTGATTGCACTGATGAACTGCCTGATGTGGTTCGGAAATACAACCATTCTTCTGATGGCCGGAATGATGGGAATTGATACTTCTTTATTTGAAGCGGCAGAAGTGGATGGAGCAACTTCCACACAGGTATTCTACAAAATTACATTACCGCTGCTCCGGCCGATTTTAGTATATGTTGTGATCACATCACTGATCGGTGGATTACAGTTATTCGATGTACCACAGATTTTGACCAATGGTACCGGTGATCCAATGAGATCGACCATGACATTGATCATGTTCTTAAATAAACATCTGTACAGCAAGAACTACGGAATGGCTGGTGCAGTATCCGTAATCCTGTTCATCATCACCGCAATTTTAAGTCTTATTGTCTTTAAGGTAACTGGAAACGATAAGAGAAAAGCATGAGTAGAATAGAAAGGTGAGGTGTTATTATGAACGAAAATAAAAATCTGAAAAAAGGACTTGGAATCCATGCAAGAAGATTTATCGCTTATATAGTCCTGATTCTTGTTACATTTGCCTGCCTGTTCTGGTTCTATGTGCTGTTCATTAACGCGACCAGATCGAACGGTGAACTGCAGGCCGGATTTACACCACTGCCAAGCACACATCTGCTGGAAAACTGGAACAATCTGGTACACGGAACACTTCCGGTATGGCAGGGTATGATAAATAGTCTGATCGTATCGGTACTGTCAGCAGCGTTATGTACTTATTTTTCAACCATGACAGCTTATGCGATCCATGCATATGATTTTAAACTGAAAAAATACATCTATGCATTTATCTTAGCAGTTATGATGATCCCTACACAGGTAACTGCACTTGGATTTGTAAAATTAGTCGGTACATTAAAAATGGAAGATACATTTATCCCTTTGATCGTCCCAACGATCGCTGCACCGGTCACATTCTTTTACATGAAACAGTACATGGAAAGTACATTGCCGGTATCTCTGATCGAGGCAGCCAGAATTGATGGTTCCGGTGAGTTCCATACATTTAACAATATTGTACTTCCATTAATGAAACCTGCCATTGCAGTACAGGCAATCTTTACATTTGTAAGCAGCTGGAATAATTATTTTGTACCGGCTTTGATCTTACACAATGACAAGAAAAAGACACTGCCAATCTTAATCGCACAGCTTCGTGCAGCTGACTGGCTGAAGTTTGATATGGGTCAGGTTTATGTGATGATCGCATTTTCTATCTTCCCAGTTATTATCATTTATCTGATCTTATCCAGACACATCGTACAGGGTGTTGCCCTCGGCAGTGTAAAAGGATAAATTAGAATATAGCTACAAATGAAAAAACCTTCCCTGAGAACCGTCGTGATTCCCCATATCACGGCGGTTCTCCTTTGATGTAGCAGAAAAAGATTACAATATTAAAAAACATCAGAAAAATTATCTGAAATAATCAAACATAGGCTCTTTTTTTCCAGTTGCTAATGTGCTATAATAGGCACAGATTTTGGAAAAAAAGAAATGGTTGAGAAGTGAATCTGCACAATCCTTTCAGAACGGAGGAAGACATGACAGAAGGCGGTTTTTTAGTTTTCATGGGAATTTTATTACTTTTGGTTGTCATCGTTGTTGTGATAGCGGTTGTTTCATCTGTGGCAGGTGCGGCAGCAGCAATCGTTGATGATGAAGACAGCGAAGATGAATAGAACAGGGTGAGAACAGAATAGTGGGGCGGTACTTTTGTGCCAGTCCCCTTTTTGCAGGTCTTATGGATACTGCGAAATGTCCCGAGATCGAATCATAAGAAAGGAGACAGAGATTATAATGCAGTTACTTACATTTTTGTTAAATGGAGTGAAGTTTGGTATTCCTGTCAATGATGTGGAATCCATTGAAACAAGAATGAATGTGGTGAATATTCCAAATTCACTGCCACAGGTTCATGGGATCATGAATCTGCACGGAGAAGTTATTGCAGTGTACAGTCTGGCAGAACAGTTTCATTATCCGGAACAGGAAATCAACAATATCATCGTTGCATCCATGAATGGTACAAAGATTGGGCTTGAGGTTGGAAACGTGGATGAGATTATTGATGTCCCGGATGAGAAGGTTATTTCCATGCCAGTCATTATGAAAGCAGTAGAAAATTGTTTTGATGAGGTTGCTTCCTATGCAAAAGAACTGATCGTTCTGATTGAGGTATCAAAGCTGATGCCGGAAGCAGAGCAGCAGGCAATACAGAAATTGGTAGAACAACAGTCATAAACAAAAAAGAGTAAAGCCTCTGTTATTATATATTGGAAAGATACAGTCTCGTGGGATGGAGTACCGATAGGTACTCCATTTTTGCGTAAATAGGAAATTTTGTTCCATTTCTAAAATAATTCTAAATTCTGTCCGATTTTCCTTGCATTTTGATGAGAGAGGAGTAAACTGATTTTTGCCGACCGACCGGTCGGTTTTGGCTTGCGGGAATGCAATAGCCAATCAGACATATAATTTTTCAGGAGGAACGAGAATGATCCCAAAGTATAGTGTAAAACGTCCGTACACAGTGTTAGTGGCTGTTGTACTGGTGATCGTTTTAGGAGTTGTTTCGCTGACGAGGATGACAACAGATCTGCTGCCGGCAATGAATCTGCCGTATGTGATCGTTGTCACAACAGATGTGGGGGCAAGTCCGGAGGAAGTGGAAAAGGATGTGACATCGCCAATCGAAGCGGCAATGGCAACGACTTCCAATATTAATAACGTAAGTTCCATGTCCTATGATAACTATTCTATGGTTATTTTGGAGTATGAGCAGAGCACGAACATGGATTCTGCTATGATTGAGATTCAGCAGCAGCTGGATCAGTTGACCGGACAGTTCCCGGATTCAGCGGGCTCACCGGTCATTATGCAGATCGATCCTGATATGATGCCGGTCATGATCGCATCTGCGGATGTGGATGGTATGGATCAGGCAGAGGTATCTAATTATGTGGACAATGAATTATTACCACTGCTTGAGAGTATCGAGGGTGTGGCATCTGTGACGGCAACAGGAGTGCTTGATACGGATCTTCAGGTCACTATGAACCAGGAGAAAATAGATGCTTTAAACGAACAGATTCTGAGCAAAATAGATGCCCAGTTTACAGATGCACAGGCAGAGTTAGACAAGGCATCTTCCCAGATCGACAGTGGGAAAAAGAAGCTTTCCGATAGTGAAAAAGAGATGGGAAGCCAGCTTGGAGCAGGTGAAAATGAGATCATTAATAATAAAATCCAACTGTTTAACACCGAAGCAGATCTGACCACACAATTATCAGATCTTCAGAAATCACAGTCGTCCATGGATGGTGCAATCAAGTCGTTACAGTCAGCTTATGATGGAGCAACGCAGTTACAGAGCGCGATTGACGGTTTACAGAAAGCAAAAGACGGTGTCAGCCAGGCGAAGAGTGGGGCAAAGCAGTTATATCAGGCGCACGATGGTGTAATGGCAATTTTAACAGCAAAAAATCCAATGACAGGTGCAGACATGACAGTGGAGGAAGCGCTTGCAGCAGCGGTTCAATATGGTCAGATGACACAGGAACAGGCGAATCAGTTGGAAACAGTGATTTCAACTTTACAGGCAGATCCTAAAATGTTAGAAGCATATAAAAATGCGGCCAGCGAATCCGATTTCATCGCATACATGGAATCCACAGCCATTGCCCAGATCAATGCACAGGCAGGGACTTCCTATACAAGTGAGAGTGACATTGCCAGCCAGATCGTGACATTACAGTCCAAACTGGATGATATCAATGTGATGCTGATGAGTCAGGCATCCTCTTTTGCAGATGCAGGTGTGACGCTGACTTCTTACAAAGACATTCCGGCTGCAATCTCAAAATTGAGTGAGAGCAAGACACAGATTGCGGCGGGAATCGCGACAATCGAGTCCGCCCAGACACAGGTGGCAGACGGTAAAACATCTTTAGATGACGCATTAGTGACTTTAAATGAATCCCAGATATCCGGTATCATGGAGATGAGCAAGGGATATGCGGATCTTGCTGTTGCAGCAAATAAGATCGAAGAGGGACAGAGCCAGTTAGATGATGCAAAAGAGCAGGCAAAAGATTCAGCGGATCTGAACACGATCCTTACAATGGATACCTTAAAAAATCTTCTGACAGCACAGAACTTCTCCATGCCGGCAGGTTATGTGACAGAGGGGAACGAGCAGTATCTGGTGCGAGTCGGAGATGAGGTGACATCCAAAGCAGATCTTGAAAATCTCGTTCTGATGGATCTTGGTATGGATGGTATCGAACCGGTCAGACTGTCAGATGTGGCAGATATCGAATACATTGACAATTCCGGAGATTCCTATTCCAAAGTGAATGGAAATCCGGCGGTAATGCTTTCGATTGAAAAGCAGACCGGCTATTCCACCGGAGATGTGACAGACCGGTTATTGGATAAATTTGACAGTTTGGAAAAAGAAAATACAGCGTTACATTTGAGCGTTCTCATGAATCAGGGTATTTACATTGACATGATCGTGAAATCAGTCGTAGAAAACATGATCGTGGGAGCCATCCTTGCAATTATTGTATTGTTATTATTCTTAAAAGATATGAAACCTACACTTGTAATAGCATGTTCCATTCCGCTCAGTGTTGTTTTTGCAGTGGTACTGATGTACTTTACGAATATTACGTTAAACATTATTTCACTGTCGGGTCTGGCGCTCGGAATTGGTATGTTGGTGGATAACTCCATTGTCGTGATCGAGAACATCTATCGATTGCGGGGAGAGGGGTATTCCATCCGGAAAGCAGCCGTGGAAGGCGCTTCACAGGTGACAGGAGCAATCATAGCTTCCACACTTACAACCATCTGTGTATTTGCACCGATTATTTTTACAGAGGGTATCACAAGACAGTTATTTGTTGATATTGCGCTGACAATTGCATTTACGCTTGCAGCCAGCCTGCTCGTGGCATTGACTTTCGTGCCGATGATGGCAGCAGGATTATTAAAAAATACAAAAGAGATCAGGCATAATTTCTTTGACAAAGTAAAAGAGGTTTATGGAAAAATTTTAGCTGTATGCCTGCGTTTCAAGCCGGTCGTATTTATTGCGGTGATCGTATTGCTTGGAACAAGTGTTGTGGCAGCATTCTCCAGAGGATATTCTTTCATGGATATGAATATGGAGACGAACCAGATCAGTGCGACGATTTCAGCAAAAGAGGATGAGACGCTTACTTTTGATGAACTGACAGAAATGGCAGACGAAGTCGTGGAAAAAGCATTGACGATTGATGGTATTGAGACCATTGGTGCCATGGCAGGTGGAAGTGCTCTTTCCATGATGGGAAGCAGTTCTACAGACAGTATTTCCATGTATATGATTCTGGATGAAGAATCTGAAGTGAGCAGTGCAGATGTAATCGAACAGTTGGATGAACTGACAAAAGACATGGACTGCGAAGTTACAACAGACACCTCCGCTTCTGATATGACATCACTTATGGGAAGTGGACTGACGATCAATGTAAAAGGAAATAATCTTGACAAACTGCAGGAACTTGCAGGCGAAGTTGCAAAAGTCGTAGAGAACACCGAGGGAACTGTGGATGTGGATGATGGACTTGCCAATACGACACCGTCTTTCACCATTTCTGTAGACAAGGAAAAAGCTGCGAAATACGGCATGACCGTTGCACAGGTATTCCAGCTTGTTTACGGTGAGATGGCATCCTCAACATCTGCAACGACAATCTCTACCGATGTAAATGATTATCAGGTTTATGTACAGAGCGAGGAGCAGTCCGATGTTACATTGGATGATATCAAAAAACTGACCTTTACCTATACAGACAGAGAAGGAAACGAGACAGAAACAGCACTTTCTGATATTGCACAGTTTGAGGAAGGTTACACCTTAGGAACGATCAACCGTGATGCGCAGACCAGATATATCAGTGTGACCGCAGGAGTGGATGATGACCATAATGTCAGTCTGTTAAGTAATGAGATCCAGAAAGAGTTAGATAAGATCGATCTGCCGGAAGGATACTCCATTGAGATGGCAGGTGAGGACGAGATGATCGCAGATGCGATGAATCAGTTGTATCTGATGCTTCTTTTGGCAGTTATCTTCATTTACCTTGTCATGGTAGCACAGTTCCAGTCACTGTTGTCGCCATTTATCATTATGTTTACAATCCCGCTGGCATTTACAGGCGGTCTGTTCGCACTTTACTTTACCGGCAACGAAGTCAGCGTTGTGGCAATGATCGGATTTGTCATGCTTGCCGGAATTATCGTAAATAACGGTATCGTTATGGTAGACTTTATCAACCAGCTCCGCCGTGGCGGAATGGAGAAAAAAGACGCCATTATCGAATCCGGAAAAACGAGACTCCGTCCGATCCTTATGACCGCACTCACCACGATCCTGTCCATGTCCACGATGGCAGTCGGACTTGGAGAAGGTTCAGAAATGATGCAGCCAATGGCGATCGTAACGGTTGGCGGTTTGTTATATGGTACACTGTTAACTCTGATCGTTGTTCCATGTATTTATGATGCATTCAACCGCAATAAGAGCATGGTCGAGGAGGACTTATAATGGATGAGCAGAAACTGATCCACGATCCATCACAGAAAGTACTTGCCATGTATCAGGCAGTCATTGAGTTCATTAATGAAGGCTGTGATATCAACACTTTAAAAGTAGCTGATATCACAGGCCGGGCAGGCATTGGAAAAGGAACAGCATACGAATATTTTTCTTCAAAGGAAGAGATAATCTCTTCTGCAATTTTATATTATGTGAAAGTGTGCTTTGAAAAACTGCAGGTAATTTCTACAGATAACAGAACGTTTCAACAGAAAATTAACGAGGTCATGGATTTTATTGATGAGCATGTAAAAGAAAAGCAGGGTGTCTTTTTCCTGATAAAAATGGTATTGGAATCATACGAGATACCAAAGAATCTGAAAGATGAGTATGAGCGTATGAAACACCAGTGCTGTGATAAGGAGAAAAACGAGATTATCGACTGCATTGTGGAGGAGGGTGTCCGCGAAGGTCTGATCCGGGAGAAGAATGTTTTCCTGCGAAGAGCCGCGGTCGAAACCCAGCTTTCGGTCTATTTTATGTACCGCATCGCAGCAGAGAAAAAAATGGAGCTTGACCTGGAGGCAGATTCTTTGAGAGAATATATCTATCAGAATCTGTTGAAATTATTAGGATAGAAAGAAGGAATGAATATGTTAACATTTTTATTTATCGTGCTAATGCTGGGCGTTTTTGGAAAACTGCTTGTTTTTGCAATCAAGGCAACATGGAGCATTACCAAGATTATTGTTAATATTGTATTTTTGCCATTAGTCATTATTGGATTATTTGTGAGTGGTCTGGCATATGCAGCGCTGATCGTACTTGCAATTGTAGGAATTGTTTCACTGATCAAAGATCACATGTAAAAACTGATCAAAGATTACGTGTAAAAAATCAGTTGACAAATGCCACTTTAGCTTTTATGATGAAAAAAGATATAAAAAGGTGATGAGAAAGAGGAGTACACACAGACACCTGAAAGAGAATGACATTCACCGGCTGAGAGATGTCACCAGAACATGTTGTGTGGAAGGTAGCTTTTGAACCGTCGCGCCGAACCTGTCTGTTACAGAGAAGAAGCAGAGCCCGTGATATAATCATGCGGAGCAGAATTTCCGTATATCATTAGAAGCAGCAGAAGTAAGCGAGAACGATTTGTCCCCGTTACCGGACAGTGATTTCTTTTTCAATGGACAGTGGAATTGAAAAATCGAATCAGCAGAGATATGTTGTTTTTACAACATAACAAAGGTGGTACCGCGTTGACACGCCCTTTGCATCCGTAAGGATGTGAAGGGCTTTTTTGCACGCTTGCTCTCGAGTGTGCACATCGGGAGAAAAGATGAATTAATTAGTTAGGCAATTTCGAAACTCGTAGAAAATATGAATTGAGTTGTGGAAATGTAACGAAAGCTTGAGAAGACACTGGGGAGCCGCCGGTTCTTGCTTGGCAGTCATAGCGCTAGCTGTGGCTGGCATGCTAGCACCGTTGCGAGCGACACGTAGCGGAAGCGTGTCTTCGAAAATTTTGTTACGGTTTCACAACGTTCGTAATGTAAATTCGAGTTTCGCAATGCCGAAGCAAAAAGAAAGGAAAAGACAAATGAAGGAATTAGCAAAGACCTATGACCCAAAGGGCATTGAAGAACGTCTCTATAAAAAATGGGAAGACAACGGTTACTTCCATGCAGAAGTAGATCGCAGCAAGAAACCATTCACCATTGTGATGCCTCCACCAAACATTACAGGACAGCTTCACATGGGACACGCATTAGACAATACCATGCAGGATATTCTGATCCGTTACAAGAGAATGCAGGGATACAATGCATTATGGCAGCCTGGAACAGACCACGCTTCCATTGCAACCGAAGTAAAAGTAATCCAGTCCTTAAAAGAAAAAGGAATCGACAAGGCAGATCTTGGAAGAGAAGGTTTCTTAGAGAAATGCTGGGAGTGGAGAGAGGAATACGGTAACCGTATCATCAACCAGTTAAAGAAACTCGGATCTTCTGCTGACTGGCAGAGAGAACGTTTTACCATGGATAAAGGATGTTCTGATGCCGTACAGGAAGTTTTTATTAAATTATATGAAAAAGGATATATCTACAAGGGTTCCCGTATCGTAAACTGGTGTCCGGTTTGTAAGACATCCATTTCCGATGCAGAGGTAGAGCATGAGGAGCAGGACGGATTCTTCTGGCATATCAACTACCCGGTAGTTGGCGAGGAAGGAAGATTCGTTGAGATTGCGACGACAAGACCGGAGACTTTATTCGGAGATACCGCTGTTGCTGTAAACCCGGATGATGAGAGATACAAAGACATCGTTGGAAAAATGTTAAAACTTCCGATGACAGACCGTGAGATTCCGGTGATCGCTGATCCATATGTAGACAAAGAGTTTGGAACAGGATGTGTGAAGATCACACCAGCCCATGACCCGAACGACTTTGAGGTTGGAAAACGCCACAACCTGGAAGAGATCGTTGTCATCAATGACGATGCAACCATGAACAAGTTAGCAGGAAAATATGAGGGAATGGACCGCTACGAGTGCAGAAAAGCATTAGTAAAAGATTTAGAGGAAGCAGGACTTTTAGTAAAAGTTGTTCCACATTCCCACAACGTAGGTACACATGACCGCTGCGGCACAACCGTTGAACCAATGATCAAACAGCAGTGGTTCGTGAAAATGGACGAGATGATCAAACCGGCAGTTGAAGGCGTAAAAAATGGTGATATCCAGTTACTTCCAAAACGTATGGAGAAGACATACTTCAACTGGACAGACAATATCCGTGACTGGTGTATTTCCAGACAGTTATGGTGGGGACACAGAATCCCGGCATATTACTGTGATGACTGCGGTGAAGTAGTGGTAGCAAGAGAAATGCCTGAGAAATGCCCGAAATGTGGATGCACACATCTTCATCAGGATGAGGATACACTGGATACCTGGTTCAGTTCTGCATTATGGCCATTCTCCACACTTGGCTGGCCGGAGAAAACACCGGAACTGGAATATTTCTATCCGACAGATGTACTTGTTACAGGATATGACATTATCTTCTTCTGGGTTATCCGTATGGTATTCTCTGCTCTGGAGCAGACTGATCAGGTTCCGTTCCATCATGTACTGATCCATGGTCTGGTACGTGACTCCCAGGGACGTAAGATGAGTAAGTCTCTTGGAAACGGTATCGATCCTCTGGAAGTTATTGATAAATACGGCGCAGATGCTCTTCGTCTTACTCTGATGACAGGTAATGCACCTGGAAATGATATGCGTTTCTACTGGGAAAAGGTAGAAGCAAGCCGTAACTTCGCAAACAAGATCTGGAATGCTTCCCGTTTCATCATGATGAACCTGGAAGGCAAGACAGTGACAGAGCCGGAGAACTTAAATGATCTCTGTGCAGAGGATAAATGGATTCTGTCTCACTTAAATACAGTGATCCGCGAAGCTACAGAGAACATGGAAAAATATGAACTTGGTATTGCAGTACAGAAGGTTTATGACTTCCTGTGGGATGAACTCTGCGACTGGTATATTGAGATGGCTAAAGTTCGTCTGTGGAAGGCAGAGGAAGATCCGAAGGCAGCAAATGATGCACTCTGGACATTAAGAACAGCGCTGACAGAAGGCCTGAAGCTTCTTCATCCGTATATGCCGTTTATCACAGAGGAAATCTACTGCACACTTCTTCCTGAAGAAGAGTCTATTATGATCTCCGAATGGCCTGTATACAGAGAAGAGAGAAACTTCCCGGATGCTGAGAAAGCAATCGAGGGATTCAAAGAGGTTGTAAGAGGTATCCGTAATACCAGAACAGAGATGAATGTTCCGAATAACCGCAAGACAAGCCTGCATATTGTGGCAAAGGATGCTGAAACAGCAGCAATGTATGAGAACAGCAAGAAATCCTTTGTAAATCTTGCATTTGCAAAAGAGATTCTGGTACAGACAGACAAGAACGGAATCAGTGAAGATGCAGTTTCAGTAGTTGTTTCCAATGCGGTTGTATATATGCCGTTGGAAGACCTGATCGACAAAGATAAAGAGATTGAACGTCTTACAAAAGAAACAGAACGTCTCACAAAAGAGATCGCAAGATGTGAAGGTATGCTGAATAATCCGAACTTCGTAAACAAGGCACCTGCTGCCAAGGTGGATGCTGAGAAAGACAAACTTGCGAAATATAAAGAAATGATGGATAAGGTTAAAGGACAGTTAGAGCAGCTTAAGAAATAAGGGAGTGTTTAGATGAAATTGTATAAGATTTGTAACAAAATCTCCCTTTTACTCCATGTACTTGCCAGCGCAGCGGGATATTTTGTTATGGAGGCAATCTGCCGTCACTCGTTTATAGAAGCCTGGAATTATATGACACAGAGACCTCTGGTTTTTGCATATAATGCGGCATTCATTTTTACCTCGTCACTAATTGTTTATCTGTTTCACAGGAGAGTATTCTGGAGAGTACTGGTTACGTTGTTCTGGCTGATACTGGCCATTATTAACGGTGTTCTCCTGCTCAACCGTGTTACACCATTTACAGGACCGGATCTGCATCTGATCACAGATGCAATGAAGATTGCCAACAAATATCTGCCTGTTGCAGGCGTTGTGGCAGTCTGCATCCTGTTTGGGATTCTTGTTATTTTACTGCTGATGCTGCTTATTAAAGGACCGAAGTATCAGAAAAAGATTAAATATCGCTACAATATTCCTCTGATCTTGCTGGCTGTTGCTCTTTTTGCAGGAAGTACACAACTGGCACTGGAGAAGAGGGTGCTTTCCAATTACTTTGGAAATATTGCTTTTGCATATGAGGATTATGGATATCCTTACTGTCTGGCAACTACGATTTTTAATACGGGAATCAGCTGTCCGAGAGATTATTCTGAGAAAGAAATCAAAAGAATTGAGAAGACGGAAAAGAATCTCCCGGAAACGCAGGAAGAAAAGCGTCCGAATATTCTGTTTTTGCAGTTGGAATCATTCTTTGATCCTACGCTGGTTAATTACCTGAATATTTCAGAAGATCCGATTCCGACATTCCGTAAGCTGATGAAGGAATATTCTTCAGGATATTATAAGGTTCCCTCTGTCGGTGCAGGTACTGCCAATACAGAGTTTGAATCCATTACAGGAATGAGTATGCATTATTTTGGACCTGGGGAATATCCTTATAAGAGTATTCTTAGAGAGACTACATGTGAGAGTGCACCTTATGTACTGAAGAATCTGGGTTATACCACCCATGCAGTTCATAATAATGAGGCAAACTTCTATGGAAGAAGATCTATTTTCCCGAATCTCGGATTTGATACGTTTACTTCCGAAGAGTACATGGCAAGAGAGAACGAGAAGAATCCAAATGGCTGGGTAAAGGATGAGGTTCTGACAGATGAGATTCTGAAGTGTCTGGACTCCACTGAGGGGCCGGATTATGTATATACTATTTCTGTACAGGGACATGGTGCGTATCCGGATGAGCAGATTCTGGAAGATCCTGAGATCACAGTTTCCGGTGCACCGACTGAGGAAGAGAACAATAAATGGGAATATTACGTAAATGAGATCCATGAGATGGATAATTTTGTCAAAGAGCTGACAGACAAGCTTGCAGATTATCCTGAGGATGTGGTTCTTGTTATGTACGGTGACCACCTTCCGACTATGGGACTGACTGTGGAGGACCTGAAGAACAAGTATCTGTTCCAGACAGAGTATGTGATGTGGGATAACTTCGGACTTAAGAAAAAGAATGAAAATCTTGCAGCATACCAGATGGCGGCAGAGGTTATGGATCGTGTGGGAATCCATGAGGGAACTGTTTTCCGCTATCATCAGGCAAGAAGAAATACCAGAAATTATCAGGTGGATCTGGAAACCCTGCAGTATGACCTCCTTTATGGAAAGAGATATTCCTACGGGGAAAGCGGCGAAAGTCCTTATCTGCGTACCAGAATGCGTATGGGAATCTATGATGTGACTCTGGATTCCATTCAATGTATCTCTGAGGCAGATCATACATATTACATTAAGGGAACGGAATTTACGCCGTCCAGTGAAATCAAGCTGAACGGAGAATGGTATGATACGGTCTATATCAATCCGACTACGTTGATGATCACAGGTACGGAGCTGAATGATTTCGACAGGCTTGCGGTGATCCAGCGAAGCAACAGTTCGACGCGAAAACCGCTGAGCAAGAGCTATGACCGGTCCTGCTATGCACTTTATTCAAATAATAAATGGAAATTAACAGAAAGTGCCGGTACGAATGAAAATTAATCCATAATTTTGTCGGATAAAATATTACGATTGGTACTGGACATCTTCCACCACTATTATATAATGTTAGAGTAACTAAATACATTATAGATAAGTGGTGGAATTTTTTTATGAATTACGAAGAAGCAGTTGCTTATATTGATGAAACTCCGAAATTTACAAAGAAGAACAGTCTGGATCACACAAAGGAATGTCTGAGAAGACTTGGTAATCCTCAGGATAAGTTTAAGGTGATCCATGTGGCAGGAACTAATGGAAAGGGAAGTACATGTGCGTTTCTGACCTCTGTTCTGAGAGAGGCGGGATATTCCTGCGGATTATTTACTTCTCCTCATCTGGTGGAGATCAATGAACGCTTCCAGATCAATGAGGTGAATATTGATAATGATACTTTCCTAAAGGCCTTTGAGAAAGTAAAGGTACTTGCGGATGAACTGGTTGCAGAAGGCAGCTATCATCCGACTTATTTTGAGATGCTTTTTCTGATGGGGATGGTGATCTTTGCAGAGGCAGGTGTTGATTATGTGACTCTGGAAACAGGACTGGGCGGAAGAATGGATGCGACTACTGCTGTGGAGAATCCTGTTGCCTGTGTGATCACATCGATCAGTCTGGATCATATGCAGTATCTGGGAGATACAGTTGCCAAAATCGCAGGAGAAAAGGCCGGGATCATTGTGCCGGGGGTACCGGTAATCTATGACGGAAACGACCCGGATGCAGCAGAAGTGATCCGTGCCAGAGCAGAAGAACTGGGAAGCCCTGCTTATGAAGTGAAGAGATCAGATACAGAAGTGCTCAGAAATACTTCGGCGGGAATTGATTTTGCATTTCGGAATGAGTATTATAAGGATATGGTTTTCTCCATTCCGTTTATTGCAAAGTATCAGGTGATGAACAGTGCACTTGCATTAAAGACGATTGAGGTTCTGCAGAATGTGATTTCTGTATCTATGGATCAGATCCATGTGGGAATTGCCGGAACACGCTGGCAGGGAAGAATGGAAACAGTGCTTCCGGGTGTGATCGTGGACGGTGCTCACAATGAGGACGGGGTAGAGAAATTTGTAGAGACAGCAGAACATTTTCAGAAAGAATGTCCGCTGACTTTGCTTTTTTCAGCAGTAGATGACAAAGATTATACAGATATGATACATACGATCTGCAGCAGGATCACGTTCCGTCAAGTGGTAGTAACCTCTGTTGGCGGATATCGCCAGGTTCCTGCTGAGAGATTTGCAAAGCTTTTTACAGAAGCAGGTGCTTCTTCTGTGGAAGTAGTGGAGGATGTTGAGAAAGCCTTTGGTAGAGCACTGGAAGTAAAGGGGGATGACGGAATGCTCTTCTGCGTGGGTTCCCTGTATCTTGTCGGTGAGATTAAAGATGTGATCAGGAGAAATAAGAAATGATAGATTATGAAGAGGAACTGAAGAAATTTGAACCTTGTCTGGATGTGGCAGATGCGGAGGGTGCGATTTATGAGAGAGAACTGACGGATATCCTGGATATTCTTCAGGAAGTTCTCCGCGAAGCCAAGAGTGGCAGACGGGTAAAATAAGGAGATACACATGAATTGTATGAATTGTGGCGCATTTCTGGTGGACAAAGATCTGGATTACTGCCCGAAATGTGGATGTAATGTGCTGATCCAGAAAAAGGTAGATTACCTTTCCAGACAGTATTACAACCGGGGGCTTGAGAAAGCCAGTGTCCGCGATCTTTCAGGGGCGATTGACTGTCTGAAGCAGAGTCTTATTTATAATAAGCATAACATTCAGGCGAGAAATCTTCTTGGACTGGTATATTTTGAGACAGGGGAGGTGGTTGCCGCACTCAGTGAATGGGTGATCAGTAAGAATCTTCAGCCATCCAGAAATCTGGCATCAGAATATATTAACAAGCTGCAGGCGAACTCCAATAAGCTTGAGGCGATCAATGAAACGATCAGAAAGTATAATGATGCCTTAAACCTGTGCAGGGAAGGTCATGAGGATATGGCTGCGATCAGGCTGAAGAAGATTCTCATACAGAATCCAAAACTGATCAAAGGTTACCATCTTCTGGCACTTGTGCAGATGAAAGAGGGGGAATATAACAAGGCAAGAAAGACGTTAAGGAAAGCCGCGCGGATTGATAAAACAAATACAACAACCCTTCGTTTTTTGAGAGAGATTGACGAACAGACAGGAGTATCCACACGTCTGGAACGTCAGAATAAAAGAAACAGGAAAGCTGTGGACAGCAGTGAGAATGATATGGCAATCCAGATTCCTCAGTATAAAGAAAAAGGAAGGATTCCGCTGTTTTTTACACTGGTTGCCGGATTTTGTGCAGGATTGCTGGCGTTTTATCTTCTGGCTGTTCCTGCCATACGTCAGGGAATCTACAGGGAAGCGAATCAGCAGATTGTGAAATACAGTGATGCAGTGTCCAGCCAGGGAGCTGAGCTGACCAAGGCACAGAGCCAGGCTCAGGAATCAGGGGACACAGTTGAGGCTGCTTCCAAACAGATAGAGGAAGAGAAGAAAAAGAACAGCAGTTATGAAGCTCTGATCGAAGCATATGCAGCATTACAGCAGCAGAATGCAGATGAGGCTGCATTGAAGATACAGAATGTTTATGCGGATCTGCTGCCTGCGGATCTGAAGGGAATTTACAATACGATCTGTAACACTACAGGGACAACCGGGATCGAAGGAACTACAGATGCGACAGCAGCAGACGGCACGGACAGTGGTGACAGCGCAGATGGAGATGCTTCTTCGGATTCATCGGACGATGGAAGTTATGACGATGGTTCCTATGACAGTGGGGAATATGATGATGGTTCTTACGATAATTCTGATGGTGATTCGGCGGATGATGGAAGTTACGACACCGGTGATTATGACGATTCCGGATACTGATACCGGGTTTTCATTTTGATGTGGCAGAAGACATGAAGTATTATAAGAAGATGTAAAGATACAAAAGAGATGCATGGAAGTCATGTGTCTCTTTTTTTACCGAATCAAGTAGGAGGCTGCGAAAAGCAATAAACAGTTATTTGATGTAGAGCTACACTGCAAAGTGGATTGCGAACATTCGCCTGACAAAAAGTGAGGAGGGATATGATGGAGAACAGATTTGAAATACAGGGAAATTCCCTGATCATTCATTTACCGAAAGAGGTAGATCATATGGTGACAGACGAGATACGCAGAGATTCAGATGATATTATACGGAAAAAATATATACGAACGATCACATTTGATTTTTCAGGAACAGCGTTTATGGACAGTTCAGGGATAGGGCTGATCATGGGGAGATACCGGATGATGGGGATGCGCGGTGACTGTATACAGGCTACAGGAGTAAATTCCTATATTGAAAAGCTGCTGCATCTGTCAGGGGTATATAAATTTGTCGAAATCTGTGGGGAAGTCTAAAGAGAGGGGGAAGAAAACTATTATGGAAAATACCAATGAAATGAAAATTATTTTTGACAGCAGACCTGAGAATGAGGGGCTGGCAAGAGTTGCGGCGGCAGCTTTCTGCACACAGCTGAATCCTACTCTGGAGGAAGTGGCAGATCTGAAAACTGCTGTGTCAGAGGCTGTGACAAACTGTATTATTCATGCTTATGAAGGCCAGGTGCAGAAGATAGAGATTTTCTGCAGAAGGGAAGGGCAGAAATTATGGGTTGATGTGATCGATAAGGGAGTGGGGATCAGAGACGTTGCAAAAGCTATGGAGCCTCTTTTTACAACAAAGCCGGAGAAGGATCGTTCCGGGATGGGATTTACATTTATGGAAGCGTTTATGGATGAGGTAACAGTAGAATCACAGGTGGGATATGGAACAGTTGTCCATATGAAAAAGACGATCGGGAGGTAGGAATGGACCATACTCTTGCTCTGATCATGAAGTCACAACAGGGGGATAAAGAAGCAAGAGATACTGTATTTAAAGAAAACGCAGGACTTGTGTACAGCATGGCGAAAAGATTTGCCGGGCGCAGTGTGGAAATGGAAGATATCGTGCAGATAGGAAGCATTGGGCTGCTGAAAGCCATAGATCGTTTTGATATTTCGTACGATGTGAAGTTTTCAACTTATGCTGTTCCCATGATCATAGGTGAAATCAGACGCTATCTGAGGGATGACGGGATGCTTAAGGTGAGCAGAAACCTGAAAGAGAACTGTGCCAGAATTTATTCTGCGAGAGAAGCACTGGAAAAAGAACTGGGACGTGAACCGATACTGGAGGAAGTTGCGAAAGCGACAGAACTTTCAGTAGATGAAGTGGTGATGTCGATGGAATCAGGAGCTGAAGTGGAATCTTTGCACAAAATTATCTATCAGGGAGATGGAAATGATATTTCGCTTATGGACAGGCTCCAGGAAAAAGAAAATGGACAGGATGCAGCACTGAACAGGATTTTTCTGGATGAAATCCTGAAAAAACTGGATGCAAGAGAACGTCAGCTGATCGGTATGAGATATTTTAAGGATATGACGCAGACGGAGATTGCGGCAGAGATGGGAATTTCCCAGGTTCAAGTGTCCAGGATGGAAAAGCGGATTCTGAAGGAACTTAAAAAGCAGGTATAAGCAGATGGGAGTAATTAACTCACCGCTTGTAGAAGGTGGAGTATTCTCTGAAGAGGTAAATAAAAAAGAGGTTACTGTGAACGGAGTGAACAGTAACAAAAAGAGTGTGCGGATTACTATAATATTGCACACTCTTTTTGCTATAATATCTTTATTGTTATATATCGTAAGTTATACAGTTCTCTGTGATCTGAAGATCACATTTTTGTATTTCAGAAGGGCTGTCTGAAGAATCAGTCCTACTACACCACAGGAAACTACTTCTCCGATACCTACGGTAAGCATCATAAGCGGAATCGGAAGATTTACTCCGTATCCGAAGTGAAGTACGAATGGCACGATGACTGCATTGGAAACAATCGGCGGGATCGGCGCAAGAAAACGGTTGCAGCTGCGGAGTCTGTAAGTAAATACTGCTCCGATCAGTGTTGCGATGCTTCCGAAAATAATGTCTACAGGAATGGCACCGCCAAAGAGATTGGCAATGATACATCCCACAAATAACCCCGGAATCGCAGCCGGTGTAAAGAATGGCAGGATGGTCAGTGCTTCCGAAAAGCGAATCTGAATTTCGCCATAGCTGAGTGGTGCGAATAAAAGAGTCAGAACCACATAAATAGCTCCGATCACTGCTGCTTCTGCCAGAAACTGAGTACCTTTGTTTTTCATATTTGATTATCTCCTTTAGTATTTGTTTTACGAGTGGAAGGTTTCGAACACTCGGCTATCGAAGTATATCACTTTTCGGAAGTACGGTCAATGTCTTTGATAAGAGTTTTATTAACATTTTCCTCGTACAGACGCATCTGTATCTGCATAGGTGTTGGATCATCTGTTATTTTCATATGACCGAAATGATTGAAGAAGAAAAGTACCCCAAGTCCGATTCCTATGGAATAAGTGATCTCAAGAACAGTAAAATGACCGGAAGTCTGTCCTGTGACCTGGGTATAGATCTGCGAGAAGAGACCACCGACATCTACATCGTTATTAAATGTCATGATAGAGAAACCTGCACCGAAAAAGGCGGCAAGACCGACGAAAATAATCTTGCACCACTGCCAGACAAGTCCGGAACCGGGTTTGTTTTTAAAAGTGATGATAAAGTCGGCTTCTCCAATATTACTGATTTCAAGGTCGGGTTCTTTTTTTTTGATTTCGGAGATCAGATCCATGACAGACATTACATAACGTCCTGGTTTATCCGGATCAAGATTTATAACCGGCATCACCCGGAGTCGGTTCAGGATTTTACTGTTGCTGCAGGAAAGTTTTGCAATGTCCTGAAGATAAATGTGTGGATGGTTTATCTGGATATTCTGATCTAACTGTAAATAGAGAGTATCACTCATGGTATGTTATCCTTTCATTTTGGGCTTGAAGATCAGGCTTGCAAGATAAGAGAAGATCAAAGCTGCGGAGACTCCCACCGCGCAGGCGGTAAAGCCTCCCATAAAGAGTCCGATCAGTCCGTTTTTGTCAATGGATTCTTTCATTCCTTTCCACAGGATATTGCCAAAACCAAGCAGAGGAACAGAAGCGCCTGCTCCGGCAAATTCTGCAAATGGCTGATAGATTCCGACAGCGCTTAAAACAGAGCCTGTACATACCAGAAGTACCATGATCCGTCCGGGCATAAGCTTTGTCCTGTCCAGAAGAATCTGTACCAGGGCACAGATCAGTCCGCCTGTCCAGAATGCATTAAAATAGTCCATGTATTTTTCCTCCTGAAAAAATTTCTGTATCTACATCATATCCGGAACCCTGTACTGTTCTATTACAACAGCGTGTGCGATACCGGGAATTGGATCCCCCTCGTTGAAGCTTACCTTTGACAGAAGGGCACCTGTGGGAACAAAGAGAATCCTTTTCCATTTTTTCTGTATAATACCCGGAAGAATATAGCCTGCCAGAACAGAGGCGGCACATCCACATCCACTGCCGCCGGAATGTGTATCCTGAGTCTGAGGATCATAGATCAGCATACCGCAGTCCTGATGGACAGATGAGATATCAAATCCTTTTTCTGTGAGAAGGTCGAACAGGATTGTCTGTCCTACCATGCCCAGGTCACCGGTGAAGATGGCATCATAATCGGATGGTTTTCGGTGAAAATCCTGAAGATTTCGGGCTATGGTGTCGCAGGCAGCAGGAGCCATGCAAGCTCCCATATTGAGGGAATCCCTGAACCCAAAGTCAATCAGTCTTCCGGTGGTGATTCCTGTTATAACTGCACAGATATTGCGGTTACGGAGTGTGTTTAGTGTTTTGTTGTCCGGGCGTGGTGGCGGTTCATATCCAAGTATACAGGCTCCGGCACCGGTGACTGTCCAGGTAGCAGATAAGGGCCTTTGATTTCCATATCCCAGGGGAAAACGAAATTCTTTTTCTGCGCTGGCAAAGTGGCTGGAAGTTGCGCAGAGGATATATTTTCCGTACCCGCCGTCGATACACATTGAACCAAGGGAAAGAGATTCTCCCATAGTGGAGCATGCTCCGAAAAGACCGTAAAAAGGAATTTTCAGATCAGCGGTTCCGAAAGAAGAGGCTGATGTCTGAGCCAGCAGGTCGCCTGCAAAAAGAAGCTGTATATCGGAACAGGTGAGGCCGTTTTTTTTGATTGCCAGCAGAGCGGCCTGTTTTTGCAGAGTGCTTTCTGCAGCTTCCCAGGTATCTGTTCCAAACATGGGATCTTCACATATGGTATCAAAGTATGCGCCCAATGGCCCTTCCCCTTCTTTCCGGCTGACAACAGAAGCACAGCTCTGAACAAAGACAGGATTTTGAAATGAAATGCTGGATGTACCGCAGGTCATTTGTCTGTTCATAGGAAACCTCCTTGTATAATTGTATGATTCTTATGCAAAAACACCTCTCAGGATATGGATGCTGAATAGTTACGGGATCATTGTAAAAAGATAATAAATCACACCGAGAATCCATGAACTCAGGATTCCATAAAGAATTACGGGTCCTGCGATCGTAAATATTTTGCATCCGATGCCGAATACCTGTCCTTCTGCCTTATATTCGATCGCAGAGGAAGCTACGGAATTGGCAAAACCGGTGATCGGGACAAGGCTTCCGGCACCGCCGAATCTGCCGATTTTGGAATAAAGATTACATCCTGTGAGGATCACACTGAAAAGGATCAGGATAAGGGAACACCAGGAGCCGGCGGTATCTTTGTCCAGCCCAAGGTTATCTGCGTAATTTAAGATGACCTGTCCAACAACACAGATGACTCCGCCTGTGAAAAATGCTTTGCACATATTCAGTGGCAGGCTGTGGACAGGAGTGACTGCTTTTACGTATTCTTCATATTGTTTCTGTTTTTTCTGACTGAGATTATTGTCTGACATAATATAAAACCTTTCTGATTGAAAATCCGGAATTTTGGCACACCAGGTTACTGAGAACGGAGTAAAGAGTAATCGATTGCTGCTTTTTTGGCACTGATGTTAAAGATTAGCTGGAAATTATGGCAGCCATCCGTTATAATAGTAAATCAGTGCCCCGACAGTTTTGCCGGCGGCTATGCACAGGATTGTAAAAGAAAGACCTCTCTGGAATCTGCTTCTTCTGGCAAAGATAGGGAAAATATCTGCCATCTCTGCCAGGGCCATGATCCATCCACCAAGGAAAATCCCTGAAAAGAGCCCGTACAGAATCAGAAACGGGGTGCCGAACCGGATATTCCAGTGAAAAAGAAAGAACAGGTTTCCAAGTTCTGTTCCCCAGAATGTGATGTCTTCGTACAGCAATATATGATCTGCTGTGTGGGTAATTCCTGCATATCTGGGAATAATAGAAAGGCCGATCATAAGACCGGTTAGTCCTCCGGCAATAATAAAACCGGAACATAGTCCTGTAAATCCGAGAAAAATCTGCTCTAACATAAGTGCCTCCGATCCTGCCGACAACAAAAGAAGTTTCCAGGTAACTGTCCGGCAGTCTGTTATTGTGAAGCACCGGACAGATATATCTGTGATATGTATTATGGCAGAAATATAAAAATATATACACTGTCATTCATTTGTTACTGAGAACAGAGAGAACAGTAACCCTGGTAATATATCCGACAGCAAAAGAGTGTATGAATAACTGTACTTTTGGAGAGAGAGATAGTATAATGTTACTGTTCACACACCGCTATCCCGCGAGGTATTTTGGCATGAATGTGCCAAAATCCTGAGACATACAAGCCAAAATTCTATTGCCGCAGGCAATCTGGAATGAATTTTGGCTAAGTTACTGAGAACGGAGTGAACAGTAACAGTATAATGACTGTATTATCTGACACTCTAGTACATCGTTTTCGAAATAACTATACCACTCACTTGTCTGCGAATCCGATTGCACAGGTCTAAAAGCCTCAGCGTAGCCCGCTACGCCTGCGTTTTTATACCAGCACACTCGAATCCGCATCCTACGCGATTGGTATAGTTATTTACGAAACGATGTACTAGGAACTGATCGGAAAATTCGACAGAATGAAAACGTCAAAAGAAACATAATAAATTATAATAAATATAGAAAGATTGAGGAATGAAATCTGTGAATCAGAATATAATAGAGAAATTTAATGATCTGCTGGGAGAAGAGAAAGTGAAAGTGGATGAACCCATGAAACGTCATACCACATTTCGGATTGGCGGTCCGGCAGATTACTTTTTGCTTCCGTCTTCTGAGGAAGAACTGAGCGGGATTCTGAAGATATGCAAAAATGAAGAACTGCCATATTTCATTCTTGGAAATGGAAGTAATCTTCTGGTAAGCGATGAAGGATACAGGGGTGTCATTATTCAGCTTTACAGAAATTATGGTGATATTACAGTAAAAGGAAATGAAATCCATGCAACAGCAGGAGCTCTGCTGTCACAGATCGCGGTGGCAGCCAAAAATGCGTCGCTGACAGGATTTGAGTTCGCCGGAGGAATTCCCGGCACATTAGGCGGTGCAGTTGTCATGAATGCAGGTGCCTATGGCGGTGAAATGAAAGATGTGCTGAAAGAAGTAACTGTTATGACAGCTGCAGGAGAAATTCTCGTACTTCCGGCAGAGAAGCTGGAAATGGGATATCGCACAAGTCTTGTGAAAACAAAAGGATATCTGGTGTTGAGCGCAGTGATCGTTCTTGAACAGGGGAATCAGGAAGCCATAAAAGCAAGAATGAAAGAACTGACAGAACAGAGAGTAAGCAAACAGCCTCTTGAATTTCCAAGTGCGGGAAGCACATTCAAACGTCCTGAAGGGTATTTTGCCGGAAAGCTGATCATGGATGCAGGGCTGAGAGGATACCAGACAGGCGGTGCACAGGTTTCCGAGAAGCACTGTGGGTTTGTGATCAATAAAGATAATGCAACTGCAGCAGATGTGTGCAGACTGCTCAGAGATGTACAGGATAAAGTAAAAGAACAGTTTGGTGTAACTCTTGAACCGGAAGTGAAATTTCTTGGAAAATTTTGATCTGACTGAATCGAAAAAGTACTGTGAACAGAGTGCAAAGACCAATGAGCAACAGATGAGATTAAGAAGTGACGGGAGATAGAAAATGCGTTTTGTAATAGTTACAGGAGTATCGGGAGCAGGAAAAACATCTGCATTGAAAATGCTGGAGGATGCGAAGTATTTTTGTGTAGACAATCTGCCGATCCCTTTACTGGAGAAATTTGCATCACTGATGCCTGAGATACATGGAGAAGATGTGCAGAATGTTGCACTGGGAATCGATGCAAGAAGCGGGCGTTCTCTGGATGAGCTGGAGATTGTACTGGACAGAATGAAAAAGGCAGGGTATGATTTTGAAATCCTGTTTCTGGATGCGCAGGACAGTGTTCTGGTCAAACGTTATAAAGAAACCCGCAGAAGTCATCCTCTTGCAATGGGGGGAAGAGTGGATGATGGAATCCGGATGGAAAGAGAGAAGATGCGTTTTCTGAAAGAGCGTGCGGATTATATCATTGATACCAGCAATCTTCTGACAAGAGAACTGAAACAGGAGATCGACAGGATATTTGTAGATAATCAGGATTTCTGCAATATGATGATTTCTGTACTGTCATTTGGATTTAAATATGGAATACCGGCAGATGCGGATCTCGTGTTTGACGTGCGTTTCCTGCCGAATCCATACTATGTGGACGAACTCAGACCGCTGACAGGGCTGGATGACAGGGTTTTTAATTATGTAATGGATTGTGATATAGCCAGGACATTTGCGGATAAACTGGAAGATATGATCAATTTCCTTATTCCGAATTATGTGAAAGAGGGAAAGACAAATCTGGTGATCGCAATTGGATGTACAGGCGGCAAGCATCGTTCCGTCACGCTGGCAAGAGAACTTTATTCCAGATTGTCTGGAAATACAAAATACGGATTCAGGCTGGAACACAGAGATGCACAGAAAGACCGACTGGTCAGAAAACAGGAAGGATGATAAAGGAGAGATGTCTTTTTCAGGGATGGTGAAGGAAGAACTTTCCAGACAGATTGGATTGGCCAGACATTGCAAAATGGCAGAACTGGCTGCGATTTTATGTTCCTGTGGGAAAATGGAATGTTTTTCAGGGGACAGTAAACTGAAAATCCAGACGGAAAATGAAGCAGTTGCAAGAAAGTGCTTTACATTATTGCAAAAAACATTTAATATAGAAACAAAGATATTTGTACGTGAGAACAGTCACTTGAAACGGGTGAAGGTATATACAATAGAAATAACTGATCCCGAAGAGATCCAGGTAATTTTTCAGGCACTGCGGCTTGTCACGAACAGTATCGACCAGGGTACGCTTGTATTGTCGGATATGCTGGTGGTACAGCAGAATTGCTGCAAACGGGCGTTTATCAGGGGAGCTTTTTTAGCATCCGGTTCAATCAGTGATCCTGAGAAGGGGTATCATTTTGAGATTGTATGTTCTGATGCAAAAAGAGCAGAGCAGCTACAGACGATCATCCGCAGTTTTTCGGTAGATGCCAAAATCGTACAGCGTAAGAAATCACATGTGGTCTATGTGAAAGAAGGTGCGCAGATTGTTGACATGCTTGCTGTTATGGAAGCTAATGTGGCATTGATGGACCTGGAGAACATCCGCATACTGAAGGAAATGAGAAATTCAGTAAACAGAAAAGTAAACTGTGAAACTGCGAATATTAATAAAACCGTAAATGCAGCCGTCAAGCAGATGGAGGATATTAAGCTGGTCCGGCAGAAAATAGGATTTGAGCAGCTTAATGAAGGACTTGCACAGGTTGCTGAACTTCGGATGCAGTATCCGGAAGCTACACTAAAAGAATTAGGAATGATGTTAAGCCCGCAGGTGGGCAAATCGGGAGTCAATCACAGACTGAGAAAGCTGAGTGCAATGGCTGACGAACTGCGGGAGAAACAAGGAGGAGAATTATTATGATCAAAAAACCAATCACCATCAATTTATCCACAGGTCTGGAAGCGCGTCCGGTGGCACAGTTGGTACAGGTGGCTAGTCAGTTCAACAGTGAGATTTATGTAGAGATTGGAAAGAAGCGCGTGAATGCAAAGAGCATTATGGGTATGATGACGCTTGGGCTTGATGCAGGGGAAGAAATTACTTTATCTGCAAATGGTGAGGATGAGGAAGCTGCTATGGCAGGTATTGAGCAGTACTTAAGTAATCAGTGATCAAATAGTATTCAGGATAGAACACATCCGGAAGGGAAGACCGCTTTTCGGATGTGTTTTGTCGTGTATACGACAGCAATGTTACTGTGAACAAAGTGAACAGTAACACAGCAATCAATTTCATTGCCATAACAATAACATTAGATTGACCATAAAGATAAAACAGGGTATAATGAGCGAAAAGAGTAGAAATGAGGAGCGTAACAAATGTCAAAATTTCTGAAATTTATTGTACATTTTATAGTGATATGCACCATTGTCTGTGTTGTCGGGCTGGCAGTTCCGCCGTTTTTGGGAATTACGACAGAGATTATGGATGATTCCGGCAAAGAAACGAATCTGCCCATGGGATCGGTTACTTATGCAATTCCGGTAAAGATCAAAGAGGCAGCGGTTGGTGATTCTATTCTGTATCAGACTGATTCTAAAGCATACCGTTATATGATTACGGAAATGGATAAAAAGAATCATATTTTTAAGGTGATAGATTCCAGTGACAAAGATGCAGAACCTGTTGCCGTTGAGGTGAAGGATTACATACCGAAGGTTGTGATCACAGTAGGATATGCAGGATATCTCCTTCTTGCAACAGAAAGCATAGAGGGACTTATTATTCTCGGACTTGCCGTCCTTTTCCTGGTAATTCTGTATATAGTTGCGGAACTTCTGAAAAAAGAACCGCAGGATGATTATGATGAAACAGATACAGAACCCGGATATGTTAAGAGCAAGAAGGAACTTAAGAGAGAAGAGAAGGCAAGAGAGAAGCGTTATAAAGAAGAGGAACGCCAGATTAAGAAAGAGGAAAGGGCACGCAGGAAAGGAAAGGCTCCGGAACGAAAGAAAATTAAAACAGGCGGTTTTGTGGATGAAATCTATGAAGATGAGTTGGAACCTGTGAAGCCTGCGCAGCCGGAAACAATTCAGACTGCGACAAGCGAAGCCCATGAACTTCTCAGAAAAGAGATTGCAGCAGCTACGGCGGATGTACCGGTAAAGCAGGAAGAATCTGTACAGACGAAACCGGATGCAGGTGATATACATATGGAGCCTGTTTCCGGAAAGACAGAAGTGATCGTGCCTCAGGTAAAAGAGCAGCTGAAACAGATGATGAATGCTTCGGACAGAAAACCGGTAGAAGCAGAGGAAACAGAAGGAAACGCACAGGAAGAAATCAGGCGTATGGTAATTCCGACATGGTCGGCAGCACAGATTGCCGAGACAGCCAGAAGTCAGGGCGATGCGCCGGATATTGTGAGAGACGATGTTACAAAGGTTACATTATTTGATTATTCCGATATCATTGCGGATGAGAAACCGGTCTATCCGCAGAAACAGACTGCTGAAGAATAAAATAAGAGATTGAAAAAATATGACGATGAAAAGAACGTGTTTCTTCCTATATATAATATAGAAGGAACACGTTCTTTTTACTGCAGACAATCCGATCTCCATCATATCGTGAAGTCCTGCGTCAGCAGACCTGCAGATATCGGCCTTGTCGTTCACTATTCCGTAATGTTTCTATATAATAAAGCCATTAGTGTTTCGACAAGTTGATTCTTTTTTGTTTCGACATACAAGCCCAAATTCAATAAAAAATTGTACGGAATCAAGTACAAAAAAATATCAAAAAAAGTGAAAAAAACACTTGCATTTTTCTGAGAGGTCGTGTATACTCTCAATTGTTGTGACATTGATAGCAATGAAGCGCGAGGTTGCTGCCACAGAGATGGCAGGTTTTCCGTGGAGCGAATGTCAAGTTTGAAAACTGACGACAAGTCACTGTACAAGTTCAGAAGACCATCCAGGGATGGCGTGTGTGGTAAAAAATCGAAAGACACACACGGAGATGTGTACAGTCGCCGCTTGTCGTACTGCTTGAAAAGTACGAATAGGAGGAGACTTTTTTTATGGCAAATCAGGTAATGAGAATCACATTAAAGGCTTATGATCATCAGTTAGTAGATGCATCAGCAGCAAAAATCATCGAGACTGTTAAAAAGAACGGAGCAATGGTAAGCGGACCGGTTCCACTTCCAACTAAGAAAGAGGTTGTTACAATCTTAAGAGCCGTTCATAAATACAAAGATTCCAGAGAACAGTTCGAACAGAGAACTCATAAGAGACTGATCGATATCCTTACACCAACACAGAAGACAGTAGATGCTCTGTCAAGACTGGAAATGCCAGCAGGTGTTAACATCGATATCAAGATGAAGACTAAATAATTAGTCATCAACCCCAATTTGATAATGCTCTAAGCATTAAGCTATTTACTATATGATTGCCGGTAATCGGTAATCCGCTATAAGGAGGAAGAAAGAATGAAGAAAGCTATTTTAGCTACTAAAGTCGGAATGACTCAGATCTTCAATGAAGACGGCCAGTTAATTCCGGTAACAGTTTTACAGGCTGGTCCTTGTGTCGTAACTCAGGTTAAGACAGAAGAGAACGATGGATACGAAGCAGTTCAGGTTGGATTCGGAGACATCAGAGAAAGCCTTGTTAACAAACCGGAAAAAGGACACTTTGACAAAGCTGGCGTTGCAGTAAAGAGATTCGTTAAAGAGTTCAGATTTGATAACGCTGCTGAATATACAGTAGGACAGGAAATTAAAGCTGATATCTTTGCAGACGGCGATCACATTGATGCAACAGCTGTTTCCAAAGGTAAAGGTTTCCAGGGTGCGATCAAGAGACATGGTCAGTCAAGAGGACCTATGGCTCACGGTTCCAAATATCACCGTCATGCAGGTTCCAATGGTGCTTGTTCTGATCCGAGCAAGGTATTCAAAGGAAAACACATGCCAGGTCATATGGGAAATGTTCAGGTTACTGTACAGAACCTTGAGATCGTACGCGTAGATACAGAAAATAACTTACTGTTAGTTAAAGGTGCTGTTCCAGGACCTAAGA
>ERZ857745.1466-NODE-1466-length-29026-cov-8.685789_pt1 | contig 29026 bp, 46 predicted proteins | sample MGYA00519699_ERZ857745 | MGnify/ENA primary metagenome ERZ857745 (study PRJEB31778, sample SAMEA3449357) | human gut metagenome | biome: human gut; feature: human-associated habitat; material: faeces | place: United Kingdom | collected 2010/2012 ...
TAAAAGTTCCGTTTTCATCCATTAATAAATCTTCTATTATTGCAGAAAAAGCTACAAGATCTTGCATACTTTTCAAAACGTCACTAAATACATTTTGAATTAGTTCATTCCCCAGATTGATATTAGATTTATTGGCTTTAGAGGTTAATGGCAGTACGGTTATTTCTCCAGAATTAGGAGAGTCTTTTTTATTTAGTACTACAGCGAAATGATTTCCACTCAGTTCATTCCCTATAGATGTGCCAAAGTTTACCATAACAATGGTTCCACGTTTGTATTTAATGAATCTGTTTTTTCTACTAGGATTATTTTCTCTTTTGAAAGCTGCTGCTTGGAAATGTTGCCAACTATCTAAATTATTGAATTTAGGATTTTTACAATCCTTAATGATATTTTTAAAAGTATCGTTACTAGCATCCAAAGATTTACATTTATTACTTATTTCTTGTTCAGTCATCATACCCCTCCTCCTTTTATTTTTCTATATTCAAAATCTAGATATAATTACTTATTATCCTTTTTAACTCTTTCATATTCCATTTGTGTGACTGTATCCACTGTGTGCTGGCCTTTGTCGTCCAAAACACGATATATGTCCAAGAGATTTTTTTCGTTTGGTGAGAGATTCTGCGTGAATGTCTCTTTAATCATTGGAACATCATATCCAATTAACCAAGCTTCATCAACATGTAATGCTTTAGCGATTAGATAAATTCGGTCTTGTTTTGGTTTAGCATAGCCACTCATATATTGAGATATGGATGATTTTGGAATACCTGTTTTATCGCTAAGCTCTTTCGCATTCATTCCATTGTATTTTAATGCTTCAATAATTCTATCTTTAATTTCTGACATATTAATATACCTCACGATTTAATTATATTGAACAAGATTAAGTAAATCAACAATAAAGTTCAATAAAATTAAACAAATGTGTTGACAAAAGAGTTTAATAAAGTTAAACTTTAATTGTCAAATGAAGGAGGTGTAAGGAATGAAGTTTGATTTTAATGCTTTAAAAGCTAAAATGATCGAGAAATATGGGAGTCAAAACCAATTTGCAGAAGCGTTTGGAACATCTGAAAATACAATGTCTCGCAAGATGCAAAGCAAAACGCCATTTTCACGAGATGATATCGTTAAAATATGCGATATGCTAAATATCCCGAAAGACAAAGTAGGGTATTATTTTTTTACAGAAAAAGTTTAAAAAAGTTAAACTTACTTTTAATAGTACTACCAATAACTACCACAGAAAGGATAAAAAGTATGGCTACCACAAAAACTAAAACAAAAGAAAAAGAACTTGAATTGTCTCCATTTGCAAATAATGGACATGCCACAGAGTATACAAGAATGATGCATCGTTATGCTGATCTAGATAAAAGAGAGAAGGCAGTGCGTAGAAAGCAATGTTTCGCAAACTGGATGTTGTTTGTGAGTGTTGTATTAGTAATCGGATGTGTGATTGGTACTGCATTTGTTTGTAGAACCATCCAGTCTATTGGAATCTAGAAAGGAGATTGTTATGAGAGGTATTAAAGTTGTATCTCGTCAGGAATATGACGAAGAAATTGAAGGTAAGATCCAAAAGTTAACAAAGTATGCATACATCACGCAAAAAGATTTGTCAGAAATCATTGGCTGTAGCAGTGCGACTGTGAAGACTGAGTTGAACAAGTTGGGCGTTGAATCCAATTGCTTTGGATGGCCAACAATCAAGGTAATTAATGTTCTTGGCTTGCAGCCTTATTTGGACAACCTGATCAAGCTGCGTAAATCATGCAGAGCATAAAAAAGACCACTTCAAAGGAAAGTGGCCAATCAAAAAATAACAACTAAATTATAAATTATTTTCTCGGGTTCTGCAACCTGGGTATCACCACAAATTGACGTGATCCGCACTCGCTTTCTACATAATTGTATTTTTTGCTCTAGCACGTCAAAAAAAGTTAATGGATTGTTTCTGTAACTTATCTTCCTTTTTAACAAGACTTACGCGGATTGTGGTATCTAGGTTGCAGGATTCGAGATAGAACTAGCAAGGAGAAAAAAATATGAGCACCAGAGAGGAAACATATTATTTAGTCAGTAAAGACTATTCAACAATAATTAAAACTCTAAGCTCTAATGAATTGGCTAATTTATTGAATGTTAAAAGGGAGAGCTTAAGCTATAAACTTGTGAAAATCAAGGACTTTAATGGCTATCCAATAGCTCAGGAGTAATGCCTATGGAACAGGGATATATAAAATTGTTCCGCCAAATTGTGGATTGGGAATGGTATGACGATATCCCAACGTGTAGATTGTTTATTCACTTACTTTTGAAAGTGAATCATGCTGATCGCAATTGGTAGGGAAAGAGAATAGAAAGAGGTTCGTGTATAACGAGTTTTGCTAGTTTAAACGCTGAAACAAAACTGAGCGTTGAGCAAATAAAAAGAGCTCTAAAAAATCTACAAAAAACAGGTGAGATTAAAAAAATCTCAACAAACCAAAACACGCTCATAATCGTTACAAAATACGATGATTATCAGTGTTTTGCCAATGTCGACAACAAGCAAACAACAAACGAACAACAAGAGGACAACATGCAGAAAACAAACGAGCAACAAACGAACAACAAACGGACAACAACAAACAATAATGTAAAGAATATAAAGAATGATAAGAATAATAATAATTTATATTGTTCTTCTGACGAAGAACTAGAAATGAATCAAATTATTAGAACCATTGTTGAAATCCTGAACATTGAAACGGAGAAAGAATTTTCTCCTGATGCTAAATTAACTAGAAAGTTGATTCAGGATAAATTGAACGCTGGATATAGCTTGGCGGATTTCAAATGCGTTATTGAAAAGAAATGTGATGCATGGAAGTCTGATCCAGTCATGAAATCTTATTTGAAGCCAAGCATTTTGTTTGGAAATAAGTTTGATGAATATCTGAATGAGTGAGGTGTCGTGAATGAATATTGTTAAAGCAATTAAATTAGCTAAAAAAAGAAAAATGGGATTCGTAAGGAAAGGCAGCTATGAACATAGAATCGGTTGTTATCTTTATCCAACAAACATAACAATTTACAAAATTGCTTTGTACTTACCTGGAAGGGATGAGTATATAAGATTTTGGAATCCAATGACAGACGATCTCATGGCTAAGGATTGGATTCTGGTTAAACCTAAAAAGGTATTTAGTAAAGCATATAGTTCTGATGAGTTAAAAGAAATGGGACTATGTGAAATCGTATCAGGAAAGGAAAAATAAAATGAAATTCAATATAGAAACAAAGACATTGCTAAATGCAGTGAACAATGTGTCGAAGGTAATTGATAAAGTGTCTCCATTGCCTGCATTAGCAAACCTAAAGATTTGTGTAGAAGACAAGTCAATTGTGATTACTGGATCCAATGGAACTGCTTCAATGCAGCAGACATTGGAAATGGAAACAGGTGTTGAAGAAAGTGGCCAGTGTTTAGTGGATGCTAAATATTTTAGTGAGATCATCCGAAAAGTGTCTGGCCAAACAGTAGAAGTGGATTGCACGGATAATTTAATGCATATCAAGTGTGGTAAAGCCAAATTTAAGCTTACTTGCACAGACGTATCTGAGTATCCAGGGATTGATTTAGAGACACCTGAAAATAGACTGAACTGTCCAACGGAAACGCTGCGTATTGCTTTTGAAAAAGCTCTTGTATGTGTTGCAAGTAACGGAAAAGAAGCTCAGCGACGTCCTGTATTAGCAGGAGTAAATTTAAGTGTGGACGATGGCCAGGTTACAATCGTTGGTTCTGATTCATACCGAATGAACCGATATGCATTTATTGATATGGATTGCAAGGATACCAGTATCACAATTCCTAGACAGGCTTGTGTGGAATTTTTGAAAACATTCAATGATGAGGTTTCTGTTTTCTATGACGAGAAAAAAATTCAACTTAAAACAAACGATATGATGTACCAGTCACAACTTTTAAATGGAACATACCCGGATGTTTCTAGAATCATTCCAAAATCGTGTTCGTATTGCATCGAAATGGATAAGAATGAATTGTTAGAAGCAATCAAACGTTGTGATTTTGTGAAATCTGATGGGAAGCAAATTGTACATTTGTCGTTTGGTACAGAAGAATCTCATGTTGATTCAAAATCTGCTGAAATAGGGGAAACATACGAAACGCTTGAAACAGTGGAATTATTGGCGGATCCAATCGAATTTAATTTGAACGGAAAATATCTAATGGATGCATTGAATTCAATAAATTCTGAAAAAGTTCAGATTACGACACCAGGAGTCGGAAAGCCATTGATTGTTCGTGGTTCGTGTGATGTTTTAAAGTTGATGAGTGTGCTTGTGCCTGTAAAGACATACTAGGAGGTCTGTATGTCTAAATTTGAAGATGAATATAAGGCAATCAAGCAGAATCAAGGATTGAAAATAATCTGTGAATATTTGATGTCACGTAATGACATGGTTTCGAAGTTGGATAATCCTAAGAAGTCTATCGACGGAATGTGGAATTACATTGTTTCTGAAGCTAAAAAGAAGGCAGTGGAAAACTGTGCAACAATCAGCAGTGATGAAGTGTTTGGCTTGGCCGTTCATTACTACGATGAAGAAGACGTTGGTGGTGATGAAGAACAGCCTTCACGTTTGAATCTTGAATCTGCAAAGGCAATCGTTAAAAAGAGTGTTGATAAAAAGAAAAAGCCTAAGAAAGAAGAATCAGAATGGAAGCAGGAAAGTCTATTTTAGAGAGATTGCAGACAAGGAAGCTCACATGGCCAAAAGGCATTGAAGAGTTTATTTTTTCAAAAATGGATTTATGGCTCGCAAAAGAAGCTTGTAGCCGAACTTATTTTGTTGAAACACTGGAAATGTATTACGGAAAGCTATTAAAGCGAATATTTGGATTTCAATTGTTCAAGAATCCGAATCATACAGTAGAACTGAAAATCCAGGAAGTAGCTCGATACATAGAAGGCGAAAAGAAGTTTTTGGTTGGCAATCTGTATTGCGGAATGTTTGGCAAAAGGGTTGATTTTGATTATCCTTTAAAGTTTTGGATCAGTGACAGTAAATTGAATTTTTATCCGTTGAGGATGTATTCAGTTGAAGACTGGATCATGTTATTGAACATTCCGTATTGCCAGTATCAGTCTGAATTGAATCAATCCGGATTGGATTTCTTTGATTATGTATGTGCATATCGAAAAGAACCTAAAATCGAATATCTAGTGAAGGCAGATTTGAGTCAGTTCATTTCGAGCCTTCGCGTTCTTGATCTAAGCCAAAAGAGCCTGGATAAGATATTCAAAGTGGATCGTAAGTTTGTTCCGCTTCTTCCAAAGATGGATTACACACATTTGATGTTATGCAGGAAATATTCATGGGCAAATGAAAAAGAATTATTGAAAATTAGACATTTGAATTTCAAGCATATACGTAAGTATATGTGTCCACGAGTATTGGAGTACGCATCGAAGATAGATGATTGGAACATAAATATTTACGAAGATTATTTGAAGTTCGCGGAAACGATTGGAGCGGACATGAAGTCTTATAAAGTTCTAACACCATCGAATTTAGTAGAAGCACATAGTGCAGCATATAAGGCTATGCGTGCTACAGAAGGTGCCAGGTTTGAGCAAGGGATTCTTGAGAACTACGAAAAGCATGTTGAGTTATGTTACTCAAACGGAAAGTATTTGATTCGCCCTGTTAAAACAAATGCTGAATTGAAGAAGGAATCTGAAGTATTAAACCATTGTGTTAGAACCTATGCAGACGATGTGTCCAAAGGACATACGGAAATCATGTTTGTTCGTTTAAGTGATAAACCGGATGTTCCTTTGTATACGTTGGAACTCAAACATAAGGTTATTCGACAATTTAGAGCAAATCATAATGCAGTTCCTCCAGACGATGCATTTAGCTTTGTCAGGGAATGGGCGGATAAATTTAAGATAAATAAGGAGTTGATATCGTGATTTTAAGAGATTTAAAGAATACAACATTTAGACCCGTGGAAATCAGTGTTGTGAAAGACTATCAGGAAATTATGTTTTCAGTGAATGGAATTCATAGATTTCCATGTTTAAGCAAAGCCAAGAATTACTTTGGCAAAAGACAAATTGTTGAGATTGTAGACGATGAGTCTTCAAGAACTACCCGGATATTTCTTCAAGGCTAAGCCATGAATAAAGAGTTTCTAGTTAGCAAAGTTGATGACTTCATCGCATTCGAAACGGAAAATGAAAAGTCTAAGAATTCATTGGTTCATTATCGACAGGTTGTTGAACTGTTTGTGAATTCTTTTGAGGTCGATGATATCTGTAAGCTTGATATTATCGACTTTAAAAAGAACCTGGAAGAAGAGTATGCTCCGGCTACGGTTAAGAACTATATCACTATCGCAAATAGGTTTATAAAGTATTGCGAATTGGTCGAAAAGGATTTGGATCCAGACGAATTGTTGCGTACTCATCATTCTAAAATGACTCTGAAGAACATCAAGATTCAACAGGCAGCTTCGCTTGATGATGTGATTGAACCATCTGATTTTAAGAGAATGTGCAGAATGGCCAAACAATGTAATCGAATGGATATTTATCTGATCATGAAGATATTCGCATACACTGGCATACGTGTGAGCGAGCTAAGTTATTTCACGGTTGAGAACGTAAAGGCGAATTATATTACAGTCAAAAACAAAGGTAAGATTCGTGATGTGATTCTGAGAAATGACTTAAAGCGAGAGATATTGAAGTATTGTAGAACGGAAAAGATAAAGTCAGGAAAAATCTTTTTTTTAACCTATAAGCAGATTTACTACCAGCTGAAGAAGATTGCAGGAAAGTGTAGAGGTATAAGCCTAGATAAAATCCATCCTCATGCGTTCAGACATATGTTCGCGATTAACTATTTGGATGCTGGAGGACAGGTAACGGATCTTATGGATATTCTTGGCCATAATTCTATACAGACAACGTCTTTGTATACTAGAACGACAAACAAAGCTAAGAAGAACATGTTGGAAAGCATGAAATATAAATAGGAGGACAAAGTAATGTCTAAAGAAGATAAATATTGGGAATATGACGAAATAGAAGAGAATTATAAGCTTCATTTTACAAGATTTTATGAAGATGAAATTATCGCAACTGTATTTGAAGATGAAGAGTTTTCTCAATTCTATGCGGATTATGAACTTGAAAATGTATCAAAAGATGAAGGTGAGCCTTATGTTTTAGATGCAGAAACGATCGAAGAGGCTAAATTGGAAGCAGAAGAAAAAATTCTTGAGCTTGTACAAGAGCAAGTCGAATATTTGCAAAGTTGGATTCATAAGTTTAAATCTACTGACGCAGATGAGAATCGTGAAAGATTAGAAAGTGGTATTAATCATGTGGATTAGAAATCAAGACCGAACTGCTTTATTGGATTGCGACAATTTTGAAGTTGAAAGTTACAGTGAGGCACATGAAGTGGTTACGTTAAATAATAGAACGAATATTACCGTGGATTTAGGTATATATTCCAGCAAAGAAAAAGCTTTGAAAGTTTTAGATGAAATTCAAAATTGGATACACTATGAAGCGGATGAAAATGGCATCACATATCAAATGCCACAAGATGTGGATGTTAGAGTATAACGAAGGAGAATGAAAATGCCTAAACATTGGGAGTATAACGAGAAATACAATAGTTATAGTCTATATTGCTATACATTCCCTGGAACATGGGAACCCGGAGAAAGAAGACCAATTGCGGTATTAAATGTGGAACGAAGAGGCAAGAAAGAACGATATACTTATAGCTGTTATACTGTATTGAGACCTGGTTCTTTGATGCCACTAAAAGCTAAATCAATTGATGAAGCGAAGCAAAAAATCGAAAAAGCAATTATTGAATATCTTGAATATAAATTGAATGAGCACCTAAATGAGGTCCGAATTCTAGAGGAAGAAATAGCAGGAATTAAAGGAAAAAGAAAATGACAGATAAATTAAAGCCATGTCCATTCTGTGGTGGAGAAGCAAGGATACAAGTAACAGATGAAGAAGGCAATTTTAAAAGCGAGAGTTACCTAGAAGATCCATACAGTGGAATAAATTATGCGATTATACATGATGAAATGAGTTCGAAAGAATATTGCCCAATTGCAACCAATTCGGATGAGATGCAAGGACGTTACATTTACAGTTCAAAGCAAGAAGCTATAAATGCTTGGAATAGAAGAATTGATGATGATTTAAGTGATCTCGTTGAAAAAGAAACTGCAACACAACCTGACATCGAAGGTGATGGATATTACAAAGGTGAGCTTGTGTATGACACGTGGATTTGTCCTCGATGTGGTACACGGTATGAAATTGATTATGATGAATATGAGTATTGTCCGGAGTGTGGCCAACATATAGATAGAGCTATATTTACTGATCAAAACGATTCAAGTGAAGAATATAGGCAATAAAATGTATACAAAAGTAAAACTATTAAGTTTAACTGATGGATATGAGCATAAATTGGTAAGCAGCACAGGAAAGCTAAAAAAAGAATATGTCGGTCAGATTGGTAAAGTAGTCCATACGTGCGTTATAAGTAAGGGTAACTATGTGAAGCCTACACTTTACGATGTCAAGTTCGATGATGAAGCTATATTTTGTTTAGATGAGGATCAAATAAGATTTGTGGCACTTGGTGCTCTAGAACCTGAACCATCAATATCGCTTAAAGAATCAATGCGTGAATTAAATAAAAGGTTTACAGATGTTGAATCAGCGTTTTCTTCACTAAGTTGGTTAATAGAAAATGGATTGTATTACGGACAAAATAAGCATTAAAAAACACAAAAAGTTTTTAGTTCAAAAAAATGTACAGAGAGCCTTTAAACTAGGGCTCTCAGTGCAGAATTGATTTTGGAAAATAATTTAAGGTTATTTGACAAAGAAAAAAGGAGGAGAAAGAGTGATAAACAGAGTTATTTTAGTAGGAAGATTGACCAAGAATCCTGAGATTAGAAAAACGCCAAATGGAGCAAGCATCTGTAAGTTTACTTTGGCCGTTAGTAGAAAAGTGAAAGCACAAGGACAACCGGATGCAGATTTTATTAGTTGTGTTGCCTGGAACAAAATAGCAGACTTGATGTACCAGTATCTGAAGAAAGGCTCTTTGATTGGAATTGATGGAAGATTGCAGACAGGAAAATTCACAAATAACAATGGTGAAACAATCTACACGTGCGATGTGATGGTTGAAAGTTTGCAGTTCTTAGATAAAAAAGAAGAAACACAAAATAATGATGTGAATCAGGAAAGAGAAATGTCCTACAGCGAAGGAGGTTATCCACAATGGTAAAAGAAAAAGACGCAGTCAATCATCCAGAACATTATGAGAGTGGATCATATGAATGCATCGATGAAATGGTTGCAGTATTTGGAATGTCAGTAGTCGCAAATTTTTGTTTGTGCAATGTTTGGAAATACAGATATAGAGCACTAAATAAAAACGGTAAAGAGGATATGGAAAAATCTGATTGGTATATGTGTAAATACATGGAGCTTAAAAAAGCGATGAGTGCAGCATATGAAGATTAATTGGAGATTAGTATTTATTATTCTGTTTGGGGTTTTATACATATGGATGTTTACGGCCATTGTAGGCGGAACAGTATGGATTATCTCAAGGATCGTTAAATTTGTTTGTTTTTTGTTTTCGTTGTATTAAGGGGAAAAGAATGGAAAAAGTTGTATTGCATAATCACACTGCAGAGGATGCATTTGATTGTTTAGCTGAATTAATTAAGATCATGACATATGACGTTGAAAATGGTGGAATGCGTGAAGCAGGATTAAAGCAACTTGAATATATCAGAGCAGAATATTCAAAGTTGGAAAGAGAAAACTGTGGTTTAAATCAGACGGTTCTAAATTTAAGAAAGCGTGTAGAAAGTAAATATTCGTCTGGAACACCATGGGCACGTTGTTCAGGTATTGAAAAGGTTTCGCATGATTGAGGTATCAAAAACAGTGGCACAGTTCATTGGAGATTTTAAAGCTCTAGATTACTGTTGTCATAGAATCATAGAATTAAATCAGGAATTGGAAGTGTTAAATCATAAGAAGTTAGGATTGAGTCATGATCATGAGGACTTGTCAAAAGAACAAATGAAGTCTAACTATCCAATGCCGACATACCAAAGAACATTTACATCTAAGCTTGCATTATTGGAAACGATTGAAGAGCGTGAGCGTGAAATTGCTTATTATCAAAAGAGAATCAACGAATGCAAAGCATTTGAATTGTTGGATAATACGGACATGAACATTCTTTATGATTTATATTTTTTCCGCATGTCACAATATGATGTGGCAGACAAATATGGATTTAGTCGTAGTGGATTAAAGAAACATGTTCATGCGATGATAAAAAGCATATTATGATGGAGCAATTATTAAAAGCAATCTTAGCGATTGCATGTGCCTTTGTTGGCTTGTACGTGATTCCGATTTTAACAAAGCCTTTACGAATGCATGATTCAAACAAAGGAATGTACAGACCTCAATCAGTGAAAACGATTTTATTTGATAGAAATGAGGTTCTATTTGTATATGTATATAGTTTAAGAAATGAGAAACTATTAGCATACGGATGTATGGGATGGGAAGACCAAAATAGCAAGGATTATGAATTTTCTATTTATGCTTATCCAGGACTTGAAAAGCTATCATTTGATGAAGCAGTAGCTAAAAGCGAAAACAATGAGAATGTTGAAATATACATGAATGTAGATAAAAATATTAAAATTGTAATCATTCCTGAACCAAAAAATTAAAAGAGTAGCCATTGGCCACCATTTTAATGTGGTATATTAGTAGCGTAAAAAATTCGACAAAGCCAAGCGTTGAATATTTTACACATGAAAGCACGCACATGTGCTTTTTTTATTTGGTGTAGGCAGTTTCCTTGCTAGACTGTCTTCACGAGGTAAAAAGCATGGATTATAAGACTAAGAGATGGAAAAAGAAAAGAGAATCAATTCTTAGAAAAGATGGATATCTTTGTCAGATCTCAAAGCGATATGGCAGAAGAGTAGAAGCAGAAGTTGTGCATCATATCTATCCGGCAGATGAATATCCGGAATATCGGTTCTGCGATTGGAACCTAATTAGTGTGAGCGTAGGCGAGCACAACAAGTTGGAGAACAGAAGCACTGGCGCATTGACTGAGCTTGGCGAAGAATTGAAAAGACATACGATTCCAGGAGTTGATTGGAGAAAGAAGAAAAAAGATTATGCAATCTAATGATGAACTATGTAGGCTGATACGAATCTATTTGCTTTATTTGATTGGAGCATATGATAAACGTGATGTGGCCAAAGAGTTGGGTGTGGATTTGGATGAGATAGCCTCAAAAAGATTGCTCTGAAAGAGATCCCCCCACCTAAATTTTTTTGACATGAAAATTGGTTCCCTGGGGGAGTATCCATCTTTCCAACTCTGAGCAATTTTTGAAAAAAGGGGGTGATGGCCAAAATGAACAGAGCAACTGTCAGCAGAAAAACGAATCGAATTTTTAAAGAAACAGTTTTATATATGCAAGAAATTGGAACTTACAAGAAAGAGTTCGATGTAACGATTCGCAGGTATGCAGAGATGCGATTTCAGTACGATTTGTTGTATCAAAAGTGGTTCGAAGAGGGGTGCAAAGTGACAGAGACTTTTAAAAATAAATCCGGAAATGAGAATATTCGTAAGACTGCAGAATATTTGGCCATCGAAGCTCTTCAAAAGAATCTTCTTACAATCGAAACAACTTTAGGATTAACTCCAAAAGGATTAAAAGCGATTAAATCAAACGGACTTGAATCCGCAAAACAAAGTAGATTGGCGCAGGTGTTAAGTAGTGTATAATGGAAAGTATTTTTCAGAAGTACAGAAATATTGTGAAGATTGTAAGAGTGGAAAAATCAAAGCCAATATTTATCGTATAAAAGCAATTGATAGATTTTATAGAGATTTGGAAGATGAAAGATATGAATTCAATCCAAAGGATGCAGACTTTATTATTTCGATTATTCAAAAAACAATTTGCCACATGCAAGGCGAAACACAAGACGGAGAACCTTTACGAGGTACTCCTTTTATTTTGATGCCTTTTCATAAATTTATCATTTACAACCTGTTTGGAATTTATCGAAAAGGAACAAAGATAAAGAAATATCATGAGGCTTTGATATTTATTCCTAGAAAAAATGTTAAAACATCATTTTCCGCAGCATTAGCGTATGCGGTTGGATTACTTTATCGAAAGTCCGGATCCAAGATTTATGTTGTGGCCGCAGCACTAAAACAAACATTGGAAACATTCAATTTTCTGAAATACAACGTAAGAAACATGGGAGAATCCGATGAGGATGGCGGTTTGTTTCATATTATCGACAACAACAACGAACATTCTATAAAAGCTGAAATGTCTGATGGAATGTTCGAATTAAATGCGTTGGCCACAAATCCAGATGCACAAGATTCATTTAACTGTAACTTTGCGATTGCGGATGAGGTCCATGCATTTAAAAAGCCGAAACAATACAATTTGTTTAAAGAAGCTATGAAAGCTTACGCAAATAAATTGATTATTGGTATTTCAACTGCTGGAGATGATCCAAACAGTTTTTTGGCGCAAAGAGTTCGATATTGTAAAAAAATTTTAGATGGCGAAGTAGACGATGAGCAATACTTCGTTTTTATTTGCGAAGCCGATCTAACGGAAAATGAGGAAGGCGCAAAGTTTTTGGATTACATGAATCCAGATGTTCAGGCGATGGCCAATCCTGGTATTGGTCAATCTGTTCGTGCCGAAGACTTAATGAACGATGCAATCCAGGCGCAGAACGACCCTCAACAAAGAAAAGATTTCTTCGCAAAATCATTGAATGTTTTTACAAATCAAATTGATACATATTTTGATATGAATGTCGTGAAGACATCCGATGCCAAGTATAATTGGACGATTGATGAGTTGGCTAAACTTCCTATCAAATGGTATGGCGGTGCAGATTTATCCAAACTGCACGATTTAACCGGAGTTTGTATTTATGGCCGATATAAAGGAGTGGATATTTGCATCAGTCATGCGTTTATTCCACGAAGTACGGCATATCAGAAATCGGATGAAGATAATATTCCGGTATTCTGGTGGGAAGAAGAAGGATGGCTAACATGTTGTAACTCGAACGTTATTGAATATGAAGATGTAATTCAATGGTTCATAAAAGTTCGAGACAGAGGTTTTAGAATTCGATGGATTGGATACGACAGAAGGTATTCACGTGAATTCATTTTAAAAATGAAAAAAGCCGGTTTTAAAATTCGTGATCAGAAACAGTTGTACGTTGAAAAAACGGAAGCTTTTAGAGAAATCGAAAAGAAGTTCAACCTTCAAGAATTTTATTATGTGCACAATCTTGCGTATGAGTATTGCGTTGGAAATGTCAAAGCTACAGAAGATAGCGATGATTTTGTTCGCTTCCAAAAAGTAATGCCAAACCAACGTATTGATTTATTTGATTGTTCAGTTATCGCTTGTAAACAATTATTGATTGCAGAAGAAAAGAATTCGTCTGCTTCGATGTTCTTAGATTAGGAGGCTTATTTTGTCAAGGAGAAACAAAAAGAAAAATATTAGACCGGATCCACAAAAAAGGTCGAATTATGCTGCGGTAATGCCAGTAAATTGGGAATCTTTATTGTCAGCAGGTTATACACCATTATCACAGAATCCTGAAATTATTAGCGCAGTTAATAAGATTGCCAATCTAATTGGAAGTATGACAATCCATTTAATGGAGAATTCTAAGAATGGCGATCAAAGAATTAGTAATGCACTATCAAATTTAGTGGATATTCATCCAAACAAATACATGACAAGAATGACATGGATGTCTTCCATTGTTCGTTCGTTGTTATTGGAAGGTGATGGGAACTGTGTTCTGTATCCAAGAACCGTATCCGGATTGATTGAAGGTATTTATCCATTGAATCCTGGAAGTGTTTCGTTTGTTCCAAATGGCGATTTTGGATATTCCATTCTTTATAACGGAAAGGAATATTTTCCGGAAGATTTAATTCATATCGTAATTAATCCGGATCCAAACTATCCGTGGAAAGGTGTGGGATACCGTAAATCTTTGCGAAGTGTGGCCGAAACTTTGGATCAAGCGAACGTCACTAAGAAAGGTTTTATGGAATCGAAATGGCAACCATCATTGATTGTTAAGGTGGATGGAATGGTTGATGAGTTCTCTAACTCAGATGGAAGACAAAAGCTGTTGGATAAATATATTAAATCGAATCAGGCAGGAGAACCTTGGCTAATTCCTGCAGATGGTTTTGATGTGGTTACAGTAAAGCCGTTATCACTGAATGATTTGGCCATCAAAGATTCGGTAGAAATGGACAAAAAGACAGTAGCTTCCATTTTAGATGTTCCAGCATTCGTACTAGGTGCCGGAGAATTTAACAAAGAGGAATGGAACAACTGGATCAATACAAGAATTAAAGGAATTTGTGAGTGCATCCAACAGGCACTTACTCGAAGTTTGCTTATCAAGCCTGAATGGTATTTTAGGTTCAATTATAGGTCGCTTTATGCCTATGACATACAGACACTCTCGACGGTGGGATGCGATTTGTATACACGAGGAATCGTGACAGGTAATGAAGTCAGAGATTCACTAGGATATTCTCCGATGGATGGATTAGATGAATTGATCATACTTGAAAACTATATTCCACAAGGAATGATAGGAGACCAGAAAAAATTGGAAAAAGGTGGTGAGAATAATGGATAAAAAATATCAGATGAGAAGTTCTTTATCTAAATTCAAAACTAGAGATGCAGATGGGAAAAAGTATATCAGTGGATACTTTGCGGTATTCAATTCCAATTATCAGCTATGGGATGGAGTTACTGAAAGTGTAGATCCACATGCTTTTGATGGAACACTGGATAGTGATATCCGTTGTTTGATTGACCATGATACACGTTTGGTTTTAGGACGCACCAAATCAGGAACATTAACTTTAAGAGTTGATGACAAAGGTCTATGGGGCGAAGTTGAAATCAATGAATCAGACCAGGATGCGATGAATCTATATGCTCGTGTGCAACGTGGCGATGTGGATCAATGTAGTTTTGGCTTTGAGATTACTTCAGAAGAATATTCAGAAAATGGAAACGAAGTTCATTGGACGATTAAATCCGTGAATCTGTATGAAGTATCTGTAGTTACTTTTCCTGCATACGAAGACACACAGGTATCTGCGCGAAAAAAGGAATTTAACACAATTCGTTCTAGAAAATTAGAACAAAGAAAAAAAGAAATGCTGAAGAGATTGAAGGGAGAACAAGCATGTTAAAAGTTTTAATGTTGCGTAAAAAATTAGATACGCAGAAAAAGAATCTTGAGAAATTAAGAAAAAAAGAATCTGACTTTGAAAAACGTACAAAAGAACTAGAAGTTGCTATTTCTGAATTGCGTGATGATTCAACAGAAGAAGAACAAAAAGCTGTTGAAGAAGAAGTAGCAAAATTAGAAGAAGAAAAACAAGAGTACGAAGATGAAAAGAAAGAGTTGGAAGAGACAATTGCCGAAATCGAAAAAGAGATTGAAGAAGCAGAGTCTCAGCAGCCAACAGATGACCCTAAGCAAGAAGAAAATAGAGGAGGACAACAGAAAATGACTGTAAGAAAAAAATTCTTCAATATGCCAATCGAAGAACGTGATCGTTTCTTCAAAGATGAGAATGTAGAAAAATTCTTATCCAACGTAAGAACATGTATTAAAGAGCATCGTGCAATTGAAAATGTTGGATTAACGATTCCACAAATCATGTTGCCATTGATTCGTCAAATCGTCGAAGAAAATTCTAAATTGATTTCAAAAGTTAATTTACGCAGTGTAAGTGGCACATCTCGTCAAAATATTATGGGTGACATTCCAGAAGGTATTTGGACTGAAATGTGTGGATCATTGAATGAATTGGATTTGAAATTCAACAACATTGAGATGGATGGATACGCAGTAGCAGGATTCTTTGTTGTATGCAATGCAGTATTGGAAGACAGCGATGAAGATTTAGCTACAGAAATCATTAATGCGATTGGTAAAGCAATGGGTAAAGCGTTGGATAAAGCAGTTTTATTCGGTTATGGAGTTAAGATGCCATTAGGTATTGTTACTCGATTAGCGCAAGAGGAACGTCCAAATAATTATTCTTCAACAGCTAGAGAATGGAAAGATTTACACACAACAAATATTTTAAAGGGAAGTGCTAACCTTACCGGAAAAGAATTGTTTAAAGATATCATTAAAAAATCTACTTGTGTAATTAATGATTACTCATCTGCAGGATTAACATGGGTAATGAATGAAAAGACGCATAAATTATTGATGGCAGAATCATTGGATGCAGATATGAATGGTGCAATTGTTGCCGGAATGCAGAATACAATGCCTATCGTTGGTGGTGAAATTGTCGAGCTTAACTTTATTGCAGACAACAATATTATCTTCGGACACTTTGATTTATACACTTTAGGTGAACGTGCTGGCGCTAAGATTGATCAATCAGGAGATGTTAGATTCTTCGATAATCAGACAGTGTTCCGCGGAATAGCTCGCTATGATGGAAAGCCTGTAATTGATGAAGGATTCGGTGTAATGACAATCGATGGTAAAGCACCAGTAACATCAGCAACATTCCGTGCAGATGATGCGAATGATGCAACTTTAACATCATTGACTCTTGGTTCAGAAACATTAGCCTTTAACTCTAACACTTACGAATATGAAGTAAGCGCAACTGCAGCAAATGCCGTTGTAAATGCAGTTCCAGCTCAGGATGGAGCATCAGTGACTATTATGTACGGTGGAAAGAAATACAATAATGGCCAGGAATTAACATTAGAAGGTTCTAAGAACTTAGTTGTTACTGTTAAGAATGGTATGTCAAAGCTTGTATATACTGTAAAAGTCACAAAAGGGTAATAAACAATGGATTTTGGAGAAGATACTGAACTAACTGTCCTAAAGCAGAATCTCCAAATGCCTCCAACAAATGCCAACGATGAATATTTAAAAGTGTTGTTGAAACAAGCTGTTTCACTTATGGCAAGAGAAGGAATCGTCGATGATGATTCCTTTGATTACTATATGGCTAAGATTGACTACGCAGCATTCTTATTCAGAAAAAGAGCTAATAAAGATAGCCCACTAGCTATGCCTAGATCTCTTAGATATGAATTGAACAATATCCTGTGGTCACAAAAAGGAAGATAATGACATTTGATGATGGAATTCTGAAGATTTATGAGCGTGTACTAGTGCAGGATAAAGGTTTTATGCCTGTATCTAAATTGCGCTTTAAATCTTCTTATTATTTTTCTTATGAAGTAATTGGTGTTACAAAGTTTTATGAAGCTAAAAAAGCACAGGATAGACTGGATGAATCTGTATCTATTTACAGAGATCGTTCAATTACATATAACGATGTTGTTGTTTTGGAAGATGGTACACAGTATCAGATTTCACAGATTCAACATACATTTGATGATAATGGTATACAAATTACTAAGCTTACATTGATGCATTTAAATGAAAAGTTTGAATTCGAAGCTTAAAGAGTTTGCAGAATTACTGCGGTATACAAGCACTAATGAAATTTACCATTATGATGCAACAGGAGATAAAGGCGATAGATATATAGTTTGGCAAGAAGAAGGAGAATCTGATTCTTTATTTTTGGACAATCAGCATGATGAAATCATGTTAAAAGGTTCGTTGGATATTTATACAAAAGTCGAGTTCGATGATTTAGTGGATGACGTTATTGATTTGTTTAACGCCAACGGAGTTCCATTCAATATAATTAATATTGAATATGAAACAAATTCGAGTTACATTCATTATTCATTCGATTGGGAGTATTGATGGCCAAAATTGAATTTAATGATTTTGATGAATATCTTGATAAACTGCAGAAGCTTGAAAAAGATGACGTAGTTCCAATCATGAAGATGTCACTATATGAAGGTGCCGGAGTGGTTGTAGATGGGATTCGCAGTGAGATACAATCGTTGAATACATCCAATCATGCAAGCCAAGGGCCTATGGACTATGAGAAAAAAGCTCTTGAGAAAGGTCTTGGTATTTCAGATATGGAAAGTAAGGGCGACGATATCAACGTCAAAGTTGGTTTCGCCGGATATTCAAGCCATAAAACGAAGAAGTATTCAAGAGGTGTTCCAATACCATTGATTGCTAGATCAATCTTGAGAGGAACGTCTTTTCGTCCTAAAAATGATTTTGTAGGTCGTGCAGTCCGGAAAAATAGAAAAAAGAGTGTTGAAACAATGGACAGTAAAATGAATGAATTATTCAAAAAGGAGATGAACAAATAATGGCAAAAAAAGGTTTATCAAAATTAATTATTGCGAAATATAGTCATTCAGACGGTACTACTACTTATTCAGAAGGTAACATCCCTGAAAAGATGAGTGAGTATAGTCTTGATATTACGACTACTGACAATAATAATTTATATTTAGACAATGAAATTGCAGAATCGGAAGGTGGAGAGTTCAAAGAAGGAACTTTGACCATTACCACTGGTGAATTGATGCCTGCTACATCTAAACTTTTATTGAGTATTAAAGAAAATAAAATTACAGTTGGTGGGGAATCTGTGACTGAATATGTATTTGATGATAATACGAAGTCAATTGAAGTTGGATGTGGGCTTATTGAACTGCATCAAAATAACAATGAAGAATTCTATCGTGCAATTTGGTTTAATCGTGTTAAATTTAATATTCCAGGTGGTTCTGCGAAGACTAAAGAAGATACAGTCGATTGGCAGTTGCCTGAAATCACAGGATCCGTAATGCGTGATGCAGCAGGTGATCATGCATGGCAATGCTACGCAGATTTGCCTGATGAAGCAAAAGCCGTTGCGTACTTGAAACAAAAGGCAAATATCGTTGCATAAGGTGACTTATGGAAATGAATATTCAATTTATAGACATTGGAGAATATAGATATCCAATGTCTTTTTCTTTAGCTTGTGTTTCTCAAATGGGAAACTTTGCGCAAGCTGCTAAAAAGATTGAAGAAGGTCAGGATGTAGCGGAAGCTGCAAACATGATGATTAGCATGCTTTATCTAATGATTGATTCAGGATGTGCATTTATGAATATCATGCGACAAAAGTATGATAGAGCACCAATTGGCGAAGATGGATTATTGGAGCCAATTCCAAAAGATACAATTGGGTACTTGATTCCTTCTGATCCAGAAGAATTGAAGGCAATTGTTGCAAAAATCAAGAAATGTATTTCCAAATCAAAAGAAAGAAAAATCCAGGCTAAGCCTTTAAAATCTTCAAAAAAAAAGAAGAAAAAAAGCTTCAAGGTGATTCAAGCAAATACTTAATGGTAAAAGCCTATAAGATTGGTATTCCATCCAACGAGTTTCTAGTGATGCCGTTAGGCTATTTAGCGGATCTAACGGATGCTTCGGTCATTCTAGATGGATATGCCGACGAATATATAGAGCCAGAATATATTAATGTGGATTTGAGGTGATGATATGGCTGGATATGATATTGGACCAAAGATTTCGATTAAAGGTGAATCCGAATTTAATCAATCCATTTCTAAAATCAATCAGAACTTAAAAGAGTATGGGTCTGAATTAAAAGCTGTATCAAGTGAATTTGATGCTCAAGCGGATAGTATGGAGTCATTGACTGCAAAGAATAAAGTTTTGAAGAAACAATATGATGAGCAGTCAGATAAAATGAAACTCTTATCGGATCAGATAAAAAAACAAACGGATTATCTTGAGGCACAAGCCAAAGAAATCCAACAATTGACGAATGAATATGGTGAGAATTCAAGCCAGGTTCAGAAAGCGGAAAAGGCTTACGCGAATACGGAATCAACGATTTCTAAATTGAAGACTGCATTTAATGAGACAACTGCTTATGCCAATAAATTATCGTCTGAAATTTCAGACAATGATTCTAAATTGGATGATTTGGCAAAAAGTGCTAGTGATGCATCGACTCAAGTCGAAAAAGTAGGAGATAGTTCAGAACAAACTGGTGAAAAGTTAAAAAAGACTAAGACAGATGTTCAACAACTTAAAGATAGCTTTAACATGCAAGAGGCTGCTCAGCAAGTATCTGATTTTGCATCTGGAATGGTTGAAAATATCAAAGGAGCAGTAGAAGAATCTAAAGAGTATTTAAAAATCATGGGTTCTTTAGAAGTTTCTTCTTCTCATTTAAATTACACAACGGATGAGACGAAACAAACGTATAAGCAGCTTATTGGAGTGTTAGGGGATACGCAATCTGCTGCTACAACTACTGCAAACTTGCAGGCAATTGGTTTGGAACAAAGTCAGTTAACGCAAATCACAAAAGGTGCAATTGGCGCCTGGGCCCGGTATGGAGATTCGATTCCAATTGATGGTTTGGCTGAGTCAATCAACGAGACAATCAAGACAGGTACAGTTACAGGTAATTTTGCGGATATGTTGAATTGGGCTGGAACATCCGAAGATGAATTCAATGAAAAATTAGAACAATGTTCAGACAATTCAGAACGTGCACAGTTAGTGTTGGATGAAATGGCCAATCAAGGTTTAATGAAATCAGCAGATGCATGGAATGAAAATAACAAGGCGTTAGTTGAATCAAACAAGGCTCAAGATGATTACAATGAGGCAATGGCCGATTTTTCTAAAGCGGTAATGCCAGTATTTACTGAATTCACGAAAGCATTAACTACAATTATTCAAATATTTAGTGAACTTCCTGAACCAGCTCAACAAATGATTGCGGTCCTTATTGGGATTATTGCGGTTTTGACTACGATTGCTCCTTTGATACTGGCGGTTGGCACAGCATGTGGATGGTCGGCAGGTGGAGTTGGAGCTTTGGTTACCGCTGCAGCTCCGGTGATTGCGATAATTGTAGCGATCATTGCAGCTATCATGGCAATTATATATGTCATTCAGAACTGGGATGAGGTCCTTAACTTCTTGACAGAAACATGGGAGTCCGTTTGCAATAAAGTATCTGAGTTATGGGAAGGATTTAAAAAGTCATGGACGGATGGTTTTAATAATGTAAAACAGAAAATCAATGATTTCTTCCAAAATCTTGGAGAGAACTTTTCGAATGGTTTAAATAGCTTCCAAAATTGGATCAGCAATATGTTGTCTGCGATTGTCAATTGGGCAAAAGATTTTGCTTCAAAAGGCAAGAATGCAGCAATTAATTTGGTTAGAAATATTGCGAATGAGATAAAATCATTACCTGGTCAATTTCTACAATGGGGAATGGACATGATGTCAAACTTTGCGAGTGGTATCTGGAAAGGATTCACTGGATGGGTAAAAGGAAAGATTAGTGGAGTCACAAACTTTATTAAGAAAAATCTGCATTTCTCTGTTCCAGATGAAGGACCACTTGCCGATGCAGATGAGTGGATGCCTGATTTTATGGATTTATTAGCTACAGGAATTGATAGAAATAAGAGCCGAGTAGAAAGCCAAATCAAAGATTTACAAGATATCATGGATATTGGAATGGATCCTTCGTTTACTGATAACACGAATTATCGGTACGATCCAACGTTTGTTGTGTATAACACTACAACATTGGATGGTCGTAATATTGCTTCATCTATGGAAAGAGTTATTGGATCTAGAAGTGTATCTAATGCTTATATGAGAGGTGAGGCATAGAATGAGTTCATTTGATATTTATTTAGATAATGTATCTTGCGTTCGGGAAAAACTATATCCGGTCAGACGACCTGATATAGTAACTCCTAAGCGCAACTACAAAGAATATGATATTCCTGGAAGAGATGGTAAGTTTTTCGAAGATTTAGGCACTTATGATGATATTACATTTAATATCAATTTTAATTTCCAAGAAAAAAGAGAATACTTGAATAAAACTTTTAGAGATTATAAAAGAATGATTCGTAAATCTAAGACTCTTATGATGATGGATGATTCAGAAATTTTTTATAAAATTAAAAAAGTTGAATTTGGTGATATCTCAAGAGAAAGCACAAAAGAAATTAATGCTTTTGTGGCCACGTTTACCTGTGATCCATACGGATATTTATTTATTGGCCAAGATAGATATAGTTGTGAAATGGTGCAGACAAATCCTTATGCACTATCTCATCCTACTTATATTATTAGTGGCGAAGGTCAATGTGTTCTGTCTGTAAATGGTAATAAGATAACAGTTAATACATCAGGAACAATTTATATTGATACCGAGCGTTGTGTAGCATATAGAGAAAATGGTGATTTGCAAAATGTTCAGGTCAGTGGGGATTTTGAATCTTTATATTTAGTTGAAGGTTCAAATTCAATTACAGTTAGTGGTAATTTTAAGTGTGAAGTGATTCCAAACTGGAGGTGTGAACTATGATCCAATTGTATAAGCCTTTTAATAAAAGCTATGAAAAGAATGGTGATTATGTTCTACATCCATCTAGCTGCGTTATGCACGTTGTATTGAACGGCGAATGGTATGTTAAATTAGTGCATCCTATTGATGATATTTCAGAAAATATCATTGATGGCGCAGTTTTAAAAGTTCCAACATTATTTAATAAAGACCAATTGTTTATTATTCGTCATGTAGACAAAGCGGATTATGATGTTCAAGTAACAGCGTATCCGCTTTTTTACATGGTCAGGACAACACCGCCTTTGTGGGATACTCGATGTGTGAATATGAATGGCCAGGATGCGTTAAATACGATTTTGAGTGGAACGTCTTTTAAAGGAATTTCGGATATCACAGATATTTCTACGTGCTATTTCAATAAAATGAATCGTCTGCAGGCTATTAATGGAAATGCAGACAATACATTTATGAATAGATGGGGTGGAGAAATTGTTTATGATGATTACACAATCAAGATCAATAAAAGAATCGGATCAGATAAAGGTGCTCGGTGTGAGTTCGGATACAATTTGAAAAGTGTTCAGGAAGTCGTAAACACAGAAAATTTAATCACCAGGATATATCCACAAGCCTACAATGGATATGTATTGCCAAATGAGGAGTGTGTTGATTCTCCTTTTATCAATAATTATCCAGATGTATATTGGAGCTTTATCCAGTTTGATGACGTAAAGCTAAAAGAAGATGCACAGGAAGATGATGCATCGAATGGAATTACAGTCTGCGACACCTTGGAAGATTTATATAAAGTGTTGAGAAAAAGAGCATCTGATTATTTCACAGAAAATAATTGTGATGTTCCTAATATCACGTATAAGGTTGATATTGTAGATTTGGCAAGACTGGATGCTTACAAAGATATTAAGAATCTTGTTTCGATTGGCTTTGGTGATACAGCTCATATTAAACATAGAAAGCTGAATATCGAAACCAAGGCAAGATTAATCGAATGTGATTATGATTGCATCTTAAAAAAATACGATAGTATGACTCTAGGTGATTATGAAACGAAGTATTTTGAAAACGCGGACAGTGTTATTCAGGCAGCACAAAAGGTGATTGATAAGAAAACATCTAGTTTGATTGCGGAAAAGATAAAAGGAATCATTGATGCGACTCAAGCTTCGCTTTACGCTCAAAGAAATATCGCAAAGAAGATGGATTACAGAGCCATGAAGATGGAAGATTTAGATCCGGATAGTCCAACGTATGGAGCAACATGCTATGGAACTAGCGGTTTGGAATTTTCTGACACGAGAAATGAAGATGATACGGATTGGAAGTGGGGCAATGCGTTTGGGCCAAAAGGTTTAATTGCGAATGCGATTATAACTGGGATTCTTTCAGATAAGAGTGGCAGCTTTTATTTGAATATGGATACCGGTGAGTTAGTTATGAATGATGGTACTTTTAAAGGCGTATTGAATACTGTTAAGGATATTAATATTGGAGCAGAAATCAATATGCAGCCACGAACCGAAGGGACTGTTCAAGGATCTGTTTGGTCTGATATTAAGTGCATCGATTCAGATGGTACTCGATTGCCCGAAAGAATTGCGTTCCGTTCTTTTAAACACGATGGCGAGTATCTATCGCATAGTGTGGCACTGATCAGTGGAGATACCAGTGTTTCGGTTAGTGATGATGGTTCGATTTTGCTTTCAAACGGTGATAACAATTTTTCTGTAACCAAAAACTATGTTAGAATGCAGACCAAAAACTCAACTATATCTATTTCAGACAGTGCTAGCATCATAACTTTGGACGGTAAAAAAGGGCTCACTGGTACTTATACTGTGACAAAATCAATTACAGTTGAAGCCGGAATTGTAGTAGGGGTTGAGTGATATGGCTCAACCTTTTTCTGTATTCGTCGATACTTATAATGGCACAAGTCACAATGTAGATGGTGCTTTCGGTGCCCAATGTTGGGACGGTTACGCGTTTTACATGAAGTGGTTAGGATACTCATATGCGAACTGTACGGCCACAGGCGGTGCTCAAGATATTTGGACTCAGCGCGCTTCTAACGGAATGTTGAATTCATGTAATGTCGTATCTACTCCGCAGAACGGAGATATTGCAGTTTGGGGTTCCAACATGGGTGGTGGTAAAGGCCACGTAGCTATGTACTACAATGGTCAGTACTTCGGGCAAAATCAAGGTAGAAGTGGGGGTGCGAATGGCGGACCATTTAATTTATTAGCGATTGGAACTGCTCCATTAGGCTACTTTAGGCCTAAATGTTATGCAAATGGTAGCGGTGGAGAAGTCGAAGAAAAAAAGCTAAGATTAACGCTTGTCAATGGATTAGTAGTAGGTATTGATTATGTGTAAAAGAAAGGAAGTGGTTATATGGAATTGATGAGAAGAGATTTAAAACTAATTGTTATTAAAAGCCTTGAATCATCAGAGGGTTCTGCACATGTGCCAGTAAATTTATCGATTGATGGTACAGATAATTATGAATTCTATACAACTCAAATTCACATTCGTTACATTTATAAGAATAAAGTTTATGAAGAAATGTTGCCAATGGATGATGAAGGCTTTTATATTCCTTCAAAGCCTTTATTTGAAAGTGGGCCAATTGAACTTGCTGTTCATTTAATTAGAGGCGAAAAAAAATTCGTGACAAATGAGGTGTGCTTCGTTGTGCAACGTGCGCCAAATGGAAACTCACAAATTGGATCTAGTGAATTAAGTTGGCAACAGCTAGTTGACCAATATGTCGAATCGAAACTTAACGTAATTATGGCTCGAATTGACAATTTGACAAACAGTCAAACTAATTTAAATGAATTAATTGATATTCGTGTCGGATACAATGGAGTCAAGTATGATACTGCAGGTGATTCGGTACGGACACAAATTTTCAATTTACTAAAAACTCAAAGATCGTTGAAAGATTTAATTGATTCAAATCAAAAAGTTGTCAATGAACGTATGGATTCATTTACAAATTTAGGCGAGGGCTCAACAACCGCAGATGCAGAATTGATTGATGCAAGAATCGATTTTGAAGGGAATAAGAAAAAAAGCTTAGGTTCTTCAATTCGTGAGGCTGATGAAAAAATGTTCAACATGATTCAAAGCATGATTGAAATGCTGCTTAACAATAACTTTAGTACAAATTTAATGGTTGACTTCGATAATTATGTCGTCGATGAAAATGGTGATAATGTATTAGCCGATTGGGCATACATGGTGAAATCATGAGACAAGGAACAACACCTACAATTCAAATCACGGTCAATTATATTGATTTAGCAGATATGGAACATATCTATGTGGTATTTGAGCAAAATGGATATTTATTGAAAAAAAGCATGTCAGATTTAAAAATCGAAAACAATGTTATTTCAGTTATTTTAACGCAGGAAGAAACATTAAGTTTTAAAAACGGAAATTGCAATATCCAACTAAGAATGATTACATATGACGGCATAGCGATGGCTTCGCCGATAAAAACAGTTAATGTGTATAGTGTATTAAATAAGGAAGTGATTACATGATTCTGGTAAACAGTATAGAAATCGACGTTAAAGACGAATCAGATCACATTCAGTTCGGTTTAAATGAACAATACATTGGAACAACGGATTATGAAAAGCTCAGAAACAAGCCAAAATTAAATGGTAATGAAATCATTGGAGAGGTTGAAGAAATAGACCCAACAGTTCCAGCGTGGGCGAAAGCAGAAACAAGACCGGTATATACACCGGAGGATATTGGAGCTATGGCAGAAGGTTCTGTAGCTTCGGTGTCAACAAATGAATTAGATGAAATATGGAATAGTTTATAAGGAGGAAAAAAGAATGGCTATTGAATATTTAGATAAGAGTGGATTAACTCTATTAATCAGTAAAATTAAAACTGCATTAGGCGGAAAAGTTGATGTGGTAAGTGGTAAAGGCTTATCGACAAATGATTATACGAATGCAGAAAAAAGCAAATTAAGTGGTATCGCAAGTGACGCTCAAGCGAATGTGATTGAGTCTGTAAAGGTTAATGGAACTGCATTAAAACCAAGTGCTAAATCTGTTGATGTCACAGTGCCAACAAAGGTATCGCAATTAACAAATGACAGTGGCTTTCAGAACGCTACACAGGTTAATTCAACGATTGCAGGAAAAGGATATCAAACGCAATCACAAGTACAATCGTTGATTAATTCAGCAGTAGGAAACATCACATCTATTAAGTACGAAAAGGTGAGTTCATTACCTGCTGCAGGCTCAAATGGCGTTATCTATTTAATTGCACATTCACATGGAACTCAAGATATTTATGATGAGTATATTTGGCTTACAGAATCCAAAACGTTTGAAAAGATTGGTAATACAGATATTGATTTATCAGGATATGTTAAGAGTTCAGGATTAACTGCAATTAGCACAAACGATTTAAACACAATGTGGGGTTAGTATATGGCTTTCCTATTCAAAGACAAAGCTTCTATTCAGTGGCTTGTCGATAGAATAAAGTCTGTAACCACATCACATAACGCATTGAATCAAATGGTGATGAATAATCACTTTACTACAAATTTGAGCGCAACAAGCGCTCAAGATTTAGTAGATGAAAAAGGAAATACAATCTTAGCCGATTGGTCTTATGAGGTCTCAAGTGGAGAAGTCGGCACGGATTGGACATATAAAGTCAAGGAGGAATAGAGAATGGAAGGAAAGCAAGTAAATGAATTAGACGCATTACCTAGTTTTACAGATACAAGCTTATTGCCTGTGCATAATGGCGCAGGATTGAAAAAAGGCTCGTTATCACAATTAGCAAATTATTTAGGAAATAAATTCAGCAATCCGAATTTATTGATTAATCCGGATTTTAAAATCAATCAAAGAGGTGCTACGAGCTACGAAAAACAAGGCTATTCAGTAGACCGTTGGAAAATTTGGAATGTAACAGTAACACCAAGCACAAGTGGAGGAATCACTGTAAAGAATGACAAATACACAGATACCGGAACATTTCTACAATACTTAGAGAATGCAACGGAAGGTGATTCTACATTATCGTGCTATGTAACATCTGTAAGTGGAACGGTAACTATGGTTGCAGATGACAACTCACAAGTAATATTGAAACAAGGATTAAACATTGTACATACAAGTAAGAGCACAAAAGCGTTTACAATCTTTTTAAACAAAGGAACTAGTATCACACTTAAATGGGTTAAATTGGAACAAGGTAAAGTAGCAACGGCATATATTGCACCAAATTATGCAGATGAATTAGTGAAATGTAGAAGATATTACAATTTTATGGTATTGCATTTCTATGGCACATCCAATCCAGAAGGGTTTATAAATGAGGATTTATTTGTGTTCAGAAACTTTAGAATTAATCCGACCTTTAATATCGATTCAACGTATTCCGTCGGCGTAACACAATCTACGTTAGTTATGAAAGGTAGTAATGATAATGGTTATTATTTATATGGAAGAACCTCATCAAGCGGTTCTTATGCTTTAGATGTTACAGTAACGGCAGATGCAGAGATTTATTAGGAGGAGCTATGGAAAACGAATATAAAGTATACGTATCCTTACAAGATGGATACATCACATCTATTAATTCAGAAATCTTTTTATCACAAGAAGAAATCGAAACAATGACAGAAATTGACAAAGGGCAAGGTGATAAATATGCTCATGCTCAAGGTCTATATCTAGAAAAAGGGTTAGTTGATGAATACGGTAGATATAACTATAGATTTGTAGAAGGTAAAGTGATTGAGGTTGCAGAAGAAGATAAACCTAAAGTTGTTGATCCAGAACAGCAAGCAACGGCACAGGATAAAATTGAAGCGCAGGTCATGTATACAGCACTAATGACAGATACACTTCTAGAAGAAAGCGAGGCTTAGTCTATGTTTGAAAAAATTAAAAGATTTTATGATCTGAAATTATATACTGATAAACAGGTAAGAAAATTCTGTGAAAAAGGAATCATTACGGCTGATCAGTATAAAAAAATTACCAGTGAAAATTATTAACGTGGCTAGAATATCTAGCCTTTTTTATATATGACATAGGAGGAATAAAAAATGGATTTTGTAGATTTAAGTAAATATTTTGTTTTGGTAGTTGTAGTAGCCTGTTTAATTGTAGGCTACATTTTGAAAACATCTTTTGAAAGCTTTCCGAACAAGTATATTCCTACTGTATTAGCTTTTGTTGGATTGGTTTTGAATTTAGCAGTCAGTGGTATGACAATCGAAAATGCAGTTTATGGAGCTTTAATGGGCTTAGCTAGTACTGGTATGCATCAAGCTTTCTCGAGATTTGTCGAAGGCAAAACCGAAAAATAGAGGAGTAGCTAACTATATAAAGTTCAAGTAATTTTTATGAAAAAGTTTGAAAATATAAAATTACTAGAATTTTTAGTTATTTTTGAATTGATCTTTGAAAATGTGAATATTGGATTA
>ERZ857745.1477-NODE-1477-length-28909-cov-6.991405_pt1 | contig 28909 bp, 26 predicted proteins | sample MGYA00519699_ERZ857745 | MGnify/ENA primary metagenome ERZ857745 (study PRJEB31778, sample SAMEA3449357) | human gut metagenome | biome: human gut; feature: human-associated habitat; material: faeces | place: United Kingdom | collected 2010/2012 ...
TTGCCCTTACAGGGCGAAAGGCTATCATCCGTAATTACCCAGGGCGCTGCCCTGGGCTAAGAGCTTCTGCCCCTTCAGGGCGTGTGGGGCAAAACCATTTTCATTTTCATTAATTTCTAAATTTACAAATACAGAATGAAGTCTCTAAATGATGTTTTTTATTAGCTTTAAGTGCTTTTTGTAGATGTATTATTGTATCTGGTGTTTTTTTACAAAGTGTCTTTTCACACTCAAGGGCTTGGTGTTTTTAAGCAAATGGGTGGTAAAATCGGTTCATTTTAGTTCAAATAATAAATTTTACCCCCTAAAAGATAAAAAAGTCACCTGTTAAAAAACAATTTTTACTACTTTTGCATTGGTTTTAAACAAGGTGCGTTGCGAAACGCAGATATCATCTTTTACTTATACAATTTATATTTACATCGTAATGAGAATTTCCGAGTGCGGAGGTTCTCATTATTTTTTTTTAACGTCACTATGGTCTTCGGTTACGGATAATAGGGCTATCTTTGCAGAAGATAAGCTGCACTCGGCAATTTGAAAGCAAGCTTTCATTGCGCTCATTGGCATTATCTTTGCAGAAGATAAGCTGCACTCGGCAATTTGAAAGCAAGCTTTCATTGCGCTCATTGGCACTATCTTTGCATTCGGCTAACTATTTTTTTAGCACTATAAAAGAAATATGAAACTCAAGATACATTTCAGTCATAAGGAGGAACTTTGGAATTCCTGGTCGCATGCGGGTGGCATCCTTTTGGGAGTCATCGTAGGCATTATTTTCCTGTATTGGTGTTTTACCAATCACAACGGTTGGGCAACGGCAGGAGTGATACTTTATCTCTTTGGCATGCTTATGTCGTATATTGCATCTACTGTGTATCATGCTCTCTCGGCATGGAGCAAGTGGAAAGAACGACTGCGTAAATGGGATCATGCTGCCATCTATTGGCATATTGCAGGTTCATACTCTCCCATCACGCTTATAGCTATGCGCGATCAGGGTTATTGGGGCTGGAGTCTGTTCTGTTTCATCTGGGCGTGTGCAATAGCCGGAACAGTCATGAGTTTTTGCCGACTGAAGGATCACAGCAATTTGGAAACCATTTGTTTCGTCGGTATGGGACTTTCCGTGTTGGTTGCTTTCAAGCCTCTCATTGATTCTGTTTCGCCTGCCACGGTCATTTGGATTGTTGCCGAGGGCGTTTGTTATATTACTGGTGCTGTGTTCTATAGTATCAACAAGCGCAAGTATATGCATTCTGTCTTCCATTTCTTCGTATTGGCTGGTAGTATCTGTCATATCATAGCAGTCTGGGACATTTTGATGAAGTATATCTAACTCAATTTTCTGATTTACGGAAGTAATGTTAGTTAACTCAAGTTTCGCAAGTGGCTTAAGTACGGGCTGAAGGCCCAAAAGCTCTTAGCCCAGGGCATCGCCCTGGGTACAACGGCAATCAAGAAGGCGCCCTGTAAGGGCAAAAGCTTTGTATATTGTCCGGTATTTTAAAGCTTTTGCCCTTACAGGGCGACAGGTTTGCAGCCGTAATTACCCAGGGCGCTGCCCTGGGCTAAGAGCTTCTGCCCTTTCAGGGCGTGTGGGGGAAAAACTTACGAAACTTCAGTTAGTTAAGACAACAGCTTTTGTGGACTTGAAATTAAACATAAAATATTCCCACAAAAGCTGTTGTTTCTAATTTTCTATAATTTTTGAGCCCAGCGAAAGCTCAATTGGTCATATTATTTTCCTTTGCAGTAAAATTGCTCCTTAAAGAGCACAAATGTGCCCCACGTAGGGCACATTTGTGCCATAAATAGGCATTTTGATTGAATCAGTTTTTTTAAAAAAAAGGATACCATGATGGCAACAGATGTCTTATTGCTTTGCATCTCAGTGTGGGACAGATATTTAAACTTTCGTAGTGTTCAGAACTTGAGTATGTTTATATTATTATCTTTATAAAATAAGGTGGAAAAGTTAACGTTGTGTTAAAAGCAAAAAAAAGTTGCTTGAAAATTTGGAAGCTATTGCTTTTTGTTATACTTTTGCGGTGTAATATTAAAGTAGTACACTAAAACAGTTAGATTATGATACAAGTAAACAATTTGAGTTTCCATTATCAAGGAGTCAAGAGAAACGTGTTCAGCGATTTCAATATGACTCTTAAGGAGAATAATATCTATGGACTTTTAGGTAAGAATGGTACAGGCAAGAGCACTCTGCTTTACCTGATCAGTGGTTTGCTGCGTCAACAGCAGGGCGCTATTCTTATCGACGGAATATCTTCTTGTGATCGTCGCCCAGATGTACTTCGTGACATCTTTATAGTGACTGAGGAGTTTTTTCTCCCCAATGTTTCTCTCGATGTCTATGTGAAGATGAACCGTCCCTTCTATCCCAACTTCAGTCAGGAAGTGTTGGAAAGATGTTTGCAGGATTTCGAATTACCTCTCTCTCTTAATTTGAACGAACTCTCGATGGGACAAAAGAAAAAGGCTTATATGAGTTTTGCCCTTGCCACAGGTACAAAATACCTTTTCATGGACGAGCCCACCAATGGCCTTGACATCCCATCGAAGAGTCAGTTCCGCAAGGTGATAGCCAACAATATGACCGATGAGCGAATGTTGATTATCTCTACTCATCAGGTTCATGACATCGAGTCGCTGCTCGACCACATTGTTATTCTCAATCAGAATAATCTCTTGCTCGATGCCTCGGTGGCAGATATTTGTGAGGACTATTCCTTCGAGTACCGCACACCTGCCGAAATGGACGATACGGTACTCTATGCAGAGCCTACACTTCAGGGCAATGCCGTGATAGCCAAGCGAAAGGCTGGCAGCCGGGAAACTCAGATGAACCTCGAGCTTCTCTTCAATGCAGCCATCAACGGCAAGTTGTAAATAAAGAGTGAGGTTTCTATTTTCATTTCAAATTACTATAACTTCTGAACTTGCAAAAGTTCAAAAAAAGACAATATTATGAATAAGGTTTTAGATTTTCATCGTTTGGCAATGGTTTTGCGTTGGGACGCATTATCCAACTGGAAGAAATATGTGCGCAACACCTTGGGATTGGCTTTTGTATTTTCCTTTATCTGTATTTGGTATCAGTTTAATATGCGAAGCAATGGTTATGTTACATATAATGATGTGAAGGATTTATACTTGGGAAGTGTTTCTGGTTTGTTCATGTTTATCAGTTTCATTATTTTCTTTTTCTGTGGGTCAAGAATCTTCATTAACATGAAGACCAAGGCTTCCCGCTCTTTGTTCTTGATGCTGCCAGCCACCAATATGGAGAAGTTTACTTCCCGTTTGCTGTACACCGTTTTAGGAACATCCTTGATGATTGTCGCTTCGTGGATGATAGCCGACATCATTCAGTTTGTGTTCAGCCTCTTTCTTACTCCAGGCATGCAGGGCTCTCTCGTAGGCACGGTTTTTGAAGAGTTGTTCTTGAAAGATAATTTCGACAGTTCTCACTTTATAGTACGCAATGGCACCAGCGTGTTGGGACAGACTTTCCCTGTGGGTATGCTTTTGTTATCGTTGACGATCTTTACCCATTCCTTCTTTACTTTGGGAGGCACTGTTTTCCGCAAGTCTGCCACCTTGCTGACCATTTGCACCAGTTTCATTCTGATGTTTCTGACGGCATTGATATCTTCCTTCGTGGATGCAGATGTACTGCGTCATCTCGACCAATCCATTGAACCTAACACTTTCGGATGGCTTATGGTGATGGTTCTTCTGCTTTTGTCGGCATTCAATTACTGGGCAGCCTACAAGCTTTTCACTCATATGCAGATTATCAACAACAAGTGGTTTAACATATTGTAAAACAATTAAAAACAAACTATGGATTTCAGCAACGACAAAGCGATATACATACAGATAGCCGAACGATTGTGCGACGAGATACTGGCAGGTAAATATCGAGAAGACGAGCGTGTGCCAAGTGTGCGTGAATATGCAGTTTTGCTCGAGGTAAACACCAATACCACAGTCAAATCGTACGACCAGTTGGCTTCAGAAGGCATCATCTACAACAAACGAGGGCTGGGCTATTTCGTATCATCAGGAGCCAAGCGACAGATTAAGAAGACTCGCAAGCAGGAGTTTATGAAAGACCGCCTGCCCGAGTTGGCCCGCCAGATGGTATTGCTCGATATTTCACTCGATGAGGTGAAGGAAGCCTTGCAGAGTAAACTCGATGAGATAGATGTAATGCCGCAATAGAAGTTTTTAACCCCCATAAATACATGAAGAAAATGAAAACAAAAATGATAATAACAGCACTGTTTGCTACACTGAGTTTTACCAGTTGTGTCAATTTTATGAGCAAGCAGAATGTTCCACAACAAGTAAAACATCTGGATAACGAGAAAGTCATCAAGCAGTCGTTTGCCTTAAAAGACTTTCATGCCATCAGCAATGCGATAGGTATTGATGTTTACTATACGCAGTCGGCTGCCTATAGTGTTTCAGTGGAAGGCACCGAGCAATGTATAGCACAGGCCAAACTTGAGGTTACCGATGGAGTACTGAATATCATGAACAGATATGCCCATTTCTACAATACTTCCTCTTATAGTCTTAAAGTTTATATCAGTGCTCCCTCTATCGACCAAATCAGCAACAATGGAGCTTTAGATTTCTATGGCGACATCAATCAGAGTAAGTCTTTGGCGATTTCCAACCAAGGTTCGTTCGATTACGACAAGGGAACAGTGAAGGCTGGCTATGTATCTATTGACAATAATGGTTCTTTAGATATTGATAATCCTATGCAGATTACAGATTCTCTTCGAATCAACAATTATGGTTCACTGGATATCAATAACGACATGAATATAGCAGGTTCTGTACATATCAACAATAATGGCTCTTTCGATATTGATAAAATGATGCATATTACAGGTTCTGCCTTTATCAATAATTATGGTTCATTTGACGGCAGTTTTGGTCTTAAGGGAAGAGACTTCGAGGTTTCCAATTATGGCAGCTTCGACTCACATCTTACTGCCGATTGTGACCACATCAAAGTTAATTCGTTTGGATCTACCGATATGGATATAACGGGTACAACGAAGCAAATAAGTATCAATGACAAAGGATCGACCGACATTGATACTACTCAACTCAAAGTACTCAAATAAATATTAAACCATTCAAGACAATGATTCACTTAAAAGACGTCAATAAGACCTATCAGGGTGCACAGCCCCTGCATGTGCTGAAAGGTATCAGTCTCGACATAGAGCGTGGCGAGTTTGTGAGTATCATGGGTGCATCGGGTTCAGGAAAGTCTACCCTGCTCAACATATTGGGTATACTCGATAATTACGATTCGGGTGAGTACCGTCTGAATGATGTGATTATCAAAGACTTGAGCGAGACTCGGGCTGCTGAATATCGCAACAAAATGATAGGATTCATCTTTCAGTCGTTCAATCTCATCTCGTTCAAGACAGCAGTAGAAAACGTAGAATTGCCATTATTTTACCAGGGAGTGGGTCGCCGTAAGCGCCATGAGTTGGCTATGCAGTATCTCGACAAGTTAGGCTTGGCGCAATGGGCGAACCACTACCCTAACGAGATGTCGGGTGGACAGAAGCAGCGTGTGGCCATAGCCCGTGCCCTCATTACCAAACCACAGATTATCCTTGCCGATGAACCTACCGGTGCACTCGATTCCAAGACAAGTGTCGAGGTGATGGACCTGCTGAAGGAACTGCACCAGAAAGAAGGCATGACCATTGTGGTGGTGACTCATGAAAGCGGTGTGGCCAACGAGACCGACAAGGTAATACATATCAAGGATGGACTCATAGGAAGTATAGAGGACAACCGGGATCATCATCTTGTGTCGAAAGACTACGTCAAGTAAGTGAAGAACGAAGAGTAAAGAGAGAAGAATTCTAATGTCTTCCTCGTATAGTTCTTCGGCTTTACTAACTTATAAATAATTAATGCAAATGAAATTTTCATCCTTCACCTTTCACTCCTCACTCCTGTCAGAGATATGGAGTACGTCGAAGCGCAACAAGCTTCGTACATCGCTTACAGGCTTTGCCGTGGCATGGGGCATCTTTATGCTCATCTTCCTCTTGGGAGCAGGCAATGGGCTCATCAACGCCCAGTTGCAGCAGAGTGACCGATTTTTGGCCAACTCAATGGTAGTATATGGACAGAACACTTCGAAGGCCTATAATGGTCTGAAAGAAGGAAGACCTATCGACCTCAACGACAAGGATATGCTCATCACCGATCATGTCTATGCACATCAGGTAGGCGATGTGGGCGGACAGCTGCAGCAATATAGTGTGAATATCAATTATGGCGACAACTATATAGCCGACCAGACGCTGACAGGTGTTTATCCTTCCCATACCAAAATCAACAAAATAGAGATGCTGAAAGGGCGATTCATCAATCAAATAGATATGCAGCAGCGCAGAAAGGTGGTCGTGATGAGTCGTAGTCAGGCCAAGGAACTGGTAAAAGACTATCGGTTGCTCGTAGGCAAGAATGTCAAGTTGGGCGACCTTTCCTTCAAGGTGGTAGGAATCTACAAGGACGATGAGACGCGACAGAATAACGAGGCATTCACCTCTTTCTATACCGTCAAAACCATTTATGCCAAGGGCGACAAGGCTGGCGACATAGAGTTTACTCTCAAGAATATGAAGAGTGAGGAAGACAATCGGGCCTTTGAGAAAAATTATCGTGCCAGCATCAACAAGAACCATCAGGCAGCTCCTGATGACGAGCGAAGTCTATGGCTGTGGAACCGCTATTTGGACAATATACAGATGAATCAGGGTATCGCCATCATCCAGTCTGCCCTCTGGATAATAGGACTCTTTACCCTACTGAGCGGCATCGTGGGCGTGAGCAACATTATGCTTATCACCGTAAAGGAACGGACCCGTGAGTTTGGTGTGCGTAAGGCCATAGGAGCCAAACCTTGGTCAATATTGAAACTCATCATCACCGAGAGTATCATCATCACTTCGTTCTTTGGATATATAGGTATGGTGTGTGGCGTGGCAGCCAATGAGCTGATGGACAAAACCATAGGTCATACTACCGTAGATACGGGACTTTTCAAAGCAGCCATGTTTGTCAACCCCACAGTGGGTATAGGTACTTGTATCGGAGCCACCATCACCATCGTGATAGCAGGAACCATTTCCGGACTCATACCTGCTATCAAGGCAGCTAAAATACGTCCTATAGAGGCGTTGAGAGCGGAATAGTCATTTAATGTTTAATGTGAAGTGTTTAATTTTTAATTAGGCTTACACCTTTAATATATGCGTTTCGATTTAGATACATATAAGGAGATTCTCGACACCATCACGAGAAACAAGAGCCGTAGTCTCTTGACAGGTTTCGGTGTGTTCTGGGGTGTGTTCATGCTCATTGTCCTGATGGGAGGTGGACAGGGACTGAAGGAGTTGCTGCAAGCTAACTTCTCTGGATTTGCCACCAATACCGCAGTAATATGGGCACAGAATACCACCAAACCTTATAAAGGATTCAATAAAGGACGTTCCTGGCAGATGGAGGAAAAAGACCTGGAACGACTGCGCCAGCGGATGCCTGAGCTCGATGTCATCACCCCGCTCCTCTTCGGAGGAAGAAAAAATGTAGTCTTTGCCGACAAGAGTTTCAGTGGCAGCGCACAGGGCGTCAATTCTGATTATGCAAAAGTCTCTGTTCCAAAGATGTTTTATGGCAGATACATCAACGATATGGATGTGCGCCAGCAGCGCAAGGTATGTGTCATTGGAAAACAGATCTATAAGAATCTCTTTCCAGGTGGCGGCGACCCATGTGGCAAGACGGTCAGAGTGGATTCCACCTACTATACCGTAGTGGGAGTAGACTACCGTTCGGGCAATGGAGTGAACCTTGGAGGACAGGCCGACGAGACTATCACCCTACCCCTGTCTGTCTTGCGTACGGCCTATAATCGTGGTACGGCTGTCGATATCATAGCCGTAACGGGCAATAAAGGTGTTGTGATGAGCAAGTTGTCGCAGCGTATGCGCGAAACCATTGCACGTGCCCACTCCATTGATCCTACTGACGAAAAAGGACTCATGGTGTTCAATACCGAGGTACTCTTCCAGATGCTCGACAACCTGTTTAATGGAGTCAACTTCCTCATCTGGTTGGTAGGCATAGGCACCCTGTTGGCCGGAGCTATCGGTGTGAGCAACATCATGATGGTAACGGTAAAGGAACGCACCATCGAGATAGGAATCCGACGTGCCATCGGCGCCACTCCCAGGATGATACTGTCACAAATCATCTCGGAGAGTATTATCCTGACCCTTGTAGCAGGTATGAGTGGCATTATCTTCGGTGTGGCAATCCTGCAGCTGATAGAATTGGCCAATACCACAGACGGTATTTTGGCTGCCCACTTCCAGGTCAACTTCTGGACGGCCATCTTCTCTGCCCTGCTCATCAGTCTCCTTGGAGGTTTGGCAGGACTGGCACCCGCCTGGCGAGCCATGAGTATCAAACCCGTAGATGCTATGCGTGATGAATAAACTATCCAGCTAAAGTTCAATAAGTTACATCATGAAAATATAAAAAAACAACGATATGAAAAAGTATTCCAAACTGATTGTAGCGGCCATTGTCGCCTTGATTTTTGTAGGAACATTCGTCTTCCTGTATCAGAAATCTCAACCCAAAGCTACCGAGTATAGCGAGTTTGTACCTAAGATGGGTGATGTGTTGAAAACCACCGTCATAACAGGTAAGATAGAACCACGAAACGAGGTAAGCGTAAAGCCACAGATAAGCGGTATCATTACCGAGATTTGCAAGGAGGCTGGCGACTATGTGCAGGCTGGCGAGGTGATAGCCAAGGTAAAGGTGATTCCCGATATGGGACAGCTTAGCAGCGCTCAGGCTCGTGTGCGCCTGGCTGAAATCAATCTGAAGCAGGCACAGGTAGACTTCGGACGTGAGGACAACCTGTATAAGAAGCAGTTGGTAAGCGCCGACGAGTTCGACAAGGTAAAGCAGGCCCTCAAGCAGGCCCGCGAGGAAAAGGTGGCTGCCGAAGATGCTCTCGAAGTTGTACGTGATGGTGTGTCGAAGAGTAATGCCAATGCCTCTTCTACCCTCATACGTTCCACTATCTCGGGTATTATTCTCGATATTCCTGTCAAGGTGGGCAACTCGGTCATTCTTTCCAATACCTTCAATGACGGTACTACCATAGCCAGTGTGGCAAATATGAACGACCTTATCTTCCGTGGCAACATCGACGAGACTGAGGTGGGAAATCTTGTTATAGGAATGCCGATGAAGATCACCATTGGTGCCATGCAGGATCTTAAGTTTGATGCCGACTTGGAGTATATTTCTCCTAAGGCTGTAGAGAACAATGGTGCCAACCAGTTTGAGGTGAAGGCTGCTGTTCGTTCTGTCAAGGGTGGCAAGATTCGTTCTGGCTATAGTGCCAATGCAGAGATAGTTCTGGCCAAGGCCTTGAATGTTGTTACCGTGCCCGAGAGTGCCATCGAGTTTAGTGGCGACAGTACCTTTGTATATATTGTCAAGGGTAGTGGTGAGAAGAAAACCTATGAGCGCAAGCAGGTGGTGACAGGACTGAGCGACGGCGTGAATATTGAAATCAAGAAGGGCTTGTCGCTGAAAGACAGAGTGAGAGGTCCTGAGATTGTGGCAGACAACAAGGATGATGAATAAGCATACTAATAAATAAAGCATGAAAATGATGAATATCCGTTTTACTATATTGTCGGCAATGGCTTTCTTTGCTTTGGGCGAGGCTCAGGCACAGAAGGCATGGAGCCTTCGCCAGTGCATCGACTATGCTTTAGAGCACAATATCACGGTGAAGCAGATGCAGAACATACGCGAGCAGCAGGCTTTGCAGCTCAATACCAATAAGAACTCTCGCCTACCCGACCTCAATGCCTCGGTTGGCGAGAACATCTCCTTCGGTCGTGGACTGACGGCACAGAATACTTACGAAGACCGTACCACCAGTTCTACCTCTTTCTCATTGGGAACAACAGTCTCTCTCTTCGATGGCAACAAGACGACCCACAACATACGTCTTAGCAAACTCAATCTTGATGCAGCTGATGCCGACCTGAGTAAGGCACGCAACGATTTGAGTATGAATGTGGCCAAGGCATACATCGAGGCTCTCAATAATATGGAGATAGCCGATGTGGCTCGCCGACAGGTGAGTATCGACTCCATGCAAGTGGCTCGCCTGCAGACTATTGTAGAGAACGGTAAGGCAAGTGTGGCAGAACTCTCTCAGCAGAAAGCTGCTTTGGCGCAGAGCCAGCTTACGCTTACCACAGCCAGCAACAACTGCCAGCTCTCCCTACTCGACCTGTCGCAGTTGCTCGAACTCCCCTCGCCCGATGGCTTCTCTATCCTGCGTCCTGAGACCTCGCATATCAATCCCGAGTCTTATGTGCCTGCATCTCCCTCTGTCGTCTTCGCCGATGCCCTTGTGAGCAAACCCGAGATCAAAGCACAGGAGTTGCGTGTTAAGGGAGCTGACCATTCTGTTCTTATAGCCAAATCGGCTTATTATCCTCAACTGGCGTTCAATGCAGGGCTGGGCAGCAACTACTACAAGACGAGTGGTTTTGATGCCGAATCGTTTGGCAAGCAACTTAAAAACAATTTCAGTCAGTATCTTGGTTTGAGTCTCAACGTGCCTATCTTCAATCGTTTCTCCACCCGCAACAGTGTGCGTTCAGCCCGTATAGACCGTGACAATCAGGTACTTAAGTTAGAGGATGCTAAGAAATCTCTTTATAAGGAGATTCAGCAGGTGTACTACAATGCCATAGCTGCCGAGTCGCGCTATGTGAGCAGCCGACAGGCTGTGGCAAGCAATGAGGATGCCTTCCGGCTTACTCAGGGAAAGTACGAGAATGGTAAGGCCAGCATTACTGAGTTTAATGAGGCTAAAAACAATCTCCTCAAGGCACAGAGCGACATGGTGCAAGCCAAGTATGAGTCGCTTTATCAGAACAGTCTTCTCGACTTTTATCGTGGCAAGAGTCTTGACTTTTAGGTCAAGGCTCTTTGTCGTTTTATGGCTTTTGTTGCTAATCCTATCGACAGTAATAGGGGGCTATTATCTTCTTACAAATGAGTTATAGAGCGAAAAGTTCATAAGATAATGAAACTCAAACTTGTGAACTTAGTTTTTTTTGCGTAACTTTGCAGCCGCAAAGTAATAAATGACATTTATGAATGATAAGATAAAAGAATTTGAGGTCATGGCACCAGTAGGCTCACGCGAGTCGTTGGCTGCTGCCATACAGGCTGGTGCAGACTCGGTATACTTCGGTATTGGCAAGTTGAATATGCGTTCACACTCTGCCAACCATTTCACCATCGACGACCTGCGCGAAATAGCAGCCACCTGCAATGAACACGGCATCAAGACATATCTGACGGTAAATACTGTGATATATGATGACGATATTGCTACGATGAAAGAAATCATTGATGCAGCCAAGGAGGCAGGCATCTCGGCTGTTATAGCCAGCGATGTGGCTGTCATGGCCTACTGTAATGAGGTAGGAGAGGAGGTACACCTTTCTACTCAGCTCAACATCTCAAACACCGAGGCACTGAAGTTCTATGCCCGTTTTGCTGATGTGTCGGTACTGGCACGCGAACTGAATATGGACCAGGTGAAGCATATCCATGAAGAGATAGAACGCCAGAACATCTGCGGCCCTATGGGCAAGAAAATCAGAATAGAGATGTTCTGTCATGGTGCTTTGTGCATGGCTGTATCGGGCAAGTGCTATATGAGTCTTGCCAATGCCAACCGTTCTGCCAACCGAGGAGAGTGTGTGCAGATATGTCGTCGAAGCTATACGGTTACAGACAATGAAACAGGCAATCAGCTCGAGATAGACAACAAGTATGTGATGAGTCCTAAAGATCTGAAGACCATACGTTTCATCGACCGTATGATGGATGCAGGTGTGCGTGTGTTCAAGATAGAGGGACGTGCACGTGGTGCAGAATATGTATACACTGTAGTGAAATGCTACAAGGAGGCTATAGCCTCTGTGCTTGACGGAACCTTTAGCGAGGAGAAGAAGGATGTCTGGGACGAGAAGTTGGCTACTGTCTTCAATCGTGGTTTCTGGGACGGATATTACCAGGGACAGACTCTTGGCGAATGGAACAAGCACTATGGCTCTGTAGCTACTGAGAAGAAGGTGCTCGTGGGCAAAGTGATGAAATACTTCTCCAAGCTTGGTGTGGCAGAGGTGGCTATAGAGGCTTCTGAGATAGAGCAGGGACAGAAACTGCTCATTACGGGCAACACCACAGGTGTGATGTATCTCAATGCCGATGAGATACGCTATGAGCTGAAGCCTGTAGAGCTGGCCAAACAGGGCTGGAGAGTATCTATCCCTGTGCCTGGCAAGGTGCGCCCTAATGACAAACTATACAAACTGATAACTGTAAACGAAATAAAGGAGATAAAATAATGGCAACAATCAACGAATTGCAGGACGAGGTAGTAGAGGAGTTTCAGGACTTTACCGACTGGATGGACAAGTATCAGATGCTCATAGACTTGGGCAACGAACTGGCTCCTCTCGACGAGAAATACAAGAACGAGCAGAACTTAATCGACGGCTGTCAGAGCCGTGTGTGGCTGCAATGTGACTATAAGGACGGTAAACTTGTCTTCACAGCCGACAGCGATGCGCTCATCGTAAAAGGCATTATAGCCCTTTTGATACGTGTGTTGAGCGGTCATACTCCTTCTGAAATCATGGATGCCGACCTGTATTTTGTAGAGAAGATAGGTCTGAAAGATCACTTGAGTCCTACACGCAGCAACGGTCTCTTGGCCATGATCAAGCAGATACGTATGTACGCCTTGGCCTATAAAACAAAGGAAGCAGAGGGAAATGCGTAAGTTAAGAACGATAGAGATGAACCGCCTCACGCTGGAGGAGTTTAAGGAGGCAGAGAAACTGCCCCTGATAGTGGTTCTCGATGATGTACGCTCTTTATATAATGTAGGAAGCGTGTTCCGCTCATGCGATGCTTTCCGTGTAGAGGCTGTATATCTGTGTGGTATTACCGCTACGCCTCCTAATGCCGAGATACACAAGACTGCTCTTGGCGGAGAGGACAGCGTAGACTGGGAATACTTCAAGACCACCGAGGAAGCTGTGGAGAAATTGAAGGAGAAAGGTTATTTTGTATATAGCATCGAGCAGGTGGAAGGCTCCACCAAACTGCAGAATCTCCCTGATGCTCATAATACTTCACACTCTACAGGCTATGCCGTTATTTTCGGCAACGAGGTGAAAGGAGTAAAGCAGGACGTGGTGGATATGAGTGATGGCTGTCTTGAGATACCTCAGTTTGGCACCAAACACTCGCTCAATGTCAGCGTTACGGCAGGAATCGTGGTATGGGAGTTTGCTAAACTTCTGAAGCTATAGACAAGTTTGGAAGAAAAAAGTTTTTTACCTAAATATGACTTATAAGAATCAATTGATAAATGGCCTGAAACAAGGATTTTTGTTTTATGCCTTTTCCACAATATTGATAGCTATTCAGTTTGGCTTCTACATTGTGGGTAGTCCCGTCCTCGACTATATGGATTTTGAGGGATGGGTTTTCTTTGCAGCATCCTGTGTGAGCCATGCCTCGCAGTTTGCTTTATTGCCTTATCTGTTGGGCTTCCTTGTGCTGTTATGCCGTTTTCCCAAGACAGCAAGGGTTGTGCAGATAGTGGGCGTGGTGTTGCTCTGTGTGCTCAATTATCTTAACTCTCAGGTCTATGCCATCTATCATTTCCATATCAATGGTTTTGTACTGAGTATGGTTTTCGGTGAGGGAGCAGGCGAGATATTCAACTTCGATGCCTTGCTTTATCTTAAGGAAGCAGGACTATTTGCCATCGTTGCCGCCATTGTAGTGGGCGTATGGTATCTGTCACATCGCGTGTGGCTGTTGAGGAAGAAAGCTTATGTCTGGTTGGTGGCAGGTATTTTCGTAGGCTGTACACTTTATGCTCATCTATGGCATATCTATGCTGCATTCTATCAGCATCAGTCGGTTATGAAGAGTGCCACTTTGCTGCCTTATTATTTCCCTACTACCTCGAATGGTTTGTTGCTCAAATGGGGCTGCAAACAGCCAAGAAGAGTGGGGCAGACCAATGGTCGACAGAGTACAGACTTGCTGTATCCCGTGCATCAGCTTGAGACGGTGGAACCCGATTCTCTGCCCAATATTGTGGTTATCTTGTTAGATTCATGGAATCGCAGGGCACTTACTCCAGAATGTATGCCTCATACCTATCAGTTTGCCGAACAGAATCAATGGTTTGCCAATCATGTGAGTGGCAGCAATGGTACGCGAAGTGGTGTGTTCAGTCTCTTCTTTGGTTTGTCGTGCTATTATTGGGAGAGTTTTGAGCCGGCTCGTGTCCAGCCATTGCTTATCCGCAGACTGCAATCTCTGGGCTACGACATTCAGACTTATCCCAGTGCTACATGGGCAGACCCTCCTTTTGGAAGAGTTATCTTTGGAGGTGTGCCCGGCATACACACCGAGACCAAGGGCAATACTGCCTTGGAGCGTGATACGAGAGTGGCCAATATGTTTATTGCCGATATGGAAGGCAGAAAGAACAAGAAAAAGCCTTTCTTCTCGTTCCTCTTCTTCGACCTACCCCATAGTTTTGAGTTGCCAGCCGACAAGAACAAACATTTCCAACCAGCATGGGCGTTTGCCGATTATACCAAGCTTAACAACGATATGGATCCAACTCCTTTCTGGAACCTGTATCGCAACACCTGCTATCAGGACGACTTGCTGTTGGGCAAGGTGTTTGAGGCTTTGAAGAAACAGGGACTTATGGATAATACCATCGTTGTGCTGACAGGCGACCATAGCCAGGAGTTCAATGAGAATCATCGCAACTACTGGGGACATAACAGCAATTTCTCAGTTCATCAGATAGGAGTACCAATGATATGGCATGTTCCTGGACAACAGGCACATAAGTACACACATCGTACTACTCATTATGACATGGTTCCTACGTTGATGAAGGAATATCTGGGTGTGAAGAATCCTACAGCCGACTATTCTATGGGGCGGCTTATGACCGATAAGACTCCGCGTCTGTGGCATGTGGTGGGAAGCAATCTGAACTATGCTTTCATTATAGGGAAGGACAGTATTCTGGAGAAGACAGCCCAGGGGTCCCTCGATGTCTATGATGCCAAGATGAATCCTGTGAAAAACTATGTGTTGCCTGCCAAGCAGTTTGATAAGGCTATGAAGCAACTGAACCGCTTTTTCAAGTAACTCAATAAAAAAGGACCATGAGCATGAGTGCTCATGGTCCTTTTTAGTAGTATTCAATGAAATAATTTATTTTCCTTTCCATAATCCGTGCAGATTGCAATATTCACGGGCAGTCACCTCGGTGGCGTCTGTCATGAATATAGCCTCGGGTTTCTCGCCTGGTTTCAGTTCATGGCGCAACACATCGGTAGGGGTGAGTAATTCTATCCACTCGATATAGTGCTCGGGCATCATGGGATGTTCCACGCTTCCCACCTTTACCCGATAACCGCCTTCTATGGGCTCAATGACAGGCACATGCTTCTCATAAGCTCCATCGGTGGCGTTTTCTTCCATCAACTGCATGGGTTGTCCACAGCAACTCAGAACGGCTCCTGAGTGCAATACTTCTACTACGTTGCCGCAGATAGGGCAGCGGTACACTTGTCTTGTTTTTGTCATCATGTTTCCTCCTATATAAAAAAGTTAAATGAATGAGTGGGTTAGTAACTTATATCAGTCCATGGGGCTGAACTCGTCTTTGCCTACTCCGCACAGAGGGCAAACCCAGTCGTCGGGAATGTCTTCGAAAGCTGTTCCTGGTGCTATACCGCCTTCAGGATCGCCTACTTCTGGGTCGTACACCCAGCCACATACATCACATACATACTTTTTCATAATGTTTCGTTTTAAAAAGTTATTTTTTAAGGTTAATTACTTTCACTATTCATCATGATGATGATGGATAGATGTGGCAAATATATAACTTTTTTGGATAAGTTCCAAATTATTCTGTGCAAATGATGTTAAATGTAAGTTCTTTTAAGTCAAAACGATAAGATTACTGTATTGCATTGGCATGGTCTTCTTTCTTTGTTTCGAGCGAATCTTTGCGCATCTGTTCCTTCTGCTTCTTAACTTCTTTGTATTCGCTCTTGTAGTAGTGTGCGAAGTTGGCAAAGGGTTCGGTGATGACGTCAGAACTGCTGGCCGTATAGGTGTGTCCATAAGGGTCGATCGCCTTGATGGTGATATGGGCATCGGGATTCTTGGGCTCATAATAGTACAGGTGGTTCATGATGAGGTAACCATTCTGCTTGCTGACGAACCAGTAGGATACCGATTCGCTGTACTTGTGGTGATAACCCGTGGCAAAGGCATCCTGTCCCTTGCTGCTGATGCGGTGCATGGGATATTGTCTGCCGTCTTCGATGGCATATATCTTCCAACGGCTGTCGGCATTGAACACATTGGCTATCAGTACATTCTTTTTTGATGGCAGGTTCCAGTCGTCGGCGTATGATTCCTGATTGAAGTTGGTTTCGGCACGAAAGAGTGTCATCTGCTTGTTGGCTTTCCAGAATGTGCCCTTGTAGTAGCAGTCGGCGAGGCGGGTGCCTTCGAAGGTATAGACATAATAGCCATTGGGCGTTCCGCAGATGTTTACGTTCGACTGCCAGATGTTTCCGCAGGCGGCAGCATGGCAATGCTCCATGACATGGCGTCCCTCATATTCTATCTCATGGTTGCAGGCAAAGTGGGTGTGACCGCAGAAGAGTTCGTATCCTCCCTCGAATGATTCTAAAAGAGCAAGCAGCGACGACAGGCGGGAAAACGTGAAATGTCCTTTCTCGCTCTCTATGCCAACGGGTTTTGCCTTTCTATAGGGGGCGTTGCCAAATGTAAATGGAATGTGGTAGCAAAGTATTACCTTCTTATTTTTTGGGGTGAGCGCGAGGTCTTGTTTGAGCCATCGCATCTGCGAAGCATGCAGTTCGCCAGGCGAATAATAGGCCTTGCCCTTGGTGAAGAAACAATTGTTGATGCATACATAGTGCTCATCGCCACGGTCGAAGGAATAGTCGGTAGGTCCGAAGTTTTCCTCCCATTTGCGTTTGTAGAGTGACTTTCCGTCCTGGTCGTGGTTGCCTATAACGGAGAAGAGTCGCATCTCTGACGAGCCTAAAGCCTCGCGAATCTGACGTTCCAGTTGTGGATTGTAGCCACCATAGTATTGTACATCATCGCCCATACTGAGTCCATAGACGGGTGTACCGGGTTTCTGGTCTCTGATAGTTTGTCGGATGTCGCGCATCGTCTGGGTAGTAAATCGTTCTACGTCGCTTTTCTTGATGGGATTGTCGTCTGGCGAGTCGTAATAGGGGCTGATGGCATTGGTAACCTGCGGGTCGCCAATAACGATCATCTTATACTGCCTCTCCTTGCCATAAGGCAGGCGGGTAAGCGAAAAGTCGTATATCTTCTTTTTAGCTTTGACAGCCTGATAGAAGCAAGCCGTGCGGTCGGTATCAGAATGGGTGGGAACCTCGCAATCGGCTGGAACAGAATAGTATATAAACCGTGCCAGACTGTCTCGCTTCATCTTGTATCTGCCTGTAGAATCGGTTTTCACACAGGTGTAGCCATCGCTGACGATGACGTCGGCCACTCCGTTCCCCTCCTCGTCGGTAAGAGTTCCGCTGATGGTGTAGTCTGTTTTTCTGACTACAGGTTTCACCTTCTTAATGGTGTCTTTGGGCTGTGGCTTTTCCTTTGCCACGATATTGGGTTTAGGAGTGGGGGCGGGTGGTGTAGAGGCTTTTCTGCCAAAGTGTAAAGTCATGCCTATTGCCACAAGTATGCAGCAAGTGATGGCTAAAGCTATGATGTATGTTTGTCGTTTTGTCATATTTGCTTTTCTGTTGGTCTTCTTTCGTAACTCAACTTTTCGATACAAAAGTACGTAATTATTATCGAAAACGTTCAAAAGGAAGCTCTTTTCTATCAAAAAAACATTAAATTAATGTAGAATCATTTTGTTTTCTCCTCATTTTTTCATATTTTTGCAATTCTGATGATACGGCTGGAAAAGTCATGGTATAGCCGTTTCGGGACAAATAAATAAGTACAGGAAATAAACAATGGCAAACAACGATAAAGGTCTGACGCCCATGATGAGGCAATTTTTCGAGATGAAGGCAAAGCATCCCGAGGCATTGTTGCTCTTCAGATGTGGCGACTTCTATGAAACATATTGCGAGGATGCGATAGAGGCTTCCAGGGTTCTCGGCATCACGCTGACACGTCGTAACAATGGCGGTTCGGCAGGTGGAGCAGAGATGGCTGGTTTCCCTCATCATGCTCTCGACACTTATCTGCCCAAGTTGATAAGGGCTGGTAAGCGCGTGGCTGTTTGCGACCAACTGGAAGACCCTAAGAAGAAGCGTCAGGAAATAAAGGGCAAGAAAGGACTGAGCCAGATGGACAAGATGGTGAAGCGTGGCATTACCGAACTGGTGACACCGGGTGTGGCCATGGGCGATAATGTGCTGAACTACAAGGAAAACAACTTTCTTGCTGCCGTGCACTTCGGAAAGGCGGCCTGCGGTGTGGCTTTCCTCGATATCTCTACAGGAGAGTTCCTGACAGGAGAGGGAACTCCCGATTATGTGGAGAAACTGATGGCAAATTTTCAGCCTAAAGAGGTGCTTTATGACCGTGCCATGAAGTCGAAGTTTGAGCAGGCTTTCGGTACCAAATACTGTACTTTCGAACTGGACGACTGGGTGTTTACAGAACAGACAGCTCGCCAGAAACTGTTGGGGCATTTCAAGACCAAGTCGTTGAAGGGCTTTGGTGTGGAACACCTGAAGAATGGTGTTATCGCCAGCGGTGCCATCATGCAGTATCTTGAGATTACTCAGCATACCCAGATTAACCATATCACGGCCCTCTCGCGCATAGAGGAAGACAAGTTTGTACGCATGGACCGCTTCACCATACGTAGTTTGGAACTTGTAGCTCCGATGCAGGAGGATGGTTCTTCGCTGCTGAATGTTATCGACCGCACGGTAACGGCCATGGGTGGACGTATGCTCCGCAGATGGCTTGTATTCCCTTTGAAGGATGTACGCCCTATCAATGAGCGACTCGACATCGTGGAATATTTCTTCAAAGAGCCAGAATTCCGTCAACTGCTGGATGAACAGCTGCATCGCATAGGCGACCTGGAACGTATTATTTCCAAGGTTGCCGTGGGCAGAGTTTCTCCACGTGAGGTAGTGCAGCTGCAGCATGCCCTGGAAGCCATTCGGCCTATCAAGACAGCTTGCGAGCATGCCAAGAATGAGGCTTTGAGACGAGTGGGAGAGCAACTCAATCTGTGTGATACGCTGAGGGAACGCATCGCCAAGGAGATACAGCCCGATCCGCCTCAGTTGGTTAATAAGGGAGATGTTATAGCCGATGGCTATCATGCCGAACTGGACGACCTGCGTGCTATCAGCCGACATGGAAAGGACTATCTGCTCAAGATACAGGAGCGGGAGATAGAGAAGACGGGTATATCGAGCCTTAAAGTGGGCTATAACAATGTCTTTGGTTATTATCTCGAGGTTCGTAATACCTTTAAGGACAAGGTGCCTGAAGACTGGATTCGCAAGCAGACTCTGGCGCAGGCAGAACGTTACATCACCCAGGAACTGAAGGAATATGAGGAGAAGATTCTCGGTGCAGATGAGAAGATATTGATCTTGGAAACGCAGCTTTTCAATGAGCTGATTGTTGCCATGCAGGAATATATTCCACAAATACAGATCAACGCCAACCTGATAGCCCGAATGGACTGTCTGTTGTCGTTTGCAAAGGCTTCGGACGAGAACAGATATGTAAGGCCTGTGATAGACGACTCGCAGGTGCTCGACATCAAGCAGGGACGTCATCCTGTTATCGAGACCCAGTTGCCATTAGGGGAAAGATATGTGCCCAATGATGTGTTGCTCGATACAGAGAAACAGCAGATTATGATGATTACGGGTCCTAATATGGCTGGTAAATCGGCTCTGCTGCGACAGACGGCTTTGATAGTTCTGTTGGCTCAAGTGGGTTGTTTTGTTCCTGCAGAGAGTGCGAGAGTAGGTTTGGTGGATAAGATCTTCACCCGTGTGGGAGCCAGCGACAATATCTCTTTGGGAGAGTCTACCTTTATGGTGGAGATGACAGAGGCTGCTAACATTTTGAATAATGTATCGCCTCGCTCGTTGGTGCTCTTCGACGAATTGGGACGTGGTACTTCCACCTATGACGGCATCTCTATAGCATGGGCCATTGTGGAGTATCTGCATGAACATAAGAAGGCTCAGGCGCGTACACTCTTTGCCACTCATTATCATGAACTTAACGAGATGGAGAAGAACTTCGCGCGTATCAAGAACTTCAATGTGAGTGTGAAGGAGGTGAGCGGAAAAGTTATCTTCCTGCGCAAGTTGGAACCTGGTGGAAGTGAGCATTCCTTTGGTATTCATGTGGCAGAGATTGCCGGTATGCCTAAAAGCATTGTAAATCGTGCCAACGTGATACTGAAACAGTTGGAAGATGATAATGCGGGAGTAGGGGGTGCAGGCAAACCTAATGTAAAGCATCTTGATGAGCAGAAGGAGGGTATGCAACTCAGTTTCTTCCAGCTTGATGATCCTGTGCTGACGCAGATACGTGATGAGATTCTTGGTCTGGATGTGAATAATCTTACCCCGGTAGAGGCATTGAATAAACTCAACGATATCAAGAAGATATTGTTGGGAAGATAATTATCAAGTAGGGTGCATCAAAAAGGATGATACACCCTACTTGCTTTTTTCTGTTATCATGTATGATGACAACGAGTTTTGTCATCTTCTGTTACCATTAATGGCTTTAGTGTTTTTTACTTGATTCTTCCTGCAGAGCAATCAGAGTCAAAAGATCGACGGGATACATATAGCTATGTTTACGTAACTTGGAGAAGCAGAAGTAATTATTGGCTTCAAATACGCTTACCACCATCTCTGTGCAGTAGAGGGCATTAGGGGTGGTATGGTCGAATTTGAAATCAAAAGGCACACCTTTCGACACCAATGCCTCTACGGTCTTTCTGATGGCCAGGGTGTCCACTCTACAGGGAGCCTTCCTGGTATAGATGCAGTATGAGCCGTTGTTGCGTAGATATTCTTCTGTTGTTTCCATGACGATCTTTTTGGCTACAGTAGAGGCATGAACTAACTTCACCCCATCGTCATACCTGATGACTATGCCGCAATGGGATGGGGTAGAGTCGGCCACCTCAAGGGATCTGGTACCCGATAGTGCTCTTACAGCTACCGATTCCCACGAGTCACCCACGCTGAAAAAGATATCACCTGTTTCAAACCTTGTTGTGTCGGGCATGAGATAGGGAGGGCGGTTGAGCAGGCATATACCTATCCAGACTGCGATAGCCAGAAAGAATAAGGTGCTTCCACAGCCGATAAGATAGTAGAAGCGCCTTTTCGATTTTATCATTCCGTTTTGTTTTTTGCCAATTTTTCGATATTACATAAAGCGATGCCTACTGCGGCTGTCACCATATAAAGCCAACCACCCCAAGCTAAACTGACTTGATCTTTCAGTGTTAAGCCAAAGACAGCGCAGAGGATGAATCCTACTACGAAGCATATGGTGTAGTAGTTCTCATTCATCTTGCCAGTAAACTTCAGTTTTACAGATTTGCCTAATACTATCAGTATCGGAACTAACAATATTAACAATGCTAAAAACCAGTGAAAACCTAATCTACTGCCTTTAAACAACAAGTTTAATCCGTTCATCTGGACTTTCCCCATCACGTCAAGGACAGAACCGAATCCGAAGAATATAAACATAAGGACTGCGCTGGCATTTATAGCGATTCCTTTATATTGTTTGATGGTTTTTATGAGTTCTTCCATAATCTTCTATTTTTTATTTACTGTACTTTCGCATACCAGGAAGTTAAAGGAGTTAAGGAGGAAGTTAAGACGTATGTCTTGCTACTTTAAAACTGCGCCAAAAAGTCTATTGTCTTTACTCCTCAGCGACCGTAGGAAGCAATAACTCCTTTAACTTCTTTAACTTCTGAACTTGCGAAACTTGGATTATTTATTAGAGGCGTTTAAGTTCCAACTTGTAGGTCTTGGCATCCTTGCAACCATTTTCGATGTCTGACTTACTGAATTTTAACTTTTTAAATTCCACGGGTGTGCCAGCTTTTACAAATGCCTTACCATCCACATTTTCAGCTGCAATGTTGCCTACCAGGGTCTTGTAAACCTCCTGACCTTCAGCGTTGTACCCTACGAGGTAAACATTCTCGCTTGGGAGGATAAAATCATTGCCTGTCTTCATGTCTGATGTGGCTGTAGCTTCACCATTTATCTTGAATGAAGGCGTCAAGTTAGAGTTGCTATAGAAGTCTGTAAACTCTAATGAGAGGGGAGTTGTTATTGTGAAATCACATTTTTCTACCTCAATAGGTTTGCCATTGAGAGTTTTTGCACATTCTTCGATCTTTACTTTCCATTCCGCTTGCATCTTTTCCGATTTCTCGATCAATTCCTTTTTGTCGGCTTCTGTCTTGATGTTCTCGGCCTGTTTCTTCAGATCGGCTTTTTCCTGCATAAACTTTTCATATTTCTCTGGTAGAGAGCCATACAGGTTGGTGTCGGTCGAACTGCCTCCTGAGCAAGCAAATAAGAGTGGCATCAACAAGACTGCAAGTGCCATTTGTTTCATTTTCTTCATAAGCTTTGTAGTTAGATGATTGATTAATTGATTATTAGTAATATAGATGACTTTTATGTTTTCATCTTTTTTGCAAATTTAGGAATAAACGAAGAAAGATAGTTAACAATCTCTCAAATTATTCTTTGCAAAAGGTAAATAGAGGTGGCAATGCGTAAAAAACGATTTGCAACGTATTCTAAATACATTGCGAATCATCTGTTTCTCTCTTTACGATATTTGCTGGGAGATATTCCTTTTATCTTGGTGAAAACACGGATAAAAGCCTGCGCACTATTGAATCCAGAAGTCTCAGCTATCTGAATGATTTTGTCGTCCGTACAGTCAAGTTGCTTACAGGCGTATTCGATGCGGAATCTGTTGACATAGTCGTAGAAGGTACATTGAGTTTCTTTGTTGAAGTATGCACTGACGTAGGTGCGATTGGTGCCTATGGTTGCAGCTATGTCTGATACTTTGAGGTTAGGGTTCAGATAAACCTTTTCTTTTTCGAAAAGAATGGCTATGCGTTTTCCGATTTGGGTGTCTTTTGTGATGGTTGCAGTGTCATCTTGCATGTCAATATATTGACTGTCATATAGTTCGTCAAGCACTGACTCATGTTTATAGATATAGTAGCTTATGAACATCCATACCACCAAAGAAATGCTCATATATAGTGCTTCGATGATATAATCTGCATATATGCTGTTAGCTATCCAGAGTATCAAGATGAATACAAATGACAGGAATATGGCGCGCAACCAGTTTAGATTGATGTTTTTGGTGTAGGAGAAGCGTTGTTTTAGTTCTCTGTTGTATCTGGGAATGGCGATGATTCCCCATATCGTAAAATAAAGGCCATAAGCGAATGTTTCGAACACCTCAGCGTAATAGAATAAGACATTTTTGGTCAAGATGAAGAGGACAAAAGGTGCTATAAATAGTAGCTCATGCACGATGATAGTACGACGGGTGAGGCTTGTAGGACTGCATAGTTCGATGAGGATAAAGGCGTATAAAGGGATTGCCACCACGTCGGAAGCTATTGTTATCATCCATCTTATCTCGTTAGGATCGTTTATGGGTTTGATAAAATATAGATTCTTCAAACATTGCACACCGATAACCAGCATCAAGACTGCCACGAGTCTTGATAGTAGTTCTTTGTCCTTATGGAAGAAGAGCCATGACATCATGAAATAGAACATGACGCACAGTCCGTAAATGAAATAAATGGTGTGCAACATTTTGTTATTGTCTGTTTAGGTTGTAGAGCAAAGTCTACCGCAAATATACACATTTTATTTGAATAATTATCTCTTAGTCCTTTTTTTTATTCGATCTTTCTTTCATCATGAAGTCGTCATTGGGGGAATTTTGCTTTCGTTTGTTACCATACTATCCCCTTGGTATTGTTACTTGTGTTCTTTTTATCCTCATTTTTTTCTCATATCATCTTGCAGGATTTACGAAAAGAAAAAAGGACAGATTTTTCTAATCATTGGGGGCAATATCAAGCATGAAGTACACATGATGATGCCGTTCTATGACAGAAAGATGCTGCGCAAGAGATACATTATCGAAACCATTAACGACATGCTGAAGAATACGGCACAGATTGTACATTCGCGTCATAGGTCTGTGAACAACTTTGTCATGAACCTCATCTCAGCATTGGGAGCATATTGTTTCTTTGACAACAAGCCAATGGCATTGCAAGGATACTGCATCGAAGACACGAAGCAACTTTCATTGTTCTAAAGACAGAATAATCTCTTTCGATTCTTTATATACAGCCCATGTCTGATGGCATGGGAAGAGAACTCGCGTATCTGTCTTCACATGCAACTAATCGCTATTTTATCCCGAACTGGGGTAAGGTTAACAGGAGGTAGCAATAAAAAGAGAATAGGCGGCTTCGGGATTGCTCCTGGAACCGCCTTTTGGGTTATGTTGTGAACATAAAAGGAATTACTTCACTACAAATAAGTATTCACCAGTAATGTCATTGAAGAATACATCGTAAGTGCCTGCTGGGCAATTGATGTTACCACCGTAAAAGCTGCCCTTACCGTACTCCTTCTTGTTGATGTCACCACCATCATCACCCCAATCAACTTGCCAAGCATGGTTAGCGCGGAATTTCAATTCCGTAGCTGATTCGAGGGTAAATACTGTATGCCAGTTATGAGGAATAACTTCAGTCAAGTCATAATCTGCTGTCCAAGAATTAAATCCACCAATCAATGAGACACGGTAATAAGTTGTAGGATTCTGGTCAGCAACCTTAGTCCATTCGTATGACATATTAGCGAAATCTACTGTCAACGTGTAATAAGCACCTGGCTCAGGACAAACGATATTACCTGCACCACTCTGTGTGAGTGAACCAGACTCAGAATCGTCACCATCAAAGATAGCGCCATACGCAGTGTCCCAATTGCCGAAATCGTCCTTCATCCATATCTTCAAGTCACCTGTAAACTGAGCAGTATAAGAGTGAACAGTGTTGCTCTCTGGATAGAATGCGAAATCCTTGTTCGATGCATCCCAACCAGTTAATTGACCTACCATGTAATAGATATGATAAGAAGATGGCTTTTCACCGAAAGTCGTGATGGATTTCACATTGCCATAAAAGACTTCATCGCCTAACTTGACGTAACCACGATAATAATAAGTGGTGCCTGGGTCAAGGTCAGAAAGCGTGAAGTCATAACTTCTGACTGAAGTACCTAAACGTTTACGTTCGTCTGTATAAGCGGGAGTAGCTTTCCTTGATGAAAAGCAAACACCGACTTCGGGAGTTTGAGACAAAGATTGCACGTTGTCTGCATAAGACACACTGATAGATGCCTCAAGCGTGTTGGTCGTAACTGATGTGGGAGCAGAGGTGTGGATATTAAAAAGCCAACTGCCTACAGAAGTGGTAATACTATCAATATCGGCTACTGACTTGACAGAGATGTTACCATCCTTCCAAATGAAAATGTTTTGCTGAGCATGAGCAGTGGTGAAGACGACTGCTAACAATGCTGACAAAACAAATGAAAATATGCGTTTCATATATTATAGTCTTTGTTGTAATTCTAAAAATTTTTCGCCCGCTCCGTGTGAAAATCTACCAGCCTAAAGAGGGAAGCGGTGAGCATTTAGCCTACCTTATTTATATGCAACTGGGCGGACAGTGCACCCGATGTATTGCCATAGGATGCCCGTCGGGGAGGAGTTGTTCCTGTCGAAGCAGAGGTTGAGAGCTGTGTACATCTGGTCTAGGTTGAGCGAACAAGACCAATAGTAGCCGTCCGAACGATAGCCATTAATGACATCGCCGTAGCGAAGGCCCGAGGCAGGGAAGAAGATGGTGTTACCATTAGGACCGGTGACGAGGTAACCATTTTCTATGCGTAACCAATCACACTTATTATAAAGCTCTTGAAATTCTGAAGAATTAGGCATACGACAAGGGGCGCCCCAATTGACTGTAGCTGCGTCGTCTTCTGTATCAAGAGTTGTCTTACCATCTGAAAAGTCGTACTTTGTCAAATAATAACGACCATTATAATCTGCCCACTTGTAACTATCTATATTACAATAAGACTTAGATGCCGTCTCACCCCAAGCAAAATAATCGCCATCATCAGAAGAAAATGAAGCACCAATGTTAGTCTTTGCCCAAAGCAGACCACTGGGCAAACCGAGGTCGACAAACTCGTGACCATTTATTACCTTGTTTCGAGGCTTCTCACCCATGGTGGTAATAGAATTGACAGCACTATAATAAACGTTATCAAGGAGCTTGACGTAAGTACGGTAATAATAAGTAGTACCAGAAGTTAGATACATGATTGTAAACGAATAGTCCTGTATAGCACTACCCAACTTCTTCTTAAAGTCATAATAGAGTCGGCTTACTGTGCTCCGAATAACAGATTCCTACCTCTGGAGTAACATCAATTGACTTTACCTTGTCATTGATAGCCACCTTAGCCGAACCTTGGAAAGTACTGGTAGTAGCACCAAGGCTCACAGGCTCAGAGATATGAAACAGCCAGTTACCGGCACCGAAGGTCAAACTATCGACTTCTGATATAGGCTCGATGGAAACCTTGCCATCCTTTCCCCAAAAATAAAAGTTCTGCTGCGCAAATGATGCGGTAACAGTCAACATCAGTACAGCCAATAACGTAAAGAGTCTTTTCATAGCTTACTTCTTAAAGAGTTTGTAACTAATGCCGCTCTGGGTGCGGACTACATAAATGCCTTGCTGAAGAGACGAAAGATTCATTGCGGCTTTGCCATCAGCATCAGCTCTTTCACGAAGCATAAGTTTGCCATCGATAGTATAAAGAGCAATGGATTCGTTAGCTGCCAAGTCTGAAACATTCAAGGTACTGGCAGAAAACGAGAAGACAACATGTTGGCTCTTGTCATTGGCCACCACATTATCGATAGCACTAACGACATCATCAACAACTACCACGCGCTGCACCTCGGCATAAGCATAGCTCACGCACTCGACACCGCGCACACTCACGGACAAGTTGGCATCGCTCAAAGCAATGACAGGCTTCTCAGCAAAGGTAAAACTTACCTTCTTACCGTTACGAAGCAGGAATGTTACGCCAGGATTACCAGCGAACATAGACAGGCTAAAGGCAAATAACGCCAAAAGCATGGTAAAGGTTTTCTTCATAAATTGTCGTATACTTATTTCTAATGATTGCTTAGAACTTTATCCCGAACTCAGGATATTAGCATCATCGCACGTAAAGGTACAAATTTGCGCACAAATGTAATGAATTTAATTGAAATGACCAAACATAAACCGAAAAAGTTTATGTTTGGTCGCATAAAAAGTTTTGTTCCTAAGAACTTTGCTTTTCAGACAGTGTTGGCAGCGCTTCTTGTACAAGCTCTTAGAACATTAGGACAAAAAAATGTAGGTAATCAAGAACTCTCTACCATTAGAAAATTGGTCAATGAAGAGGAACATAAAGACTTGTTTGTACAAGATCTTACTCTCATGCCAGTATGGATGAGAAAGCTGATAACTGATATTATAGATAAAAACGAGCATTATGACACTTAAATACACTTAAAACTTGGTGATGAGATAAGAAAATATGGAATAGACGAGGGCGACTGGAAGAAAGTATTCTCAGTTTTCTCCCATTTTCCTCATATCAGTAAGGCTATACTTTTTGGCTCCAGGGTCAAAGGAATCCACAAGCCTTTTTCTGATGTGGATATAGCATTGGTAGGCGAAGCCTTGTCGCTTACCGACTTGCTTCACCTTAAGAATGAGATAGATGACCTACTCCTGCCCTACGAGTTTGATTTTTGTATCTATAAGGATTTGAAGGATGAAGAATTCAAAAGTCATATTGACAGGAGAGGGGTAGAGGTGTATGATAGTAGTCGTTGGAGAAAATAGTATCAAAGTCCGCACATCAGTTGTTGTGCAAGCGTAGAACAGCTGATGTGCGGTGAAATTCTTACATCTTCTCTAACTATAAGAATTGTGATGGATATTATTTCTTTTTGCTATTCTTTTTAGTCAATGTTTTTTCGTCAGATTTCAATCTGCGTTCTACTTTCTTGACATCTTCGCCAGCAGGAAGATTTTCTGGCACAATACCACGTTGGAGCATCATGTTACGAACAGCCTTATTGTTATCGACATGCTCTTGACTGATAGATTGCTGACCATACAAATCCTTTTGCTGAACATTGACAGAAGTCATTTCTGCAGCAAAATCTTTGGCTTTGATATTGAGTGTAGGGAGGAAATCGGCGAGAGGTCGGCTGTTAGGAGCACCCAATTTTCGTTTGAGAAGAGCCGTGTCGAGATTAAACAACGCCTTGTCGCCCAAGGAGCGAATGATGGCAAAGCCTTTGCTGTCCACACCTCTTTCATATAATACACCAGAGAGACGCTTCTCTGTTTCTGCAAGTTTTGCACGTGCTTGTACACGTT
>ERZ857745.1492-NODE-1492-length-28743-cov-3.339340_pt1 | contig 28743 bp, 24 predicted proteins | sample MGYA00519699_ERZ857745 | MGnify/ENA primary metagenome ERZ857745 (study PRJEB31778, sample SAMEA3449357) | human gut metagenome | biome: human gut; feature: human-associated habitat; material: faeces | place: United Kingdom | collected 2010/2012 ...
ACATCTCCAACATGCCTTCTTTTACCGCCTGCATCGAATATGCGCTCGAGCGCGTTGAGTCATTCGAAGAGGAATACGGCAAGATCGATTTTTACGCGCTTATGGGCATGCCGCTCGCCGTATTCGACGTTCCCGCTTCTTTCGACGGGACCGCACGCTACGAAGCCTCCTTGTTTGGATCCGAAGCGTTCTTCTTGAAGCTCGAAGCTTTTCGCGCCGCGCTCGCAAAGCTCGATTTCCCGGGCGTGCGCATGGTGTATACCAATTTCGCATTGCGAGCCGTGCTGCGCGCACTGTATGCCATCGAACATCGTGAACGCGACTGCTTCAACGGCGTCTTCAACCACCTGTCATAACTAAAAAGAAAGGCCTATGGGCAAAAGCCCTTGTTCTCTTTTTCTTATTGACAGGGCGGGTGTACTCCCGTATTATATATGGCGGGAGTAAACCCGCGTATCTTATTGGGAAAAGAAATCGTCCCATCGCAAACGGCCACAACTCAGGAAGAGCCCGCCTATGATTTACGCAATGAGCGACATCCATGGCTGCATCGATGCCTTCGAAAAATCGCTTTCCTTCGTCGACCTATCAGATGGGCATTCAATGCTCATCCTATGCGGCGATTACTGCGACCGGGGCCCGGCGAGCCTTGGGGTCTATCAAAAGATTATGGGGCTCCAGCGCGATTATCCCAACCAGGTGATAGCCTTGAGAGGCAACCATGAGGAAATGCTGCTGGAATACTGCGCCATGGTCGGCGACCCAGCGTTTACTCAAGGATGGATTCTTGCCGATTCCAACCTCGCCACTGCAAAAAGCTTTCTTGAGAAAGATGAGTTCAGTCAGGTAAAACGCCTGCTCGCGCGCAGAAGGTTCGAAGAAGCCTACCGATTCGTCGTCGATTGCATGAAGGCGAACCACGCCGATGTTCTCGCCTGGATACGAAAGCTTCCGTATTATCACGAAACACCACACAGGCAAGTCTTTGTGCATGCCGGTATCGACGAAGACGCAGGCGATTTATGGCGTATAGGCACATTCGAGGAAGCCTTCACAACCATGCAGCCGGAATTCGTGGGGCAGAAATTCGAACTCGACGTCGTAAGCGGACACATCGCCACCGAAACGGTTTCGGGTACCGCAGGCTACGAAGGCGTGTGGCACGACGGCGCATCGCATTTCTATATTGATGGCGCCGTCATGAAAACAGGGCAAATCCCCGTGCTTGCCTACGACGAAAGCACGGGGAAGTACTGGGAGCAGTGGCCGCACAAGAGGAGCCTTTAGCGACGTGGGCAACCTGCGCGCGAATCACCGCGTTTAAACAGAAAGCGAAACCATAAACGCATTAACAGATGGAGGGTCGATGCATTCTCTCAAATTCAATTACCTGCACGATTTGGCCACGGCAAACTACGATCTCGGCAATCGTCCCGACCCCGATTCCGAATCGATAATTCTCAAAGAAGATTTGTTAGAGGCTTTTTGGGGAGCCCAGACGAATGAAGCGCGAGTTTCCGCCGAGAAGAATTATGGGTGCGGCTCCTTTCGAGACATCGAGGTGTCATCGGGCGGCCAAACGATTCTGCTCTCCGTAGACTATCTTGGCCCAAGCGTGTACTGGCTTAAAGATTACTATTCAGAACACGGGGTTGACGCCCCGGAGGCAGACTCCCGCATTCGCGCGTTCCTTAAAGAAAGTCGAAAGCTTGGAGGCCATATCCTGTTCCCACGAGGAAGCAACGGCGGGCCGCACGAGACGTTAAATCAAGCCCGCAGCGGGGAAAGGGGCGTTTACGACAGAATCGATGCAACATTGCTGTGCCTGAAAGCATTCTTCGGCTGTTCTGAGGTCTCATCGACCAATTCCCAACGCGATGCATCGGCGTTTATGGAGGAGGTGTCGAAGCTCTTTCCCAGCGAAGAACAGTTCAAAAAAGTGAAGGCGAATTTGATACGCATCTTCGATTCTCTTCAATACTATGCTGAAGATTTCGCATACTTCAGTGACTTCCGAGGCTTCTGCGAAAGGCAAAAACTTACCGGTTCATTCGTAACGAAAGAGGGGGAAGTTGAAATGTTCGCGCCTCTGTGCCCCCTAAAGCCAGAAAACTACGAAGCATATGCCGAAAACGTCAACGGAGCGATTAAAAAGAGGAATGAGATGATGCATTCTGCCTAAGCGTCTCTTCGGGTCGACATTGCGCAGCAAATCGGGATTCTCGAAAAGGGGCGCGCATTAAGATCTTCGCGAGACAGATTGTTTTCCGCGAACCCCAGGGCGTTTTCATAGAACGCAAGCGGGCGAACGAAATTTTTTTGGACGTGCACGCCCAGGCAAAGGCGAACCACAGTCCATACTGAAGCGAGATACCCAACGCAGCCGAGAGCCCACATGCTATGCTATGAGGCGAAAATCAAGGGGGCCGCATGCGCATCGAATCGCTTGAGTTGTTTTTATCCGTCGCCGAACACGGCTCGGTTTCTCGTACCGCTAAACAGCATTTCATATCGCAGCAGGGTGTGTCTTCGGCCCTCAAGGCTCTCGAGAAAGAGCTTGGAACACCCCTGTTCACGCGCGGCGGCCCCAAGCTCGAACTCACCGAGCGGGGAAGGGCAATCGCGTCGGAAGCCCAACGCATCGTCGATTCCCACCGGCGCATGCTGGCAATCGCGTCGGCGCCCAAGGACGCAACGACGCAAAACCTCCGTACCGTCGAGATTCTTACCACGCCGTTCGCCTCGGCAGCACTCGAAGAATTGTTCCTCGATTACGAAGCGACAACGCCCGGAACGCGACTGCGCGTCACTGAACGCGACCTGTTCCGTATTGTCGATGATTTCGCTGAGGGATACCCATCGGCACGTCGCACGACGCAGCAAGGACGCCCGCCACTCGCAATCGTCTGCTGCATGCCGGGCATGGACAAAACAATTAGCCGCATGAACCACGAGTTCGAGCCCCTCGTGAATTCCGAGCTTATGGCAGCATGCTCGACAAGCTGCGCGTTGGCGGGCAAGGATTCAATTACGCGCGATGAGCTGTGCAAATACCCTATCGTGTTCTATAGCGAGCCCTTCCTCAATAAAGTGGTGGACAAGCTCTTCAACGGGCTCGAACCCAACATCCAGCAAAATACGACCAATACGAACATGCTCGCGCGCGCCATGGAGCGAGACGGCGCCGTCACGTTCAGCGACTCTTTCTCAAGCTATCTGCAGCGCCAGCATGGCTCGACCGCGTTCATTCCCATTAAAGACAGCGTGTACTTCTCGATAGGTTTTCTGGGAAACGTTGCGCCCGACACGCCCGAAGCGCAATTCGCGAACTTTCTGCGTAAGTATCTCGCAATAGCGTGCGCCCCTTACCAGGAACGATACGTGTCGCTTATGGGCGATGCGTTCGGCTATAACTGGAATCGGAGCCATCCATGAAAACGCGACGCTACGCAATTAACACTGCAGCATGCCGTGGATGCGGCGCGTGCGCGAAGGCATGCCCGCGCAAAGCTATCAAAATCGACATGGGAAACGCCCAAATCAACTACGACCTGTGCGATACATGCGGATCGTGCGCGGCCGCATGCAAACTTCGCGCAATTTCCCTGAAGCACGGCATCTGGCTCAACTAAAACTTAACAACATTTCCTTGTGCAGCCAACCCCGTTTCCCTGTTTGCCGAGCATGGCAAGCACCGCCACAATCAATGGCAAGGAAAACAGGCGAAAGGGGGAAACGTGTCGTCTGTCGTACAACTGCCCGATGGCGGCAAAATCGTGAAGACTAACTGCTTCGAATGCCATGCGAAATGCGGAGTCTTATGCGAGGTTGACAAGAACGGAAAGCTCGTAGGGGTCAAGGGCAACCCGGAAGATCCGCGCAGCCAAGGCCGCATGTGCGCAAAGGGCCTCGCCGCGCCGAAGATACTCTATGATCCCGACAGACTGCGTTATCCGTTGCGGCGCAAAGCCGGAACGCCGCGCGGCTCAGGTCAGTGGGATCGCATCACCTGGGACGAGGCCATCGAATGGCTTGCGCAACGCATCGAAGAAATCTGCGATAAATATGGCGCCGAGGCTGTCGCGTACGGCCAAGGAACCGGCCGCGGCACCAATCAATGGACGAGCCGATCGTCGAACGCCGGCGGCGCTGTGAACCATTCACTGTCGCCGGGCAACATTTGTCTGGTACCCATGATGGTACAGTCCATTCTGCAATTCGGCATGTTCCCCATATTCGATGGCGTCGACTTCGACAATTCCGACTGCATCGTGATGTGGGGCTGCAACACTATGTGGACCGAAGCCACGTACACGTCGGGCCAGGTCGGTCGTTCGCGTGATCGCGGCGCCAAGCTCATCGTCATCGACCCGTTCTTCGAGCATCCGCTTGCGGCAAAAGCCGATCATTTCGTGGGCCTTCGCCCAGGATCCGACACCTATTTGGCGATGGCATGGCTCAACGTGATTATGAACGAGGGCCTCTACGACGAATATTTCACGAAGAAATTCACCAATGCGCCCATGCTCATCATCGAAGGCGTGAACGCGCCGCTCAACGAGGCGCTGGTAAAAGAGGGCGGCAACCAGCAAGTCATGCTATTCATGGGTAAAGATGGCCAGCTGCACCCGCTGCAGGAGCGCACCGATGAAGTCGAGCTCGAATACCGCGGCACCGTAATCGGAGCGGACGGCAATCCGATACCTGTAAAAACCGTCTGGATCGGCCTGAAGGAAATTGCCGACGAGTGGACGCCCGAGGCGGCTGCCGAAAAATGCTGGTGTCCCGCAGAGGTGATTCGCGAAAGCGCGCGCACATACGCAACGGCCCCCAGCGCATGCATCGAGGTGTTCCAGGGCATCGAAGAACAGACGAATTGCCGCGATTCCATCCAACTCATCAATATCATTATCGCCATCTGCGGAAACCTTGAGAAAAAGGGCGGCAACCTTTCCATGCCGTTCTGGAATCAGATGTTCACCCTCTCGGGCGCCAACCCCGAGACGCACGAAGAAAAGCGACTGAAAGATGGGCGCGCGGCGGGCACGTTCAACGGCTCGTCGAACACCGCTATGTGCTTCGAGGCAATGAAGACCGGCAAGCCTTACCCAATCAAGGGCTATATACACGTACAAGGAAACCCGCTGTCGTGGTCGGAAGATACCAAGAAGGTGCGCGAGGGACTGATGAACCTCGATTTGCTCTGCACGATGGACTACTACATGTCGCCCACCGCACAGCTAGCCGATTTGGTGCTGCCTTCGACGCATTGGACCGAGCGCGACTACCTGGCCGACGAGGTGTGCGGCGAGTGGGTGTTCGCCCAGCAGCACGCCGTCGAGCCGCTCTACGAGCGTCGAAGCGATGTGTGGTTCTGGCGCACGCTGGGCCGGCGTCTGCATCCCGATTGGTGGCCATGGGAAACCGATGATGAGCTGTTCGAATGGCAACTTGAGCAGACCCATGCAGGCATCACATGGAACGAGCTCAAGGAGCAATGGATTCACCATGTGCCCCAGATGCCGAGCCGCGACTACGAAAAAAACGGCATCGCGGCACCCACGGGCACAGGCCGCGCCGAGCTGTATTTCACGGTCGGCCTCATAAGCGGGCTGAACCCGTTTCCCAGCGCGAGCGAGCCGAAACAAAGCGTGTACGCCACACCAGAAATTGCCGAGGAATACCCGCTGACCGCCGTCACGGGGCGCCGCTATCCGGTCTATTACCACTCGGCGTACCGAGGCATTCCGCAACTGCGCGAAATCGTTCCCGACCCGCAGGTCATGTTCCACCAGAACGTAGCCGACGAGCTGGGCATTGCGTATGGAGACTGGTGCTTTGTGGAAAGCCCGACAGGGCGCATCGTAATGAAAGCACGCCCCACGGTCGGCCTCGATCCTCGTATATGCGTGATTCCGCATGGATGGTGGCAAGGATGCAAGGCGCTCGACAAGGAAGATTACCCCAACGACATGTGCAACGCCAACGTGCTCACCTCAAGCAAGTACTACAGCAACGAATACATGACGCCAGGCCTGCGCTCGACGCTTGTTCGCATCGTTAAAAAGGCCAACCCCTCGAGCAAGGAAGGTGATTGAGCCGTGACCGAGAAGAAATACGGAATGGTCATAGACCTCGATAAGTGCTCGGGTTGCCAGGCTTGCTCCGTGGCATGCAAAATGGAAAACGATGTAGATTTGGGCGTTTTCCGCACGCGTGTATACCGAATGGGCCCCATAGGGCAATGGCCCGATGCGCTCGAGTTGTTCTACTTCCCCAACGGGTGCATGCACTGTGAACACCCGAGCTGTATAGACGTGTGTCCCACAAAGGCGACATTCAAAACCGATGAGGGCGTGGTGCTCGTCGACGCAAACCGCTGCTTCGGCTGCCAATATTGCGTATGGGCATGCCCATACGAGGCGCGCTCGCTGAACCCCAATACAAAAGTCGTCGAGAAATGCACGCTGTGCGTCGACAAACTCGATGCCGGCGAGCAGCCGCTGTGCTGCTACACCTGTACTACGGGGGCGCGTGTTGCTGGCGACATGAACGATCCCGATTCTCGTATCTCAAAGGTGCTCGCCGAAAACGCAGACCGCGTGTACCGCGTGCATCCCGAATTCGGAAACGAACCGAAGGTGGTCTATCTCGTTCCCCGGAAAGGAGCTGAGACGCTATGCAAGTCCATTGGCCTCTCGTGATATCGACGGCATGCCAACGCGCCGGATTAGGGCTTTTGCTGTGCGTGGTGTTCGCCAATGCAGTATTGGGTTCACAACTTCCCTCGAATATCGCATGCCTCGTCGCTCTGGCGCTCTTATGCGCAGGCGGCATTGCCTCGGTGTTCCATCTACAACGTCCATCAAGATTTTTCAACGCATTCTCGAACCCCAAATCGCACCTCACGCAAGAGGGCTTCATCACGCCGTTTCTTGGCGTGGCGCTGATTGCTGCAGGCCTTGATGGAATCGCATTCAACGCTGGCGCAGCCAGCGCGGGGCTTCTGTGCATCGCCGCCGTTTTGGCACTCGCATTTCTCGTATGCACGGGACTCGCATATCAGATGAAATCGCGACCAGCCTGGAGTACAAAGCTTGTATTCGCGCTGTTCTTGCTAACCGCCGTGGCGGCAGGATTCATGGGAGCATATGCTCTCGCGCTGCTAGAAGGGGATGAAGCGGCCAATAAAATCCTCGCATGTGGACTTGCGGCGACAATAGCGGCGGCGGCAGTGCAAACAGCCTATGTTTCGAGGATGAAGCATGTGGGCTATGGCGTGGCGTACGACGCGATGAAGCAGCCGTACCGCCCCTATGCACTGGGCTGGGTGGCGCTCACCGTTGCGGCGCTCATTTTGGCAGCCTCGTGCATTGCCGTACCGTCGGCGATGTTAGCATGCGTCGCATGGGCGCTCTACGTTATTTCGGTGGCACTGTGGACCGCGCTCTTCTTCAAGGGCGCCCACAAAGTGAGAATGTTCCCCATGTATGCAGACGACTTGAATTTAGACATGTAAGCTGCGCAAAACATGCATCTTCGACTGAGCTCCTCGACCCGGTTTCATTCGGGCCGAGGAGCTTTTACGTGAGGGCACAACTTCTGGCTGAAACGAAATTTTCGTCACCAGTGGCTTATAGGACAAAATGTGTGTCCACATTAGAGGCATCGGTGCAGGCCGATGCCTCTTTTTCGCCTGCTTAAATTCGTGCGCTCTATTTAAGCACTCGGACAAAATGTGTGTCCGTGCAACCGTCGTCGCGCCAGGTGGATAGCCTTTTTCCGACACGTTAAAACGCTCATCGGAAGAGGTGGCGCCATGAAGGCGGTCAAATGCCCTTACTGCGGCGGTCCGACGAAGAGGAACGGCAGAACCTCCTCGGGGGCGCAGAGATGGAGATGCACCGCCTGCGGCGCATCGACCACCGTGCGCTACGACGACACCGCCGCCCGCTTCGACGAGTTCCTGTCGTGGCTTCTGTCGAAGGACACGCAGCTCGAGATGCCCGGCGCCGGCCGGACCTTCAGGCGCAGGACCGCGGAGTTCTGGGAGGTCTGGCCCATGCCGGTGCCCGACGGCGAGTTCCACCGGGTCCTCTTCGTCGACGGGATCTGGCTCGCGGAACGCCTGGTCGTGCTGATCTGCTGCAGCGAGGATCGGGTGGTCTCGTGGTACATGGCGCAATCCGAGAACTCGAGGGCGTGGTCGGCGCTCATGGAGCCGATACCGGCGCCCGACGTCGTGGTCACCGACGGCGGGAGCGGCTTCGCGAAGGCCGTGCGCGCGACTTGGCCCCGGACCAAGGTCCAGAGATGCGTGTTCCACGCGTTCTGCCAGGTCAAGAGGCATACGACGTCGAGGCCCAAGCTGCAGGCGGGCGTCGAGCTCTACGCGCTGGCCAGGGAGTTGCTGCATGTGGAGACGCTCCAGCAGGCCGACTGGTGGGTCGAGCGCTTCATGCAGTGGTGCGAGTTCTGGTCCGACTTCCTCGAACAGAAAAGCCTGGTCGAAGGCCGCATGGCCTACACCCACCGCAGGCTGCGCGAGGCGAGGTCGGGGCTCGTCCGGCTCGTCAACGCGGGGACGCTGTTCACGCGCCTCGACCCGGCGCTGTGCGCAGAGGGGCCGATGCCCGCCACCAACAACAGGATCGAAGGGGGCGTGAACTCCCAGCTCCGCGAGGTCCTGAGGAGCCACCGCGGCCTCACGAAGCTCAAGCGCGTCAAGGCCGTGTTCTGGTGGTGCTACCTGCATGTCGAATGCCCGAAGGCGATGGCGGACACGCTGCGCGAGATGCCCACCGACGCCGACGTCGACCTGCTGAGGGAGCGATACGGCATGAGGGCCGAGGACGCCTCCCGTCCAGAGAAATGGGGAGAGGGCCTCGTGTGGGAGGAGCTCCACCACAAGACGAGATACCCGTTCCGAAACGAATGAATAATAGGCCCAGACACACTTTTTGTCCTATAGGCCACACATTGCACCAAGAAGCCCGCTCAGTGTTTCCACCACTGAGCGGGCTTCTTTGTATTCAATAAACACAACGACCACTTCACCAGGTGTTATACATTTTCATGAGCGAGTTTTCAACGCAAGGCTACACTTTTATGAGCGACTTTTCAGAGATTCTCGCACTTTTATGAGCGAGTTTCAGGCGCCCGGGTTTGACCATCACACCTGTTAAATGCTCGCAGCATTTAACACATTCCCGCCCGCTAAATGCTCGTAGCGTTGAGCAGGCGCCGAAAGACGCCAGGCCCAACGCGCAGCCGCCGTCGCCGCAAAAATCGACGCGATCAGCGCGCATCGAAATGACTTTCGTAGTCCATTGTCGCGAGAATCGTCGCGGCCGACCCGCACCACCTTCCCAAAACCTGCTAAACGCTACGAGCATTTAGCGGGTTTTAAAGCGCAAACGGCCAAGAACCATAATACACTAGGGCTCTCACCACTGACCTTTTTCAAACCAGGCCACTTCGCCCTTGTCACACGCACCCAGCAGGCGTTTCAGAAGAAAGGCAGCAAAATACGGCATCGTGAAAATGCTGTTCTCGAAGCCGACGTTGCCCGAAGTCAATTTCAAGCCGAAATGAATATCGGGATACGAATCCGACGCAATAAGCGTGCGAAGCGATTTCGAAGTGCCATTCTTCGCCTTCACTTCAACCGGCACGAGGCTCGACTGGGTCCTCACAAAAAAATCCTCTTCAAGCGTCGAATTCTCGCGCTTGTAGTAGAACAGCGGACAGCCGCTCTTCACGAGAGCTTCGCCGACGATACATTCATAGAGCGCGCCTTTGTACACGCCTAAATTGCGATTCGTCCGAAAGTCTTCGCTCGCCTCGTCATCGAGCATCGCGATGAACAAGCCCGTATCGCCAAAATAGAGCTTGTATTTGTTCTCTTCGTAATTCCCCTTCAACGGCAGCTCGGGAAAAGAAAGGCATCGGCACACGTTGACCATGCCCGCCATTTCAAGCCATTCGACGCAGCCGTTATAGTCTTTGAACCGGGCGTTTTTCGCCACCTTGCTCATTTGGAACTTCTTGTTTTCCTTCGCGAGCTGCGCGGGAATGTGATTGAAAACGTTCAATATACGCCCTTTGTCCAGACCTTCGGCGTATTTTTGGATATCTTCGCGATAGTCAAGCACCAATTGTCGCTGAGTCTGAAGCGATCCTTCGAATGTATTCTGATCGATATACGAGCGCACAACATCGGGCATACCGCCAAGAGCGCAATAGTCCAAAAAGACATCCATAAGCACCTTGTGCTGTATATTCGTAAATGGCCGCGCCTCGATAAGGTGCGCGAGCATCTCGCCGGCGAGCGAATTGTCATACCCCTTCGCCCACAGGAACTCCTCAAAATCGAGGGAGCGCATTTCGAAATCAGTTTTGTAGCCTACGCTATTACTCTCGATTCTCTGGTAGTTAATCCCAAGCATCGAACCGCTGCATATCACGTCAAAGCGGGCATCTTGTTTAAAGAATTTCAGCGCCGTCGCAATTTCGGGGAACTCCTGCAGTTCGTCAAAGAATAAGAGCGTTCTTCCTTCAATGAACCGTTTTGCAGGGTCCAAAAGGCTAATGTTGCGCACAATGCTCGCCGCTGAATAGCCATCTTCGATAATCGATTTGTATTTAGGCTCTTCGACGAAATTTATTTCTATCACGGAATCGTAGTTGGCGAAGCCGAATCGACGAATAGATTCGGTTTTCCCAACCTGCCTTGGCCCTTTTACAACGAGAGGTTTTTTGTCTGAATCGTTCTTCCACTGTTCAAGAAAAGCATCGATTTTGCGTCTCAGATATGTCATTCTTCGCTCCCCTTTTAATAATAACTCTTTCACCAGGCATTATACATTTTTATGAGCGAGTTTTTCGAGTTTCTCTACACTTTTATGAGCGAATTTCCCGAGTTTTTCGCATTTTTATGAGCGAATTTTAAATGAACGCCCGCTTTGACTCCTGTACCTGTTAAATGCTCGCAGCATTTAACACATTCCTGCCTGCTCAATGCTACGAGCACTTAGCAGGAACATTGCGCAGGTGCTGAAGGATGCCAAAACTCATGCGGCGCCAGCGTCGTCGTAAGAATTCCACGATCCGCATTCGCCACGACGGTTGTCGCAGTCCGTCCCCATCGCAAAAGTTGTCGCCGCCCTGAGTCTCGAGAATTACCGCGACGGCCTGCGCCCTTTCCCCATTCCCAAAACATGTTAAACGCTGCGAGCATTTAACGTGCTGTCCCCGCGGGAAGCTCCGCGGCCACCCTGCGCGTCCCTTCTCAAAACCTGCTCAATGCTACAAGCATTGAGCAGGTCGGGGGCGAATCGACGCAGACACGCCAATCTCAGAGAACTTAAATCCCGAAGCCGCGCAAAGGCTGCAGGCTGCGCTCGAGGATGCCGTGCATGCAGGCGATCGCCACGCCGTAGTTCACCATGGGCGTACCGCTTGCCGCGGCCACCGATAGCCGCCGCTGCATTTCTTTTCCGTTGAGCATACAGGCACCGCAATGCACCACCACGTCGTAGTCGCTCACGTCTTCAGGGAAATCGTTGCCCTGGGTGAATTCGAACGACGGACTTGCACCGCAATGCTGGCGAATCCATGCGGGCATTTTCACGGTGCCGATGTCTTCGCATTGCCTATGGTGCGTGCACCCCTCAGAGATAAGCACGCGGCTTTCGTCGGTCAGGATGCCAAGCGCCGACGCACCTTCGACGAGCGTTCTCAAATTGCCCTTATAGCGCGCCATAAGAATGGAAAACGACGTGAGCGGGCACGTTTCTGGAACAATGCGCGATACCCGGCCGAACACTTGGGAGTCGGTTATCACGAGACGCACGTCGCCCACCGACGCGAGCACGCCGTCGAGTTCTTCGGGCTGGCACACCACGGCACTCGCATGAGCATCGAGCACGTCGCGCAGCACGAGTTGCTGCGGCAAAATAATGCGCCCCTTCGGCGCCGACGAATCGATAGGCACCACGAGCACAACCTTATCGTCCGACGATAGCAAATCGGCCACCACGCGGCGCTCACTCACGGCCGCGCTTCCCAAGCGGGCGATGGCCTCTTTTAGCTCAACAACGCCCTGCCCCGTGTGAGCACTCACGAGCACCTCAACACGAGGCGTGAAGGCGGCAGGATTGGCATTACGCGGCGAAGCACCATCTTGCCCGCCATCCGCTGACGCTGCGTCATCAATCAAACCATCGTCCCGCATTGCGATACCATTTGACCCAGCATCACCCGGCACGCCATCGACGCAGGCATGCGCAACCGCACGAGCCCGAGCATCGCGCGAGTCCCCTTCATCCATGCGAAGAGCGCCCAAATCGCGCAGCTCCCCGCCAGCGGCCGCATCGCCAAGCAGGTCGACCTTGTTGCGCGCAATAACGCACGACAGGCCGCGCTCGGCGAACAGCGCCGCGAGCTCTCGCTCGGCCTGCACGGGCTCACGCGCGGCGTCGGTCACCAGTACCGCCACATCGCATGTGCGCAGCACCTCGCGCGCGCGGGAAACGCGGCGCTCGCCCAAATCGCCTTCGTCATCGATGCCGGGGGTATCAATAACATCGACTGGCCCTAAGGGCAAAAGCTCCATGGCCTTTTTCACTGGATCGGTCGTGGTGCCGGCCACATCGCTTGCGAGCGCGACCTGCTGGCCACACACGGCGTTCACCAAGCTCGACTTGCCCGCATTGCGCACGCCGAAAAAACCAATGCGCACGCGCTCGCCCGAAGGCGTCTCGTTCAAACCCATGCCAGCATCATTCCTTTCGCCACACAGCCGTCACCTGCGCTTTCCGTAGTATCACAACGTCCCACGACCCACTTTAAAACCTTTGGTCGCGTTTGCCCTCGTGCACGATTGCATAAATTGCTTCCACGCACTGGTGTCGGCGATTGTCGTCTTTGATCTTGTACATCTCACGCTCAAGCAATTCGAAGCCCTTCTGGAACGTCTCGGGCGTCGCGTAGTCGACCAAGTACTCCGCCAGCGTGATGAGGGCATTGGGGTGACAATAGTTCAGGATCTGCCCGTTCTTGCAGAAGCTCATGAACCTATCGCCCGTGCGCCCCGCGCGATAGCACGCCGTGCAGAAGCTCGGCACGTGCTCTTGTTCGATGAGCCACGAAATAATCTCATCGAGCGTGCGCTGGTCGCTCACGTCGAACTGCTCGGTATCGTGCGGGCGTGCAGCTTCCGTATAGCGACTGCCGCCTGAGATTTGGCTGATGCCGTACTGCAGCGCATGCTCGCGCACCTTTTGCCCCTCGCGCGTGGAGATGATCATGCCCGTGTACGGCACGGTAATGCGAATGAGCGCGATAATCTTCTCAAACATCTCGTCGGAAATGCCGTTGTCGAACACATCAGGATCGATATCCATGGCGGGCTTCACGCGCGGCACGCTAATGGTGTGCGGCCCCACGCCATGCACAGCCTCCAAGTGCTCGGCGTGCATGATGAGCCCCGCAAATTCATAGCGATAGCCCTCCAGTCCAAACAGCACACCGAGGCCCACATCGTCGATGCCGCCCTCCATGGCGCGATCCATGGCCTCGGTATGCCAGTTGTAGTCGCTCTTCGGCCCCGTGGGGTGCAAGCGCTTGTAGCCTTCCTTGTTATACGTTTCCTGGAACAGGATATACGTGCCAATTTCGGCCTCTTTGAGCATGCGGTACTCGTCGACCGTGGTAGCGGCGATATTCACGTTCACGCGGCGGATAGAGCCGTTTTTATGCTTGATGGAATAGATGGTGTTCATCGATTCCAGAATATACTCGATGGGGTTGTGCTTCGGGTCTTCGCCGGCCTCAATCGCCAGGCGTTTATGGCCCATGTCTTGCAGCGCGATAACCTCGGCGCGAATCTCGTCCTGGGTGAGCTTTCGGCGCGGAATCTCACGATTCTTCGCGTGGTAGGGGCAATACAAGCACCCGTTCACGCAGTAATTCGACAAATACAGCGGAGCGAACAACACGATGCGATTGCCATAATATGCCTGCTTAATGTCATGCGCGAGCTTTTTAATAGCATCGTTGACGCCCTTGTTTTCGCAGGCCAGAAGCACGCTCGCCTCGCGATGCGTAATCATGGCGCCGTGCTCGTTCGCCGGATGCAAATGCGGCTTGCACTTCTCGAGAATGTCGTAGCACAGCTGCAGGTCGTTTTTGTGCGCGTCGGCATACGCCAGCGTCTCTTGAATTTCCTCGTCGTTGATGAATTCGTCAGCGCATAACGATTTCGGATTGTACGAATATCCCATGAGGCACTTCCTTCATAAAACACATTACACGCAGGCGGAAGACGCAGGCGCCATATCGCCGCGATCGACCACCAGTCGATAGCCGACGGAAAGCATGCGCGCGCCCAAGCACCCACGACATTCCGCGGCTTCTTCGCCTGTGCAAATCTTGTTGTCGTACAGGTCGTAGTCTTTCCGATGGGCCACAGGTGAGAGGTTCGGCATCACCACGTTCGCCCCCGCAAGAATGCCCTGCTCCCGCCCATCAGGCGCAATAGTGCCAAGAGCCGTGGTCGCAGGCAAAAGCACATTGGGCTTAATGAGCCTGATAATCGAGAGCAAGTAGCACGTAAGCTCCACCGTGCCCGCTCCATACGCCGCGAACGGCGTTGCATGATGCGGCACGAACGGGCCAATGCCGCACATTTCAGGCTGGAATGTCTCGATGAACCGCAAATCGCGTGCGAAGTCGGCCGAAGTTTGGAACGGGGCGCCAACCATGAAGCCCACGCCCACCGCGTAACCAATCTCGCGCAAGTCGGAAAGGCAGCGCATGCGAGCGTCGAATGACATATCGGCGGGGTGCCAGCGCGCATACAGCTCGCGGCTTGCCGTTTCATGGCGCAGCAAATAGCGCTCGGCGCCCGCGGAAAACAGCCGCTCGTAGCTTTTGCGGCTGCGTTCCCCAAACGAAAGCGTAACCGCGCAATCGGGGTGCGCCTCGCGAATGCGAGACACCACGCCGCACAGCACGTCGTCTGAAAAGAACGAATCTTCCCCACCCTGCAAAACAAAGGTGCGAAAGCCTAGATCGTAACCCGTATGCGCGCATTCGACGATTTCATCGGCAGAAAGGCGATAGCGACGTGCGGCCCCGTTCGAACGGCGAATACCGCAGTAGAAGCAATCGTTCTTGCAGCAGCTCGATGCTTCGATAAGGCCGCGGGTGAACACCGCATCGCCATACACGGCTTTGCGCGCCGCAACCGCGCGACGCGCAAGGCCAGCGGCCATCGCGGGCGTGCGCCGCGCGATGAGCCGCTCGTATTCCTCAAACGTGAGAGCATGATTGTTCGACAGCTTGTCCGCCAGCTGTTCAAGCAAAGTCATGTCGCACGTTGTTGGCATATTAGATGTCCCACTCCGCCTGGTTGGTATGCAAAAGCTCCTCGGCCTTCTCGGAAAGGGGCTCGCCGAGCAAGCGGTCGTAGAGAGCCTTAATATCAGGGTTCTCGTGCGAGAAGCGCAGTGTATCGGCGCCGTCAAGCGCATTGAGCACCGCGGCTCGCTCGCTCGCGAGCTCCTGGTTGAAGGCAATGGGCTGACCGCCACCACCCACGCAGCCGCCTGGGCACGCCATGATCTCGACGAAATCGTAGCTCGCCGTGCCAGCTTCAAGCGCATCGAGCAACACAGCCGTATTCGAAAGGCCGCTCGCGATGGCGATACGAAGCTGCATTCCGGCGATATCGAGCGTTTTATCGACCCAGGGTCGCTCGGGAGTTGCCGCTGTCGTGTCGCACGTGCTGAAATCGGGCTTCTCGCCCGTGAGGAAGAACGCCGCCGAACGCAGCGCCGCTTCCATCACGCCGCCCGTGCGGCCGAAAAGAGTGCCCGCACCCGTGGACAGTCCCAGCGGGTCGTCGAAGTCGCCCTCGGGTAAATCGGCGCAATTCACGTTGAGCATGCGCAGCATGCGGTCGAACTCGCGCGTCGTGAGTACCGCGTCGACATCGGGGCCCGCCTCGGTCGAAAGCTGGGGCACGCCCGCCTCGTATTTTTTGGCAATACAAGGCATGACCGAAACAACGAATACTCGTTTACCCTGTTCATATGCCTCTTGCGACATGAGTGCCTTCGCCGTGGCGCCAAGCATCTCGTGCGGAGATTTGCTCGTGGAAAGCTGGCCGACGAATTGGGGGTAATGCTGCTTAGCGAAACGCACCCAGCCCGGACAGCAGCTCGTGAACATCGGGCGCGGCTTTTCAGACTTTACCCATTCGATGAATTCGTTGGCCTCTTCCATGATGGTAAGGTCGGCGGCAAAATCGGTGTCGTATACGCGGTCGAAGCCGAGCGCGCGCAGCGCGGAAACCATGCGGCCTTGCGTTGCCTCTTCTCGAGGCACGCCCACGCCCTCGCCCCATGCCGAACGAATGGCAGGCGCAACTTGAACCACAGTTATTACTTGAGGGTCGGCCAAAGCCGCAAGCACCTTGGACGTGTCATCGCGTGCGGTAAGCGCACCCGTGGGGCAATGCGTAACGCACTGGCCACACAAAGCGCAATTCGCGCTGGCAATGTCGGCGCCGCCGGCGACGCGCACGCCACGATGCGCAGCGGGACCAGATACCTCCCACACAGCGCATTGCTGTACCTTCGCGCATTCGGCAACGCAGCGCATGCAGCGAATGCACTTGGTGGCGTCGCGCTGCAGCGGGAACGTTTCGTCCCACGCCTCGAACTCGTAGTCGGGGTCGCGCTCCAAATCGGTCGCGTTGCAGCCGTTCGCCACGACCTGCAACGCGCAGGTGCCGCTGCGCTTGCACGTGGTGCATTCGCTGCGGTGGGTCGCCAAAATGGTTTCCACATTCGCGCGACGCGCCGCAATTACGCGCGGCGTGCTCGTGCGCGCCGCCATGCCGTCGAAAACGCACGTGTTGCACGCGGCGGCCAGGGCGTCTTCGCCTTCAACCTCCACCACGCATACGCGGCATGAGCCGATTTCGTTGATTTCCTTCATAAAGCACAACGTGGGAATGTCCACGCCGGCAAGTTTCGCTGCATCGAGGATAGTCGAGCCCTCGGGCGCCTGGACGGTGATTCCGTCGATGGTAACCTTACACATATTGGACCCTTCCCTCATCGAGAACTCCACAGCCGTAATGGTCGCAACGCAAGCAACGGCGTGCTTCCTGGAACGCTTCTTCGGCGGTCATTTCCACCTCGACGGCATCGAAATCGCCTTTGCGCTCACGCGCGGGACGCTCCACGATGTTCACGCGTCCACAGGGCGTACGCCAGTTCGCCGCAGCAGGCGGAACCGCCACGCCGCAATCAAGCTTGTGGTCGAAGCCGAGAAAATCGTCGATATTGCGCGCAGCAACCTTGCCGGCGCCAATGGCGATTATCACCGTTTTTGGGCCAACCTGGCAATCGCCGCCCACGAACACGTTTGGCAGCTCACCGATAGACTTCAAGCCGTCATCGGCTTCGAAATAGGTGCGGTCGGCCCGCATGCCCGCTTCTTCGAACGGGGCGCTTTCAATATCCTGGCCCACGGCAATAAGCACCACGTCGGCCACGATGCGCACAAGCGGCTTGTCGGCGGTTTGCGGCGCAGGACGGCCGCGCTTCACCGGGCCGATGAACTGCGGCTGCGTATAAAGTGCCGTAACATGCCCGTCTTCGACCTCGATATGGTCGGGCGCCTGAAGCGTCATCATCTCGACGCCTTCCTGCATGGCGGAATCGATTTCAGCGCGAAGTGCCGTCATGTCTTCCAGGCGGCGGCGATAGGCCACCGTTACGCTTGCGGCGCCAGCACGCACGCTCGTGCGTGCGCAGTCCATAGCGACGTTGCCGCCGCCGATGACCACGACGTTTTTGCCCGTGAAATCGGGGCATTCGTTATCGCCGATCTTGGTGAGCAGTTCAACGGCGCTCATCACGCCCTGCACGTCGGCGCCTTCGAGCTTCAGCGTTTTGCCGCCCTGTGCACCGATGGCCACGTACACCGCGTCGTATTCGACGGAAAGGCGCTTCATGCCCTCGGCGTCGATGCGCGACTCAAAATGCACGGAAATGTTGCCCGCCCCCATAATGGCGCGCACGTCTTCATCAAGACGCTCACGCGGGAAGCGATAGGCGGGAATGCCGTAGCGCATCATGCCGCCGAGCTGCTTGCGCATCTCGAACACGTGCACTTCATGACCCATGAGCGCGCAGAAATACGCGCAGGTAAGGCCGCTCGGGCCGCCGCCCACGATAGCGACCTTCTTACCCGTCGCAGCAGCAGGCGCGGGCGTTGCGACCTTGTCGGCGGCAAGCTGATCGACCGCGAACTTCTTAATGCCACGAATATTCACCGGTGCATCGATGAGCGTGCGGCGGCAGCGGTTCTCACACGGGTGCTCGCACACGTATGCGCATGCCGTGGGGAACGGGTTGTCTTTGCGAATCATGCCAATGGCACCGGCGTAATCGCCCGCGCCCGCAAGCGCGACGTACGCCGGCACGTTCACGTGCGCCGGGCACAGCGTTTCGCATGGCACCGTCTGGGCGACGCCTTCTCGGCATTGGCCCTGATTCACATGGCTTTCGAATTCAGCCTTGAACGCGTCAAGGCCGCCAAGAAGCACTTCCGCCGCATGCCATCCGATGGCACAATCGGCCGTATCGCGCACGACGTTCGCCTGCGCGCGAATCTCGTCGAGCGCGCCAGGCTCGGCCTGAAACGCAAGCACTTCCTCAAGTAGTTCCTCAATGCGACCGATGCCTTCACGGCACGGCACGCATTTTCCACAGGTTTGGCAACCGCCGGCGCGCAGCAAATCAAGCTGGAATGCCACCGCGCACATGCCCGGAGGCGTCGCTTTAATGCGTCGCTCATACTCTTCGACAAACGAGCCGAACTTGCCGTCGTCTTTCGCGCGCGGCTCAACAGACAGTTTCGCCATATATCCCCCTTTGATATGTGGGTTGACTCATAACCGTGCGGCAACCCCACCAAGCGCCCGCCACCCCGCAGACCCTCGCATTGCCGCCAGGCTATGCTCTCAAGCATTGAAAGTGTACCTTGGGAAGGCTGACTCTCCCACGTTCGTATAGGTTAATTAGCTCATCCGATAGGGTATTTGTGCAGGAGAAATTTACCCACACGGAGCGCCGCAAACCAAACGGCCCCTGGCCGCAACAACAGCACCAATATCGCCAAAATACTCAACGGCTTTCGAAAGCGTTTCCGCGATTGTCAACTCCTCGGTGGAATCGCCAATCGATCTCGTCATTGGTTTTCAGCGTCGACGCAACACCGTGAGCTGCTGCCCCATGGCCCGCACTGCCGACCCGGCTGAAATCGCCAACGGCATCCTGTTCTTGGCAAGCGATATGGCGTCGTACTGCACGGGCGAACCCCTCGCTCTCGACGGAGGCCAGCAAATCGCTTAAAACGCAAACCCGTTTGTTTTCCCTTCCTTCCTGGAGCGGCGTCCTTTTCTCTCTCCCTTTGCCTGCTCCGTGGAGCAAAAAAGAAGCCGTCCCATTGGGCGGCTTCTTTTTTGCGAGAGAAATGGCGCCGCGCAGGCGCAAGCCCACACGGCGATGAGGTGAGGCGTTTTCCTACACCATGCGCGCTACGGCGTAGCCGGCATGGGTCGCGTCAGGAATTTCCGCGACCTTCTTGCAGTCGCCCGCCATATACACGTCCATGTCGCTGATTTCCTCGAGCTTCTCGGCGAATCCAGGACGATTGAGGAAGCCGGCGGAAATAACCACGTTGTCGCAGGGAAGCTCGACGGTTTCGCCGTACTGGTCGATGGCGATGGCCGAGGTGTCGGTCACGCTATCGAGACGGTAGCCAGTCATCAGCTTCACGCCCAGCTGGTGCAGGCGAATAGTGTACTCAATGTCCATCTGGCACCCGGCGGGGTTCAGGAATTTCGTGCCGCGCTTCACGATGGTAACGTCCATTCCCTTCTCGGCCAAATCCAGGGCGATTTCAGCCGTGGTGGTAGCGCCGCCCACGACGACAGCCGATTTTCCTTCCACCTTCTTGGAGCCGTACAGGAAATCGATACCCTCGGTTACGATGGGCTTATCGATACCAGGAACGTTCAGCTTGCGCGGCTCGCCGCCAATGGCAACGATGCAGGCGTCGAAGCCACCCGCCGCGATATCCTCGGGCGTGACCTCCTGCTTGCGAACCTCGATGTTGTGCTTCTTGAGCTGGGTGCGATGGTATTCAATGAAGCGGTTGATGTCCGACTTATACCACGCGGCGCCGGCTTCGATCATCGTGCCGCCGATTTCGCGCTTCTCGAACACCACCACATTGTGGCCGCGCTTCTTCAGCGTGAGCGCAGCTTCGCAACCCGCAGGGCCCGCGCCCACGACGGCAACGTTTTTCGGCGTTTCAGCCTTGGGGTAGAGCTCCTCGTAATAATGGAACAGCGTGGGATTGGTCGCGCACGAAATGGGATGATGTCCCAGAATGCCACGGTCGGTGCAGCCGATTTGGCAACGGATGCAGGGGCGAATATCTTCCTCGTGGCCGGTGCGAGCCTTCTCGACCCATGCCTGGTCGGCCAGACACTGGCGCGCGGTGCCCACGAAGTCGACCTTGCCATCGGCGAGAATCTTCTCGGCGGCTTCGGGCGACTGAATGGCGCCGGTCACCATAACGGGAATATGCACCTGTTCCTTCACCTTGGCGGCCATATCGGCGCAATACGACCACGGGTAGAAACTCGTGGAGAAGTTCGCCGTCACATGCGTCGCGGTAACCAGGTTCAACAGGGCAACGCCCTCACGCTCCAGCACGCGACAGGTGTCGATGCATTCCTCCAGGCGAATGCCGTCGGGCTCGCAGTCGTCCATATCAAGCTTCACGCTTACGGGGAAATCGGGGCCAACGTAGCGTTTGATGACGCGAATCGCTTCAACAAGGAAGCGCTGGCGGTTGAACAGCGAGCCGCCGTAAATGTCGTTTCGCTGGTTGTCGTGCGGCGAAAGAAAGTTCGTGGGCAGGCACCCGCATGCGCCATGAACTTCAACAATATCGAAGCCGGCCTGCTTCACACGCGCGGCGGCCTGGCCGTACTGCTCTTCGATTTCGTGAATCTCGTCGATGGTCAAGGGACGCGGAACCGTCGCGCCCGCGTTAATCATAATTTCGGGAAGAACTGCCGAGGGCGCAACCACGTTGTCGCCGCCGGCAAAGCCCATGTCGCGACCGGGATGCGCAAGCTGCATGCCGGCGATGGCTCCATGATCGTGCATGGCCTCGGCGAGCATGGAAAGCCCAGGAATGTAGGTGTCGTCATAGGCGGCAAGGCCCATGTGGTAGCCTTCCATAATAAGGCAGTTGTCCAAAAACACGATACCCGGGCCGCCCTCGGCAGCTTCAGCCGCGTGCTTCAGATTGCGGTCAGACAAATCGCAGGTCTTGCCAATATTGAGATACGTGCCCATGGAATTGCGAATCACGCGATTCTTCACCGTGAGCTTACCGACCTTGCCTTTGGAAAACAGGTTAGGATATTTAGGATGCTGCATAGCGAACCCCCTTGTTCGTTTCGGTAATCAAGCGCCTTGTCGCATGAAGCGAAAGCGCTCTGTAGCATCTGTGCTACGGTTTTGCTACTCGGCCTTTTTCGGATCGAACCCCGAAAGAGCAGCGGACAGGGCCATGAAGGGCTTGATAATGACAAACACGGCAACAACAGCGCATATCTCGACAAACAACGCCCACGTCGCAAATCCGCCGATAAAAGCGCCAAAGCCCTGGGGCAGATTATTGATGAGCATATTTCCAAGAAGAATCAGCATGCCGAAATACGTGCCCAGCACCACGGCCTGAATAAGCCACATCGTGAACCCCTTCGCCTTTACGGAAGCGGCCAGCTTAAGCGCCCAGCCCATAGGGTCGCCCAAATTACCGACCGTATAACCAATAACGAAGCTAGAGACCCACGAAGCAATAACGGCTTCAGGGGTGATGATGTTCATGCCGAGCTGCATGCAAACAGCAACATTGATGGCGAGCGTGATGATGAGGCCCATCGCCACATTCATCCAAATGTTCATCCACTCGCCAAAGCCCTGAGGGCCTTTGAACTTGCTCATTTCTCCTCCAATGCGTTGGTCGATTCCCACTTCCGAGAAATCCCCTTGCAACCAAACAAATTAAGAAGCTTTCGAAACGACGCATCGAAAAACGACGCGTCACGCAAAATAGCCGGACACCAATAGCTTGCAGGCGTGAACCTACTCAATTTCGCCCTGCATGCCGCCCGTCACGGCACCAGCGCAGCCGCCGTCAACAGCAATGTTGGTCGCGGTGATCTGACGAGACTCGTCAGAGGCCAGGAACAGGTAGGCATAGGCGATATCGATGGGGTCGATAGCGCGCTGAGTGGTTTGCGCGGCAATGAGGCCCGTCGCCATTTCCTTCGGGATGTTGGACATAGCCTCGGTCCACACCAGGCCCGGAGTCACCGAGTTGCACCGAATGCCGAAGGGGCCGCCTTCGGCAGCAAGCTGGCGAGCCATAGCGATGCAGGCACCCTTAGCGGCGGCGTGGCATGCCTGGGGCGAGTTGGAACCCTGCAGGCCGCAGGTGGAAGCGGTGATGATGATGGAAGCGCCGCCTTCAGCCTTCTGCAGGTACGGCCATGCGCAGTTGCACACGTTGTAGACCAGGTTGAGCTCGTTTTCGATGCCGTAGTTCCAAATCTCGGGAGTCATCTCGCCGAAGGGAGCCATGCCAGGGTGCGACGCGTTGTTGATGACGACGTCAATGCCGCCCATGCGCTCGGCGCACTCGGCGACCCACTTCTTCACGGCCCCGTAATCGGACAGGTCGCAGTCGTCGCCATAAGCCTGATAGCCCTTGGCGCGAAGCTCTTCGGCATACGCCGCGGCAACGCCCTTGGAACGACCGGAGCCGCACACGATGGCGCCTTGAGCGCACAGCAGCTCCTGCGTCACGTGGCCCACGCCCTTCGTAGTGCCCGTGAGCAAGATCTTCTTGCCCTTCAAACGCTGGCCGACCGACTCTTCGGGAGAGATCCACTTGCCGAATTCGGGAGCACCGGAAATCTTCGGAGCCTTAACCTCTTGTGCCATGAGTTTCCCTTTTCATTGGCCCGCGCGCCCCACGCGCACGGGAAGCCATATTCTCAGGCGCCACTACGCGCCATGAGGTCCTTGTGAGAGTTGGTGAGGCGCCGCGGCCGCACGGCATACGGGCCGCGGCGGACAATTACATGTTTGCAATCGCGTGGCGCGCGGCGATGCGGCCCGAAGTGTGGGCGAAACCATTCGCGCAACCAGGAATTTCCATGTTGTAGGAATCGCCATACAGGCCCGTGGCGTCCAGGCCGACTGCATACAGGCCAGGAATCGCGTCTCCGTCAGAGGTGATGACCTGCATATCGCCGTTGACTTTAATGCCGCCGGCAGAACCCATGGTGCCAGTTGCCAAAGGAATGCCATAGAACGGCGGCTCGACGAGCGCACGCAGGTATTGCGGTTTCTTGAAGTACGCCTCATCGACGCCCCTCTCGCACGCCTCGTTATAGGCAGCCATGGTTTCAACGAACGCGTCGGTGGGCACGCCCATCTGTTCAGCGAGCTCTTCGAAGGTATCGGCCTTCTTCACCAGGCCCGACTCCAAATGCGCCTCAAGCTCGGGCAGAAGGCCCGTCATGGGCTTGTGATACACCACGAACTCGCCGATGGCGATTTCGGAGCCTTCGCTCACCAGGCGGTCAACGTCTGCCTGGGAGAGGATGGACCACACAATGCCGCCAGGCTGCTTGCCGTAATACGTTCCGATATCGCCGAGGTTTTCAGCGACCGATTCGGCCGCGAAGCGATGGCCAGTTTTATTGATCCACACACCCGGGTTCGCGCCCGCACCGCCGACCTGGGAATCCATGGTCATGTCGCGGCCGCCCGCAGCGAGCAGCGGGCAGGTGGTAATGGTGTTGGGGTCGGCGCCCGCAGAAAGCGCGAGGTCGAGACCGTCGCCCACGTTCTGCAGAGGAGTAAGCACGTTCATGTTGTACGCTGCCGGCGCAAACCAGCTGTACTTGAAAATGCGATCGGGGCTCGAGCCCATGCCGCCCGTCGCCAGAATCACTGCCTTGCCGCCAATGCGAAGCGGTTCGCCATCCGATTCGGCCACAACGCCCACGACGCGGCCGTCTTCGATGATGAGTTCTTTGGCCGGGGTCTCGGTGAAGATGTCTACCTCGAGTTTCTGAATGGCGTCGAGCAGAACCTCCTGGCAATGCGCGCCCAGACCCTCGGGCAAATGGAACGTCCAAACCTCATTGGGATCATCTTCCGCGGCGATGTCGCAGGTCTTATACACGACGCCTAGGTCGCGATAGATGTCGATGGTCTCGGCGGAGTTCTCCACAAATGCGCGGGCAACTTCGTAGTTCGCGCGCTGGTGGCTGTAACCCATGATTTTATCGAGGCCCTCTTGCTTGGTGGGGAAATGGTATTTGCTCAGGCGGGGCGTTCCCAGCTCCTTCTGAACGCTCGATTCAAATGCAGCCGTGCCCTCGGCGAACACCGACAAGCCGCCGGTTTCGGGCATCTTCTCGATAACGACAACATTTTTGCCCGCACGCGCGGCAATAAGCGCTGCCGATTTGCCCGATGCGCCGCCGCCGACAACGACGAGATCGTATTCAACGTCGAATTCTGCCATTGTTTCCTCCTTGGTATGCCTAAACCGCGCCGCTGAGGGGCACAGCCCGTAGGACTGCGCCCATCGCAGCCGCGATTACTTCAGAGCTTGAATAAATGCAGGGAGAATCTTTTGGACATCGCCAACGATGCCATAGGTGCACTCGCGGAAAATCGAAGCCTCGGGGTCGTTGTTCACTGCCGCAATGACCTTCGATGCGCGCACGCCCGTCATGTGCTGGGGCGCGCCCGAGGAACCGAAGCTCAAATACAAGCGAGGCGAGATTTTCTGGGTAGAGGTGCCCACCACGCGATTGTGCTCGAACCAGTGATAGTTGTCGCACAGCGGAAGCGTGCAGGCGACTTCGGCGCCCATGATGCCCGCAAGCTCGTCGATGAGAGCGAGGTTTTCCTTCGCGCCAATGCCCAAACCAACGCCGACCACGCGTTCTGCTTGCTGCAGGCCCGCGCCGCCTTCGCCTTCAGCGTTGGTGGAAAGCACCTTCATGCGAGCATCCTCGTCAAATGCGCCTTCGGATACGACGACCGGCTCAGAGGCTTCCGCCTCGTCAACGCCATCGGCGATCGTGCACACCACGCTGCCAGGCGCCGCAAGCACGTCAACCGCTTCGCTGTCGGCAACCAAGCGCTCGACAGTCGCAGCGTCGCCGTCGACTTTCACGGCAATGACTTTGCCCGTAACGACTGCCCCCAAGACAACCGCAACAGGCCCGAGCAGAGCGCGAGACGTCGCCGAATCGGATGCTACAATCGCGACAGGCTTTTCCTGCTCGGCACGTTTGGCAATGGTGCCCGCCATGGCCTCGGGAAGAGTCTTATCGGCATCATACCAGGTCACGCTTTCAACGCCGAAGCCCGCAACACGGCCCGCAAGCCCCGAGGAGCCGAAAACGAGCGCTTTGGTGGGAGTGCCCGAGCGCAGTGCCACGCCCGCCACTGCCGCGGCCGACATTTCGTCGGTGATAATTGCCCATACGCTGCTCATTACAGCACCCCCTCTGCCTTCAAGGCCGCCACGAGCTGCTCGACAGCTGCCTCGGGGTTCGTTCCGTCGAAAATGCGCGCAGGAGCACTTTCGGGAGCATGCGTGCCCTGAGAATCCATATGCACAAAGCCCTCTGCGCTACCAGCGATTTTCTCAACCGGGAGCTTGCGAGCTGCAAGCACTGCGCGCATACCGGGCTTGCTCTCCTCTTCACGGCGAGCCGCCACGGCGATAACCGCAGGAGAATCAACCTGCACGTCTTGCGTACCCGCGCCGAAACGGCGAGTCACGACCAACGCATCGCCTTCGCGGCGGGCGCCATCGGCAGCAAGAACGCACGGCCATCCGAGCATGCTCGCGAGCAGGCTCGGCACCATCGGCTCCCAGGCGCTATCGCCGATAACAACCGCGTCCACGCCTTCCTGCGCACGAACCGCAGCAGCCAAAGCGCCTGCGAGCTCGACGGGCTGTGCCAGCGCGTCGACGCCCTCGATGGCGATGGTGCGCTTTGCGCCACGAGCAGCCGCGAAAGCGGTATCGCCACCCGCCATCGTCATGCCCACGACTTCGCCTTCACCAGCAATGCCGAGCGCAACCTTCACGACTTCATGATCGTCGTCACCGGCGACGGGCTTGTTGGCGGACCACTTCACGTTGCCGTCGACACCAACCCTCTCGTCATGCGGATCCATCGCCCACTTGAAAATTGCAATCGTTGTCATATATCCCCAACCGTTCTTCTACTCAGCGTCCACGTCGCAAACGTCTTTCCAATCGGCGCCCATGTCCAAGGCAACCTGGATAGCCGCGCCATTGGCGTCGGGGAACTCATTCACGGCAATCTCGAGGCCGTGGGTTTCGGGGCAGGGAGCGAAAATCATCTCGTGGAACTTGCCATGCCAGAACTCGGAAATCGGCGTAAGTCCCTTTGCGGCAAATGCGGCGCGAGCTTCCTCAAAGTCGTCAACGCGCACGGCAATGCCGCTCACACCCTCACCCTCGGTCTGCAGGCGCTGGTACGCGCCAATGGCGTCGTGATCGTGCATGGGAGCCATAACCTCAATGCCGCCGGTCTTGGGCAGAGCGACGCGCAGGCCCATGTGCTCATCGTCATACGGCCCATAGAAGGTCACGCCCAGAAGGGCATGCAGGTCGGCGACAGCCTTATCGGCATCTGCCGCGCGCAGGGCAATACGATTCAGTTGAGCTTTCATAACGAATCCCCTTTCGTTTGACGTGCGCGCCACGTTATGGAACGCCAATGCTGCAAACTCGCCCTTGAGCAGCATGACTGGCAACGAAATCAACGCGCTTTGACACCGCTATTGTTGCTGGGTTGGCGCGTTCTGTGGGGATAATGAGGAGTAGCCATTGGCTCGTAAAAATAAGCATTTCGAACCAGGCGAATATACGACCGACACCTTGAAAGAATAAAAAATGGATTCCGCATAGAACGGAATCCATAAGGTTCGTTTATAAGATTAGAGCGTCACTGAGCAGAAACTACTGCCTGGAAAATGCCACTTAAGCCCGCATGAATGCAGGTACCGAGCGCGTTTGACCAAATTGCCTACAAGCCGCGTTTTGCCGAAAGCACCGCCGCCTGCACGCGATTGTTCACGTGGAGCTTTTGGATAATGCTGCCGATGCATTTCTTCACCGTTGGCTCGCTCAAAAAAAGACGTGCGCTAATTTCCGCATTCGAAAGCCCCTCTTCAAGTGCCGCAAGCACCGTGCGTTCGCGTTCATCGAGGGAATCAAAGCGTTCGCTTGCCACGGAATCGGCCGCCTTACCAGCCATATCGTTCATTAGGGCACCTTGAAGAACCGTGCCGAGCGACCCGGAAAAGGCGATATCGCCGCAAGCCAAAGCCCAAAACAGCGATCGGAGCCTATCGGCCGTCATTTCGTCGCGCGATCCAAAACCGCTCGCGCCGGCGCGCAGCGCATCGAGCACGAAGCCGCTCTCGCCCATCGACGCCACGACCATAATGCGAATGTTAGGATCATCGGCAAGAATGCTGCGAATAGTATCGGCGCTGCCTGAGCCGTGGAATGTGGCGCCCATCATAACAACGGCGGGCTTTTTCTCGCGGCATTGCGCGCGCACGCCTTCGAGCGTCGTCGCTTTGCCCACCAGGTCGAATTCATCCCATTCGTGCACGAGCGCGGCAATGCCTTCGACAAAAATGCTGTCATCATCGGCAACAACAGCCCTCAGAGGATCGCTCCCAACGCTTGGGTCGTCGCGCAACGCCATATGAATATCGTAGAGTTCTTTCGACGAGGCATCCAAATAACTGCTCCCCTTTGTGCCATCGTTTTTGAAATCGGCCACAACGCACCGCCCCTTGTCCCCTTTGAGAACTTTTGCATTGTATTGCTTAATTATACGCCCTGTTCTGGTGTCATTTTTTTAATCACTCGGATAAAAGATTTTATCCGAGTGATTCCCGCCAATCGCACCCACTAACGGAGGCCCACAATGCAAGGAGGCCGCCCCACGGGGCGGCCTCCTTCGATTCGTGGTTCTGTTAGAACGAGCGCTTGGTGCTTTGCGCTTTAGAGTTTATGAACGTCGCTGGCCTGCAGCTTGCCGTTCTGACCCGTGGTAACCTCAAAGGACACACGCTGGCCTTCGTCGAGGGTCTTATAACCGTCCATCTTGATCTCGGAGAAGTGAACGAAAAGATCTTCGCCATCGGCCTGGGAGATAAATCCGTAGCCCTTCTCAGGGTTGAACCATTTGACAGTTCCTTCAGCCATTTTCGGCCTCTTTCTCTCCCCGAATTACCGGGGATGTAATCTGCCCAGATTGCTCTGGGTCCACCAAAACCTGCCCCACCGTTTACGATGGAACAAAACGCTTCCATCGTCCACGACGGCACGGGTGCCATTCGGTCTTACTTCGGCGATTGTTATCATTTTAGTGAGATTGCGCGGCATTTCTTTATGAATTTTGAAAACTTGCAATTCGCCGACGAACTGTTGACATGAGTTAATTTGCGAGTTCATCCGAACGCTTAGCTTTCGTTCTCGAACTCAGCCGGA
>ERZ857745.1498-NODE-1498-length-28671-cov-5.183604_pt1 | contig 28671 bp, 19 predicted proteins | sample MGYA00519699_ERZ857745 | MGnify/ENA primary metagenome ERZ857745 (study PRJEB31778, sample SAMEA3449357) | human gut metagenome | biome: human gut; feature: human-associated habitat; material: faeces | place: United Kingdom | collected 2010/2012 ...
CCATTGCGCCTTGTCGCGAATCGACTGTTCATCCTCGCCGCTGACGAAATTCTCGCCGCCGACCCAGTACGCCGCCTTCGCCGCGCCGTCATAATACCGCGTGTACCCTTGCGATTCCAGCGCCAGCAAATCCGGGAAATTCAGCACCTTCGTGCCGCTGATGCCCGCCGTTTGCGTCACCGCGCTCCCGCTCACCTGCCGCCACATCCGCCCATACGCCGGAATCCCCAGCAGGATTTTATCCGCCGACAAGCCGCCCTGCGTCAGCGTGCGCACCGCCCGCGCGCCGGACTGCCGGGTATTGTCATCCGGATACAGCGCCGCGTGATGCCCCGTCTTGCGGTCAAAGCCGCACAGGTCGTACGCCATCACCACCACTTGATCCACAAGCGCGTTCAGCCGTACCGGGGCAATCGGCTTCAGCAGGCTGTCCCCCGCTCCGACGGCGACGGACAGCGTGTATTTCTGCCCGGTCTCGGCGGTTCGCTTGTCAAGCCCGTCGCGCAGGAGGGACAGCAGCGCGTACCAATTTTCCACATCCTCCGCGCGGCTCTTGATGCCCCCCGCCGACGTGCCGGGGTACTCCCAGTCAATATCCACGCCGCGGAAGCCGTTTTCGTCCATCAGGCGGAGGATGCTGTCCGCCAGCCGCGCGCGTCCATCCGCCGTCGCGCAGGCATCGGAGAAGCCCTCCGCGCCCCAGCCGCCGACCGCCATCACCCCGCGGATGTGCGGGTGCTTGCGCAGATACGCGCGAACGCGGTCAATCGCCGCCCAATGGCTGCCGACCGCCTCGCCGTCCCGAATGAGGGCGAAGGCATAGTTGATTTGGTTGATGTTCGCCGCGTCCGAGTCGCGGAAGGTCAAATTCGCGCTGTCGAGCGCATACACAACGGTCATCGGGGGATTTTCCGCCCGCGCCGCCGGGATAAAGACGCTTGCCGCGATGATGGCGGCGGACAGCACCGTCAGCATCACCCGGCTGAAGCGCCTCCCCTTTGTCTCTTTCGTGCGCGGCATCTGCTTGCTCACCGCGGTTCACTTCCTTTCGCTCCGCCATGATAGCATGACGCGTGCGGCTTTGTCACTGTCAGAATTCGCCACATTCCGCCGAATTGCCGAAACTTTCCGGCTTTTTTTGCTGTTCCCCTTGACAGCGCGGCGTTTTCGGTGTACTCTTTTGGAGGGAAATACATGGGGAGGCAGAACGATGATTCTGATTGGCATCTGCGGCGCAAGCGGCAGCGGAAAATCCACCTTGGCGGACGCGCTGGCGAACCGGCTGGGCGACCGCTGTCTGGTCATCCAGCAGGATTGCTACTACCGTGACCATCCGGATTTGTCCTTTACCGAGCGCGCAAAGCTCAATTACGACGAACCCGGCATTTTTGACCACGATTTGCTGCTGCACGACATGAACACGCTCATCAGCGGTCAGCCCATCACCCGCAAGGCGTATGACTACACGCAGCACCGCCGCGCGGACACCGATGAGCTGATTTACCCGCACGATGTGGTGATTCTGGAGGGCATCCACTGCTTCTTTGACCCGCGGCTGATGAAGCTGATGTTCCTGAAGCTGTACATGAAGGTGGACGCGGATATTTGCCTGCTCCGCCGCATCGAGCGCGACATTCTGGAACGCGGGCGCAGCATCGACAGCATCTCCGACCAGTACCGCGCGACGGTTCGCCCCATGTTCAGCCAGTATATTGCCAATTATGTGGAATTTGCGGATATCATCGTCGCGGGCGGCGGCAAAAATGCCCGCATCGTGGATATTCTTGCCGGGTACGTCTCCGACGAACTCAGCAAGCGCGCTTACGAAGCGTAACATCCACATAAATAGGTAAAAGGAGAAACGTTTTATGCCATCGAAGGTTTATTTTACGCGCAATATCGCTCCCGAAAGCGTGCTGAAGCTCTACGAAGCCTGCGGTCTGGAACTGTCGGGGAACGTCGCCGTGAAGCTGCATTCCGGCGAAAAGGGCAACCAGAACTTCCTGCCCCCCGAATTTTGGCGGTCGATGATCGAGCATGTGCACGGCACGGTCGTCGAGTGCAACACGGCGTATCCGGGCAGCCGCAACACCACCGCCTCCCACTGGCAGACCATGCGCGACCATGGCTGGTCGGATGCCTTCACCGTGGACATCATGGACGAAGAAGGGCCTGATTTGCAGCTGCTCATTCCCAATGGCAAGGTCATCCAGAAAAACTACGTCGGCAAGCATCTGACGCGCTATGACTCCCTGCTCGTGCTGAGCCACTTCAAGGGGCACCCGATGGGCGGCTTCGGCGGCGCGCTCAAGCAGTTGTCCATCGGCGTGGCGTCCTCCTACGGCAAGGCATACATCCACGGCGCGGGCGACGCGAAAGTCGGCTTCGGTGCGGATCACGACAGCTTCCTTGCGTCAATGGCGGACGCGGCTTCTTCCGTCGCCAAGCGCTTCGCGGGCAGCGCCGTTTACATCAACGTGATGAAGAACCTGTCTGTGGACTGCGACTGCTGCGCAGTGGCGGAAAACCCCTGCATGGCAGACATTGGCATCATGGCGTCGCTCGACCCGATTGCCATCGACCAAGCCTGCGTGGACATGGTGTACGCCGCGACGGACGACCCGGGGCAGAAGCACATGCTGGAGCGCATCGAGAGCCGCCACGGCATCTACACCATCGAATGCGCGGCGGAACTTGGCTTCGGTTCGCGCGAGTATGAGCGGGTTGCCCTCGACTAAGTGCATAAAAATCCCCGGCTGGAAGCGGAATTGCGCCGCTTGACCAGCCGGGTTTTTTGATTCACTTTTTGGTTCTTCACGGAATCTTGGGGGAAGAGCAGCTTGAGGGCGCGTCTGCGGACGCGCAAAGTTACTGGCAGGGACGCTTCGCTGCCTGCACCTTTGTTGAGCGCGTTTGGCATACTGGTCGCCCGCGGAACAGTTGGGGCGTTGCCCCAAACCCCACAAGGGACGCTGTCCCTTGACCCTGCAAGGGGCAATTGCCCCTTGACCCCTTTTCGCGATTGAGTTGGTCGCGCTTTCATGCTCCTTCCGCGTGCAGCTTTTTGGTGCTTCGCCTAAGCCCTTGGTTGCTCCCCCAACTTTCCGTGAAGAACCCACTTTTTTTCCTCCGCCAGCGGAATCAGCACCGTCATGATAAACCAGCCGTCCTGCTGCTCCAGCGTCATGCAGCCGCCGTATTTCTCCGCGGCTTTGCGGATGCTCTTGATGCCGTAGCCGTGGCTCTCCTTGTTTTCTTTCGTCGTCGCGGGCTGACCGCCGTTCAGGTCAATCGCCTTGTCCGTGCAGTTCTCCACGCGAATCAGCAAAAATCGGTTCTGCGTGCGCACGGTCAGCTTGATGAGCCGCATATTCTTGTCGGCGATTTTCTCCACGCACTCAATGGCGTTATCAATCGCGTTGCCGAAAATGGAGCAAATATCCATCATGTCGATGAAGCCCATGTCGTGCGCGTCGGCAAAGCACGTCATCACGATGCCTTCCTCGGCGCAGCGCAGGCTCTTGCTCGTTAAAACCGTGTCCAGAATCGCGTTGCCCGTGTTCATCTCCGCGTCGCGCAGCGTGACCACTTTTTCCATCTCCGCCAGATACGATTCGCGCTTGCTGGCGCTTTTTTCGTTGCGGATGAAGTCGATTTGGTGCTTCAGGTCGTGGTAAATCTGGTGCATCGCCTTGTTGTTCGCATCGAACTGCCGGTACTGCTCATACTGCCGATTCAGCAGGTTCTCCATCGCTTCCAGCTCGTGGCTGAGGTACAGCTCCGACCTCGCCATGTCATACGCGAACAGCATGATGACGCCGCCGAAATCCACCAGTGTACGGGAATAGATGATGCCTGTCCCCAGTGTTTCGGTAAACACGTTGTTTGTAAACGCAAAGTTGAAATTACTCAGGCAGAATGACGCAAGGGCAATCGCGCTGCCGCTGATAAGCTCCTGCCGCGTGACGCTTGTGCCACTGCGCAGGATATGGTGCTTCTGGTTCAGCAGGTAAATCGCGGAAAACACGATGATGTACGTCCCCGCCATCACCAGCCAAGTGCCCCGCGAATCCACCGAATCCGCCATCAGCAGATAATAGTTAATCTGCCACTCCAGCGACGCGGCGAACTCCGCCGTGATGAAGGCGTGCGCCCAAATGTAACCTGCTTTCATCAGCTTCAGCTTGCAGCAGCAGACAATCATTGCCAGCATGGTACCCATGCACGCCGCCATCAGCAGCATCCATGTCAGCCCGCTCTGCTGCTGATTCAGCAGGTTCAGCCCCAGCAGCAGCGCCAGAAAGCCGATGCAGCAGCCAATTTGCTGCCAGCTACTTTCGCCGAAGCGCTTTTTCTGCGGCAGGATGAAGAGCATACACGCCAGCCATTCGGCAATCGCCGTATGGACGCGCGGGAAGAATCCGACTTCGAGGAACGCTACCATTTAGGCTTTCGCTCCTCCCAGATATTTCGTCAACGCCTCCATAAACGCCTTATGGCGCGGGCGTGAGATGGTCAGCGCCTGCCCGCCGACGATGGCGCCGCCATTCTCCACGCGCTCCACATGCCGCAGATTCACCAAATAGCAGCTGTTGCAGCGGAAAAATCCGTATTTGCCAAGCAGTTCCTCCATCCCGCGCATACTCTGCCGCAGGCGGTACATCCCCTTTTCCGTGTAGATGCTCACGGCGTGGCCGTCCGTCTCGACGTAGGTTATTTGGCTCACATCAAGGCGGGTCAGCCCCGTGTCCGTCGGCAGGGTGATGTAGCGTTTCGGCTTCTGTTCAAGCAGCCGCTCCACGCTCATCAGCACCTGCCGCAGCATGAGGAAATTCACCGGTTTGAGGATGAAGTCCAGCGCGTGGACGGCGTATCCGCGGATGGCATAATTCGCCAAATTCGTGATGAACACCAGATACACGTCCTCGTCACGCTCGCGGATGCGTTCCGCCGTCGCCAAGCCGTCCAGGCGCTTCATTTGGATGTCGAGGAAAATCAGGTCGTAGTCCGCCGCGTAGTCTTCCAGAATTTCGTCGCCGTCAGCAAACAGGCGGATTTCCACGTCGTTCTCGCGTCCCTGAAAATATTGCAGCACATAGGTTTGCAGCTGCTGCCGCACCTTGTCGTCGTCCTCCACGATGGCAAGCCGCACCGTTACTCCCCCTTATTGCAGTTCCTTCCGGGCGCAGTCGATGGCGGCGCGCAGCGTGTCGTCCATGTCCAGATAGCGGTACTGCCCCAGTCTGCCGCCGAAAATGACGTTCCGCTCCCCCGCCGCCTTCTGCCGATACTGCTCGTACAGCGCGCCGTTCTTCGCGTCGTTCACCGGATAGTACGGCTCGTCGCCCTGCTTCCAGTCCGCCGGATATTCGTATGTCACCACCGTGTGCGGCAGATTCAGCACATCCGCCTGACCATAGGCGAAATGCTTGTGCTCAATCACGCGCGTGTAGGGCACGTCGGCGTTCGTGTCGTTGATGACAGCGTTGCCCTGATAGTCCTGCACCGGCAAATCCTGCGTCTCAAACCGCAGGGAACGGTAATTCAGCGCGCCGAAGCACTGGTCGTAATACTGGTCAATCGGCCCGGTGTAGACAATTTTGTCCGCAATTTCCGTCAGTTCCGCCCGATGCTGGAGAAAATCGACATTCAGGCGCACTTCGATGCCATCCAGCATCTTTTCCACCATCGCCGTGTAGCCCGCGTCCGGGATGCCCTGATAGCGGTCGTTGAAGTAGTTGTTGTCATAGGTGAAGCGCACGGGCAGACGGCGAATGATGAAGGCGGGCAGCTCGCGGCAGGGGCGCCCCCACTGCTTCTCGCTGTATCCGCGCACGAGGGCCTCGTAGATGTCGCGCCCGACGAGCGAAATCGCCTGTTCTTCCAGATTCTGCGGTTCGCCCGTGATTTCCTTGCGCTGCCGCTCAATGATTTCGCGCGCCTCATTCGGCTTCGTCACGCCCCACATGGCATAAAACGTGTTCATGTTGAAGGGCATGTGGTACAAGCGATCTTGGTATTTTGCCAGCGGCGCGTTTGTGAAGCGGTTAAACGTGGCGAAGCGGTTGGCGTACTGCCAAACCTCCTCGTCGTCGGTGTGGAAGATGTGCGCGCCGTAGCGGTGGACGGCAATGCCGCCGACGTCCTCGGTGTAGATGTTGCCCGCGATGTGGCTCCGCTTGTCGATTACAAGCACGCGCTTGCCCTTTTCCTTCGCCATCTGTGCGAACGCCGCGCCGAACAGCCCCGCGCCGACGACGAGATAATCATACTTCATATTCTCATCCTCCTTGTGGATGATACTTTCAGGTAATTCGCAATTCGCCGATACCCCAGCTTTGCTTTCTTTCCTGATTTTGGCGTTGGTGGATTGCAGTCTGCCGCAGCGGCGGATGAGGTCGTTCCCCCGCCATTGCTCATTAACAATCAGTTAAACCCATAAATTTTCCGCGTCGCCTTATACCCCGCCAGCGCAATCCGCCGCCCGCCTTTTCCGGGCAGGTGCAGCACATGCCCCATCATCCCGTGGCGTAGCTTCTTGTAAACATACGGGTTTTCTTCGCGAATGAACTTCCACAGCTCGTCCTTCTTCTGCTTGTTCTCCGCCGTACCGCTCTTGAGCAGCAGAATCGACGAAACCGTCGTCACAATTTCCAGATAGCGCCGCATGTACGCCTGCTTGCGCTTGTTCGTCACCTTGCTCAAATCCACCTCCGTCACCAGCATCCGGTTGACCAGCAGCGCCTGATCAATGCGGCGGATCATCACATTCTCCTGCACGGACTGGTCTTCACGCCCGATGAAGTAGTGGTACAGGTTTTCATCCATATAATACATTTTCTTTACCATCGGCAGCGGCTGATAAACGTAGAGTTCATCCACATAGAACGTGTGCTTCGGCAGGTTCAGCCCACACTTGTTCAGCAGCGCCGTGCGGTAGATGACCGAGTGCATCAGCAGATATTCGCCGATTTTGAAGCGCGTTTCATTCCAGTCGAACACGCGGTTCTGCGGCACGGCGTGGCGGTACTGCATGACGTGCTTGTGCTTCACGCCCACTTTATCGTAGACGTAGTTGCAAATCAGCATGTCAATTTCTTCCTTCTGTTCCGTGAACGCGCGCAACTGCGCCAGCACGCGCTTCAGGCTCTCTTCGTCCACCCAGTCGTCCGAATCGACGACCTTGAAGTACAGCCCCGTCGCGTTTTTGAGGCCGGTCATCACCGCGTCGCCATGGCCGCCGTTGACCTTGTTGATGGCGCGAACGATGGTCGGATACTTCTGCTGATATTCCGCCGCGATATCCGCGGTTTTGTCCTTTGAACCGTCGTTGACGACGAGGATTTCCACATCCTCGCCGCCGGCAAGCAGCGTTTCGATGGCATGGCGCATATAATCCTGCGAATTATAGCAGGGAATGGCAATCGACAAGAGTTTCATTGGTTTCATCCTTTCTATATAGAAAAAGCAGCGCTTGCAAGGTCGTGCATCGGTGAGGATGCCGCCGTCCCTTGCAGGCGCTGCCCTTTTCACCAATCTACTGTCTTATTTCGACACGCGATTGGCAATTTCCTGCTGCTCCGCCTTCAGATTGCGCTCCACGCCGAAGAAAATCATCAGCACCGCGCAAACCGCGTAAGCAATCGTTTCAATCCAGATGTAGTTGACCGACGCCGCCGTGCCTGCATCCAGCATGCCGTTGAGCGCCTGAATAATCGCGCCGCCGATGGGGGTCGCCGCGACCATCAGGGAGGAGTAGATGCTCATCGTCAGGCCGTCGGTGCGGATGCCGTGCTTGTATTCCACATGGTCGATAACGTCCGCCAGCATCGCCAGAATCAGGTAGCACGCCGGAGACGAACCGAGGCACTTGAGCGCGATGCCGATGCCGACCACCACGAGGTTATTGCCGCCCAGCCCCGCAATCACGCCGCCGACAACGCCCAGCGCCAGACCCGCCAGCGTCAGCTTCTGCTTGGAGAACTTGTTCGCCAGCGGCACCACGAACGCCGCCGCAATCGCCATCGGCACCGCGCCAAGGATGGACAGGATGGACATGTACCAGTCCGCGCCGAGCACATCAGAGCAGAAGTACGCCATCGAGCCGTTTTTCACCGCGCCGGACCACTGGAACAGCAGGTAGAACACGATGATGACCCACCACCACTTTTCGCTGGTGACAGCCTTCAGCTGCTGACCCATGGAGACGCTCTGCTTCTTTTCTTCCTTCGCGTTGCTTTCCATCAGCTCTTCAGTCACGCGCTCACGGGTGAACTTGAACTGGAGGATGACGGTCAGCGCCGTGAAGATGGCGACCGCCATGATGACGAACCACTGCGTGCCGAAGCCGGTGTAAACCGTTTCGCCCGCCTCATTCGTGGTGGAGAGGAACATCGTCATCAGCACCGGGAACACCATCGAGCCTGCGCCCATTACGCCCAGACCCGCGAAGTTGCTCATTGACGCCAAGACGCTGCGCTTCTCGCTGTCACGGGTGGACACGGGCACCATCGTCGCGTTCGCGGTGTTGTAAATCGGGTACGCGACGGCGTAGTAGAGGTTGTAGGCAATGGCAATCCACACATAGCGCGCCGTGCCTTCAAAGGGCATGATGAACATCAGCACGCTGGCAACGGAAAGCGTCAGCGCGGAGAGCAGCAGCCACGGGCGCGCCTTGCCCGCCATGGTGCGCGTGCGTTCAATCAGCTGACCGACGATGAGGTTCGCCGCTACAATCAGGAAGGTGGAAACCAGCTGAAGGATGGACAGGTAGGCGCTGCTCAATTCCAGTGCCTTGCCGAGATAAACCTGAAGGTAACTGGTGAAGATGCCGGAGGAGAGCAGCGCGCCGAACGGGCCAATCAGGTAGCCGAGCAGGGTTTCGGGGGTTGTCACCTTGTCCTTCGGGACGCTGGAGCGCGTCAGGGGGGACTGCCAGAAGGATTGTTTCATGGGGGAGATGCTTCCTTTCCTTGTTGTGAGTTGCTTCCTATATATAATTGCTTTTCCGCAATTACTTCTTCTTTTTATCCGGGTTGAGGTTCAGCTTCGGGCGGTGGCAGAAGTGGTGAATCAGCCGTCCGCACCCGCGGAAGAAATGCCCATTGACCATCAGCAGCATATCCTCCGCCATTGCCATCGACACCATGCCGTTCATCATCTTCGCCATGCCGCGGAACGGGATGTTGTAGATAAACAGCAGGTTCAAATCCGGCTTGCCGGCGGCAGTCGCCTTGTTCTTCATGCGCGTGAGAATCCGGTAGATCAGCCGTGCCAGCGGGTTCTTGGCGTAGCTGAGCTGCGTCACCGTGTCGTTGAGCGTCAGCGGCTGCGTCTTGTCCCAGAGATGCGGCGGAATCGCGTGGCCCAGCAGCGCCGCGAACTCCACGTCGCTCACGTCCGTCACGCGCGCCGTGCGGTAGCTCTGCACCGCCAGCTGAGCATACGGATTGGGCGCGTTCGTCCCCTGCTCGGTGTGCTTTGCCGTCAGGCGGATGTCGCGGCAGGATGCGCCAATCAGCAGCTCATATTCGCCGCCCTCCACCTCGAAGCGGTTCGTGCGGACGTTGAAGTAGCGGAACGTATAGCCGTCAAAGGGAATCGTGACGCGCTTCGTCTCGCCCTTCTCCAGGTGCACGCGCTGAAAGCCTTTCAATTCCTTCGCCGGGCGGAAAACCTCCGCGTTCGGCTTGTGGATGTACAGCTGCGCCACTTCGTCGCCCGCGCAGTCGCCCGTGTTCGTCACATCAAAGGATACGCCCTTGGCATCCGCCTGCACGTTGTCGTAGCGGAACGTCGTGTAGGACAGCCCGTGCCCGAAAGCGAACGCCGGGGCAACGTCCGCCGACTCGGTGTAGCGATAGCCGACGTACAGCCCTTCGCGGTATTCGCTTGTGGCCTCCGTGCCGGGGTAGTAGTGGCTGACCGGCGCGTCCGCATAGTGACGATACCACGTTTCCGCCAGCTTGCCGCCGGGGGTAATCTCGCCCACCAGCGCCCGCAGCACAGAGCGCGCCACCGCTTCGCCGCCCAGCCCCGCGTAAAGCAGCGCGTCGCAGTCCTGCGCCCAGTCCGTCTCGACCGCGCTGCCGCAGGAGAGCACCACCACCATCTTCTTGCACACGGCGCGCAGCTTTTTCATCAAGGCGATTTGGTTCTCCGGCAGGCGCATGTGCGTGCGGTCAAGCCCTTCGGTCTCAAAGCACTCCGGCAGACCGAGGTACACCACCGCGCAATCCGCCGTCTTGGCAAGCTGCACCGCTTCATCCGCCAGCGCGTCGTTCGGGGCGTCAAGGCGCTCAAAGCCCTGCGCGAAGCCGACCCGCGCCGGGAAAAATTCATCCAGCAGGGGCAACGTGTCATCCACCTGCGCGGCGTTGACCATGCTGCTGCCCGCGCCTTGATAGCGGGAGCGCGCCGCAAACTCGCCGATAACCGCCACGCGCGTGTCCTTCTTCAGCGGCAGCAGGTGCTCGTCGTTCTTCAGCAGCACAAGGCACTTTTCCGCCGCTGCTTCCGCCGCCTGATGCTGCTTTGCGGCATCAAACGACGTTTCGCCGGACTTGTGCTCTGCCAGCACGAAGTCCAGCAGCTGATTCACGCGCTCATCGACGATTTTCTCGTCGATTGTGCCGTCCTTGACCGCCTTCACCAGCTGGCAGGGGCTGTCGTCGCCCGCCGCGGGCATCTCCAGATTCATGCCCTCGCGCACACCCTCGACAATGCTGTTGCTGCCGCCCCAGTCGGTCACGACCGCGCCGTCAAAGCCCCACTCGCCGCGCAGAATATCGCCCAGCAGATGGCGGCTTTCGTTGGCGTACACGCCGTTGACGCGGTTGTATGCCGTCATCACGAAGCCTGGCTTGCCCTCTTTGATGGCAATCTCGAAGTTCGTCAAGTACATTTCGCGCAGCGTCCGCTCGTCCATCACGCTGTCGGAATGCATCCGCAGCAGTTCCTGCGCGTTCGCCGCGTAGTGCTTTGCGCAGGCGGATACGCCCTGCTTCTGCGCGCCGCGGATGAAGCCCGCCGCCAGCTTGCCGGAGAGGTATGGATCTTCGGAGTAATACTCGAAGCTGCGGCCGCACAGGCTGGAGCGCTTCGTGTTCAGCCCCGGCGCAAGCAGCACATCCACCCCCTGATTGGCAGCGTCGCGCCCGACAACCGCGCCCATCGCCTCGGACACCGTGTCGTCCCAGCTGCACGCCAGCGTCGCGGCGGAGGGAATGCACGTCGCCTTCGTCGATGCGTTGAGGCCCAGATGGTCGCCTTCGCCCGCCTGCTTGCGCAAGCCGCTCGGCCCGTCGGAGAGCGTGATGGCGGGAATATTCAGCCGCGGAATCTCGCGCGTGTGCCAGACATCTTTGCCGGCAAGCAGGGCGCACTTTTCCTCCAAAGTCATTTGGGAAACCAAATCACCGTGTTTCATGTTCATTCCATCCTTACGCGTTTGCACAGACCACCCACTGTGCTTTTTTCCTACTTTATTATAGCAATTTTTTCGGGTGACGCAAGCAATCTCGCACAAACTGTCGAAATTCTCGCACAAGCTGTCATATTCGTCCTAATTTCGTGCGTTTATACCATTTCAGGTGCCGTTCGTCACGCGGGAAGGGCGTATGAATTTGGGAGAAAGCGGAAAAATCGGCGAAAAAATGGTACGGTTTCGGTGGATTTTGACGCGTGGGATGCGGCGGTCTGCGCTGTTGACGTGGCAGGAAAATTTTGCTATCATAGAATCAATCAGGAGGTGAGCAGGACATGGATTCGGAAGAATTGACTGCGGAGGAACTGGAAGCAAGACGCCGCCTGTACGCCCATTTAGCGCAAGCCGAGGAGGATATCAAGGCAGGTCGTGTGCATCCGATAGATGAAGTTTTTGACGAAATCATGCGCGAATTGGACAGTTTATCTCTCGACGCCCCTCATAATCAAAATGATTAACCTCGTTTCCGGCGCAGTGGCATTCGTCATTGCGCTTTTTTGCACCCAAAAAGGGACGCTCCACCCCGGAGCGCCCCTCTTTTATGTTACCTTTTGGTTTAGTTTGCCTTGACGTACTGCGCCATCATCCAGCCCGTCGTGCCCTTGTAGCTGACGTAGTACCAGCTGCCGGACCGCTCCAGAATGGTGACGGTTTCGCCCTTGTCCACACGGAGGATGATGCCGTACTTGGTGCTTGCACCGCGGCGCAGCGCCACGCGGACGCCCGTCACCGTGCCCGTACCGGACGTGCCGGAACCTCCCTGCGTAACCGTGATGGTCGGCGCAGTGACCTCAATCTTGTTGCCGTTCGCTTCATACACGATGACGCGCAGGATGTAGGAGCCCGCGACAGTGGGCGTGTAGTTGAACGTCAGGTTATTCAGGCCGACTTCCGTCGCCACCACGGAGCCATCGCGGAACAGGGTGTAGTCGCGGCGGATGACGCTGCTCGTGCCCTTGTAGGCAGTCGTCCACGTCAGGTTGCGGTTTGTCACGCTCGCCGTCGTGCTGGGCACAACCGTCACAGGCGTGTAGTTCGACACCACCGTCGCGCTGGAGCGGTGGGTGATGGACTGCCCATCAGCGGAGGTAATGGTAACTTCCAGCAGGTAGGTGCCCGCCACCGTCGGCTGATAGTTGACGGAGATGCGGCCCGTTGCGGTTTCCGTGCGGTTGCTGTTGACAACCACCGTCGTGCCGCGGTAGACCTTGAAGTTCACGTTGTAGTTCGGCCGGCCGCCCGCGAAGGTGATATCCCACGCAAGCGTCTCGTAGTTGTTCAGCTTCGAGGCGCTGGGCTGCACGCTGGCAATCGTCAGCGGCGCGTAGCCGACGGTGATGTTGTAGACGATCAGGATGTCGGGATAGCGCTTGGAGGTAATCAGCAGCGTCGCGTAGCCGTTGTTGACGCCGGTAATCACGTTGTCGCGCAGGGAAATCGCGCTGTTGGTGTTGGCGATTTCGATGTTCGCCACGTCGCCCGCCTCGGTGTAGATGCCGTGGTCAAGCGTGAAGTTTTCGCCCACGCGGATGGTCTTGTTGACGACCTTGCTCACCGGCGCGGGGGCAACGAAGTTCATCTCGTTCAGCGTCGCGGGGGCAGCGTACATCGCCGTCGTCGCGCCGAGGGAGTCGCGAACTTCCATCTGCATGGCGTACTTCTGGGAGTTAATCAGGTTGATGTAGTTTTCCGTCAGGGTGAGGGTGAAGGTGGTCGTCATGCTGGTCTTACCGGCGGGCAGCGAGGTGTAGCCGTCGGAGAAGTCCTTCAGGACGATGGGGCTGCCGCCGCTCAGGCTGACGAGGCTGTACTTGAAGGTGTACGAGCCGCTGCCGCCGGAGACGGTCGCGCTCCACGAGAACACATCGCCCACATAGCCGCCGGAAATATCCTGCCCCGCGGAGAGGTTCACCGCGCTTAAGCCCTCCAGCGTCAACGAGCCGGATTCAGGCTGGGACATGACGTTCGACCACGGGCCGTAGCAAATGGTGCCGTTGGAGAACACGCGCACCGGGCGAACCTTGTAGTAGTAGGTCGTGCCGGCGACAAGGTTCTTGGCGACATAGGTCGTGCCTTCGGTTTCGCCAATCTTGGTGTACAGGCCGTCCATGGTGGTGGAGCTGTACACATAGTACTTGTTCGCGCCCAGCACGGTGGTATCCCAGTCAATGGTCTGCTCCTGCTTGCCGGTGTTGCGCACCGCGCACAGGTTCACAGAGCCAAGCGCCGTGAAATACACGCGCTCGCTGGAGAGGGAGAAGCAGTTGTAGCTGCCCACGGGGCGCATGGAGTAGATGAAGTAGTAGTACACTTCACCCAGGTTGATGCTCGCGTCCACGAAGGAAGTCACCGCGCCGGTCTTTGCCAGCAGGGTGTAGCTGCCGCTCGCGCCCGTCTTGCGGTAGATGATGTACCCCGTCGCGCCGGAGGATGCCGGCCAGGACAGCAGGGCGTTGTTGCCGCTCTGCACCACGGTCAGTTCCGGGCGATCCATGGGCGTGCCGCAGCCGACGTTGGAGTATTCAGAGTAGAACTTTTCGCCGGAGGAGAACACACGCACTGCGCGCACGCGGAAGTAGTAGCCCGTCGCCTTCTTCAGGCCGGTGGCGTTGCACAGCGTGCCGGTCAGGTCAGTGCGCACGGTGGTGAAGCCGCTCGTCGCATTGGTGGACATCTGCACTTCGTAGGTCTGCGCGCCGGAGACGCTCGACCAGTTCAGGCGGATGGTATCCGCGCCCAAGCCGCGCGGGTCTTGCAGCTTCGGCTTGGCAAGCGTCATGTAGGACAGCGTCTGCGAATCAGGGCTGTACACATACTTCGCCTGCTCGCCGTCGTAGGACACGTTCACCGCGCGCACGCGGTAGTACACCGCCTGACCGGGGGTCACGTTCGTATCCTCATAGTACAGGCGGTTGTTCGGCACGGAGCCGAGCAGCGTGTAGCTGGTTTCGCCGCCGAACTTGCGGTACACGTCGTACTGCGTCGCAAAGGCGACAGAACCCCAGCCAATGCGCACGCTCGTTTCGGACAGCGTCGTGCCGATGAGGTCCGTCGGCTGGAGCAGCACCAGCTCGCGGTAGGGATCGGGGCCGTTCACGTCGTCCGACGGCAGGATGCTGATGTCATCATCCATATCCGGCAGAACGATGTCGTCCTCGTTCACAGGAGCCTGCGTCGGTTCGTCGGGCGTCTGCACCTCGTCCGACGCCACATCCGACACTTCGTTCATGATTTCGCCCTGTGCGCCGTCCAGCGTCTCGCCGAATGCCACGCAGGAGAGCATCATGCAGAGCACCAGGAATACAGAAACCAGTCGTTTCATGGTCTGCGTCACTCCTTTTATCTGTTGGGGGAAATGGTATATGCCTTCCAGCAAATACGACGAATGAGCTGCCGATTCTGTTTCCAGCAATCTGGGCAACTTTCCTCTTATTCGCCGGGATGAGCCTAAAAAGTTGAATCGCAGGAAAGTTTCTCCTGCTTACGGCGATTTTTGCGCCGTTTCCTTTGCGCGCTGCTGCCACACGGCGCGCTGCTGATTTTCCACCTGCACCCGATACGTCTCGTAATCCGGCGCCAGCTGCGTGCGCTGAAGATGATCCAGCTGCGTCCACTCGCGCGTGAAGGCGACGTACGCCGGAATCATGCGTTCCGCTGTGTCATAGCCCACAACGCGCCCCTGATGCAGCCACATCACCCGGTCGCAGAAGTTCAGCATCTGCCACGGCGCGTGGGTGACGAAGAAAATCGTCTTGCCCTCCGCCCGGAAATGCCGCATCCGCGCCATGCACTTCTCCGCGAAGCTCGCATCGCCCACGCTCAGCGCCTCATCCACAATCAGGATTTCGGGGTTCATGTGGGCGGAAATGGCGAATCCCAGCCGGGAGCGCATTCCGCTGGAATACGTCCGCAGGGGCTGGTCGATGTACACGCCAACATCCGCAAAATCAATAATTTGCTGCTGGATTTGGGCGATTTCGCGCTTCTCCATGCCCATCAGCATACACTTATAGGCAATGTTTTCGCGCCCAGTCAGCTGATCATTCATGCCGATGTTTGCCGCCAGCATACTGACCGTGCCGCTGACCTCGCAGAGCCCCAAATCCGGCTGGGTGATGCCCGCGATGATACGCGCCAGCGTCGATTTGCCGGAGCCGTTCAGCCCCGCCAGCCCGACGATTTCGCCGCGGTGGAAGTCCTGCGTCACGCCGCAGAGCGCCGGAAATTTCTTCACGTTCGCCCGAAGCCCCAGCAGCGCTTTCAGGCGGTCTTTTTCCTCGCCGTACAGGTCGTAGACCTTCGTCAGTTCCCTGCAGCGGACGATTACATCCGCCAAGCGCATCGCCCCCTTTCTGCGCGATTTCTTCCTATTAAATGGCGCTGATTACAGCTGGTCGATGAAACGGTTTCTGAGCCGCATGTGCAGCGTGCAGCCCGCCGCCAGCAGCGCCAGCGCCGTCAGCCAGAAGTACGCCCCCTGCCCCGGCGATGACCAGAAGCCTTCGCCATACAGCAGGCACTTGCGGTAGCCCTCGATGATGTAAACCAGCGGGTTCAGCCGCATCACGCGCTGCAAGCCCGGCGACAGCCCGTCAATCGCCCACACGACGCTGGAAACGTAGAACAGCAGGCGCATCAGCGGCTGAAGCAGCTCGCCGAAGTCGCGAAAGACCGCCGTCAGGCTGCTCGTCAGCAGCGCCGCGCCGATCAGCAGCACCCACGAAGCCGCGAGGTAATACGCCAGTTCCAGATAGTGCCACGTCACCGGCACGCCGCCAAGGAGCAGCGCAATCAGCAGAATCGCCATCGTCCACAAATGCTCGTAGTACGCGCGCACAACCGCCTTCATCGGGATGATGGAGAGCGGAATGCGCACGTTGCGGATGATGGACGCGGCCTGCTGGATGGACGCGGACGCGCCGAGAATGGCGGAGTTGAGCGCCAGCCACGGCATCATGCCGCACATCAGCCACAGGTGATACGGGAAGCCGTTTTTTTCCTGCGTTCCCAGCCCGACGGAAAAGACGAACCAGTAAATGAGGATTTGCAGCAGCGGGCTGAGCAAGTCCCACCAGCGCCCCAGCAGCATCCCCGCCCGCCGCGAGCGGTTCTCGTAGAGCGTCAGGCGCACGGTTCGCCGCAGATTTTGGATGATTTCGCCCAGCGCCGTGCCAACCGCGTGTATCATCCGCCTGCCGCCTCCGCCAGCCCGTTCCGCTGAAGAAAATCGCGGAAAACGCGCATTCTTTCCGGGTACGCCTTGTTGAAATCGGTGTAGTCCGCCAAGTCGTAGTAGTATTCCAGCGGCTTTTCCAGCCGGAAGTCCTCCATCGGCAGCGTCGGCAGGCGGAACAGGCGGGTCATTTCGTCCATGCGGCTGTCCACCACCATCGTCAGTGCCGGAATGCCGCTCGTGATGGCAATCACGTTCCCGTGGAAGCGGCTGCCGAGGGAAAAGTCGTACTGCCTGACCCACGCCAGCCAATCCTCAATGTGGAAGAAAACGTGCATTTGCCGCTTCAGCCAGTCCTGCAAATAGCGGAACTGGTATTCGTCGCCGCAGCAGTTTTCCAGCGTCAGCGGGAATGCGTTCTGCTCCACAAAGCCGAGGTCGCGGTTCGCGCAGAAGGTCAAAAACTGCCGTTCCGGGTCGGACAGCGTGCCGTAGAAGGTGCGGAAGTTGCAGCACGCGCGCATGGCGGGGTCGAACGGTTTCTTCTCCACGCGAAACTTCTCGTTCATCCCCTGATACAGGCTGGGGCAGCCGATAATGCGGAAGTTGACGATGCCGTTCTTCTCCAGCACCGCCGCGGTGTACTCGCCGCGAACGCCCAGCACAGCGCGCTCCGCCATCGTCCGCAGGAGCTTGACCGTGTCCGGGTGCAGCGTGATGTCCACATTGCGCGCCATGCTCTGCACGCCCACGCTGATTGGAACCAGCGGTTTATCGCCGATTCGCTTCAGCATCGTCCAAACGTGCGGGTACGTCTGATTCGGGGTCAGCCAGATCAGCTCGGTCGTGATGTAGTGGGTGATGTCCGCCCGGTCGCGGAACGTGTCCGACGTAACATCCCACAGCGGAATCATCACGGGGTGAAAGATGTCCTTCAGCGCCCGGATAAACACGAGATTTCCCGTGTTATTTCCCAGAAAAAAGAAGCGTTTTTCCCATTCATGCTTCTCAAACGACACCCGATCATTCCAAAACAATCCAACCGCCATCCGCTTCCTCCTTCCTTGTGACGTGGGGAGACCCCAGAGGCTCTGCCTCTGGACTCCGCAAGGGCTCCGCCCTTGACCTGCCAAAGGGTCTTCGACCCTCTGGACTCCCCTTTTCGCGATTGAGTTGGTGACAACTGCATAATTTACCCGCGTGTTTATTGAGGGGACGCAAGGGCGCTGCCCTTGACCCGCCAAAGGGTCTTCGACCCTCTGGACTCCCTTCTCGCGATTGAGTTGGTGACAACTGCATAATTTACCCGCGTGTTTATTTTTGAGAACGGTGCATCCTCTTGCGCAGCTTCTTCCGAAACGTTTCGCGGTCGAACAGCAGGAAGCCGATCGTCCGCTTCACCAGCCCGGTCTGCTCCGGGATGAAACCAATCATGCGGCTCGGCGCGTCCGCCGCGCCCATCTCGTGCGCCGCAAGCGCCGCCTCCGCCGACTGGTCGCGCACCAGCGTCCGCAAATCCAGCGCGTTCTCCCCCGCGAACACCATGTCCTCAAACGGGATGTTCCGCAGCAGCTCCGCGTCCGCTTCGGGCAGCTGCCGCAGCGCCCCCTCGAAGGGCAGCGACATCGCCAGCTGCACGCCGGGATTGTCAAGCGACTGCATCACGCCCGTTCCGGCGAAGGTATCGTGGAAGTCGCGCACAAATTGCAGCGCGTGATGCTGGACGCAGGTCGACAGGAAGTGCGCGGCTTCATTGCGCCCCTCCTGCGCGTACACCGGGACGACACGCGCATTCTGCCGCTCGAAGCCCACGCAGGGCGCTTCGTCGGAGGACAGCAGGAACTCGCGGAACGCGCCGGACATGGCGGGCGGCATCGGATAGAAGCAGTGTACGGGGAAATCGTAGGCAGCGGACAAGCGCTCGCTGTTCCGCCCGTCCGCATGAACGTAGTAGACCGGAACCGCGCGCTGCGTCAGCTGGCAGAGCGCCGCCTGCAAGCGCCCGCTGTACCCCATATCAAAGCACGCCGCGCCTTCCGGCAGTTTTTCCTCATAATACGCCCGCGCCGCGCTGTATGCCGCCTGATGACGGCAGCCGTCGTAGAGCTTGTCGCGGAAGAAGCGCAGAAACGATTCCCAGCGCGTTTTCTGCTGAAACGGCGATTGCCACGGGAAACCCGCCGCTTCCGCCTGATGGCGCAGTTCGCTTTCCGGCGCGTCAAGCGTGCAGAAGGACAGCAGCTTCAGCGCCTTTTCGGGCGTGTAGACCGCCCAGCGCACCGGCAGCGCCGCCCAGTCGGTCGGATTCGCCATCAGCGCGGGCAGCAAGCACCGCCGCGACGCGGGAATGTAGTCTGTTTCGACAGCATCCGCGTCCGTGCGCAGCAGCTCGACTGCCTGCCGCAGCAGCGCGCCATCCCGCGCGAGGAACACCAGCCGCTTTACGCCATCCGCCCGGCAGCGGCACAACAGCCACTTCGCCAGCGCCAGCAGGTGTGTGCCGACGGCGTAGTACCCCAGCCGGGACGGATACGCCGCAAACGCGGAATCCGCCGTCGCGGGGGCATAGCCGTCGTCAAAGAAGCGGTTTGCCGCCAGCCCTTGTGCGCACCTGAGCGCCAGCGGCTGCATCGCGTCCGCCGTCGTGAAGCCCGCCAGACACCCGTGTCCCAGATTCGCCATCTGCGTGCAGTCCGCATCCATGAAAACATCCGCCGGGCGCGGCAGCAGCATCGCCCGCAAACCCGCTTTTTTCGCGGCCTCCACGTCGATTTTCGCATTGTCGCCAATGTACAGCACATTATCCGGCTTCACGCCCAATTGCGCTGTCATCTTCCGATAGAGCGCGCCGTTCCATTTCAGCGCGTTCTGCTCATTCGAGAGGAAGAAGCCGTCCCAGCCGCGGACGCCGCATTTTTCCAGCATCCGCCGAATCGTGTCCGCGTCAAGGTACATGTCCGACGTCAGCACGACGCGCTTTCCCGCCGCTTTCGCCAGATTGAACAGCTGCACGCCGGTTTTGCGCGGGCGGCAGAAATGCACCTCCGCCTCCCGCTCGTTGTAGGTCATTTGCCCCACGCAGTCGTCCGACACGTCCAGATTCTGCATCATGGCGCTGTAAATGTTCCACATCGTCACGTCAGCTTGCGTTTCGGGCAGCCACACGCGCGCGCAGCTTTCCGCCTCTATCCGCGCCTGTGCGAAGGAGGTCATGTTCCGCCGCGCCGCCCGCTGCCATTTGCCTTCCAGTGTGTGGAAGAGGTCAATCGGTGTGCGGAAGGGGCGCAGAATCAGCGTATCGAACACATCCAGCGAAATCACCGGGCAGTCGATGCCGTCCAGCCCCAGAATCGCGCGCTTGATGTGCTCCGTCCCGTCCCGCCACGGGGTCATCGGCTGGTCAAACCAGAAGATTTCCGGCAGATTCGCGTCCTCATCCGGCGAAAAATCCGGGCAGAGCGCCGCCGTCAAGCGGCTGATTTCCGGCTGATTCGCCGCCTTCCGCGCCTGCTCCGCCCACATCCGCGCATACCACTTTCGCGCCTTTTGCAGCTGCTGACGCGCTTGATCCGCCCCTTGCTGATGCAGAAATTCATCCGCAAAGGCAAACACCTGCGCAATATCGGCGTAATTTTTGCGGAATTTTGCCGGATTTCCCGCCGCCCCCGTCGAGGACGACGGATGTTCACAGTAGAACACGCCGTCGCCGCGGTGCCGCCCGAAACCCTGCGCAAAGAAATACAGCACGACGGAAAACGCAATGTCCTCCGTCATCACAATGTGCTTTTTCGCCAGCGGCGCGTAGTAGGGTGCGCACCGCAGCCACAAATCGCGCCGAATCACCTTGTTCCAAATGGTGTGGAAGCTGTAACACGTCATCGCCTGCTGAAAAAACGCATCCCGCACCGCATCGCCGCGCAGCTCGTCCTCCAGCACACAGTCCGCATGAACCGGGCGCACGAAGCGGTCGCCGTTTTCGCGCTGCCAGACCGTGTCGCCCATCACGAGGTCAAAGTCGTTTTCTTCCGCCAGCGCGACGGCGGCACGGTAAAAATCCACCGACACAAAATCGTCGCTGTCCAGAAAAGCGAGGTACTTGCCCGTCGCCGCGTCCGCGCCGGTCATCCGCGCCGCGAAAAGCCCGCGGTTCTGCGAATGCGTCAGCACCCGAAAGCGGCTGTCGCGCCGGGCATACTCCGCCAGCACCGCGCCCGCGCCATCCGGCGAGGCATCATCCACCAGCAGGAACTCCGCGTCCCGCAGTGACTGCGTGCGCAGCGACTCCAGACACGCGGGCAAATCCCGCTTCGTCCCATATACCGGAACGACCACAGACAGCGTTGCAGCCACCGCGCTTCTCCTTTCTGCCCATCCGAAAACGAGTGATACTTGCCGATTTTGACATGTACATTCTACCATATTCCCGCCCGATTGGCAAGCCTTTCGGGGGATTTTTGCACGACCCAAAAACGCGGTCAGACAGCTTGTTTCGCCATCTGACCGCAGGATGCCCTATTTTGCGGAAAATCCGCTTACCATGTGATATCCTCGCCCGTCAGCGCCTTCCACGCCTTGCGGATATCCTTCTGATGCCGCACGCCGTTCTTCGGGTCGAGCTTCGCGGTTTCCTCCATCGTGCGCGGGAAATGGACGCACAAATGCCCGTCGAAGTCGTTATCCTTGATGCTGCCGGACAGGTGGGGCATACAGTGCATGGAGGCCAGCACCCATGTGCCGCTGGGCAGCAGGACATACACCGGCTTCTCGTCCCACGAGAACTTGCCGCCCCACGCCGCCTTCATAATCGCGGTATCCTGCGCCGTCAGCGGCTCAGAGTCCGCATGGCGACCCAAGGAGTAGAAGCGCAGACGGAAGGAGGAACCGCTGCTCGGCTCATAGACCAGCACCGTCTGCCCGCTCTTGATGGTCGGCTTGATTTCCGTGTACCACATCTGCAGCTTAATCTGGCTCTTTGCCGGGCCATTGCCGAAGGACGCGCCGTTGTTGCCCGTGCCGCCGTTTTTATTTTCGTCTGGCAGCGCAGTGTCGCCGGTCACGCAGTCGCCCGTGTACAGCTTCGTCTGCGTGTTCACGCCCGCGATGCCGTCCGGGGCAAGCCCGTTGCGCTTCTGGAACGCCAGCACCGCCGCGCGGGTCGTCTCGTCATAAGTGCCGTTGATGGTCACGGTGTAGCGCAGGTTGCTCAGCGCCTGCTGGAGGCGCAGCACCGCGTCGCCCGTCGCGCCGACTTTCAGGTTGGTGTACACCGTCGGCGTGGTGGAATCAACCTGCTTGCCTTCCGCCGTAATCGCGTTGACGGAGTAGAGGATGGTGTACGTCGCCGTATCGCCGTTGCCGGAGCCGGTCAAGCCGTTGCGCAGCTGGAACGCGCGCATGGCGGCGACGGTGTTCGCGCCGTACTTGCCGTCCACCTTGTCCGTCAGGTAGCCCAAATCCTTCAGGCGCTGCTGAACGCTCTTCACGTCGTCGCCCGTGCAGCCGGAATAGAGCAGGCGGGTCGGACGCGTCACGCCCGTGGTCGGGGTGGACGTCGGCGTGCTGATGGCAGCAAGCGCATCCGAAGAATACAGCTTCTTGTAGGTACGCTTGCCCGCCACACCGTCCGCGCTCAAATTGTTGCGCAGCTGGAACGACGCAACCGCCGCCATCGTGCCCGTGCCGTAGTTGCCATCCACCGTGCCCGTGTAGTAGCCCAGCGCCTTCAAGCGGCTCTGCACGCTCTTCACGTCATCGCCGGACATACCGGGGCGCAGAATGCGCGTGGGTGCGCTTTCATCCACCGGCTTGGGAGAGGGCGTGACGGAGCTGCCCGCGTCAATCGCGGTGCTGCTGTACAGCGCCTTGACCGTGTCCTCGCCGCAGATGCCATCGGACGTAAGCCCGTTGCGCGTCTGGAAGCGGCGAATCGCGCTTTCCGTCGCCGTGCCGTACACGCCGTCCGCCTTGCCCGTCAGGTAGCCCAGCGCAATCAGCTTCGTCTGCACACTCTTCACGTCGTCGCCCTTCATGCCCAGCGTCAGCTTGCGCTCGCCCACGCCGTCGGGCTGCGACGTTTCCTTCGCACCGATCGCGCCTTCGGAGAAGAGACGCTTGCGGGTGTTTGTGCCCAGAACGCCGTCAGCGGACAAGCCGTTCTTCTTCTGGAAGGCAAGAACCGCCGCCTTCGTCGCCGCGCCGTACTGCCCGTCGGAGATGCCGGTCAGGTAGCCCAGCGCCGCCAGACGGTCCTGCGTGTACAGCACATCCTGCCCGCCCATGCCCTCGCGGAGCGTGCGGGTCGGGATGCCATAGGCGATGTTGTCCAAATCCGCGGTGGGCTTGGGCGTAATCATCGGCTGCGTGACGTTGCCATTGCTGTCGAAGTAGCTTTCCAGCTTGACGAGCGTGTTCTTGCCCGCCTTGCCATCCACCGTCAGCCCGGTCGCCTTCTGGAACGCCATGACCGCCTCGAACGTGGACTGCCCGAACACGCCGTCCACCTTGGAGATGGTGAAGCCCAAGTCCTTCAGTGCCTGCTGCAATACCCGCACGCGCGAGCCGCTGGACGTGTACTGCAATTTGCTGTAATCGCCCTTAAACAGCCCCGTCGCGGTCGAAGAGGAGGACGACGAATTGCCGTCAATGTCAATACCCGTCTGCTTTTCCAGCAGAGCAATCGTCGCGGAACCGGCGATACCGTCCACCGTCAGGCTGTTCGCCTGCTGGAACGCGCTCACCGCCGCCTTCGTGCCGCTGCCGAAGCTGCCGTCCACCGTGCCGGAGTAGTAGCCCAATTGCGTCAAGGCCTGCTGCAAGCGGCGCACATTGTCGCTCTTGTCGTTCTTCTGCAGCTTCAAGGCTGCCGCGCTGCTTGTGATGACCAGCGTCAGCATCAGCACCAGCGCCAGCACACGCACGATGCTCTTTTTCATAGCATTCCCCTCCAAATAATCCGGGAAGCTCTGATGAAATGAGGTAGTCAGATGGCGGAAAAGACATTCGCCAGATGGCTGCCGAATGAATCAGAGATTCCCACAGGTACTGTGGCTATTGTATCAGAAAATCACGCAATTGTAAAGAACTATTACGCATTTGTTACAAGTTGAACTTCTCCAGCAATTCCATCGGGTGGGCGATCAGCACCTTCGCGCCATTGTCCAGCAGCTCCTGCGCCGTGCGGAAGCCCCACAGCACGCCCACTGGGTTCATGCCCGCGCTGCACGCACAGGTCATATCCACCTTCGTGTCGCCCAGATAGAGGAAATCCGCCGGGGCAATGCCGAGCTGCTCCAGCAGCGCGCCCGCCTTGTCCGGCTTCACCGGCACGCCCTCCACCTGCCCGCGCACGACGCTGAACGGCACATCCGGGAAGAAGTGGCTGATGACGTTCTTCGTATCCGCGTCGGGCTTATTGGAGAGCACCGCCAGCTTCAAGGCGCGCTCCGCCAAGGCGTGCAGCAGTTCCGGGATGCCGTCGTAGGGCTGCGTTTTCACCTGCGTATGCTTCTCGTAGTACGCCTGATACTCCGCCTGCACCGCGTCCGCCAAGTCCTGCCGGTCGCGAACCGCCCGCTGCGCCAGAATCTTCGCGCCGTTGCCGACGAGGTAGCAGTATTCCTTCGTCTCCCAGCCGGGCAGCCCGTGCAGGCGCAAAGCACGGTTCATCGCCGTGGCAATGTCGTCAATCGTGTTCGTCAGCGTACCGTCCAAATCAAACAAAACCGCCTGAATCATCAAAAAAATCTCCTTTATGTGATGAATGGATTTCGCGCCGCGCTGCCATGCTAAGGCAGAAAGGAGCGATGAACATGGACAAAAAACGCAAGGATTCCGTCATTCGCGCAACCGTCGACCGTGCCGCCCTGCTGCGCGGGGTGCTGATGCTGACGGCGCTCGCCCTGCTGCTCTGCTTCGGCTTGAAGCCCAGCCGCGCCGCCGCACCCGATGCCGAGGACGGCGCACTGACCGCCTCCGACGCCTCCGCCCGCCTGAGCGCCGAGTGTGAGCTGCTCCAGCGCGTCACCTTTTCCCCCTGCGGGCACGAAATGACGCGCCGCCAGCGCCTGCCGGCCGAACTTGCCGGCATGACGAAGGACGAACTCGCCGCGAAGTACGACCAGTGGGTCATCACGTCGTTTTCGCCCGCGCAGGTGAGCATGGAGCGCGCGCTTGCCCTCTACTGCCCGGAGCACGTTGTGCTGATGCCGGACGAAAGCGGGCAGCTGTGCATCTTCCGCAACCGTTACGGCGACGCGCTGGCGCTGGTGCGCGAACTCGGCGTGCCGCTGAGCGACTTGCCGGACGATGTGCAGGAGGATGTGCGCGCGGGCATGGGCTTTGACGACGAGGTCACGCTGGAGAAGTGGCTGGAAAGCGTGCAGTCGTAATTCCGACGTACCCTCCCCCATTGTACGCCGATTCGCGCCGCTTGTCCAGCGGATTTCGCGGTTTTGTTTGCTTCCAGCGAAGAAGTATGCTATAATGATAGCGAACTTTCGCGATAGAGGTGAGCGCATGGCACGAATCGGCATCATGACCTTCCTGCACAATGACAACTACGGGTCGATTCTTCAAGCGTGGGCGCTGCAAAACGCCGTCCGTTCCTTGGGGTACGACGCGGAGCATATCGACTATGTTCCCTCGCAGACGGAAAAGATGAAGAATCTGCTGTGCAGCGGCAATTCGCCCCGCCTGATTTTGGACGGCATGAAAAAGCGCAGCGCATCGCGCGGGCTGAACGAGGGCTTTGATGCGTTCCGGCAGACGCAGATGATTTTGTCGCCCGTCTGCCGCGACCAGAGCGCGCTGGCGCATCAGGCGCTGTCATACGACGCGCTGATTTGCGGGTCAGACCAGATTTGGTCGCCGACGTGGCTCAATCCGGCGTATTTCCTGAATTTCACGAAGAAGCCGAAAGTCGCCTACGCGCCGTCGCTGGGCGTATCGACGATAACGGACAGCGCGAAAGGGCGCAAAATCGCCGCATTGATACGGGGGTTCGCCGCCATCTCCGTCCGGGAGGAAGAGGGCGCGGCGCTCCTGCAAGCGCTCATCGGCAAAAAGCCCGCCGTCATGCCCGATCCCGTGATGCTCCTGCCGCGCGAAAAGTGGCTGGAGCTCATCGGCGGCGACATCCCGATGGGCAATGATATTCTGTGCTTCTTCCTGGCGGACAATCCCGCGTACTGGACGCAGGTGGAGCAGATTCGGCAGAAAACAGGTCTGGGCGTGCGCGTCATTCCGCGGACGGAATCGGCACTCCAGTCCGCGTATCCGCTGGCAAAGGGCGTGACCCCCGCGCAGTGGCTTTCTCTGATTGCGGGCGCGAGTATGGTGCTGACGGACAGCTTCCACGCCGCCGCGTTTTCCCTCCTGCTGCACACGCCCTGCACAATTCTCCGCCGCTACCGCGAGGACGACCCCGAAAGCCGCAACAGCCGCGTTGACCAGCTGCTGCGCACGCTGCAAGTCGCCGACCCGACGCATCCGGATTTTTCCGTGGTGGACGCGCAGCTTGCCATCCAGCGGCAGCGGGGTTTGGACTTCCTGCAATCCGCCATCAGTCAAGCAGTGTCGCAAGCGACGCCGGCAAAGGCGAGGTAAGCGACAGCCAATCCCCCGTCATCGGGTGATGGAGCGTCAAGGCGCTGGCGTGCAGCGCGAACCGCCCCGGCAATTGCGGAATTTCCGTGCCGTAGAGGAAATCCCCGACGACCGGGCAGCCGATAGACGCCATGTGTACGCGGATTTGGTGCGTGCGCCCGGTTTCAAGCGTCAATTCCACCAGCGTGCGCGTTTTCCCGCGTTTCAGCACGCGATAGTGCGTCACCGACGGCTTGCCGGATGCGGTCACGATACGGCGGATGCTGGCGGCGTCCTCCTTGCCGATGGGCGCGTCAATCACGCCGCAGTCGTCAGCAGGGCAGCCCTCCACCACCGCCTGATACGTCCGGATGAACTCCGGCGTATGCAGAAGCGCCTGCAAACGGTGCTGAATATGCGCGTCCTTGGCGACAATCATCAGCCCGCTTGTGCCCTTATCCAGCCGATTCACCGGACGGTAGACGAAATCCGTCGGACAGCGCAAATGAGCGTACAGCGCGTTTTCCAGCGTGTCGTCCGGGTGCAGGGCGCTGGACTGGCTCGCCAGCGGGGCGGGTTTGTCAATCACGAACAGCCAGTCATCCTCATGCGCAATGGTCAGCGGCAGGTCATACGGCTTGACCGCGTACACCGGCGCGTTTTCCCGGAAGCGGATTGCCACCACCTGCCCGGCACGCACAAACGCATCCACCGGGGTCACGACGCCGTCCACCGTGATGCCGCCGTTCCACTTGGCGGACTTCATTGCCGTGTAGCTCACGCCCATCACGCGGCGCAGTACATCGCGCAGGCGCATTCCGTCCTGCTCCGGCAAAACCATATATTCCAACAAAAGCACCTCTTTTCAGGAGATGAAACCGATGAATGACATTCTTGCAATCCTCTCCGGCGGCGATTATGTCTCCGGCGAAAAAATCAGTCAGGAACTGGGCATCAGCCGCGCCGCCGTGTGGAAGCGCATTGCCCAGCTGCGCGAAGAGGGCTGGCAGATTGAAGCCGCCGGCCGCCGCGGCTACCGCCTCATCCCCGGCGACAGCCTCGACCCCATTTTCTGGGTGAATCAGCTGACGACCAAGACGCTTGGACGTGCCATCAACCACTACGAGCACACCATCACGTCCTCCAACACGCTGGTGAAGCAGATGGCGGTGCAGGGCGCGCCGAGCGGCAGCCTTTGCCTGTGCGAATGCCAGACAGCGGGCAAAGGGCGGCTGGGGCGCACATGGTCAGCCCCCGCGGGACAGGCGATCCTGATGAGCGTCCTCCTGCGGCCGAAGCTCCCGCCGAAAAACGCGCCGCTGATTACCCTCGCGACCGCGATGGCGATGGCGCACGCTGTCCGCGAAGTGACGGGCATTGACGCGCAGATTAAGTGGCCCAACGACCTCGTGTTCTCCGGCAAAAAGCTGTGCGGCATTTTGCTGGAAATCAGCGCCGACCTCGACCAGATTGAGTACGTCGTCGTCGGCACGGGGCTGAACGTACTGCGCGGGGCATATCCGCCGGAGCTGTCTGACCGCGCCGCCGCCTTGGAGGAGTTCGCCGAGCCGCCCGTGCGCCGGGAGATTGTCGTGCACTACCTGAAGGCGCTGGAGGACAACATGACGCTGCTGGAGGAGCGCGGCTTCCCCGGCATACAGGAAGCGTACCGCCGCCACTGCTGCACGCTGGGCAGCCGGGTGCACGTCATCGGCACAGAGATTGACTTCATCGGCACGGCGGAGGACATTGACGAGACGGGTGCGCTGCTGGTGCGCGACGAAAGCGGCGTATTGCAGCGCGTGCTGTCCGGCGACGTATCCGTGCGCGGGGTCATGGGCTATGTCTGAGCTGCGCGGCATCGGGCTGGATATCTGCGGCATTGCGCGGATGGCACAGCAGCTTGACAACACGCATTTCCTCCAGCGCATCCTGACGAAAGAGGAAATCGCGTACCTGCGCAGCCGCGGCGCGTCGGCGGCGGACACGCTGGCGGGGCTGTACGCGGCGAAGGAAGCCATCGTCAAGGCGCTCGGCTGCGGCATTGCCTTTCCGCTGACGGAGATTGCCATTTCGCACACGGCGCAGGGGCAGCCGACGGCGGCGCTATCCGGCGAAGCGGCATTGCGCTATCCGGGGCATCTGCTGCTGACGATTACGCACGATGCGGGCGTCGCGGCGGCATCCGCACTCTATTTGGAATGAAGGAAAGCCTGCTCATGCGATGATTGGCGTGGGCAGGCGGTTTTTTATCTTGGTGGAAAAAGCAGCTTGGGGGCGCGTCTGCGGACGCGCAAAGTTACTGCGCAGGGACGCTTCGCTGCCTGCGGCCAAGTTGCCATACTACCCTTTTCTCTTGGAGTAGATTTGACGGTGTAACAGTTGGGGCGTTGCCCCAAACCCCACAAGGGACGCTGTCCCTTGACCCTGC
>ERZ857745.1500-NODE-1500-length-28648-cov-7.559123_pt1 | contig 28648 bp, 19 predicted proteins | sample MGYA00519699_ERZ857745 | MGnify/ENA primary metagenome ERZ857745 (study PRJEB31778, sample SAMEA3449357) | human gut metagenome | biome: human gut; feature: human-associated habitat; material: faeces | place: United Kingdom | collected 2010/2012 ...
CGACCAGACAGCCCGGATCTACCTTTAAAATTCTGTCTACTTATGCACCTGCCCGTGACAGCGCCGGCATGACACTTGCCACTGTCCAGAACGATGCCCCATATAATTATGCAAACGGAAGGCCTGTCAGCAACTGGTATTCCAGCGGCTACAAGGGAATCTGTACACTCCGTTACGGTATTGAACAGTCCCTGAATATTGTTGCAGTAAAAACACTGACACAGATCACACCACAGCTTGGTTTTGATTATCTGCAGAACTTCGGCTTTACTACCCTTGTGGAACGTCGTGAAGTCGAGACAAGCAGCGGTACCCAGATTTTCTCCGATATCACACAGTCTCTTGCACTGGGCGGTATCACAGACGGTGTTACCAATCTGGAACTGAATGCAGGCTATGCAACGGTTGCCAATAACGGTACTTATATCAAACCGACTTTATTTACAAAAATTCTGGATCACGATGGCAATGTTATGGTAGATAACACAACACCGGAATCTCATCAGGTTATCAAGGAAACAACTGCCTTCCTGCTGACAGATGCCATGGTCGATGTTGTCACAAAAGGTACCGGTGGTTCCGTCAACTTCGGCGGCGATGTCGCAATCGCCGGGAAAACCGGTACAACCTCCGATTATAAGGATGTCTGGTTTGCAGGCTACTCTCCGTACTATACAGCTACGACCTGGACAGGCTATGACAATAACGTATCTATGGAGACAAGTGCGGAAAAGAACTTATCCAAAACAATGTGGAAAGCTGTTATGTCCCGGATCCATGAAGGATTACCTGCCGCTTCCTTTACGAAGCCAAGCGGTATTGTGACCGCGACAGTCTGCTCCAAGTCCGGTAAACTGCCGATTGCAGGCGTATGTGATGCTTACTTAAATACAGAATACTTTGCAGAAGGTACCGTACCGACAGAAACATGTGATGTACACTTTTCCGGAATGGTATGTTCAGCAACCGGTCTTGCCGCTACAACGACCTGTCCTTATCAGGTTCCGGGCGTTATTGAAATTGCACCATCCGACGATGGTTCACCGGGTGCAACAAAGTATTGTCCGCATACACCGGATTACTTTACAAATCCTGCCAATGCTGCTTCCATCCAGGCTGCTCAACAGGCGATCGCACAGCAGCAGGCTGCAGCAGCACAGGCAGCGCAGCAGGCACAGCAGCAGGCAGCACAGCAGGCACAGCAGCAGATCGATGCACAGGCAGATGCAGAAGAAGCCGGCGGCGGTGAAGCTCCTGCAGATGATGAGTAGAATGCATTAGATTATGTCAATGCGGATCAGCAAGCTATCACAATATAGAAACAGAAAGAAAAACCATGGACTAAAATTCTTCAGTCCATGGTTTTTTAAATGTACCATTTATTGTATTTCCAAGCCATTTCCAGCCCGTTCCTATGATGACATCCACCTATTCCCTGTCCAGCTTATAAAAGCTACAGTGCAGCTGCGTCTCATCCACATCTGACAATTCCTTTGGCAATGTGATATGCAATCTCTCTACAGCCTTCTCACAGGTAAAATACGGGCTTGTACAAAGCGGTAACAGCACGCTGTCTGCCATCGTGTAAGTAAAGTGTGCACTGCCCTCTGCAGCGATCTCTGTCCCAAAAGACAGCTCCGCCTGTCCTGCGGCGGTCTGTCCTTTCGTTTCCTCATTTGCCGCATCCCTGCCCGGATCCTGCAGATCGATAGCAACATCACAATCGATCTGTAAAAGGTCAATGTCCATTCCTGTGATTTCCCTTTCAAAGACAAGATCAAAGCCCTCTTCTGTCCGTTCAATCCGGTAAGGTATCTGCAGTTCCTGCCCTTTCTCTTCTATGCCGGCCCAGACTGCGGGCAGCATTTGCAGGCTCGTTTTATGCAGCAGCTGTGCATATGACTCATAATCGACCTTTGCAGCTTCTGTATGACACTCTCCACGCAGCAAATAAATCACATTTTCATATTTATACGGTACATAATCCTGCTCCAGCAGATAATCATAGAGCAGAATGCTTCTGTCACTGAAGGTCGCTTCATCGAACTGGATGTATGGTGCAAGAAGGATCAGATCCGGCAGATTTTCGGAAAGCTGCACGATCGCCTTTTCCTGCATCGTGCGGTTGCTGATGTTATACACGGATGTAAACGGGAAAAAGCATTCCCGGTCAAATAAAACCGCATTGGCAACTGCATTGGTTGCATCCAGCCATGTCTTTCCTTCTGTCACCTCAGCCTGTAATACCGTTCCGATATTTTGCAGGCTCTGCAGCGTATTTCCCTGTACAAAACCTGTTCCCATATTGGATATTCCCGCATCCGTCACATATACGACCGGATCTGCGATCTCTTTTCCCCCGATCGTTGTATCTACAGATGCAGGAACCTCTTTGATCATACAAAGACTGTCCGCTGTTATGAGCGGTGCATCCTGACTCAGCCACAGCATCAGGGAACCGAGAGCCAGTGCCATAAGCCATTTTTTATGTTCGTATAAAAGGACTGACACTGTCAGAATGCTGAAAAAGATCGTCAATACCAGGGCTCTGCCCCCTTCATCAAACCGGACAAAAGCGTAATTTACCAAAATAAGATAACAGATCAGCAATGTCATAAACTGCCCTGCTGCTCTTTTCTCTTTCTTCAGTGCAAAATACAGACAAACGAGAAGTGGCAGTAAAAAGCCAAAAATCCCGATAAAGAACGTTCCCTGCTCTCCCATCAGCCCCGGCAGAAGATAACCGGCTGCATCTGTCACATCTTCAAACATTGCCATACCATTGACATACAACGTTGTTCCGGTATTATCCTTTAAATAAACCACAATCTGTAAAAACAGAGGGATAAAAGAAATGCCGAATACAATCAATGCAAGCCAGCGTACCAGCACCCCCGGTCTATGCAGGATCTCTTTGCAGTTTTCTCCAAGCTTTGGCAAGCTTCTGCACAAAACAAGCGGCAGAAATGCCAGAGCCGCAGTTCCACCGATCGATGCGTTCCATGCAATCGCAAAGATAGAAAGGAGCACCCATGCATACAGATAATCGAGCTTTGGCAGCTTCTTACTAAACAGGACAAAAAACAGGATAAACAAAAACAGATACCGCATTCCCGCTGTTTTGACCAGAAACGGCATAAACAGCCAGACAAGCCATATACCTGCCCTGTGCTCCATAAAATAACAGATCACAAGTGCCAGCAGAGCCGCCATGGCAAGATCCCCAACTATTTTTGCCGCATTCAGGGAAAGATATGATCCGTCGAAAAACAGATAATCGATCACTCCATAATAATAATCACAAAGTCCGTGGATCGGGATCAGATCCAGATAAGGCAGCTTATGATACGACATCAGCTGCTGCATCGGAAGTGTGATCTCCCCGTTGTGGAAATAATCCATGCTGAGCAGCCCCTCCGGCTGTGTAAAAACACGCAGCATGGCTGCCATAACAAAGGTCGTCGGATAAATCCGGCTTTCCTTTCTGCTGCTAAAATACGCCCAGATCAGAAGTAACAGTGTCAGCAGGATACAGAAGTATTTCCATCTGCCGGAATAAAACAGCTCCATGACCTCTCCCGTCACTTCATATCGATAACGAAAATGCACAAAGGAAAGACAGCCAACCGGCAGTAAGATCTGCAGATATTTCTCAAGCTTTATCTTGACAAACAGCCTGCCAAGCTGTGGCAGTCCGCAAAGCATAAGAAAGAAAACGGCTGTAATCCCTAATAATACAAGGCTGCCAGCCTGCCAGAGCTGTGCGATCCTTACCTTCCAGCCTGCTGCCAGAAACAGCACGGTCAAAGCCCCATAGACAAATGACGCCTGTTCTACGCAGTTTACATAACTTGTTTTAGTGTGCTGACAAAGCAGATAACCCAAAAGCAATACCGCATAAAGCCCTGCATACTGCCACATATACCTCTGCTGTGTCAGTATCATAAGCAATACAGCTGCATATCCGATCATAAAACCATAAACTGCCTTTTCCCTGTCTGTTTTCTCTTCTCTGCCCGTATTCTGCCTTACCGGCTTCACTTTTAGCAGGATCCATGCAAACAGGATAAATAACAGCGGCAGACCAATGATCGCTCCCCGGATCAGCCACAGATCCGCCTGTTTGTTATAACCCGACCATGTTGTCAGCCCGCAGATCAGATCCTTGTAAACAGGAAGCTGATCGTACCAGCCCTTTATAAACAGACCGAAAATGGAAAACAGGGTCAAAACAGCTCCAAAAGCTGCTTCAATCCCTGTCCATAAATCTAAACTTTTAAACTGCGCAAAAAACTTTTTCATTTTGATCATAAGAACATGCAATGTGCCAGTGCCTGTCGCAGTTCCTCCTCCTTAATCGGTTTTGAGATAACTTCGGAAAAGCCGCAGTCATAAAAGATTTGTTTGGACTCCTCCGTAATATTGGATGTCATGACTAAAAGCGGCAGAAGTTCAAAATAAGGATCCGCAAGCTGTCTGATCTCCTTTGCTGTCTGGATACCGCCCTTAACAGGCATCATATGATCAAGAATAACAAAATCATATTTCCTTGTATGAAGCTCTTCAATCGCCTCTTCACCACTTTCCACGGTCTTTGCCTGCATACCGTATGATTTCAGCAAAGATGCGACCAGCTTACAGTTTACCGGACTGTCATCTACCACAAGTGCCTTCACCTGCTTGGCGTAATACAGATTCTGTGCCTTTTTGCGGGAATCTGTGATCAGTTCCTTCTGCTCTTCTCTGTGTTTCTCCTTGATCTGTCCGATCGTTTCCTCATCCTCAACCGTCTGCAAAAATGAAATCACAAATTTGGTCTGTCTGACCTCTGCTCCAGCGGTCTTATCCAAAAAGATACCGTTCAGCTTCTGGATCATATTTTTGGCAAGCGCAAAGCCCGGTGCATTTCCATAACGCAGATCTTCCGTCAGATCCTCACTGCAGTCGATCCTGCACACCAGTGTGATATTCTGCCCTCTTCTTGGCAGAATACCCTTTTCATAAGTAACGGTCATTGTAACTGTTCCCTGCTCCGTAAACTGCAGCAGATCACTTAAGATGTTGATCATGGCAAGACGGATCTTTTCGGTATTTCCAACGAGTACGCTGGGCAGATCATAATCCACATGCAGCAGAAAAACCTTATCCTTTCCCCGGATCATACTCTGTATTTTCTGATTGATCTCCAGAAATAAGCCCTTTGTATTATAAGTCGCTGCCTGCTCCGTCTCTGCTGCCGGTGTTGCAGCCACTGCTGCTGTCACATAACTGCCATCCTCTCTTTGTTCCAGCAAAAAACCGGACAGGATCATATCCCTTTCCTTCATGCAGAGCAGATACATCAGAAGCATTAAGATCAGATACTCCAGTACAGTCGCAAGTATTTCTTCATAGCTTGTCTGATATGTGTAGCGCAGCGTATGAAGTCTGTGGTCCGTCTGGTAAAATTTATACAAAAATACACAGAGCATGGCAAAAAAACAATTTCTTGCCGTGTGTATAAATATCGCTTTATCCGCATACAGAAGACTGACAAGCGGTACGATCACATAAAACAGCTTCAGACTGATCACATCATTACAGGCAACCAGACAGACAAGCCCTTCCATAAGTGTCAGACAGACACATCGGTTGACTGTTTCATTATAAGAATACCGGCAGACGATCACCGGAATAACCGATGCCGCAAAAATCAAGAGACATACTTTGATAAGTGTGCTCTTTTCCAGCACAAGCACATCCACCTGCCATGCGATAACCGCCGCAGGGATCAGTATCAGAAATGCCGCGATCAGCTTCCCGAGAATCCCATTGATCCTGCGGTTATTATCTTTTATAAAATCCCTCATATAAAGATTTTGATTCATGTAGTATCCTTCTCCTTATAACCCTCTCACCAATACTTGACTTATTCAGAATTTTACCATATTTTACGCTGAGAATCCAGTTTTTGTTTGACAAAGAATCGTTTCTTTGATACAATATCGTTCGGTAACAAAAAAGCTGCTGTGGCTCAGAGGTAGAGCACTTCCTTGGTAAGGAAGGGGTCACGGGTTCAATTCCCGTCAGCAGCTCTTACAATTTTTCCCCTAGAAACCTTGAAAATACGGCATTTTCGAGGTTTTCTTTTTTCCCTTCAGGTGAGGTACCCCCCTTTCACCTGGCATCAGAGACAGAACGCTGAAGCTGAAAACAGAACAAAACAGCGCTGTATCCATCTAAGACACAGCGCTGTTCTTTTTATCTGCTTTATTTATCCTTGATGTTATTTTCGTAGATCTCAATCTCGATGCGATAAGCATCTCTTTCCAGCTTCAGCTGCTTGATCGCTTCTTCATTTTCCTGAATCTTGGCATGTGTTTCCTCTAAATGCTTCTTGATCACATCACTGCCGCTGCTCAGCAGATGCTCTGCCAGACACTGTCCGTACAGATCACATTTGATCGCATATTCGGCGTTTAAATTTTCCAGCTCTTTAATCTGCTGCTCAAGATTTTGGAAATTAACCTTTAATTCTTTGTAGATTTTTTCTCTCATCTTGGTATTTGGATCATTTCTCTCCATCTGAAATTCCCTCTCATTCTTTTATGCTATGTAATAGCTTTGCTACAGTTTACACTTCTTTTTTATCATATATCAACATGCCAAATGCAGTCAAATCTATTTCCCGTTTTCTCCATTTTTCATGCAGATGCGGTCGTTTTTTCGACATATTCGGTCATCTGTTATTCGATCACCTTCCGTAATTTTGATTTCAGTCTGCTCAATGCATTGTCTGTTGACTTTTCATCCCTTCCAAGTACCTTTGCAATCTCCACATATCCCATTCCGGTCAGGTACAGATCCAGCACCTGCTTTTCAAAGCTGCTGAGCCGGGACTGTATCATCTGTTCAATATATTCCACATTTTCCCGGTCTATGAGCATTTTTTCCGGATCACTGAGCTGTCCTGACTGCAATACGTTTTCCAGAGGCACATTTTCCTTCTGCTCATCCGTATGTGTTGTCTCGCCTGACAATGAAATATATGTATTAAGGGGCATATGTTTTTTTCGTCCGGATGCCTGCACAGCCGTATACATCTGTCTGGAAATACAGAGCGTGGCAAATGTTGAAAAGCCGGCATCCCTGCCAAAATCATAATCTCTGACAGCTTTAAACAGACCGATCATTCCTTCCTGGATCAGATCCTCGTTCTCTCCACCTAACAGATACATTGCACGCGCTTTCTTCCTTACCATGGATTTATATTTCACCATCAGGTAATCCATAATCTCCTGATTTCCATTTTTGTAATCACATAAAAGCTGCTCATCTGTCATTCTGTCATACTTATTCATCCGATTATCACCTGTTATCACTCTTTTTTTCGAGCAATACTCATATTTATTTCTGCGAAATCCTCTGTCTTACGATCTCATAAGCAAGAACACCTGCTGCCACAGATGCATTCAGAGAATTAATCTGACCTTTCATTGGAATTCCTGCAACGAAATCACAGTTTTCTTTCACAAGGCGGCCAACGCCCTCACCTTCATTTCCGATCACAAGACCGATCGGTCCTGTCAGGTTCAGGTCATACATCTGCTCGCCATCCATATCAGCACATACAAACCAGAGGCCTTTTTCCTTGAGTTCTTCCATTGTCTTCACAAGATTTGTCACCTTTGCGACCGGTGTATAATTCAAAGCTCCGGCAGATGTCTTCGCAACTGTCGCTGTCAGACCAACTGCTCTTCTCTTTGGAATAATGACTCCGTGTGCACCTGCAAGGTTCGCTGTACGAATGATTGCGCCAAGATTGTGCGGATCTTCAATATTGTCTAAAAGAATCAGAAACGGAGCTTCGCCTCTCTCTTCTGCCAGCTTAAGCATATCGTCGATCGTAGAATATTCATATGCTGCCGCATGCGCGATCACGCCCTGATGCTTCCCTGTCTCTGAGAGCTGGGAAAGTCTTTCTTTTGTCACAAAATTAATCAGAGATCCGTGTTTTTTTGCTTCACGTACAATTGTTCTTACCGGTCCGTCCTGGCATCCGTCAAGAACATAAATCTTGTCAATCGTACGTCCGGAACGAAATGCTTCCAGTACGGCATTTCTTCCTTCAATTACAAATGTCTCTGTTCCCTGTTCTCTATTTTCCTGCATGTTCTGCTCCTTTTTCCTTTATCTCTTTTTCAATGCTTTCAAGTCCGATACTTACAAGCTCTGTCAGTCGTTCATACTGACCTGTCAGATATAAATGTCCGATCAATGCCTCAAAACCTGTCGCTCTTCTGTAATCTGTAATTGACTGATTCTTTGCCGGAGACACAGATCGTGCATTTCTTCCTCTCCGGTAAACTCCATGTTCTTCCTCATTCAGATGCTCCTGCATGGAACGCATCATAAAGGACTGTGCTGATGCCTGCACATACTGGCTTGTCTCTTCATGGAGACGGTGGACCGGCCTGTTTCCACGGCCGACCACCATCGTCTTAATGATCAGATCATAAACACAGTCTCCCACATAAGCAAGAACCAGTGGGGAACACTGCTTTGCATCAATCTCTTTCATACCGGGAATTGTCCGGATATACTCTTCTAAACCTGCTGTTATGCTCTTTTCCATTGTACTCCTTCTCTTGTATCTTTCAGAACGATACCTTTCGCAAGAAGCTCATCTCTGATTTCATCTGCTCTTGCAAAGTTTTTCTCTTTTCTTGCTGCCTGACGCTCAGCGATCAATGCTTCAATGTCAGAATCAAGAATCTCATCTTCTTTATCAACAATAATTCCAAGTACTTCTGTCAGTCTTACCAGACGGTCAAACAGATTCTCAAGATACTCTTTGGAACTGTCTTCGTCTGTCATCGTATTAATGAATTTTACAAGATCAAATACTGCAGCGATCGCATCTGCTGTATTGAAGTCATCATCCATAGCGCTCTCAAAGTTTCCAACATATTCTGCTGACTTTGCAAACTTCTCTGCTTCTGTCTCTGCCATATCTTCTGTCTTCGCGCTTCCCATAAGGAATTTCAGACGATCAGCTGCTGTAATGATTCTCTCAAGTCCGCTCTTTGCTGCTTCCATCAATTCAGCGCTGAAGTTCAGTGGACTTCTGTAATGTGCGCTTAACATGAAGAAACGAAGTACCTGAAGGTCATACTTCTCACTGATCTCGCGAACTGTGAAGAAATTTCCAAGAGACTTGGACATCTTACGGTTATCAATGTTCAGGAATCCGTTATGCATCCAGTATCTGGAGAACTCTTTTCCGTTCGCTGCTTCACTCTGCGCAATTTCATTTTCATGATGTGGGAAGATCAGGTCTTCTCCACCTGCATGAATATCGATCTGCTCACCAAGATATTTCTTGGACATCTCTGAGCACTCAATGTGCCATCCCGGACGTCCCTCACCCCATGGAGAAACCCATGCAGGCTCGCCTTCTTTTTTCGGTTTCCAGAGAACAAAATCCAGAGAATCTTCTTTCTCATCCTCACCGCTTACAAGAAGGGTACGTCCGCCTGACTGAAGATCGTCAAGGTTCTTATGGGATAATTTACCATAATCTTTGAACTTTCTTGTACGGTAATATACAGTTCCGTTCTTCTCGTATGCGTAGCCTTTCTCAATCAGTGTCTCAATCATGCTGATCATACCGTCAATCTCTTCTGTTGCAAGCGGATTCTTTGTTGCCGGCTCAATATTCATGCCGTCCATATCTTTCTTGCACTCTGCAATGTAACGCTGTGAGATTTCTTCTGCTGTAACGCCTTCTTCGTTTGCTTTCTTGATGATCTTGTCATCGACATCCGTAAAGTTAGATACATAATTCACATCATAATTCTTGTATTCAAAATATCTGCGGACAGTATCAAACACGATCATTGGTCTTGCATTTCCAATATGGATGTAATTATATACAGTCGGACCGCATACATACATCTTTACTTTTCCTTCCTCTAGAGGAACAAACTCTTCTTTTCTTTTTGACATTGTATTATAAATCTTCATCGTTCTTACTCTCCTTATTTTCTTTCTCCACACATCGCATATATTTTATCATAGATTCCAAACGTTTGTGAAGTTTTATATTCTCTTCCTGCAGTTCTCGAATATCTGTAAGTACCGGGTCCGGTAAATGTACCTGATCCATATCACTTCTTGGAACTTTCTTGTTGTCCATGCGGACGATTCGTCCCGGCACACCGACAACTGTACAGTTCGGTGGAACCTCTTCAAGCACTACAGAACCAGCTCCGATCTTAGAATTTTCTCCGATTGTAAAAGAACCCAGGATCTTTGCGCCGGCGCTCACCATAACATTATCTTTCAACGTTGGATGACGTTTTCCCTGTTCTTTTCCGGTACCGCCAAGCGTAACCCCCTGATACAGTGTTACATTATCTCCGATGATCGTAGTTTCTCCGATGATCACACCTGTTCCATGATCGATAAAAAGTCCCTTTCCAATTGTTGCACCCGGATGGATCTCAATCCCTGTCTTACGCGCTGCTCTCTGAGAAATCCAGCGTGCCCAGAAATAATGCTTTTTCAGGTAAAGCTTATGCGCCACTCTGTAGCTTAAGATTACTTTAAAGCTTGGGTACAAAAATACTTCCATGTTTGATTTAATCGCAGGATCTCGCTCTCGGATCACCTCTATCTCCTGTTTGACATAAGATATCATTCCCATATTTATCATTCCTTTCTGATTCAAGAATGCACTTAACACCCTAAACGGATTGTTTTGTATATCAGAAAAATTCTCTCCTGATATGGAACAAAGAATGTGCCTTGGCACATTCTTGCGCCTGCGGCGGTCGCTTGCGACACCTACCTTGTACGCCGCAGTGCGCATCCTGAGCGGAGCGTTTTTTATATATTAGGAAAGGGACTTTCCTAATATACAAAAAACTTCGTCTCAATCTAGAGACGAAGTTCTATCCGCGGTTCCACTCTAATAAAAGAAGTATAACTTCTTTCACTTTCACGCACGTAACGTGTGCCTGACGTACCCTGCTACTCCATTCACAGGATCGACTCCCGGGGGCACTTCACAGTTTCTTCTCTCAAAGGTGCTTTCAGCCGGTGACACCTTCTCTCTATGAGTCCAAATCTCTGTTACTCTTCCCGTTCTTTGTCTTTCTCAATTCTATTACCAATATTTATTGTTTTCAACATCTCTATTATCTTATGCAAAAAATCATTTTTTGTCAACTATTATCTCTGCCGATCAACTGCATTTTAACATTTTATTCAGACAATCTCATTCAAAAATATTGGACAGAAGTTCTGAAGTTTCCTCAGTTCTTCCTCTAGTTCTTCTGCAAGAATTACGCTTTCCTCTGCACGTATTTCTTCAGGAGTTTTGTATCCAAACAATATTTCCGTCAATGCTGCAATGGAAAGTACTCCCTGTGAATCTTCCGTTTCAGACACGCTCAGGCTTTCTTCTCCTTTTGAGCTACTTAGTTTCCAGATCCTGCTGTTCTTATGAAGAATCGGATCGATCACCGCAAAAGAGCACTGGATCTCACATTCTGACGGGATTTTCATTTTAGAAAATAGTTCCTGTAAATGAACGATCCTGATCATAATAAGCGGTTTTTCTTTATATGCAGACGTTTCATCATCTGGCCAGTCAGGTGCTTCCTTAAGCCCATAAACCGAAACCTTTTCTTCCGGTTCTCTAAGACCATCCACCGACGCCCAGAAGATATCTTCTTTCCCTTCTAGATAAAGTGGTTCCCTGATCTCGAGCCCCTCTTCTTTCGCATATGCATAGATACAGACCAGCTTCTCTTCTTCAAAGACAAGCCGCATCCCGCCAAACTCGCTCTGTTGTTCGAGAATCTGTGTCTGATAATATTGTGCATTTCTTAAAGCAACAACATTCCAGCAATCCGAAAAATTCTCTTCAATAAATGCCGCCATCTTCCCTGCATCCATAAATCTTGCATCACGGTCTACAATCCGCTCTTGTGATATATTTCTATATTCATCATTTTTATATTCTTTTCTTGCAGAAAAAAATGCTTCATCAAGCTCGATTTGTTTCTGTTCATAAACAAATCGGAAATCATAAGGATAATAGATTGCTTCTGCCGCCGGCATCAGGAAGGTAAATGGCATCTTCTGCGAATACTGATCCTGTAATGCATGAATCAGAAGATTTCTCATATATCCTCTGCCTCTATATTCTGCCTGCGTGGCAACTCCCACGATATAATCCGATGGAACAACACTTTCCTGTAACTTTACCTGATAAGGGTTCAACTGCAGCATCGCACGTATCTCATCGTCTTCCTCTATTACATAAATCGTATTGTCTTTTGTCTTGATATAATAGTAATAATCAACAAATTCCTGACTGTCTTCTGAAAATACCTGTTCCCACAAGCTCCTGGTTTTCCCATGCTCTGATTGGTCCAGCTTTCGAATCTTCATCTTATTTTCCCGCACAGCATCCACCACATCCTGCAGGCTTCTCCATCACATCCACGCTACTGTAATTCGTAAATTTTTCAATCGCACAGATTGCCTGGGATGAGATGCCTTCGCCGCTTCCGGTAAAGCCAAGGCCCTCTTCTGTTGTAGCCTTTACATTGATCTGATCAACGTCAATTTTAAGCGCTTTCGCCATGTTTTCCCGCATCTGATCAATATGCGGACGCATCTTTGGACGCTGCGCAATGATCGTTGCATCAATATTCTCGATCACATAACCATTTTCTTCCAAAAGTCCGCCTACGTGCTCGAGCAGTTTTATACTGGATGCGCCCTTATATTTCGGATCTGTATCCGGAAAATGAAGACCAATGTCTCCAAGTGCTGCTGCTCCAAGCAGTGCATCCATCACTGCATGCAGCATAACATCCGCATCTGAATGTCCTAAGAGACCTTTCTCGTAAGGAATCTCAACTCCACCCAGGATCAGTTTTCTTCCTTCAACTAACTTATGAACATCATATCCCATACCTACACGCATAATTATTTCTCCTCAAAATCATTTTCAGCATCTTCTGAAACAGGTTCTTCATTCAGTTCTGCAAAAATATCTACCACTCTTGTGTCTGTCAGTTCTTCTTCCTGAGCTGGAGTTTCTTCAACTGGTGTTCCTTCAGCTTTTATTTCTTCGTCCGGTGTTTCCTCTGATTCTGTTGTAGTCGCCAGTTTTTCTACTGATTCTACTTTTCCTTCTGATACTGTTTTTTCCGCTGCTTCGTTTTCTGTTGAATCTGAATCTGCTGTTTTTTCTATAGCTTCAGCCTTGCTGTCTTGCATTGTTTTTTCCTCGGAATCCACCTTAGACACTGCGTCTTCCAGCTTCTTCCTGTCTTCTTCTGAAAGCATTGTTGGCATTGTATTGTCTGATACTTTTTCGTCTTCTGATGCTTCTGTCGTTGTGCTCTCTGTTACCTGTGACATTTCCTTCGCCGCTGCCGCTTCTTCTGCTTTTCGTTTCTGCTCCGCTTTTCTCTTTGCTATCATCTTCGCAATCTGCTTTTTGATATCAATTTCAAACGTTTTGCAGATGGCATTCCCTGCATAAGCAACTCCAACCAGGATAAATACAACTGCCAGTACTGACATAAGTGTCATATTGCTAGGACGCTGTTGGATCATCTCACTTAAGATTCTGATACCCAGGTAGGTAAGATAACCTCCAAGTACTATTCTGAGCGCACATCCGCTTTTCTTATTCATCTTGTTTCCTCCATATTTCTGTTATTGGCCACGTTTTAAAATATAAACGAAAGACAACAACTTTTTTCTATATCATTATCTGTTATATTACCACAAGTTGCTCCTTAATACTATTATTTCTTTGCTTGATATAAGCAGTAACCAATAAATTTGCGTAAAAAAACTGCGTACTAATTTCTTAAGCACGCAGTCTTCGTTATAGTAGCGGGAACTGGATTTGAACCAGCGACACCACGGGTATGAACCGTGTGCTCTAGCCAACTGAGCTATCCCGCCACAATCAATTTAGAAAATGTATGGGACCAATAGGGCTCGAACCTATGACCCTCTGCTTGTAAGGCAGATGCTCTCCCAGCTGAGCTATGATCCCATATATTTTGTCGTCTCTCTCGAACCGACTTCGTTAGTATAGCATTGGTTTCAGGGAAAGTCAACACCTTTTTTCAAATTTTTTAAATAATTTCTACAATTGATATTTAATTTATTAACTGGGTTTACCTCTCGGTCCTTGAAGGACGCAGTATAAGGCACTTAATTCTTCAGGCATCCGATACCCACGGAATAAAAGCTGGGTATCCTTTCCAGTGATTGTGGAGAAGGTGTTGGTAATACTAAAGGGGCAAAATTCTGCGTTAGGTATTCAAAATTTGACTGTTTGAGGCGTATGCCGAGTTTCAAATTTTGAATGCCTGCTTTTAGCAGAATTTTGCCCCTTTAGTATTACCCGCCGACGGAACCTGAACAGGAAAGGATTCCTAACTTTTATTCCGGTCCGAGTAGCCGTCGCCTGATAAATTAAATACCAATTCTATACGATTCCCTGAGCTGTCATAGCATCTACAACTTTTTCAAATCCTGCAATGTTAGCTCCGGCAACATAGTTACCTTCCATTCCGTAACGTTTTGCAGCATCGTCCATGTTGTGGCAGATGTTTACCATGATGTTCTTCAGTTTTGCATCTACTTCTTCGAATGTCCAGCTAAGTCTCTCGCTGTTCTGTGACATTTCAAGTGCAGATGTAGCAACACCACCAGCGTTTGCAGCTTTACCAGGTGCAAAGATCACACCATTCTCCTGCAGATACTGTGTTGCTTCTAATGTAGTAGGCATGTTAGCACCTTCGCATACAGCTACGCATCCGTTAGCAACTAACTGTTTTGCATCTTCAAGGTGAAGTTCGTTCTGTGTAGCACATGGAAGAGCAAGGTCAACCTTAACAGACCATACACCGCGTCCTTCATGATATTCTGAATTAGGACGGTAGTTCTTGTACTCTGTCAGTCTTGCACGTTTTACTTCTTTGATTTCTTTTAATGCTGCAACGTCGATTCCATCCGGATCATATACCCATCCTGTAGAATCACTTGCTGTTACAACTTTAGCTCCAAGCTGCTGAGCTTTCTGGATTGCATAGATTGCAACGTTACCAGCTCCGGAAACTGCAACTGTCATTCCCTTGATGTCTTTTCCGTTGATCTTTAATAATTCTTCTGTGAAGTAGAGAAGTCCATATCCTGTAGCTTCTGTTCTTGCTAAAGATCCGCCGTAGCTTAATCCTTTTCCTGTCAGAACACCTTCATACAGGCCTCTGATTCTCTTGTACTGACCGAACATGTAACCAATCTCTCTTGCACCTGTTCCGATGTCTCCTGCAGGAACATCTGTGTCAGCTCCGATATATTTGCAAAGTTCTGTCATAAAGCTCTGGCAGAATGCCATTACTTCTCTGTCTGATTTTCCCTTAGGATCGAAGTCAGAACCACCTTTACCTCCGCCGATTGGAAGTCCTGTCAGTGAGTTCTTGAAGATCTGCTCAAATCCAAGGAATTTGATGATACCAAGGTTTACAGATGGGTGCAGACGTAATCCTCCTTTGTATGGTCCGATTGCGCTGTTAAACTGTACACGGTATCCTGTATTAACCTGAACCTGACCTTTATCGTCTACCCATGGAACACGGAATTTGATCTGTCTTTCAGGTTCAACAAGTCTTTCAAGAAGAGCGTCTTTTCTGAATTTCTCCTCGTTAGCCTCTACAACAACTCTTAATGACTCTAATACCTCTTTTACTGCCTGGTGGAATTCTGGCTCTGCAGGATTCTTAGCTACTACTTTCTCCAGTACTTCATCAACATATGACATAGCTTTCTACCTCCTAAAATAATATACGTATCCTTTTCAAAAGCGTCCCTGTCCAACAATTTGTCCAAATACTGCGATCCAGCCGCCGGCTGTTTTTTCTACACGCTTTGGAATAAAAAAAGCAGATGACTTACGCCATCTGTTTTTCCCTGACGCCTTTGTCCTTTACTATTGTAAAGCAAACAAGTGTATCTGGCAAGATATTTTTTACAGTTTTTATTATTTTTTGCAACTTTTTACAAAACCCTTGCAGATTTTGCAAGGGTTTTGTGCTTTTTCTCATGTTATATTCATTTTTATGAAACAGATTGCGCTCTAAATTGCATTTATTATAATACAAGGATGCCAATTTTCATCTCATTACCGGAAGTCTCAGACACCTGAACATTCATTATTTGAAGTATTTTACTCCTGATTCGAAGATCTTCATATCCTGTTCTCCGTAAATGTTCATTGCCACACTTCTGTTTCTTCTTTCTGAATGCGCCATCTTACCAAGTACACGTCCGTCCGGGCTTGTAATACCTTCGATCGCACAGTAAGAACCGTTGACATTCCATTCTTCGTTCATTGTGATATTTCCTTCCGGATCACAGTACTGTGTTGCAACCTGGCCATTTGCGAATAACTTGTCCAGCCATTCTTTATTTGCAACAAATCTTCCTTCACCATGAGATGCAGGGTTGGTGTATACTCCGCCAAGTTCTGCTTCTCTGAGCCATGGAGATTTGTTCGTTACTACTTTTGTATAGACCATCTTGGAGATATGGCGGCCGATCGTGTTGTATGTAAGTGTCGGTGAATCCGGCTGCTGTCCTGTAATCTCTCCGCTTGGTACCAGACCAAGCTTGATCAGAGCCTGGAATCCGTTACAGATACCAAGTGCCAGTCCGTCACGCTCATTCAATAATTTTTCTACCGCTTCTTTCATCTTCGCATTCTTAAATGCTGTTGCGAAGAATTTTGCTGATCCGTCCGGTTCGTCACCTGCACTGAATCCACCTGGGAACATGATGATCTGTGACTGTTCGATCGCTTTTTCAAATACTTCTACAGAATCAACGATATCAGATGCACTCATATTTCTGAATACTTTTGTGATCACCTTTGCTCCTGCTCTTTCGAATGCTTTCGCACTGTCATATTCACAGTTTGTTCCAGGCATTACCGGGATAAATACGGTCGGCTGAGCGATCTTGTGGTCACAAATATAAATATCAGATGTATCATATAATCCTGTCTCCACCTTCGCATCCTGTCCTTCCGCTCCGGAATTGGTCGGGAATACTTTTTCCAGTGTTTCTTCCCATGCAGATACTGCTTCATCTAACGCAATCTTCACATCGTTATATTCAATAGCTGCGCTGTCTGTTACTTCACCAATTACAGTATAAGTAATTCCAAGTTCAGATACCTTATCAGCCGGTACTTCTGCGATGATATCTCCGAATGCCGGTGCAAATACGTCTCTTGCGTCTACATCGTGCTCGATCTTCACACCCATGCCGTTACCGAATGCCATCTTGCTGACTGCTGCCGCAATACCATGTCTGTCCAGTGCATAAGCTGCTACGATCTTACCGCTGTGGATATCTTCTGTAAATTTACTGTACTGATCCATAACTTTCTCGTATACAGGAATGTCGTAATTATCTGTCTCAATACGAAGCCATACCAGTTTATCTCCGGCTTTCTTAAGTTCCGGTGTGATAATGTCTTTCTCTTTTGCAATGTCCACTGCGAAAGATACCAGTGTCGGTGGTACATCGATGTCTTCGAATGTTCCTGACATACTGTCCTTTCCACCGATGGATGGAAGTCCGTATCCAAGCTGTGCACTGTAAGCTCCGAGAAGAGCTGCGAACGGCTGACTCCATCTGTGTGGATCTTCTGTCATACGACGGAAATATTCCTGGAATGTGAAACGGATCTTGCTGTAATCGCCACCTGCTGCAACGATCTTTGCGATAGACTCTGTCACTGCATAGATTGCTCCATGATATGGGCTCCATGTTGACAGATATGGATCAAATCCGTAACTCATCATACTTACGGTATCGCAGTCTCCTGTTAATACCGGAAGCTTGGCAACCATTGCCTGCGTCTCTGTCTTCTGATATTTTCCACCGTGCGGCATGAATACAGAAGCTGCTCCGATGGATCCGTCGAACATTTCTACCAGACCTTTCTGTGAGCATACATTCAGGTCTTTTAACATATCAAGCCATTTTTCTCTTACGTCTTTTACTTCTTCTCTTACGAGGATGCTGTCTTTTCTGTTCGGGATATCAACCGCTACGGTTGTCTCCTGGTGTGCTCCATTGGTATCAAGGAATGCACGTGAAAGATTTACGATCTCTTTTCCTCTCCATGAAAGGACCAGTCTTGGATCTTCTGTTACGACAGCCACCTTTGTTGCTTCCAGGTTCTCTTCGGATGCATATTTCATAAATTCATCTACATCTTTTGGATCTACAACAACTGCCATACGTTCCTGTGATTCAGAGATTGCGATCTCTGTTCCGTCAAGGCCGGCATATTTCTTAGGTACTTTATCAAGGTCGATCTGTAGTCCGTCTGCAAGTTCTCCGATAGCAACAGATACTCCGCCTGCTCCGAAGTCATTACATTTTTTGATCAGCTTGCTGACTTCTTCTCTTCTGAATAATCTCTGGATCTTTCTTTCTGTAGGTGCATTACCTTTCTGTACTTCTGCTCCACAGGTCTCGATAGACTCTTCTGTATGTACTTTGGAAGATCCGGTTGCCCCACCGCATCCGTCACGTCCGGTACGTCCGCCGAGAAGGATAATGATATCTCCCGGATCCGAAGTTTCTCTGATGACTGCACGTCTTGGTGCTGCCCCGAGTACTGCTCCGATCTCCATACGTTTTGCAACATAATTCGGATGATAGATCTCTTTTACTGCTCCGGTTGCCAGTCCGATCTGGTTACCATAAGAGCTGTATCCGTGTGCTGCTTCTCTAACCAGTTTCTTCTGTGGAAGCTTTCCTTTTAATGTATCTTTTACAGATACGGTTGGATCAGCGGCTCCTGTAACACGCATTGCCTGGTATACATATGTACGTCCTGACAGTGGGTCACGGATGGCTCCTCCGAGGCAGGTAGCAGCTCCACCGAATGGCTCGATCTCTGTCGGATGGTTATGTGTCTCGTTCTTGAAGTTCACAAGCCACTCTTCTTCCACACCGTCTACTTCGATCGGCACAACGATACTGCATGCATTGATCTCATCGGATTCTTCCTGATCCTGTAATTTTCCTTCACGTTTTAATTTTCTCATTGCCATCAGTGCAAGATCCATCAGGCAGACAAATTTGTCTTCTCTTCCTTTGAAGATCTCGCTGTGATCAGCGATGTACTGTTTGTAAGTCTCTTCCATCGGCTCTCTGTAATCACCGTCGCCGAATGAAACGTCTGTAAGTTCTGTCGAGAATGTTGTATGACGGCAGTGATCTGACCAGTATGTATCCAGAACGCGGATCTCTGTCATGGAAGGATCTCTGTCTTCTTCTGATTTAAAATAATTCTGGATATGCTGGAAGTCCTTGAATGTCATGGCAAGTCCGAGAGAATCATATAATTCTTTTAACTTGCTTTCTTCCATATCTTTGAATCCGTCAAAGATTTTTACATCTGCCGGCTCATCAAATACGGTAACTAATGTCTCCGGCTTTTCGCCCTGTGCTTCTCTGGAATCTACAGGGTTGATGCAGTGTTCTTTGATTGCTTCAAATTCTTCATCTGATAAGCTGCCCTCTCTTCCATGGATCACATAAGTTGTCGCGGTACGGATGACCGGCTGCTCGTCTTCTTTAATGAACTGAATACACTGAACAGCGGAATCCGCTCTCTGGTCAAACTGTCCCGGAAGAAATTCTACAGAAAAGATTCTGCTTCCTTCTTCTGCCGGAAATTCTTCTTTATATAATGTATCTACAGGTGGTTCAGAAAAGATGCCATTACATGCTTTCTCAAATGTCTCATCGGATACATTTTCCACATCGTAGCGAATCAGTACACGAACACTGTCCACGTCTTTGATTCCAAGATAGCTGCGGATCTCAGTCTTAAGCTCCTTGGCCTGTACATCAAATCCTGATTTTTTCTCCACGTACACTCTTTTTACATTGCTCATAAGTAATCCTCCATAAATGAATTTTTACACATTTTCTATTGTTAGTATAACACAACAATCATTATTTAATACAATTAATATATCTAAACACTTTTATAATCTGTACTTATTAATCCTTTATCATTTTCATTCCCATCAATCCATTTTTACAGATTTACGATTCCTCTGGCTTTTTATAATATTTTTTAATAACGAACAATACGATCCATATCACTACCAGCACCGCTCCAAATACCTCACTGATACGGATCACCATATCAGAAAAGAATCCTTCCGGCAGCATCCGGATCATATAATCAGTCTCCGGATTGAATATCCATAGATTATTGGTAAAAAACAGTTTATGAAAAATCGTAAAACACGTCGTAAAATCTATACTGAAAGCAATGCCAAGCAGTACACCTATGACCAGCCATACACCAAGTGCGATCGAATATGCCCTGCAAAAAAGTCTCTTCCAGTCTTTTTCCCGCTTTTTAAACATCATCAGTATGGCTGCAGCTACAATCAGGCAAACTCCCCCGACCTTAATACCTCCCAGGAATAGATTCCTGACATCTCGCATATGCAGCCGGTCTCTTTCATTGAAGAAATCCTGCTCTTTTCCTTCCACCGTTGTTACAACTGACAGCTTCTCTTCTTTTCCGATCAGATAGTTCATCATATGTTCTGTCACGTACATGACATGGTCGATGTTCATATCCAGATCTTCTGTCACTTCATATTTCTGGTATTCTTTTTTGTAAAATCCATAATGACTGTCTCCATATACTGCCGCCCAGATACTGAATGCAAGTGCTGCGATCACTGCACACATCATGGCCACAACCGATATGAGCGTTGTTAATTTCTTCAAGTTTTTTTCCTCCTGTTCTTCATTATTATAACACTTCTATTGTAAATACGGTTGTAATTTTCTTTCATTTCACTTATAATACAGTTAAGATTCATTAGGAGGACTTATCATGGATATTAACTATGAGTTATATAAAGTATTTTACTATGTAGCTTCCACCTTAAGCTTTTCGGAAGCTTCCAAGCAGTTGTTTATCTCGCAGTCGGCTGTCAGCCAGTCGATCAAGGCATTGGAGAAAAAGCTGGATCAGACCTTATTCATCCGAAGCACCAAGAAAGTACGTCTTACTACCGAAGGAGAGATTCTTCTGCGCCATATCGAACCGGCGATCAGCCTGATCAAGCGTGGGGAAAGCCAGCTTCTCGATGTCGGCGCACGCGGAGGACAGCTTCACATCGGAGCCAGTGATACGATCTGCCGTTATTTCCTGGTGCCTTATCTGGAACGCTTCCACCGGGAATTTCCGGGAGCGCATATCAAGGTTACGAATGCGACATCGATCCGCTGCGTAGAACTCCTGGAGACCGGGCAGGTGGATCTGATCGTTGTCAATTCACCGAATTCCTATCTCGGAAATGTTCCGAATGTGAAAAAGATCAAAGATTTCCAGGATGTGTTCATTGCCAATGAAGCATTTAAAGAATTAAAAGGAAAGAAGGTTTCTTTCAAAGAACTTCTGGACTACCCGATCCTTATGCTGGACAGAAAGAGTACAACCAGTGAATATCTGCACAACCTGTTTCTTCAGAATCAGCTGGATCTGGTTCCGGAGATCGAACTCAGCAGTAATGACCTTCTGATCGACCTTGCCCGCATCGGACTTGGAATCGCATTTATTCCGGATTTCTGTCTTTCCCAGACAGCCGATTCGGATTCTCTGTTTATTGTTGAGACGAAGGAATCGCTTCCGGAACGCGAACTTGTCATTGCGCATAACGAGAAGGTTCCGGTATCCAAAGCCGCACAGGAGTTTTTATCTTATTTTTAATATGTTTACAAACTCTTTTTCCTGCCAAAGTATCCCCGAAAGAACTACCGGTGGCAGCTACTTTTATTTACTTTCGTATAAAATACCATGTGGCATATGTCCCTCATGGTATTTTTTTCTATCATATTGTTCTATAATATATTTTTCTATAAATAATATTTTTCTGATTCTGCTTACCTCTTATCCATCTGTTCTTCCTTCCAGAACCCTGCTATCTTTTCTTCGATATTTTCACTGTTACAGATCTGGAAATCATTCCACTCCCTCGGAAACACCTCCTGGCACCGCCGGTCCATAAAACGTTCATCCAAAAGTGCAATCACCCCTCTGTCCTGATCAGTCCGGATGACTCGTCCTGCCGACTGTAGCACCTTATTCATGCCCGGATACAAATAAGCATAATCGAATCCATTCAGATTCTTCCGGTCAAAATAATACTTTAAAAGTTCCCGTTCCAGACACACCTGCGGAAGTCCTGTCCCGATGATCATTGCCCCGATCAGTTTATCTTCCGTCAGATCAATTCCTTCTGAAAAAATACCACCCATCACACAGAAGCCGATCAGGCTGTGTGCTCTTTCCTGTTCGAATTTTTTCAGGAATTCCTCCCGTTCCTGCTCCGTCATATATTGGGACTGTACTGCAACTTCAATCTGTTCCTGCGGCAGTTCCATGAATGCTTCCCACACTTCTTCCAGAAATCGGTAAGACGGGAAAAAGGCAAGATAATTTCCTGTTCTTCCTTTTATCACACGCATCATATATTCTGCATACTTACGGTACATCTCCGGTCCGCGTCTGGTATACTTCGTGCTGACATCATTTCCCAGAAGCAGTAATCTTTTGCTTTGTTCAAATGGAGATTCTGCATAGATCGCATAATCATCCTTTGCCGCAGATAACAGTTTCTTATAATAATTAATTGGAAGAAATGTTGCCGAAAATAATATCGTACTATTTCCTTTTCCCATATATTCCTGCAGGCATCCCGCCGGATTGACACAGAACAGATGCAGGTAAAACTTTCCTTCTTCACTTAGTTCTGAATAAATCAGATAATTTTCATCCAGCCGGTCATGAATATATATGAAATTACGGATACCAAAGTAAAACTCCAGTACCCCTTTCCGTATTACTTCATCTTTACAATCTTCTATAAACTCTTCCAGCTTTGTCATCAAAGACAATAGCTTAATATACACATGTGACACACTATTCAGTATCTGGCAGCCGTCACATTCTCTTTTTAACTCCAGAAGCTGCTTATTGCAGCTCTCCAACGCCGAGACAAGTTTCGGTTCTCCGTATTTTACCAGCTTTTTGATTTTCAGAAAATCTTCCTTGCAAATACTGGTGCTGTACATGGTTCTCCCACGTTCGACCAGATTGTGTGCCTCATCGATCAGAAACAGATATTCTCCTTTGACACCGTCTCCGAAAAAGCGTTTCAGATGTGCATTCGGATCAAAGACGTAATTATAATCACATATAACCGCATCTACCCACTGCGATACATCCAGTGCCATTTCAAACGGACACACATTCCATTTCCTTGCCTGTTCTTCCAGCACTTCCCGGCTCATCTCATCTGTCGATGTGAGCAGTTCATAAACAGCAGCATTTACACGGTCAAAATGTCCTTTGGCATATGGACATGCATCCGGATTACAGATAGTTTCCTCACAGAAACAGATCTTTTCTTTTGCCGTCAATGTGATGACTTTCATCTTCAGATCCTGCTTCCTCAGGATCTCGAATGCCTGACTTGCCACCGTTCTGGTGATTGTCTTCGCCGTCAGATAAAAGATCTTTTCTCCCAGTTCTTCCCCGACTGCTTTCACCGCCGGAAATACGGCCGCCATTGTCTTGCCGACTCCGGTCGGTGCCTGAATAAATAATTTCTTTTTTCTCAAAATTGTCCTGTATACCGACGCAACCAGTTTCTTCTGTCCGTCTCTATATTCGAATGGGAATTCCACTGTTTTGATTGAAGCATTTCTCTTGGCTCTCCATTCCATCTGGTATCTTGCCCATTTTTCATATTCTGATACAAGTTCTTCGAACCATTTCTTAAGTTCTGCCCGGGTATATACCTCCTGGAATCTCCGGATTTCTTCGGTATCTAAATTACAATACGTCATCTGTACTCCGATTTCTTCCAGATTTTTCTGTTCTGCATAGATATAGGCATAGCATTTTGCCTGAGCCAGATGTAAAAGCTGCGGTTCTTTCAGACGTTTCAAATCCTTAAATACTCCTTTGATCTCGTCGACCACCACACGCTTCGGAAGTTCTATGATCCCGTCCGCTCTTCCTTCTACACTCAGGATAAATCCATCGCACGCTATCTGATACTTTAACGAGACCTCTGCACGGTACTCTGCCCCCTGCTGTCTCTGGATTTTCCGGTGTATCCGGCCGCCCTGCTGCATAGCCTCCTTATCTGCCCCGCCGGTCCGGTTGTCAATGTCTCCATGTCTCAATATAAATTCCACCAGATTCCGCACCGAAATGCGGATACACGGTTGTTCCAGATTCATGATCTGCTCTCCCCCAATCGTTCTTCATACATCGGTCGAACCGCTCCCGTCATCCCTGCGATCACATCGATCACCGTCATGATATCTCCGCTCCGGTTCTTCTGATAAGCATGGTAGCTTCCCTGAATGCAAAAACTCAACATCACGTTCATCGCCGTATCTTCTTCAAACTCCGGATATTTTTCAAAAATCATCTGCTTGATACTCCGCTCAATACTGTCCGCGAAATGATTTGCCTGACTGCCGGAAAATAATATTGCCGTCAGAGAATTCTGAGATATATAGGCCATCAGAAGTTCCCTTGCGAATTCTGCCGGATGCTCCAGAAGATATTCCGGATGCTGAATACTGTTCGCAATCGACTGTACCACTTCTTCTTCCATCGCATCTGACAGATCGTAGATATCTTTATAATGTGCATAAAAGGTAGACTTATTGATCCTTGCACTTTCACATAATTCTTTTACTGTTATCTTTTCCAGAGGTTTTCTGGAACGCAGTTCGATAAATGCATTCTTGATTCCCCGCTCTGTTTTCTCAATCCTAAGATCCATTTCATTTTCTCACTTTCCCGACACTTTTTCCCATTCGTCGGTTATCCACCCATTCGTCGGTTTTGTCGGTGGATACCTTCTCGCATTTCTCTTATAATATGATTATAGATCAAAAAAGCAACTACTGTCCATTATCTTTTCGGCAGTTAATTATTTACGTTGCATTTTTACGGAGGTTAATATGGATTTTTACGGATTTTACACAGGAAAAATATTCGACGCCTATGAATTTCTCGGCGCACACCCGGACAAAGACGGAACCACATTCCGTACCTTTGCACCTGCTGCATCACGCATTACAGTCATTGGGGAATTTAACGACTGGCAGGAATGGGAACTTAATAAAACTTATGACGGAAATTTCTGGGAATGTTATGCCAAAGGTGCAAAGCCGGGCATGATGTACAAGTACCGCATCTACAGACAGGACGGAAACTGCGTAGAGCACTGCGATCCTTACGGCTTCGGCATGGAACTCCGTCCGAACTTCGCGTCTATCATCCGCGACCTGTCCCATTACAAATTCAAAGACAGCAAATGGATGCAGAAACGTTCAGTATGCAAGGACAAACCACTCAATATCTACGAACTACATTTCGGCTCATTTAAGAAGCCTTCTGAAAAGGCAGACGACTGGTACACTTATGTAGAAATGATCAACATCCTGATCCCTTATCTTAAGGAAAATGATTATAACTATATCGAGATCATGCCGCTCAGCGAACACCCGTGTGACGAATCCTGGGGATATCAGAATACTGGATTCTTCAGCCCGACATCACGCTATGGAACTGCCGAAGAACTGATGAAATTCATTGATGCCTGCCACAAGAACGATATCGGTGTGATCATGGATTTCGTGCCGGTACATTTTGCCGTTGATCATTATGCCCTGGCCGATTATGATGGAACTTCACTTTATGAATATCCACATCAGGATGTTGGTGTCAGCGAATGGGGAAGCTGCAACTTCATGCATTCCAGAGGCGAGGTCCGAAGCTTCCTGCAGTCTGCTGCGAACTACTGGTTAAGCGTATATCATGTGGACGGAATCCGTATGGATGCAATCAGCCGTATCATTTACTGGCAGGGTGAACCGGCAAGAGGTGTCAACAATAATGCAGTAGACTTTATTCGTGAAATGAACCGCGGATTAAAAACACTGCACCCGACAGCTATGCTCTCTGCCGAGGATTCTACTTCTTTCGAAGGCGTAACAAAACCTGCTGATCAGGGCGGACTTGGATTCGATTACAAATGGGATATGGGCTGGATGAACGATACACTTGACTACTTCCGCACCGCACCGGAATACAGAAGCCGCGATTATCACAAGCTTACGTTCTCCATGATGTACTATTATTATAACGATGTTTTCCTTCTTCCGCTTTCACATGACGAGGTGGTTCACGGAAAGGCAACCATCGCCCAGAAAATGCATGGAGAATACGAAGAGAAATTCCCACAGGCACGTGCCTTCTATATGTACATGTATGCACATCCTGGAAAGAAATTAAACTTCATGGGGAATGAGATCGGACAACTCCGTGAATGGGATGAAAAACGTGAACAGGACTGGGATATCCTGAAGTATCCAATTCACGATGCATTCCATCACTTCATGCAGAAACTGAATCATCTGTATATGACAACTCCGGCTCTTTCCGCAAAAGACTATGAAAACGCCGGCTTCCATTGGCTGGACTGTCATCAGGAAGAACGCTGTATCTACGCTTTTGAAAGAACGGATGGCAAAGAACGTATTGCCGCTGTCTTTAATTTCTCGGATGAGGATCAGAAAGGGTATGAACTTCCGGTGGAAGATGCGAAAGAACTGGAAGTGATTCTGGCTAGTGATGATGAAACTTTTGGAGGATGTAAGAAGTATACGAAGAAGAAAGTGAAGGTTACGGACGGGAAGGCTGTGCTGGATCTTTCGGCTTATTCGGCGGTGTATTATTCGATTGCTGTTTAATGAATTAAGCGACGGCTGCCCGGACCGGAATAAAAGTTAGGAATCCTTTATTCCGGTCCGCGTAACCGGTCTGATGAACTAAATAACAATTTACTTCTTCTTCGGCTACGACTTTGATGAAGCCGCGTTCTTCCTGTGTGATGATAGATTTCCCATTTGCGCTCATGATGAATTTACCACATTTTACGGCAATTCCTTTTTCTTTCGCCTGGTCTTCTGTCATTCCGTCAGATGCAATCTCCGGATCTGTATAAACACATCCCGGAACGATACTCAGATCTATGAATGGTTCTTTTCCGGCAAGCTTTTCAGCTACAACCATTCCCTGTGCGCTTGCCGCGTGTGCAAGCTGTGCACCAAAGATCAGATCACCGATTGCATAGACTCCCGGGATACTGGATTCGAAGTTTTCGTTCATCAGCACACGTCCGCGTTCCATATCCGGTTTTACATTTTCTCCAAACAGTCCATCTGTATTCGGACAGCGTCCCACTGCACACAACACATACTCTGCTGTCACTTCCTGTTCCTTTTCTTTCTCTATATAGTGACAGGTACAGGTCTCTCCTTCTACTGTTACGCCCTGTACTGCCGCAGAAGTATGGATATCAATGCCTCGCTTTTTCAGGATCTGTTCCTGCCAGTTCGTATAACTTACGGAATACTGCGATCGCATTATCCAGCGTTTCTTTCGATTCGGTCTCGGTTGGCTCTACCATCAGTGCTTCATCCACGATCAATGGGAAATACATTGTAGGCGGATGAATACCATTGTCCAGCAGACCTTTTGCGATATCCATTGCCGAGATACCGGATAACCTTCTGCATACTTATTGGTCGGTACGGTTCCCATTGCCAGCATCACTGCCGGGCTTACAATATTTTCAGATGCAATCAGCTCCAGATTTCTTCTCTGTCTGCCAAGCTCTAATGCAAGTGCTTCCCCAACTTCTTTGTCACATTCTGTGATGTAGTTTGTTACATCTTCGATTCTGTTCATTTGTTTTTACCTCCTTCGGAATCTGCCTGCTTTTCGCGCCCATTCCCTATTTTGAGCACTAAAAAAGCAGGCAAAAAATACTTTCTTTTCAAAAGTGTTTTTTGTCTGCCTCTGTCCTTTTACCTGAAAGATTACTTCTTCGGTACAATTCTTATTGTTCTCCAGAGCGTCGTCCGAATTCGTTCCATTTTACCTGAGAGTTTCTGCATGCCCCTTCGGCTCCTATGCTGCATGGTATCTTTGCTTCCTTCTACGCATTTTATCAAAATAATACGTTCCACTTCATTTATGCACTTTGCACATAGGTATCTCACAAATTCATCTATCAACTATGCAATTAGCGTAACAGGTTATGTCCTTTAAGTCAACAGTAAATCCATAAGTTAATTATTTATCACAAAAGATGGTACCTGTCAAAGTATTTCAACTCTGCCAAATACCATCTTCTTATCTCCATCTCTTAAAGCTTATTCACTGCTTCCGCAAGATAATCATTGCTTACTTCTGCAAAGTTCTCATTCTCCACTGCCTCTGCAAGACTTGCATCGATCGGCATCTTACCGATGACCGGAACGCCGAGTTCTTCTGCCACTTCGTCGATGTGGCTCTCGCCGAATACAGAGATCTTACGTCCGCAGTCCGGACATTCCAGATAACTGTAGTTCTCCACGATTCCGAGTACCGGGATATCCATCTGTCCTGCCATGTTGTAAGCTTTCTTTACGATCATGC